>ENA-UEQL01003233-UEQL01003233.1-human-gut-metagenome-genome-assembly--contig:-NODE-3233-length-10228-cov-3.574131_pt1 | contig 10228 bp, 5 predicted proteins | sample MGYA00242905_ERZ507926 | MGnify/ENA primary metagenome ERZ507926 (study PRJEB26167, sample SAMN06115531) | human gut metagenome | host: Homo sapiens | place: China:Henan | collected 2015-09-09 | study...
CCCGCACATAGTCCCCGTTTGGCGAGAAAGTCAGCACATCCGTGGCCTCGTTGTAGGACACGTCGATGCGGAAGCCGTTCTCATGGGCCAGCGTGGAGGCGTAGGCGTCTTCCACGGTGGAGGGGTCCCGGCCCTCGATGATAGCTACCATCTCCGCGCCGGTGATGGTCTCCTTCTCCAGCAGATAGGCCACCACCTTGTCCATGTCCTCACGGTTTTCCCGGATGATGTTCACGGCGTCGGCATAGCACTTGTCCAGAATATCCTTCACGGCCTTGTCCATAGCGGCGGCGGTGTCCTGCGCGCAGTCCAGACCGTAGCCGCCGTCTAAATACTGACTGCGGCGGGAGGCCAGCGCCATCATGCCGAACTGGTCGCTCATGCCGAACATGGCAACCATGTTCCGGGCCACGCCGGTGGCCTCCTGAATGTCCTGAGAGGCGCCGTTGGTCATGGTGTTCATCACCACTTCCTCGGCGGCGCGGCCGCCCATGGACACAGCGATCTTCGCCATCAGCTCGTCCCGGGTCCGCAGCTCCGTCTTATCCTCTTCCGGCATCAGCAAGGTGTAACCCAGCGCGCCTTGGGTGTGGGGGACAATGGTGATCTTCTGAACAGGCTCCGTATTTTTCTGCTTGTAGGCCACCATGGCGTGACCGACCTCGTGGTAGGCCACCAGTTTTTTCTCAAATTCCGTCAGGACGCTGCCCTTTTTCTCTGTGCCGGCGATGACCAGCTCGAAAGCGGCCAGCAGGTCCTCCTGAATCACCAGCTTGCGGCCCTTTCGGACGGCCCGGAGAGCGGCCTCATTCACAAGGTTGGCAAGGTCGGCGCCCACGCAGCCGGCGGTGGCCAGCGCCACCTTCTTCAAGTTGACATCCTCAGCCAGCTTGATGTTCCGGGTATGGACCTGAAGGGTGGCCAGACGGCCCGCTAGATTGGGACGGTCGATGATGATGCGGCGGTCGAACCGGCCGGGCCGCAGAAGGGCCTGATCCAGCACCTCGGGCCGGTTGGTGGCGGCCAGAAGGATGATGCCCTTGGTGGGGTCAAAGCCGTCCATTTCGGCAAGAAGCTGGTTCAGGGTCTGCTCCCGCTCGTCATTGCCGCCGAAGCGCCCGGAGTCACGGGATTTGCCGATGGTGTCGATCTCATCGATGAATACGATACAGGGGGCTACCTTGGCGGCCTCCTTAAAGAGGTCACGGACACGGGACGCGCCCACGCCCACGAACATCTCCACAAAGTCGGAGCCGGAGATGGAGAAGAAGGGGACATTGGCTTCGCCGGCCACGGCCTTGGCCAGCAGCGTTTTGCCGGTGCCCGGAGGGCCTACCAGCAAAGCGCCCTTGGGGAGCTTGGCACCGATGTCGGTATATTTCTTGGGATTGTGCAGGAAGTCGATGATCTCCGTCAGGGATTCCTTGGCCTCGTCCTGACCGGCCACATCGGCAAAGGTAACGCCGGTCTGCTTTTCCATATAGACCTTGGCGTTGGCCTTACCTACGCCGCCGATCCCGCCCATGCCGCCCATACCCTTTTTGGACATGATTCGCATGATGAGGGAGAACATCAGCATGATAAAGACAAAGGGCAGGATGAAGTTGATGGCGAACAGAAGGAGCGGGCTCATCTGAGGCTCGTACTTCGTGTCATAGTCTGTTTTTCCGGCCTCATGCATCCGCTCCACCAGAGTGTCATTAGACTCCATCTTTACGGTAAAGAGCTTCAGCGCCGCGGTATGCTCCTTGCCGTCGGCGTCGGTAAAAGCGTAAACGGCCTTGCCGTCCTGATCCGTGGACTTGGTGTAGGCGGTGCCGTTCTCAGCGGCGTAGACATAGCCGTCCTTGGGGACGATATACAGCAGGCCCTCGGAGAGGTCCACGGTGACGTCCTCCACCTGCTTGCTCTCCATCATGGCGATGAAATCGCTGTACTTGATGTTGATGTTGGAGGCCTGCTTTCCGGCGGACCCCATGTAGCTGCTGGTGCAGTAGAACACCAGCGTCAGCGCCAGCGCCCAGGCCACCAGCTTACCGGCACCCAGCAGGTTGCGGTTGCCCCGTCGGTCTTTATTGTTTTTATCGTTCTGGTCCATTGAGAACTCCTTTCAGAGTGTGTGAAATTAAAAAGCAGTATAGCACAACCTCCTTGAAACCACAAGGAAAAGAGACTGCCTTTTCATAAACTTTCTGTAAATTCAGACGCGCTAAGGCGGAACGATTTTTCAAATTCATCTTTATTGTGGACCGGTTCTGTGATATACTGTAAAAAGGATACCCCGCAGATTTTGACAAATTCCGATCATGAGAGGATTTCAATATGACAGACGAAAGAAAAGACCAACTGACCGCCGAGGCCGACGGCCTCATTGAAGGCCGCAACGCGGTGATCGAAGCCCTGCGGACGGAGGCCAGCATCGACAAAATTTTCATCCAGAAGGGTGAGGTGGACAAGACCCTGGGCCACATCGCCTCCAAGGCCCGGGCGGCGGGCATCGTGGTGGTGGAGGCCGACAGGCGGAAGCTGGACGGCATGAGCCGCACCCACGCCCATCAGGGCGTCATCGCTCTGGCAGCGGTGCGGGAGTACGTCAGTGTAGACGATATTCTGGCAGATGCCGCCGCCAAGAACGAGTCGCCCCTGATCGTGGTGTGCGACGAGATCTCCGACCCCCACAATCTGGGCGCCATCATCCGGACGGCTTATTGCGCCGGCGCTCACGGCGTGGTCATTCCCAAGCGCCGCAGTGCGGGTCTGACCAGCGTGGTGGCCAAGACCTCCGCAGGCGCGGTGTCTCACATGAAGGTGGCTCGGGTGCCCAATATCCCCTCCTTGCTGAAGGACCTGAAAAAGCAGGGGGTCTGGGTATTCGGCACGGCGGCCAACGGCATCACCGGCCTGTATGACGCGGACCTGAAGGGCGCCGCTGCCATCGTCATCGGCAGCGAGGGGGACGGCATGACCCGTCTGGCTGCCGAAAACTGCGATTTTCTGGTGAGCATCCCCATGAAGGGTGATCTGAATTCCCTGAACGCCAGCGCCTCGGCAGCGATCCTGCTGTATGAGGCCGTGCGTCAGCGGATGAACTGAGAAGTTTGGAGAGAACACGGTGTCAAAGGATGTCGAGAAAACAGAATACGGCACAGGCACCTGGGATACGCCGCCGTCTGACGAGGATTACACCTTAGAGGAGATTCTGGCGGAGTACGGCTCCAGCCGCCAGCAGAAAATCATGGAAGAGGTGGAGCGTGAGACCGCTCCGGCAGAGCCGGATACGCCCAAGGCACCGGCTCCTGAACAGCCTTCCGCCCCTAAACCGACAGAGACGGCCCCATCTCCAACGCCCAAATCGGCGATGGCCCTCTGGGAGGAACGGATCGCTGCGGCGGCGCTGGAACAGGACGGGGAGGCCCCCCTTGCCGACGATTCGGACCCGGAGGAAGAACCCCGGACAGATGACGGCCCGGAGCCGGAGGCTACCCGCTTCCTGAGTCTGGAAGAACTGGTAGGGACAACGGTAGGGGCCGTGATGGAGGAGCACCACGAAACGCTGCTGAAGCCGAAATGGGGGCTGTTCTCCCGGAAGCGGCAGGAGGAAACGGAGCAGCTCTACGATTCCATGGAAGCCCCGGAGGAATCGGTAAAGCCTCTTACCGAGGCAGAGAGCATCGGGGAAGAACCGGAGCTTAGCGAGGTCGCGTCTGAGGAGCGGGAAGCCTATAAGAGCCGTCACCGGTCTCTGGGGTTTGCCTTTTTTACAGCGCTGGTGCCTATCGCCGCTATGGCGGCGGAGCAGTCCGGCGTCACGGTCCCCTTCTGGACCGGAGACCGGCAGATCCAAGGCGTTGCCATGCTGGCCTGTCTGCTGATCGAATTGGTGCTGTGCTGGCACGTGCCGGTGTACGCGATCCGGAAGCTGAGTGAAAAACGCTGCGTCGGCGCACTGCTGGTGTCGTTGGCGGTGCTGGCGGCGGCGGTGGACTGCGCGTTGTGGCTGCTTGTTCCGGGGCGGGGAGAAGCGCTTCCCTATACCGCTGCGGCGGGACTGGCGCTGTGCTTTGCCCAGTGGGGCATCAGCCGGGAAAGCCGGGGCAGCTATGATAGCTTCCGTTTGGCATCGCTGGACGATCACCCCCCTTACTTGGTCACGGAAACTCCAAGGGGTGCCTGCAAGCAGAGGGGAGACCTGCGGGGCTTTTACACCACCGCCATGCGGGATGATTATGCCTCCCGTCTTCAGACGGTGTTCCTGCCGGTGATTTTTATGGCCGCGCTGGTATTCGCGGGCTTGACCTCTTTGGGACGTGGACACGGAATTGACTTCCTGCGGAACTGGTCCGTGATCCTGACAGCGGGAGCCACCTGTTCCCTGCCGCTGTGCTGGGGTCTGCCATGGTCCCGGCTGACCCGCCGGCAGCAGAAAAGCGGCTGTGCCGTGGCGGGCTGGGACGGCGCGGCCCGGGTAGGAAAGCGCCGGGGCATGATCCTGACGGATACCGACCTGTTTCCGCCGGGGACCATTCGGCTCAACGGCGTGAAGGTCTACGGCGAGGAGCTGGGCAAGGTGTCGGCCTATGCGGCGGCAGCCGCCCGTGCGGCGGGCTGCGGCCTGGAGCGGGTCTTTGAGGGACTGGCGGTGGGGGAGAACGCCCCACGGGAAACGGCGCAGGACCTGAGCTTCTATGAGCAGGGCGGCTTTGGCTGCACGATCCACGGGGAATCCGTCCTGTTGGGGACTGCCTCCTTTCTGCGGAAGCAGGATGTGCGTCTGCCCAGCAACATAAATCTGAAAACCGGCATTTTCCTGGCCATCGATCATCAGCTGGCGGCGGTGTTCGCCGTGAAGTACGAGGCGTCGGAAAATGTGGATTACGCGCTGCGGACCCTGCGCCGCAGCCGGATCACGCCGATTTTGGCAGTGCGGGACCCCAACATCACCCCGGCGCTGCTGAAGCGGAAGTTCTACAAGAAGATCAAGGTGGAGTATCCGCAGCTGACGGACCGGGTGGCCCTCAGCGAAGCGGAGGAGGACCGGGGCCTGCCCCGGGCGCTGCTGCTGCGGGAGGGCCTGCTGCCCTATGCCGAAGCGGTGGTGGGCAGCCGCCGTCTGCGAACGGCGGTGCGCCGGGCGACCTGGCTGTCCCTGGCGGGCAGCGCCGCCGGCGTTTTGCTGACGGCGTATCTGGTGTCTCTGGGGAAGTTTGATTTGCTCACCCCCTTGTCCCTGACGGTGTTTTTGCTGCTGTGGACCCTGCCGGTGCTGCTGATGAGCGACTGGACCGGCCGATATTGACACTTGACAGAATAAAGTACCGGGAGGCAGGCTTTTTCCCTGCCTCCCGGTACTTTTTCGCGCTGTCTGGGACCAAAAGACTTTTTTTCAAGAAAAATGATTTTTGCGGGACCCCACAAAAATAGGCGACCCTTTTTGCCTACCCCTCCAAAATGTAAGATCTCACAAAATTCTTGTTGTATTGCCCATGAAAAAGCGGTATAATTAACACATTGAGTGAGTCTCAATGGTTGACAGATCTTTTATCGGCCCATTCGGGCCGTGTCAACAGCATCAACATAAGGAGTGGAACAAACATGAGCTATTCAGTACAGAACATCCGTAACGTCTGCCTGCTGGGTCACAGCGGCAGCGGTAAGACTTCTCTGGCAGAGAGCCTGCTGTTTATGACCGGCGCCATCGACCGTATGGGCAGAGTCGCGGACGGCAATACCGTTTGTGATTATGATCCCGAAGAGGTCAAGCGTCAGATCTCTCTGTCCACCGCTGTGGCGCCTATCGACTATAAGGGCTGCCGCATCAACGTGCTGGATACTCCGGGCGCATTCGACTTTTCCGGCGAAGTGATGGAGGCTCTCCGGGCCGCCGACGCCGCCATCATCGTGGCCTCCGCTAAGGACGGTGTGTCCGTGGGCGTTGAGAAGGCGTGGAAGTATTGCGAAGAGCGGAATATGCCCCGCTTTATCTATATCTCCAAGATCGACGAGGATCACAGCGACTATAACGCCACCTTTGATGCGCTCCGTGAGCGCTTCGGCAACAAGATCGCTCCCGTTGTGGTGCCTACGCTGGACGAAAACAAGAAAGTCACCGGCCTCATGGACATCCTGAATAAGCGCGCCTATGAGATGCAGGACGGCAAGCGTGTGGAGATCGAGCTGCCTGAGGATAAGGTGGCCGTCATCAACGAGTTCAACGATGCGCTGAAGGAATCCGTGGCGGAGACCAGCGAGGAATTCATGGAGCGCTTCTTCAACGGCGAGGACTTCACCTACGCCGAGATGGCTCAGGGCCTCCGTCAGGGCGTCCGTGAGCTGAGCGTATTTCCCGTGTTGTGCGGCAGCGCCGTGGCTGATATGGGCACTCTGATGCTGCTGGACAACATCATGGAGCTGCTGCCCTCTCCCGAGCAGGGCAACTATCATAAGGCCACTCTGGCTGACGGCACCACCGAGGAATTCGTGGTGTCCGCCGGTGGCGTACCCACTGCTTTCGTGTTCAAGACCATTTCCGACCAGTACGGCAAGTACTCCTTCGTGAAGGTCCTCTCCGGCAGCATCACGCCGGATATGACCATGGTCAATGCCCGCACCGGCGACAACGAGAAGCTGGGCCGCCTGTATACCATGCGTGGCAAGAAGGCCACCGAGGTCAAGGAGCTGGTGTGCGGCGATATCGGCGCCATCGCCAAGATGGATAAGGTCAAGACCGGCGATACCCTGTGCGACAGCCGTAAGGTCGTGGCGCTGAAGGGCATCCCCTTCGCTGAGCCCTGCTACTCTGTGGCCATCGCCCCCAAGACCCGCGGCCAGGACGATAAGGTGGCTCAGGGCCTGAACCGTCTCAATGAGGAGGACCCCTCCTTCTCCGTGGTCAACAACGCCGAGACCCATCAGATGATCCTCTCCGGCGCCGGCGATATGCAGGTGGATGTGCTGGTCAGTAAGCTCAAGACCCGCTTCAACGTGGAAGTGGAGCTGAGCCCTGTCCGCGTGGCTTACCGTGAGAAGATCCGCAAGACCGTGCAGAAGCAGGGCCGTCATAAGAAGCAGACCGGCGGCAGCGGCCAGTTCGGTGACGTGTGGATCCGCTTCGAGCCCCAGACCGAGCAGGATGACATGATCTTCGCTGAGGAAGTGTTCGGCGGCTCCGTGCCCAAGAACTATTTCCCTGCTGTGGAAAAGGGCCTGCGGGAGGCCTGCGTCCACGGTCCTCTGGCCGGTTATCCGGTGGTGAATCTGAAGGCCGTTCTGTATGATGGCTCCTATCACCCCGTTGACTCCTCCGAAATCGCATTCAAGACCGCCGCTCAGCTGGCCTACAAGGCCGCTCTGCCTGAGGCCAACCCCTGCCTGATGGAGCCTGTGGGCGAGCTGAAGGTCACCGTGCCTGACAGCTACATGGGCGATGTCATGGGTGACCTGAACAAGCGTCGCGGCCGCGTCATGGGTATGGACCCTGCCGGCAATGGCGAGCAGGTCATCACCGCTGAGGTCCCCATGGGCGAGATGAGCACCTATGCCATCGACCTCCGCTCCATGACTCAGTCCCGCGGCACCTTTACCCTGCACTTTGTCCGCTATGAGGATTGCCCTCTCGCGGCGCAGGAGAAGGCCATCGCCGAACTCTACACCGAATTTTTCAAACAGAACTACCCCGCTTCGGAGCGCAAAAAACAGGTGGAGACGCTCAACAAAAAGATCGAGGCCCTGCTGACCGACGCCCAGAAGAGCGAATTTGCCAAGATGCAGCAGGAGCAGTCGGAGTGTCCCCGGCGGGGCGGACGGAGACAGCCACAGCCCGCAAACTGACATGTCAGATCCTCAAACAACAACAATTATGAAAGCGATTCTTTGGTTGGCTGCGGCCTCGATACTCTTTGCCGGATGCGGCGTGACAGCGGCTTCGGCCCGTACGGCACGCGGATGCCGGATCGTAACGGTGGATCGCCGTCCGCGCAAACCCGCCAAGATGGTCATTGTGGTCGGGAGCCGTGTTCCGCGTCGACCGACCCGCAGCGTCGTGATCCGCTTCGACAAGTGCGACTACTTCTATGCCGACGGCGTCTACTACCGGCAGGTGGGGCGCGAGTATGAGGTGATCCGCCCCCGGATCGGTATGGTCGTTCCGGTCCTGCCCCGCACGGCCGAGCGCATCCGTCTGAAGGGCGTGGAACTCTTCCTTTACGACGGAGTTCTCTACAAGCAGATCCCTACACCGAACGGCCTGCAGTACCGTGTCGAGGGATTCATGGAGTACAACCCAAAATAAAAGATCATGAAACGAATGATTATCGGGCTGGCGGCCCTTGCAACGTGCGGCGGGGCCTATGCACAGCAGGGTTATCCCATCGTCGACACCGGTCAGGCGGTGTGTTACCATACACAGGGCCGCGTCATCGACCCGGCTCCCGGAGAGCCCCTTTACGGGCAGGATGCCGACATCGCCGGCAATCAGTCCCGCTATCGCGACAACGGCGACGGAACCATTTCGGACCTCGTCACGGGGTTGATGTGGGAAAAGGAGATGGGCGAGAAACTCACCTTCGAAGAGGCCGAGGCCAAAGCCGAACGGTCGCGCACCGGAGGGTATGACGACTGGCGCATTCCAACGGTCAAGGAGCTCTACTCGCTGATCCAGTTTACCGGACGGTCGATGGGCGAACGAGCCGTCACACCCTACATCGACACGGACTTTTTCGTCCAGCCGACGGGCGATCCGGCGCAGGGCGAGCGGGAGATCGACGCCCAGACGTGGAGCTCGACGCCCTGTCCCGAGGGGACCATGGGCGGGCAGGCGTCGTATTTCGGTGTGAATTTCGTCGACGGGCGCATCAAGGGCTATCCGCTGCGGAAGCCGCGTGGCGAGAACCGGATGTATTTCCGGCTGGTGCGCGGGAACCCGCAATACGGCGAGAACCGCTTCGTGGACAATGGCGACGGAACCGTCTCGGATCTCGCCACGGGGCTCATGTGGCAGCAGAACGACGACGGGCAGCGTTACGACTGGCCGCAGGCGTTGCAGTATGCCGATACGCTCACGCTGGCCGGGCATACGGACTGGTACCTGCCCAACGCCAAGGAGCTGCAATCGCTGGTCGACTACGAACGGGCCGGCCGGGAGCCCGGGGCTCCGGCCATCTCGCCGCGGTTCGGATGCACGAAGCACACGCTCTGTGACGGGCTGGTGGATTACGGCTATTATTGGAGTTCGACGTCGCACCTCGACGGTCCGCGGCCCGGGTCGAGCGCCGTCTATGTCTGTTTCGGAAGGGCCTGGGGTCGGAATCCCCGCACCGGAGAGCTGACCGACGTCCACGGAGCCGGGGCCCAGCGCAGCGACCCCAAAACCGGAACGGAGGACGACTATCCGCGCTTCTTCGGTCCGCAGCGCGACCTGCAGTGTCTCTTCAATGCCGTGCGGTGTGTCCGCCGGATCAATTCGGAAAAACTCGACCAATAACCACACACCATGAAAAGATCCATTTTATACGGACTGGCAGCCGCGCTGATCTCCATCGGCTCGGTCTACGGGGAGTCAGAGCCGTGGCGTTTTGCCGTCATCGGGGACACGCACGTCCCGCAGTCGCACCTCGTGGAGAAGATCGTTGACGAACTGCTGAAACAGCAGGTCGAGGTGGTCCTGTTCCCGGGCGATCTGGTGCAGGGCGGCAAGGGACAACAGACAGATGGCATGGAGGCGGAGCTTGATGAGTGGCTGCGGCTCGTACAACCGCTCCGCGATGCGGGGATCGAAGTGCTGGCCGTGCGCGGAAATCACGAAGCCGACGTGCGGGGTGACAACCTCTCGCCCTGGATCGGGGCCGTCGGCCCCGATCTGAACGTTTCGCTGCGGCACCGCAACGTCACCTTCATCGGGCTGGACAACTACCTCTGCGGCGAACGCACGGTGGATACCGTTTGGCTGGAGAAGGCCCTGCAGCAGGCTGCAGGAACGCTCATCGTACCCTTCGGTCATGAGCCGGCCTTTACGTGCGGGACGTTTCATCCGGTATGTTTGGATGCCGACACGCTGTGCCGAAACCGGTTCTGGGAGTTGCTCGAAACGTACGGCGTTCCTTACTACTTCTGCGGCCACGCACACCAGTACAACCTGTGCCGCATTACGCACGACGGGCATACGATCATCCAGGCCGTGAGTGGCGGAGGCGGAGGACGCCTGCAGCCGCGCCGCGGCGAGCCCTGCGAAAGC
>ENA-UEQL01003238-UEQL01003238.1-human-gut-metagenome-genome-assembly--contig:-NODE-3238-length-10220-cov-4.384600_pt1 | contig 10220 bp, 8 predicted proteins | sample MGYA00242905_ERZ507926 | MGnify/ENA primary metagenome ERZ507926 (study PRJEB26167, sample SAMN06115531) | human gut metagenome | host: Homo sapiens | place: China:Henan | collected 2015-09-09 | study...
AATTTGTCGGTTGCTCTGTGAGCCAAAGCGAGTCGATTTCCGCGCGCTTGGCGCCTTCAATGTCGGTTCCGACCGTATCGCCTACAAACAACGCGTGTTCTGCGGCGACACCGAGTCCCGAAAGGGCGAGCGCATAGATTTGCGGGTCCGGCTTTTCAAACGGTTGATCTCCGGAGACGACAATATGGTCAAACATCGGAGCCAGTCCGGAGGAACGGATTTTTGTCCACTGACGGAAGGCGTCTCCGTTCGTCACCAGCCCGATCCGGTATCCGCCTGTGCGCAGATAGTCCAGAGTATCCATTGACCACGGAAACGGGACCGCGTTTTCCGCATAGATCCGGCACCAGGCATCGTGGAATGCCTCCATCGGCGGGAGTGCGCACGCCGTCCGTCGGCAAAGCGCCTCATAGCTTTCCCGCATTAGCGACATCCGGTAGAATTCGGTCATCAGTTGTTCCGCCCGGCGGTCATCGGGGGAAAACAGGTCGGGATATGCGGCACAGAGGGCGCGATAGGCTTTTTGGAAGGAGGCACGGTTGTCGACCAGCGTCCCGTCCAGATCGAAGAGGACCGCCTGTTTATCAAGCTTCATGCGCGTTTCTCCTTTTCGGTCAGCAGGCGGTCGGCGATCAGCAGAACGGCAAGGTAGCCGATTGCGATGCTTGCCAGGTCGGCAAGATAGGAAGCAATCATGACGATCAGGTCGCCCTTTCCCGTCGGCGCACCGACGGCGATGTCGTAGCGGACCCGATTGAGGATCTGTGCGGCGGACGGTACGGCGGCGCAGAGAAGCATGGCACTGACCGGGACGGATGCGGACGGCTTCCGTTCCAGGATCAGAAACGCGATCAGCCGGAACAGCAGAAGCTGCACGGCGTCCAGCGCAACGGACAGGAGCGCACCGAGCAGATCCGCTCCGATGGAGTCGAGGTCGCGCATCATCAGCAGTCCCACGCCCAGACTGCCGAAATGGAGCAGCAGCGATGCCCCGACGGCAATCAGAAGGACATACAGGGTCGTCTGCCGCGTCTGTACGGTGACAAGAACGACGGCGGCGGCGATCCAGAAGAAGGAAAAGCGTACGATGCTTTGCAGGAAGTCCCAAATGAGGAGAAACACCTCGCTGACCGCAACATCCGTGCTGGACCATTGATAGACCGGCGTACAGACTGCGGCATAAAAAATTGCAACGGAAAACAGCAGGATTCCGCACAGGCGGACGGTTGGGGGACAGCCGGAGGATTTTTTTAGCATCATGAGGGCTCCTTTTTTTCGGGAAAAAGTCAAGTTTTGCGCATCGGCGGCATAGGATATACCACCGAAGGGAGTGATCGGAATGCCGGATGACGTGCACAGGCTGAATGATGAAAAGCCGCTCGACCACGCGGCACTGACCGAAGCGGTCAGAAGCTTTGCCGTGCGATATCCTTTTCTGCGGGTGACATCGCTCGGAAAGACGATCCTGGGACGGGACATTCCGGTTCTTGCGGTCGGAAGCGGCAGACGGCAGCTGGTTTACGTTGGCACACACCACGGGATGGAGTGGCTGACCAGTGCGTGGCTGCTGCGCTTTGCCGATGAATTCTGTGCCGGTCTCAAATCCGGCAGGACGGTTTACGGCGTTTGCCTGCCGACCTTTGCCGAGCGGTTCACCCTGCATATCATTCCCATGCTCAATCCGGACGGCGTGGAATATCAGCAGCACGGCGTGTCAGAGGGAAATCCGCTCTGTCACCGGGTGATCGGAATGAACGGCGGGAGCGCGGACTTTTCACACTGGCAGGCGAACGCGCGCGGGGTGGATCTGAACCACAACTACGATGCAGGCTTTGCCGAATACAAAGCCTGGGAGGCTTCGGCGGGGATTCTCGGCGGCGGACCGACGCGCTATTCCGGTCAGGAGCCGGAGTCCGAACCGGAGGTTCGCGCGCTCTGCTCCTACATCCGTTTTCTCGGAAACGTCCGGCTGGTTGCATCGTTCCATACGCAGGGCGAGGAGATTTACTATCGCCATGGCGGGAAGGCGCTTCCGGGGGCTTCCGAGGCGGCACGGAGGGTTGCGGAGCTGACGGGATACCGTCTGTCCGATGCAACGGGACCTGCGGCTTACGGCGGGCTGACCGATTGGTGCCTGACCAAATGCGGCATCCGCGCACTGACACTGGAATGCGGGAAGGGAGAGAATCCGCTGCCCCTGACGCAGCTTTTTCCGGTGTACCTGAAGCTCCGGGAGGCACTGTTCCGCATGGGGAATTTTTATGCCTGAACGCCCTGTGCATATTATACCATAAAGCGCGCGGTTTGTCAAGCACTGCCGCGCGCTCTTTTTCTGCTCCGGAATACGCAAAATGACCGGTTTTTATCCTGTTTTGGCGAGAATTGTCCGGCGGAATATGATATAATCAGGGTAGCCCCGACCGGGGACTTTTGCAATCGGTATGAAACGGAGAATAATACTTATGAAAACGGTCTATCTGGTTTGCCCGGAAACGATCGGCAGGATCGAGCCGGAGCTTTACGGTCATTTTACCGAGCACATCGGCGGTGTGATGCGGGACGGCATTTGGGTCGGGAAGGATTCGCCGATTCCGAACCTCCGGGGCTTTCGCCGCGCGCTGGTTGAAAAGCTCCGCCGGATCGCGCCGCCGGTCATCCGCTGGCCGGGCGGATGCTTTGCGGAAACCTATCATTGGCGGGACGGCATCGGGGAAAACCGTCCGGTCCGCGCGGGATGGTGGACATCCTATGACGGGCGGACGGAGACCAACGAGGTCGGCACGCATGAGTTTCTCGATTTTTGCGGCATGGTCGGTGCAAAGCCTTATTTTGCCGTGAATGTGACCTCCGTATCGCCCATGGAAGCCCGCGACTGGGTGGAATACTGCACGGCGCCGCGCGGGAGCACCACGCTGGCACTGGAGCGTGAAAAAAACGGCAGTCCGGAGCCGTTTGATATACCGTATTGGGGAATCGGAAACGAAAACTGGGGCGGCGGCGGAAACATGACGCCGGAATTCTACACGCTGGAGTACCGGCGCTTTGCCACGGTGCTGGGGAACCTGCTGATCCGGCGGGACGGGTCACGGCTGGGAAGCCTGATCTGCGGCGGAGCAGACGGGCGGGACTATGCGTGGACCGATGCGCTGACCGCCGGTCTGTCCGGGTCACGGGCACCGGTGGACGGGATGAGCGTTCACTATTACTGCGGGAAGACGGGGGGCGCGCTTGACTTCACGGCTTCGGATTGGTATGAGCTCATGGCGCGCGCACAGCGGACGGAGGAGCTGATCTGCCGTCATTATGCCATTGTCGCGGGGCACGGGATGCAGGACCGGATGCGGTTGGTGGTGGATGAGTGGGGCTGCTGGCATCCGGAGGGATCGGGACCCAGCGCGGGGAAAAATCTGTTTGAACAGCAGTCCACCATGCGGGATGCGGTGGTCGCGGCGGTGACGCTGAACATCTTCAATAACCACTGCGACAAGGTGCGGATGGCAAACCTCGCCCAGCTTTGCAACAATCTGCATTCGCTCTTTCTGACTGCGGGAGAAAACTGTGTTGCAACGCCGAATTACTACGTATTTGAACTGTTCCGTCCGCATCAGGGGGCAGAGGCGATCCGGACCGTTACCGAGGACGGCACCGATCCCGCCGGGGTGTCCGTGTCCGCGTCGGTCATGAACGGTTATCTGACGCTGACGCTGGCAAACTGCTCCTGCGAGGAGCCCGTAACGGTGAATCCGGTGCTGCTCGGTGCGGACTGGGACGGCGAGTCGGCGGCTTATTTGCTCTGCGGAGAGGGAATGCGGGCGCACAACACCTTTGAAGCGCCGGAAAACGTGGTTATCCGGCAGGTGTTCCCGGATGACGCGCACCGCCTGACGCTTCCGCCGGCGTCGGTTGCAATGCTCCGGGCTCGGATCCGGCGGGCAAAAGCGCCTGACGCGGAGTGACCCCGGACAGCTCCCGGAATACGCGGTTGAAGGTGCGGATACTCTGAAATCCGCTTTCCAGGGCAACCTCTGTCATCCGGCTGTTCCCGTTGGCAAGCAGTCGGTTGGCGTACTCGAACCGGTACTGATTCAGCAGCGTCCGGAAGGGAATCCGGAGCGCGTCCCGGAATGCGTCGGAAAGACTGCGCGCACTGTAGCCGAGCGCCCTGGCAACGCTTTCCGCGGAAATATCCTCCCGGAAGTGCTGCTCGATGTAGTCCAGCACCCGGGACAGGATGTCGGAATTCCGGTCACGGGGGCACAGCGGAACGGCGGAGAGATATTCCGCGCAGACTGCATACAGCGGCGCCTTTCTGCACAGCAGCTCCGGAATGCCGCCGGAAATGCCGACGCGCGGACCGGGAAGCGCCGCCATGGCTTCGCTCTCGTAGAACTGCCGGACCGGCTCGCGGCACCGGAATACGGCGGTCTCTCCCTGCATTCCCGCAACCGCCTGCGAAAAGCCGCCCGCAATGTCGGCGGAAAAGACGGTGACGCCAAGGTGAGAACCTTTCGGAACACGGAACGCGTGCTCCTCGAAGGGGAGTACCATGACAAAATCACCGGCAGTGAGCGAATGGGTTTGCCCGCGCACGTCAAATTCCGCCGTCCCGTCCGTCAGGTACGCCACTTCAAAGCTCTTGTGAAAATGCGGCGGGAGCGTGATCCCTTCATAGAGGTACAGGTTGTAAATTTCCCCCTGTGCGGTATTCTGTTTCTGGTGTGTGGAGATCATAAACACCTCTCATTTGCAGCTGACAGACCGATCGGAAAAACGAAAGGCAATACCGCGCAGACATCGGTTCCGCGCGGTATTGCTTTTTGCTCTCTGCCGTGCCGGCGCGTCAGTCCTGCGCAACAAAGTGCAGTTTTTCGCTGTAGAAATCGCTCTGCGTTTTTTTCATGCAGTACCCGGCGTGCATGAGCGTGTCGCCGTGATATGCCTCGCCGGTCTCGGTACAGCGGTAGAGTCGGTCGGGATCCAGCCCCTGCAGGCGGATATAGCGCGGCGTGCAGATCTTTGCACGGATGACCGTGTAGGTCAGGAGCGCTTCCTTCCTGTCGGCGGAGACGAAGCACCACGCGCAGTCGGTGCGGTTCTGCCACGGGGAGATCAGGCGGTAGAAGTCTCCGGTATGGGTCAGGTCATAGTCGCGGCGGAAGTTCTCACACTGCCGGCGAACCAGCTCCTTTTCCTCCCCGGTGAGGGTACGCAGATCCAATTCATAGCCGAATGCGCCCATCAGCGCCACATTTCCGCGGGTGGCAAGGGGCGTGGTGCGGTGAACCTGGTGGTTCGGGCAGGCGGAGACGTGCGCGCCCATGGCACTGGGCGGGTAGCAGAAGGAGGTGCCGTACTGAATATCCAGGCGCTCGATGGCATCGGAGTCATCGCTGGTCCAGATCTGCGGCGCATAGTAGAGCCATGCCGGATCAAAGCGCCCGCCGCCGCCCGCACAGCCCTCCAGGAGCAGGTCGGGGTACGCGTTGTGCAGGCGCTCCAGGAGTGCGTAAAGACCGAGGCAGTAGCGGTGGAAGACCTCTCCCTGCCGTTCCGTCCCGACGGTCAGACTGCCCACCTCGGAAAAGTTGCGATTGAAATCCCACTTGATGTAGTCAATGCCGCCCTGCGAGAGGACATCCGCAAACCGGTCGAAGAGGTAGTCCTGCACTTCTTTTCGCGTCATGTCCAGGATATACTGATTCCGTCCGACCGACAGCGCTCTTCCGGGTGTCTGCAATGCCCAGTCGGGATGCGCGCGGTAGAGGTCACTGTCGGGGGAGACCATCTCCGGCTCGAACCAGATGCCGAACTTCATTCCCAGCCCGTGAATGCGGTCGACCAGCTTTTTCAGTCCGCCGTGCAGCTTGTTTTCGTTGACGAACCAGTCGCCGAGCCCGGATTTGTCATTATCCCGCTTGCCGAACCAGCCGTCATCCAGCACCAGCATTTCGATGCCGAGCCGGGACGCCTCCTCCGCAATGCCGAAGATCTGCTCCTCGTCGAAGTGAAAATAGGTTGCCTCCCAGTTGTTGATGAGGATCGGGCGGCGCTCGGTTTTCCATTTGCCGCGCACCAGGTGGTTGGCGTAGAGCTTGTGGAAGGTGCGGCTCATTCCGCCCAGACCCCGGGAGGACCAGACCGTGACCGCCTCCGGGGTGTCAAAGCACTCGCCCGGCTCCAGGCGCCAGCGGAAGCCCTGCGGGTGAATGCCCATGAGGACCCGTCCGCCGCCGTCGGAATCCATTTCCGCCGAGGCGAGGAAATTGCCGCAATAGACCAGACTGAAGCCGCAGACATCGCCATAGGCTTCGGTCGCGTCCTGCGCGCAGACCGCCAGGAAGGGGTTGTGGATATGGGAGGACGCCCCGCGCAGACTGCCGACCGACTGCGTGCCGTGCATCATGGGAATACGCTCCACCGTGCGCTCCTTCGCCCACTCTCCGTACAGATGGATGACATCCATGTCGGAGGCATCGGGGAAGTCCACACAGACCGAGAGCGCACGCTCCAATTCCAGCACCTGCTCTCCCGCATTGCGGATGCGGACCCGGCGGGTGATGACGGCAAGGTCGCGGAACACGGTATAGAACAGCGTCACCTCGGCGCCGCTGACGGCATCGCGGCAGAGAATTTCCAGCGTATCCGCCTCGTCCTCGCCGGCGTATGTCGCGGGCTGACCCTGCAGTGCCGGCTTGCCGGGGACAATCCGGTGGGAGACGTAGGTCAGGTCGGTGTCGACGGTTCCGCTGTCCGAGCGCCGGATGCTCAGCGCGGTCCCGCGGCAGTCCCCGCGCCCGAAGCAGGGATATTCCATGCGCGAGACATCCAGGCTGAAGTAATCGCCGGAATAGCCTGCCGGCTGGACATGAATGGAGGAATGGCCGGCGGTGTAGGAGAGCTGTGACAGATCGGTGTCCGAAATGTGCGCGCCGTAATAGAGGTGCTGCAGATAGCCGTATTGGTTGATCAGGAATGCGTAGCTGGCGTCCTTCGCGTCAAGGCGGAAGGTTTTGGTCTGTCCGTCATAGAGAATCGGCATAATGATTCTTCCTTTGCAAGATTGGATTGTGCCGGCAATGCGATTGCACCCGCACCGCCGCCACTTCTATTTTATCATATCCGGATGGAAAAATCAAGACGAAAAGCTGTTTTTTACGGTACGGATTTGCAATATCCTCTTGACAAACGCAATAATATACTGTATAATAAAGTCATAAGAACGCAACAGGAGGAAACGACATGACAAATCGCAACCATGAGATGACGGAATCGGAATATAAAAGGAATCCTCGCGGACAGCTGATGATCTATCCGGTCGCGGTGGCGGCAAATCTGATTCCGTTTGTCCTCTGTTTCTCGCTGATGAGCGGGCAGGTCGGGGATGCGGATATTGCGCTGGTTGTCGGCGGCGTCCTGACCGTGCTGGGGATTGTGCTGACCTTCCTGTTCCGTTCGGTATGCGAGGAGCGGCGGATTCCGTGGCTGATTTCGCTCTGCATCCTCGGCGCGGCAAAGGGCGGCTGTGCGGTGGCGCTGTTCACCAAGCTGGAGATGACGCCTGACGGATTTTTGGAAAACCTGCGGCTTGCGGTGTGGGCGGCGGGCATTGCGTTTCTGGCGTGCGTTCTGTTCCTTTTGCCGACCGTTTTTTCACCGGAGGGAACCGTGGCGCAGATTCTGACCGTCTTTCTGCCCGTCTGTGCGGTCATTGCCGCCATTGTCCTGCTTGCAGCTCTGCGGGGACTGTTTTTCGGTCTGCTCCTTCTGAATCTGCTGACCGATGCGCTCTGCGCTGCGGTGCTGTGGTTCAACTGGGACAGCGGTGCCGAGGCGCGGTTCATTCTGTCCACCGCATCCATGCTGTACGCGGTCCTCCTGTTTTTGGTTGCGCTGTGCGCGCTGACGGACGGGGAGTGCTGTGACGGCGCGGACTGTGACTGCGGCGATTGCGGTTTGGGAGGCAAGAAGAACGGGAAACGGAAGTAAAAGTTTTCGCCCGCCTTTTGGGAGAGGCGGGCGAAAACTTTTACTTCATTGGAGCGGATTTTACCGCATTTCGACGGCGAGGGCATCCAGCTGTGCCCGGCTTTCCTCATTCAGGGCGGAGCGGATCCTGACGGCGGTGTCGGCAAAGGACAGGTCGCGGCACGGCTCCAGCATTCCCCGCATGACCTTGGCGGCGACCGGTGCCCAGGAGCCGTTTTCGATCAGCCCGACCAGGCGCGCACGGAAGGAACGCTCGGTCAGCCCGCTCAGAAACGCACGCATGGCGGGGAACACATCGCCGTTGTAGGTTGTGGTGGCAAGAACCAGTCGGTCATACCGGAACGCGTCCGCGATCGCAAACGATTTGTCCTCGGTGGTCAGGTCATGCAGAGCGACCGTTGTACCGTCCGCGCGGAGACGTTCGGCAAGCAGCTCTGCCGCACGGCGGGTATTCCCGTAGACCGAGGTGAAAGCGATGCAGACACCGGGCTCCTCCGGTGTGTAGGTCGACCACTTCCGGTACAGCTCCAGGCAGTCGGAAAGCCCGCCGTCCAGCACGGGGCCGTGCAAGGGGCAGATGGTGCGGATATCCACTGCGGCAGCCTTTTTCAGCAGCGCCTGCACCTGTGCGCCGTATTTGCCGACGATGCCGATATAGTACCGGCGCGCCTCATCCGTCCAATCAGCGGAACGCTCCGGCGCGCCGAAGGCACCGAAGGCGTCTGCCGAGAACAGCACCCGGTCGCAGTCGTCATAGGTCACAATCACCTCCGGCCAATGCACCATCGGCGCGGTCAGAAAGTGCAGGGTGTGCGTTCCGAGCGTCAGGGTGTCCCCGTCGCCGACCACAAGCCTCCGGTCACTGTAATCGGTACCGAAGAACTGCCGCATCATGACAAACGCCTGTGTGGATGCCACCACCGTGGCGCCCGGATAGCGCGAGAGAAACGCGGCGATGTTCGCGGAATGATCCGGCTCCATGTGCTGGACAATCAGATAGTCCGGCGCCCGACCGTCCAGCGCGAGGTCAAGCTGCTTCTGCCATTCCCCGCCCACGTGCGCGTCCACGGTGTCCAGAACCGCAATTTTGTCGTCCAGGATCACGTAGGAATTGTACGCCATTCCGCGGACCGGGTACTGCCGCTCGAACAACGTCAGCGCCGGGTCAAACACCCCCACCGACCGGATTTTTTCTGTAACCATCATATGAATTGACTCCTTTCGTATGTGCGAGGGACCTTTCCGGCTGGGGCAAAGCTCCCGCGATTTGTATATTCCGCGTCCCTGCCGCTCATTTTGCACAGCGGTAGCAGACCTCGTTGGCGCCGACGGTGCCGGCTTGGAAGTCGAGCAGGTTCCGCACGGTGGTCTCGGCAATGTTCGCCAGCGCCTCCTCGGTCAGGAACGCCTGATGGGAGGTGACAATGACGTTCGGCATGGAGATCAGCCGGGCAAGGGTGTCATCCTCCAGAATGTGCCCGGAGTTGTCCTCAAAGAAAATGTCCGATTCCTCCTCGTAAACGTCCAGGCAGGCTGCGCCGATTCTGCGGGATTTGATTCCGGCGAGCAGTGCCTCGGAATCGATCAGCGCCCCGCGCGAGGTGTTGATCAGCACCACGCCTTTTTTCATCCGTTCCATGCTCGCGGCATTCACCATGTGGCGTGTTTCCGGCGTGAGCGGGCAGTGGAAGGAGATGATGTCGCTCTCCCGGAACAGCTCGTCCAGCGGAACATAGGTGAGCGACGGATCATCGGCAGGGAAGGGATCGTAGCAAAGCACCTTCATGCCAAAGCCCCGGCAGATGCTGACAAAGCACCGCCCGATCTTGCCGGTTCCGACCACGCCAACCGTCTTGCCGTGCAGGTCAAAGCCGACCATGTTGGTCAGGCTGAAATTGAAGTCGCGCGTGCGGATATACGCCTTGTGGATGCGGCGGATGGAGGTCAGGAGCAGTGCCATGGCGTGCTCGGCGACCGCGTAAGGGGAGTACGCCGGAACGCGCAGAACCGTCAGCCTGCCGTTTGCGTGGCGGAGATCGACATTGTTGAAGCCGGCACAGCGCAAAAGCAGAACCCGGATGCCCATCTCCGAAAGCAGATCGATCACTGCAGCATTCACGTTGTCGTTGACGAATACGCAGACCGCATCACAGCCCTTCGCCAGCGTTGATAATGGGTACTGGTGCTACTTCGCTGGCATAGAGAGCAGCTCCTTCAAGGTAGTGGCGCATAAC
>ENA-UEQL01003242-UEQL01003242.1-human-gut-metagenome-genome-assembly--contig:-NODE-3242-length-10211-cov-8.492797_pt1 | contig 10211 bp, 6 predicted proteins | sample MGYA00242905_ERZ507926 | MGnify/ENA primary metagenome ERZ507926 (study PRJEB26167, sample SAMN06115531) | human gut metagenome | host: Homo sapiens | place: China:Henan | collected 2015-09-09 | study...
CTGAAAGACCTTGACCTGCCCCGCAGGACTTTTTCTTCGGACCTTTCCCAAGTGCCAACCGTCCAGCATTTCATTACAGAGGATGAGATCGACGCCGCCATGACCGGCGGCAGCAGTTTTGCCGGAGGAAAAGGCCGTATCTATGCGTTCTTCATGGAAAACCATACGGATAAGGAAAAAGTGAGATTCCTTAAAGACGAGTATGGCATTGGCGGACGCTCTCATGCCCTGTCCGGCGCAACACACAGCGGCGAAGATCACGATGGGAAAGGACTGCACTATAAAAAGCAGGACTGCCCGGATGTTCACTTGAACTGGGAAAAGGTTTCCAAGCGCATTACCTCACTTGTCCAGAAAGGCCGCTATCTTACCGAACAGGAACAGGCGCAGTATGACAAGATCCAGGCTGAAAAGGATCTGGCAGAAGAAGATGCCATTCAAGCCCAGCAGCCGGAGATAGAGGAAGAAACGCCAAAGCCTACCCTTCGGGAGCAGTTTGAGCAGTATAAGCCTGTGGTGACTGCCGCCATATCTGAGGATGTGGCATATCGAAATGCCTGCGGTCATTCCGACCGTGAAAATGCTGTCATCGAGGGCAATGCCGCTGTGCGCCGTGCGGTTCTTGGCTCTAAGGATATGGAGCTGATCCGCCTTTATTCGGATGTGCCGGAGTTCCGCCAGCGCCTGCACCGGGAAGTGATCGACGAAACCTATCCAAAGCTCCATGAATTACTGCGTCCTCTTTCTCAGGAGGATATTGACAAAGCTCTCTGTGTTTGGAACGGCAATATCGAGAGTAAACACGCTGTCGTCCGCTATATGAAAGACCATGCAAGAGAGAAGGATACCGCTGCATGGCTGGCTCAGGAATACGGTGGCAGCAACAGCCCGTTCGTTGTCCGTGCCGGAAGCCCGGAGGAAACACAGCTGCCCTGGCCGAAGGTACAGCGCAGGCTTGCCCAGCTTATTCAGGAGGACCGGTTCTATACCGAAGAAGAACAGGATCGTTTTGACAATATCGACCCTATCGCCATCCGGGAAGCCCTGGAGGAAAGAGGGATCGTCAACGGACAGGTGGCAGACCCGGAAAAACTGGACAATGACCCGTTTATCCAACAGGTGATGTCGGATGCCGAGCAGATCGCAGCTGCCGAGACAGAACAGACTTCCGAGGTTTCCATTTCCGATGAGGAATATGATGCAGTTCGCCGCCCGACTCCGCAAAGAACCTCCTATGATCCTGCCGCCCCGGTTTATGCCGTGGGCGATACCGTGTATATCGAGGATGACGCCTATCAGATCACCGAGCTACGGGATGACACCGTGCAGCTTCTGCCTACCGGCATGGTATATCCCATCTATCGGGCAGAGCGCAAAGAACAGTTCGAGCAGCTGCTTCGGGCAGACCGCCGCAATGCTTACTATACCGAGTTTCTTCCTATTGACCCGGACAAGGCAGATCAGGACTTGCGGGATGTATTGGCTCATGGACTGATGGATGAAGCGGATAAAAAGCAGATTTCCACGCTGCTGCAATCCGGCAGGAGCAACAGCGAGATCGCCTACTGGCTGAGCAGAGCCTATTCCGGTGAGATCGAGACACTGAATCTGGAGACCGGCGATATTGCCGATTACCGTACCACGGCACAGGGCATGGAGCTGGAAGTCATGGATGCAGAGGAAAAGCGTCTGGCTGTGCTGTATTTCCGCTGGGATGAGGTTGCGCCTTTGCTGCGCGGGATGTATGCCCGTCAGCAGGACGGCTTTGGACAGGAACAGCCCCAATCGGCTACCGAATCCCCGACCTTCCATTCCGAGACCATGGCCGTCTATCCGGGCGATAAGAACCATCTGCCTTATGATGTGGTGGTGGAACGACTGCATATCGAGGAGCCAGAGCCACCAGCCCCTGTGACTGAGCCGGAGAAAACCTTTGAGGAAGTGCTGGACGAACACCCGGTTTCCATTCAGGTCAATGGCCAGTGGCAGACCTTCCCCAATGCCAAAGCTGCCGAGGAAGCCTCCTATGAGGAATACAAGGCTAACCTGCGCCGCAATGCAAAAAACTTCCGCATTACCGATGAGCATTTGGGCGAAGGCGGTCCGAAAGCCAAGTTCCAGGCAAATGTCAATGCGATTCGTTTGCTGAAAGAGCTGGAAGCTGCCGGACAGCAGGCAAGCCCCGAACAGCAGGAGGTTCTTTCTCGATATGTGGGCTGGGGCGGTCTCTCTGATGCGTTTGACCCGGAGAAACCGGCATGGGCTTTAGAGTATGCCCAGCTAAAAGAACTGCTGACCCCGGAGGAATATGCCGCCGCCAGAAGCTCTACCCTCAACGCCCATTACACCAGCCCTACGGTCATTCAGGCCATCTATGAAGCGGTGGACCGTATGGGATTTGAGACCGGAAATATTCTGGAGCCGTCTATGGGTGTGGGCAATTTCTTTGGTATGCTGCCGGAGAAAATGCGAAACAGCCGTCTGTACGGCGTGGAGCTGGACCCTGTTTCCGGGCGCATCGCAAAGCAGCTCTATCCCAAGGCGGACATCACAGTAGGCGGCTTTGAGACCACCGATAGGCGTGACTTCTTTGACCTTGCCATCGGCAATGTACCTTTCGGTCAATATCAGGTCAATGACAAAGCCTACAACAAGCTGAGTTTCAGTATTCACAACTACTTTTTTGCCAAAGCACTGGACCAGGTGCGTCCCGGCGGCGTGGTGGCTTTTGTAACCTCCCGCTATACTATGGACGCCAAGGATTCCACCGTGCGCCGCTATCTTGCCCAGCGTGCCGAGCTGCTGGGGGCTATCCGTCTGCCGAATGACGCGTTCAAAAAGAATGCCGGTGCCGAGGTGGTATCAGACATCATCTTTCTCCAAAAGCGGGACCGTCCGCTGGACATTGCACCAGAGTGGACGCAGACCGGCATTATCAGGGTTCCCGCAAAGTCGCAAGACTTTGTGGGAGAAGGAGGAGCGACGGAGCAAGCGAGCTTTTGGCGGCAAGGATCAACGAAATGAGCGACGAGGACTATACGCAGTATCTTCGCTATCACTTCTACATCTGCGAAAAGCCGGAACTGCTTGGTATGACCAATCACTTGCTGTTCATGGGAGAAAAGAAATGACCAAAATCCAATATGAAAACTTAACCATCCGTCAAGCCGAGGTTGCGGATGCAAAGCAGCTTGCCGCTTGGTGGAATGATGGTGCTGTGATGGCACACGCAGGCTTTCCTAACGGCTTGGGAACAACCGAGGGAGCGTTCCTGCACTGCTGCACGTTTGAAAACTGAGAGATCGGCGCTTACAGCGGCCTCGGCAGCTGGGTCAACGCCACGGGCTGCACATTTCGCGGCAACGACGTGGGGCTGTGACTCGACAACCGCGGCGGCGCAACGTGCTCGGGCAGCTACTATGGCGACAGCGTGTACGAAGACAACGGCACCGCCGTGCGCATCGCCGCAATGCCGGGCACGGAGACGCTGGATTTCAATAACTGCGTGTTCCGAGGCAACGGGGTAAATGTCGAAAACGCGGCGGGGTATGCCGCCGACCTCTCGCAGATCGTAACGGCGGACAATTAAAGAGAAAAAGGAGGAAACGCGGCGTTTCCTCCTTTCTTGTGTTCATTCAGATGTTCAGCACAAAGTGCTCTTTATGATAGTCCAGCAGGCCTTCCTTTTTCATCTTGCCGAGCTCGAGCGACAATCCGCTGCGCTCAACGGCGAGAAAGTCCGCGAGCTGCTGGCGGGAGAACGGGATGTCAAACTCGACCGCGCCGCGCCGCTGCGCCTCGGCGGAGAGATAGGACATGAGCTTGGCGCGCGTCGTGCGCTGGGCGATGTGCGTGAGCTTTTCATTGAGCAGCAGGTTTTTTCCCGCAAGGTCGCTCAGAAGGTTTCGGATGATGCGGCTGTGGTGCGCGCAGGCGGAGGGACAGACCGTCAAAAGGCGCTTGACGTTCAAAAACAGCACCGCCGTCGGCGTTTCGGTCACGACGCTCACATTGGAGACACTGCTCGGCGCGCAGGCGAAGGCCGCGGCGTAGGTCTGCCCCAGTGCGGTGCGGGAGAGAATGTTGCGGTTGCCCCAGATATCCTCCTGCACGACGAGCGCGCAGCCGGAGAGCACCATGCCGATCTCCTCGACCGCGTCGCCGGGACGGAGGAGAAACACATCCTTGGGGAATTGCTCGGCCTTTGCCGCAAGGCAGGTGAGCATCGCGTCAAGTTCGTCCTCCGTGACGCCGGAAAAGAGCGGCGAGGCGGCGAGAATGGGAAAAAATTCTTTCATGAAAAATCGCCTTTCGTTGAAAATTCAACCGACTTGCTGGCCGCATTCTACTATAATACGCTTGAAAACGCAAGGAGGTATTGCAATGAAACGGAGAATCATTGAAATCAATCAGGATAAATGCAACGGCTGCGGCGCCTGCGCCGTGGCGTGCCACGAGGGCGCTATCGCCATGGTAAACGGCAAGGCGCAGCTGATGCGCGATGACTACTGCGACGGACTGGGCGACTGTCTGCCGACCTGCCCGACCGGCGCGATTTCCTTTGTCGAGCGCGAGGCCGCGGCCTACGACGAGCAGGCGGTGCTTGAAAACAAGCAGAAGAGAATGCAGAAGGAGGGGATGACACTGCACCACAGCTGCGTCGGCATGCAGCTCAAGACCTTTGCGCACAAGGCGGCATCTGAAACGGCGGCTCCTGCTGCGCAGGAGAGCCAGCTCTCCCAGTGGCCGGTGCAGATCAAGCTCGTGCCCGTGAACGCGCCGTATTTCTCCGGCGCAAAGCTGCTCATCGCGGCGGACTGCACGGCGTACGCCTACGCGGCCTTCCACGAGAAATTCATCAAGGGCCACATTACGCTCGTCGGCTGCCCGAAGCTCGACAGCGTGGATTACAGCGAAAAGCTGACCGAGATCATCGCAAAAAATGACATCAAGAGCGTGACGGTCGTGCGAATGGAGGTCCCGTGCTGCGGCGGGCTCGAGCACGCGGCAAAGACCGCGCTGCAAAATAGCGGTAAATTCATCCCCTGGCAGGTCGTGACGATCTCGACGGACGGGAGAATACTGGATACGATTTGAGTCATCCTATGATCGATAAGACCACAGAATGAGGAGGATTTTTTCGGTGGACAACAAGATGTTTTGTTTTCAGTGCGAGCAGGCGGCGCACTGCACGGGCTGCACCGGCAGCGCGGGTGTGTGCGGAAAGAACGCCGAGACGGCAAATTTGCAGGACGAACTGACCGGCGCGCTCATCGGCCTTGCCCGCGCTGCGGACGGCAGCCCCGGCGTGAACGAGGGCACATGGAGCCTCATCATCGAGGCACTTTTCACTACGCTCACGAATGTGAACTTTGACGCGGCGGCCATCCGCGATGTGACTGCACGCGTGAAGGCGGAGAAGAGCCGTCTTGTGCCGGACTGTGCGTCCTGCATGTCGCCCTGCGGGCACAACAATGACTACGATGTCTCGCGGCTCTGGACGGCGGACGAGGACATCCGCAGTCTCAAGTCGCTTATCCTGTTCGGTATCCGCGGCATGGCGGCGTACGCCTACCACGCGATGGTGCTGGGCTATACGGACGGCGAGGTCAACCGCTTTTTTGCCAAGGCATTGTTTGCCATCGGCGAGGACTGGGGCATGGATGACCTGCTCCCCCTTGTGCTGGAGGTCGGCGAGAAAAACTACCGCTGCATGGCGCTGCTCGACAAGGCCAACACGGAGACCTACGGCACGCCAGAGCCGACCACCGTGCCGCTGACGGTGGAAAAGGGACCGTTCATCGTGGTTTCCGGCCACGACCTGCACGACTTGAAGCGCCTGCTCGAGCAGACGGAGGGCAAGGGCATCAACATCTATACGCACAGCGAGATGCTGCCCGCGCACGGCTACCCGGGCCTTAAAAAGTATGCCCATCTCAAGGGCAATTTCGGCACGGCGTGGCAGAACCAGCAAAAGGAATTTGCCGACATCCCTGCGCCCGTACTATTCACCACGAATTGCCTGATGCCGCCGAAAGCGAGCTATGCCGACCGCGTGTTCACTACGGCGGCGGTCTCATATCCGGAACTCAAGCATATCGGCGCGGACAAGGACTTCACGCCGGTCATCGAAAAGGCGCTGGAACTGGGCGGCTATGCCGAGGACAAGGCGTTCACCGGCATCAACGGCGGCAGCACGGTCACGACGGGCTTTGCCCGCGGCGCGGTGCTGGGTGTGGCCGACAAGGTGGTCGAGGCCGTCAACTCCGGCCGGATCCGCCACTTTTTCTTAGTCGGCGGCTGCGACGGCGCGCGCCCAGGCAGAAATTACTACACGGAATTCGTCAAGCAGACGCCGCCCGACACCATCGTGCTGACGCTGGCCTGCGGCAAGTTCCGCTTCAATGACTTAGATCTTGGCACGGTGGCGGGGCTGCCGCGCATCCTGGACATCGGCCAGTGCAACGACGCTTACAGCGCCATCCAGATCGCGCTGGCGCTCGCCGACGCCTTTGGCTGCGGTGTGAACGAGCTGCCGCTTTCGATGGTGCTCTCGTGGTACGAGCAGAAGGCGGTGTGCATCCTGCTGACGCTGCTGTATCTCGGCATCAAGGACATCCGCCTCGGTCCGACGCTGCCGGCGTTCCTCTCGCCGAACGTGCTCGACTACCTTGTCAAGAACTTTGGCATCGCGCCCATTACGACGCCAGAGGAGGACCTGAAGGCCATTCTGGGGTAAAACTGAAACGTACCGGCGGGCATTTTGCCCGCCGGTATTTTTTGCAGAGAAAGAAACGCAAAAATTAAGCGTGACTTTTGACACGAGATCTGATAAAATAAAACAACTTTGCGCAACAGAGGGGAAAAGAGAGAAATCAACAGGAGAGATCAATGAAAAAACAGTTTGACCTCAGCGCCGCGGCGCTGCACATTTTAGCGATGGCCTTCATGCTGCTCGACCACCTGTGGGCGACGCTTTTTCTTTCGCAGGAGTGGATGACCTGCGTGGGACGTCTCGCGTTCCCCATTTTTGCCTTCATGGCGGTGGAGGGCTACTTCCACACGCACAGTTTCAAAAAATACGCGCAGCGGATGCTGATTTTTGCGTTGCTGTCGGAAATTCCCTTTGACCTGATGTACGGCGGCACGTGGTTCTACCCTGTGCACCAGAATGTCATCTGGACGCTGCTCATCGGCCTTCTCGGCATTCGGGCGATGGAGGCCGTGCGGGAAAAGGGGAAGACATGGCTCTATCTTCTGACTTGCGTTGCGGTCACGGTGCTGGGCTTTGCGCTCGGCACGCTCGGCATGGTAGATTATTACGGCATGGGCGTTTTGACGGTGTTTGTGTTCTATTTCCTCCGCGGCAGAGAGTGGTGGAAGCTGCTCGGGCAGATCGCGGCGCTCTATTGGATCAATGTGTCGCTCATCGGAGGACAGATTTTCCCGATCGAGCTTTTCGGACTGGAGTTTGAGGTCTGCGAGCAGGGGCTTGCACTGCTCTCGCTCGTGCCCATCTGGCTCTACCGCGGGCGGCAGGGACACCACAGCAAGGTGTTTCAGTATGCCTGCTACGCGTTTTATCCGGTACATATGCTCATCCTCGGCCTTATCCAGCTGTCTCTGTAACAGAATACGAAAAAAGCGCTGCCGAAAGGCGGCGCTTTTTCGCGCCCTTTTTTTGGAACGTTCACAATTTGTTTATTGACTTTGCAAAGGAAACAACTATAATGATGACGTTCTAAAATTAGAAGATTATCATTGGATGACGATGAATGATCGCGTCGCCGTCCGAGGGTAACGGAAAGGAGCCGACATGATACCGAAAGGGCCCGTACCGGGAAGAACGATCTTCAGCCACGCCAACAAGATGACACAAGCATATCACATTATGTTAACTCCACTGTGCAAGGAGACCGGCCTGCCGCCGTTAGCGATGGATATTCTGCTCTTTCTCGCCAACAATCCCGAGCACAACACGGCGAAGGACATCTGCCGCATGCGCGGGCACAAATCGGGTATCGTCTCCGTGCACGTGGAAAGACTGGTGAATGACGGCCTTCTCGAGCGGCGGGAGATGCCGGGCGACCGGCGGCAGACGCGGCTTATCTGCACCGAACAGGCGCAAGCGCTCATTGAGCGCGGACGGCAGGTGCAGTGGCAGTTCGGAAGACGTCTGCTCGAGGGCATCCCGGAGGAGGATCTGGCGACGATGCGCCGCTGCCTTGAAAGAATGGATGGCAATCTGAACGGCATCTGCAAGGAAAAGCGCTGAGGGCCCAAAGAAGAAATCAGGAGAACAACAATGCTGAAATTACTCAAAAACATGCGCCGTAAAGAGGTGCTCATGGTGCTGCTGTGCACCGTGCTTGTGGCGGTGCAGGTCTACTTTGACCTGCGGCTGCCGGATTACATGACCGATCTGACGACGCTCATCAAAACGTCGGGGGCGACGGCGGATATCCTGTCCGTCGGCGCGAAAATGCTTGGCTGCACGCTCGCAAGCGCCGTGCTGGCCGTGGGCTGCGGGTATCTCGCGGCCAAGGCGGCGTCGGGCTTCAGCTTCACGGTGCGCGAAAAGCTCTTCCGCCACGTGATGGACATCGGCAGCGAGGAGATGCAGGACTTTTCTGTCGCCAGCCTCATCACGAGAACGACGAACGACATCACGCAAATTCAGATGATCGTGGCGATGGGCCTGCAGATGATGATCAAATCGCCGATCATGGCCGTGTGGGCCATCATCAAAATTCTCGGCAAGAGCTGGGAGCTCTCCGCCGTGACAGCGGCATTCGTCGTGGTCATCTGCGTGACGGTGATAACGGTGATGAGCATCTGCATCCCGCGTTTCCGCATCGTGCAGAAGCTGACCGACCAGATCAACCGTGTGGCGCGCGAAAACCTGACGGGCATCAACGTGGTGCACGCGTTCAACGCCGAGCAGTACCAGAACGACAAGTTCAACAAGCCGAGCCTTGACATGATGAATGTGCAGGTAAAGAACCAGAAGCTCTTCGCCCTCGTCCAGCCGACGATGACGCTCGGTATGAACGGCCTGGCGCTCACGATCTACTGGCTGGGTGCGGCGCTCGTCAACAACATCGCGCTGACCGATTCCGCAGCGCGCCTCACGATGTTCAGCGACGTGCTGGTGTTCAGCACGTATGCAACCTACGTGGTGATGTCTTTTATGATGCTCGTGATGATCTTCATGCTGCTGCCGCAGGCGCAGGTCTCGGCCGAGCGTATCAACGAGGTGCTCGAGCGCAAGGCGAATATCCGCGAGGGCAGCGTGAGCGAATGCAAAGAGCACGGCACAGTGGAGTTCAAAAACGTTTCGTTCCGCTATCCGCACACTTCGGAGGATGAGCTTTCGAGCATCAGCTTCCGTGTGAACAGGGGCGAGACGCTTGCCGTCATCGGCGCGACGGGCAGCGGCAAGACGACACTTGTGAGCTTGATCCCGCGCTTTTACGACGCGACAGAGGGTGAGGTGCTTGTCGACGGCGTGAACGTCAGGGACTACACGTTCGACACACTCTACAACAAGCTCGGCTACGTGACGCAGAAGGCGGTGCTCTTCGCCGGCAGCATCCGCGACAATGTCTACTTTGGCGAGAGCGAAGCGCCGGCGGACGATGAGGGCCTTGCGCAGGCCGTCGAGCTTTCGCAGGCGAAGGAGTTTGTCGACAAGCTCCCCGACGGCACGCAGCACCATGTGGCGCAGATGGGCCGCAACATGTCCGGTGGCCAGAAGCAGCGCCTTTCCATCGCCCGCGCGCTGGCGAGAAAACCGGAGATCCTCGTCTTCGACGATTCGTTCTCTGCTCTGGACTACCGCACGGATGCGAAGCTGCGCGAGGGGCTATCCAAGCAGCTGCACGACACGACGAAGATCATCGTCGCGCAGCGCATCAGCACCATCCGCCACGCGGACAAGATCGTCGTGCTCGACCGCGGCGAGGCCGTGGGCATCGGCACGCATGAAGAGCTGATGAAAAACTGTGACGTTTACCGCGAGATCGCGACCTCCCAGCTCAGCGCCGCGGAGCTCGCGTAAAGGAGGCGAGAGAAGATGAAAAAGAAAAACAGCAATCCCGTCGGCGCGCTCAAGCGCACGGGCGCGTATATGAGCTCGAGCATGGGCATTATCATTTTTGCCCTCGTGCTGGCGGCGCTGCGCGCCGTGATGACGATCATCGGCCCCGACA
>ENA-UEQL01003243-UEQL01003243.1-human-gut-metagenome-genome-assembly--contig:-NODE-3243-length-10205-cov-5.636453_pt1 | contig 10205 bp, 8 predicted proteins | sample MGYA00242905_ERZ507926 | MGnify/ENA primary metagenome ERZ507926 (study PRJEB26167, sample SAMN06115531) | human gut metagenome | host: Homo sapiens | place: China:Henan | collected 2015-09-09 | study...
GGTGAATTCTGGCGAAGATGGCATATGACGCTGGGGGCGCGGGTACGCGTCAGCGCTGACGGATCAGCTCATTTGCAGAGCAAAACAGGAGCATAAGAGCATCGTTATTGAGTGCATTCCAGAGCAGAAGGCAACGGATCGAATCGCAATAAAAAAGGGCTTTCGTTATTGTGGGGTCTGTGATGGGTTAGCTGTCTATCGCCTTGTGTGACCCCCTCTCCCCAAGCCACCCATTTCGCCCCATTTGCCCCTTGCATTTTGCCCCCTCATCTGTTATGATATGTCGCGGAAGCCGCCCCTACCGCACCGGCAGCGGAGTCGCTTCCTAAAATTTTGCGCTGTATCCCACATTCGCCGCAGGCCCCACCGGTCACGCTTTTGCCACGGGGCGTATCCCAAAAGGGAACGCCACCCGCCGCAAAAGGGCCCGCCGCATTACCGAATGAAGCGCCGGGAATAGCAGCAAGGAGGAACCTATGAATAGCTCGAACCGCACCCGTACCCTTACCACCCTCGGCATCCTTACCGCCATCATTCTGGTGATGTCCTTCACCCCCCTCGGTTACATCAAAACCCTGGGCCTGGAGATCACGCTGCTGCACATCCCCGTCATCCTCGGCGCCGCGCTTACCGGCCCCGTCGGCGGCATGGTGCTGGGCGGCGTATTCGGCCTTACCAGCTTCTTTCAGTGCTTCGGATTAAGCACCTTCGGTACCACCCTCTTCAGCATCAATCCCGCCGGTACCTTTATCGTCTGTGTGATCCCCCGCATCCTGCTGGGACTGGTCGCCGCCTACCTCTACCGTGCCTTCGATCACCTCGCCGGCAAATGGAGCGGCACCATCACCGGTGCGCTGGCCACCATCTGCCATACGGCAATGTTCATGGGCACGCTGGCGATCTTCTTCTATACCAGTGACTACCTTCAGGGCTTTGCCGCTATGATGGGCACCACCAATGTCTTTGCCTTCATCATCGCCTTTGTCGGCCTGCAGGGCCTCCTGGAAATCATCCTCGCCGCCATCGTGGTCGGTGCGCTGATCCCCGTCATCAAAAAGGCCCGCAAGGCCTGATCCGCAAAATCGCAAAAAATAAGAGGCATCCGCTACGGGTGCCTCTTTTCCTATCTCTGCAGGGGGCAAAACCGGCCGCAGGCCCGGCGGCTCCGCCGCCGCCACGGGCTGCGCCCGTGGGGCCGCCGCTGCCGCGGCGACCGGCCTGCGGCCGGTATGCTCCCCTCGGGCTTCATCAGTCCAGCGGATGCTCCAGCGCCATCAAAGCCCCCTTGACATCCTCCCCGCCGGGATAGCTGTATTCCTCGTCGTGCTCCTCCTCGGGGTCTCCTGCCCGGTGCGTCGGGATAAAAATCGGAATGGGACAGTCGTCCACCGCCTTGATGACCCGTGCCCGGTTCTCCTCGGTGTCCTCCAGAGAAAGCGCCGCCAGCAGCGTCGGGGTCGTAAAATGCTCCCCGTAGGGGATGTGCATCACCGTCTCCCATACCTCCCGCTCAAAATCGTTCCCGCCGGGCGCCAGCGGCAGCGTGAAGATGGCCCGGTGCCCGGTCCAGTATTCCAGGATCTGTTGGAACCCCTTCTTCAAAAGCGGGGTCTCCTCCTCGTCCGCGTCCACCTCCAAACCGTCACCGAAAATCAAACGGCAGAGCGCATAGTCGTCATTCTCCACCAGCGTGATCCACCCCGGCCCCAGCTCCTTGGTAAACTTCTTCATGTCCATTCCTCCCTGAATATACTATTAGTATATAATTTATAATATTATACCAACCTTGCGGCAGCATACGGCGGCTTGACGAAAATCGGTTCCGGCGGCGTCCCGCTCGCAAAGGCAACAGCCCGTCTCCGCCGGGCAAGAGCCTTTCCTTCGCGCTCCTTGCCGGCTTCCCGATTTTCCCCTGCGCCGCCTCACTTGCAGTACTTGCGGAAAATCTCCAGGTACCGGTCGCCGAAGGAAACCAGCGTCACATCGTCCAGCGGCAGCACCAGCGGGTCGGCCAGCCAGTTGCCCAGCGCGTCCACCCGCTTCATGGTCAGGTAGCGGCTGTCCACCTTGATAATGCGTCCCAGGAAGTACAGCGACTCCTCCGGGTTTCCCTCGCACTCCACGGCCGCCCAGCCGGCGTATTTCGCCATAATGCCCTCCAGCAGCTCCTTGCGGTCCCGGCAGGGAAAGCCCGGCGCCTTTACGGCATCGTACAGCTTTTCGGCCGCCATCACCCGCCGCAGGAACGGCACATCGTCCATCTGCTCCGCCTCGGTGATGTCCCCGGTGCGCAGCGCACAGTAGCCGTCCATCAAAAAGTTCGATTGCCGCTGCAAAACCACCAGCTCGTTTTCCACCGCCACCGGCACCCCGGCGTATTCCGGTGCCACCAGCTCGTCCCGGTACAAAACCACCATGTTCTTTTGCTGCATCGCCTTTTGCAGCAGTTCCTTTTCCTGCATCTTATGTCCCTCCCCCGGCGCCTCCCTCCCGGTCAGCGCCGTTTTTTCATTCAGTCATACGGCCTTCGGGAAAGCCCGCCGCACCGCAGCGACCTCCCCCGGTATTCTATCCTTCAGCCGCAGCCCGGCCGGTCACACCCCCGCGGAGCGTCCCATTTTGGCCAGCTCCCACTCCTTCAGCTCCTTCAGCTCATTATAAATCGCCACGTAGCTTTTGTGCCGGCTCTCGGGGATGCCCCCCTCCCGCACCGCCTCCAGAACGGCACAGCCCTGCTCGGTGCGGTGGCTGCAGCCGGTGTAGCGGCAGCGGTCCTTGCAGTCCGCCATCTCGGGGAAGCACTCCGCCAGCTCGGCGGCGGGCATCGGCTCCGCCTTCGCAAATTCCAGCGCCGAAAACCCCGGGGTATCACACAGCCAGCCGCCCTGCCCGTCGGGGAACAGCTCCACATGGCGGGTGGTATGCCGTCCCCGCCCCAGCTTTTTGCTGATCTCCCCGGTGGCAAGGTTGAGGTCGGGGTAAAGCCCGTTCATCAGGCTGCTTTTCCCGGCGCCGCTGTTGCCGCAAAAGGCCGTGATCCCGCCCTTCAATAGCGCCGCAGCCTCGGCCAGTCCCTCTCCGGTCAGGTTATTCACCACTGCGGTGGGGTAGCCCGCCCTGCGGTAAATATCCACCCACGGCTCCGGGTCGGCAAGGTCCGGCTTGGTGAACAGCACCGCCACCGGGATATTCCTCCTTGCCGCTATCGCCGTCAGCTGATCCAACACCAACGCATTGGGGGCCGGGTCGGCCAGGGATACCACCATCGCCAGCCGGTCAAGATTGGCCACCGGCGGGCGCTGCAGGGTATTTTTCCGCGGTTCTATGGCGGTGATGCTCCCGCAGCCGGGCTCGGTCGGCTCAAAGCTGCACCGGTCGCCCACCAGCAGGGTGGTCGCATCCTTGCGGAAGATCCCCCGTCCGCGGCACTCGGTTCTGGTTCCGTCCTCACCGATGACGGTATAAAATCCGCCCAGCGAGCGCAAAATCAGCCCCTCCATTTATTCACCGAAGGACGCCGAATAGTCGGCCGTCCAGTAGTATTGCCCGGTCGTGAAATCCACCGAAGCACTCTTATACACCACCCCGTCGATCAGCACATCCACCATGCAGGTACCGCTGCCCTGCAGGGCTATCGAAATAAGACGGGTATTCTGCGGCTCTATCACCTCGCTGTAAACGGTCTGACCGTTCAGTACGGCGGTCACATTCACCGTTCCGGGCAGGTCGGGCGGGGTGGTTTGCAGCGTTACGGTGGCCTCGCCGTTGACATTGGCATTATCCACCGTTCCCACCACCAGCGTCACCTTGCCGCCGATGGGCACCATGCTGGGGGAGGCCGGGGTCTGGCTCACCACCAGGCCGTCATACTGGTAGTCGGTCAGCTGATAGGTCACTGTTACCTCAAACTGTGCATCCCGCAGCGTCTGCACGGCCGCCTCCTCGGGATAGCCCAGTACCTCCGGCACCTGCACCTTTTCCTTATCGCTGCCGGTGCTGACATACACCACCACGGTGCTGCCCGCCGCAACGGACTGTCCGGCATCGGGGCTGGTACGCACCACGCTGCCCTCCGCCACGGTATCACTGCTGATCTCGCTGGGGGAATATTTAAGGCCCATGCCGACGAGCTTGGCATAAACGGCGGTGGCCTCCTGGTTGGTAAAGGTCGGGATGGTCACCATTTTGCTGCCGGCGCTGACCCAAACCTGCACCGTGCTGCCTTTTTTCACACTGGTGCCGGCATTGGGGCTCTGGCGGTAGATCTGTCCCTCGTCATAGTCGGCGTTGTAGTCCTCGCTCTCCAGCTTTATCTTGATGCCGGGGTAGGCCCCGTTGGAGGAGGCGGCGGTAAAGTCCACCCCGACCAGGTTCGGCAGGGGGATATCCTCCACCGACTTGAAGGGCTGATAGATCTGGAACATCACCAGCACAAAGAGGATGCTGGCCGCCAGCACGCCGCAGGTCACGGCAAACAGCTTGGAAAGCGGGGTGGTCAAACGGCTTTGCAGCCGCTTGCGCAGCGGCTCCCGGTTCTTTTCCCCGCCGCTTTTTTTCTCGGAAAAGACCGGCACGGCGGCCTTTTTCTGCTTTACGGCATAGGCCGGGAAGGTCGTTTTGGGGTCGGCCAGCCACCGCCGCAGGTCGGATATCATCTCGCCGCAGTTCTGGTAGCGGCAGTCGGGGTCCTTGGCCATGGCGTGCAGGGTGATCTGCTCCAGTCCCACCGGCACATTGGGGTTGAGGCTCCGCAGCGCCTTGGGATTCTGCTCCACCTGCTGCAGCGCCACGCTGATGGGCGACTCGGCATCAAAGGGCAGCTTTCCGCACAGCATCTCAAAGAGGATGACGCCCACCGAGTAGATATCGGTCCGCTGGTCCACGGCGCCGCCCAGGGCCTGCTCCGGGCTGATGTAGTGCACCGAGCCGATGGCGTTCCCGTCGATGGTACGGCTTTGGCTCATGGCAAAGCGGGCAATGCCGAAGTCCATCACCTTGACCTCGCCCTTTTCGGTCACCATGATATTCTGCGGCTTGACATCCCGGTGGACGATGCCGTTTTCATGGGCGCACTGCAGGGCGGTCAGCACCAGCCCGGCAATATTGGCGGCGGTGCGGCCGGGGACCGGCTTTTTGCGTTCGATGTATTCCTTCAGGGTGATGCCGCTGACATACTCCATCACCAGATAGGGGTTGGGGACATCCAGCACCACATCGTAGATTTTGACGATATTGGGGTGAGAAAGGGCATTGATGGCCCGGCTTTCATTGCGAAAGCGCCGCAGATATTCCTCATCGGCGGCATATTCATCCCGCAGTATTTTTACCGCGACGGTACGCAGCGCCTCGGCATCAAAGGCCCGGTAGACATTGCACATGCCGCCTACCCCCACCAGCTCCTCGATGAGATAGCGGTCTCCCAGCTTGGTTCCCAGTATATTTTCCATGTGTTTTGTTCTCCTCTCAACGGTTGTGCATCAGTACGGCGGTGATGTTATCCGGCCCACCGGCAGCATTGGCTTTGTTTATCATCGTGTGAATATCGGCTCCCCGCAAGACCTCCTGCAGGGCTTCGGTCAGCTCTCCCGGCGGCAGCGCATTGTAAAGGCCGTCGCTGCACAGCAGCAGCGCATCCCCGGTTTTCAGGTTTATCACGGTGTAGTCGGGCTGCACCTCCGGTTCCACCCCTATGGCCCTGGTAATGGCGTGGCGGTCGGGGTGGCAGGCGGCCTCCTCCGGGGTAAGCAGGCCCTGCCGCAGCAGCGCCGCCACCGCCGTATGGTCCTCGGTCACCCGGGAAAGCACGCCCTCCCGCAGCAGGTAGCAGCGGCTGTCTCCCACATTGGCCACCAGTGCGGTTCCGTCGCTTACCACCGCGGCACACAGCGTGCTGCCCATGCCGTCCAGCGCCCCGCCGCTTTGCCGGCTGCGGGTAAAAACCGCCCGGTTTGCGCCGTCTATCGCCGTTTGCAGCAGCAGGTGAAGGCTGCGTTCCTCCATGTGCGGGCGCAGGCTGCTTTCTATCATGCGGCGTACCTCCTCGGCAGCGATCCCGGCAGCGATCCCGCCGCCGACCTCACCGCCCATGCCGTCGCAGACCACAGCATAGCCGCTTCCCCGGTCGAATACCTCCCCGGCAAAACGATCCTCATTGGCTTCCCGTACCATTCCCCGGTCGGTCACCCCGTAAATATGCAGCATCTTTCTTTCCCCCTCTCGGGAAGTTTTGTGTCGTAGTGCGGGCTCCGCAGCCCGGTTTTCCGGCCCTTGGCCGGGCTTTTCGGTGGGGTGGGGGGCTGTCCCGCCCGGCGGTCGCAGGCGGCGGTTTTTTCCCTCCCCGCCGAGCTCCCGCCGTCTCGCAGCCCTTATCCTGCGGCTGCTCCCCGGCGGCCTTACCCTGCGGCATCGTTGGGCTTTTCAGCTTCGGCTTCGGCTCTTCGCAGCTGCCCGCAGGCGGCCGCAATGTCGCTGCCCAGCTCCCGGCGGACGGTCGCATTGAGACCCAGGGCGCCCAGCCGCGCCGCAAACCGCTGCACCGCGCTCTTTTCGGGGCGTCTGGTGCCTCGCTCCGCCACCGGATTGACCGGGATGAGATTGACATGGCAGTTCTGCCCGCCGAGAAGCTTCGACAAAGCTTCGGCATGGGCGGGGCTGTCATTGACCCCGGCGATGAGGGCGTATTCATAGCTGATGCGGCGCCCCGTTTTGGCAAAATAATTTTTGCAGCTTGCCATCAGGCGCGCTATATTATACTGCCGGTTGACCGGCATGATGGAATTTCGGGTTTCATCATCCGCTGCGTGCAGCGAAATGGAAAGGGTAAGCCCCAGCCCCAGCTCCGCCAGCGCATCGATGCGGTCACAAAGGCCGCAGGTGGAAAGGGAAACGTGCCGCAGGCTTAAATTCCTGCCCTCCGGGGAGGAGAGGATGGTGAGGAAATCGAGAACATTTTGGTAGTTGTCCAGCGGCTCGCCGATGCCCATCAGCACCAAAGAGGAGATGGGCTCCCCGGCCTGCCGCTCCGCTTCGTACACCTCCCCCAGCATTTCGGCGGGGGTCAGGCTGCGGACCAGTCCCCCCAGGGTGGAGGCGCAGAATTTGCAGCCCATCCGGCAGCCGACCTGGGTGGAAATGCAGAGGCTCAAGCCGTGCTCATACCGCATCAGAACCGCCTCGACGCAGTTGCGGTCGGGCAACTCCAGCAGTAGTTTTACTGTTTCATCCAGCCGACTTTCCAGCCGCCGCCGGGTGGTAAGGGTGGTGAGAAAGGCGGTGTCCTCCAGCTTTTGCCGCAGGGCGGCGGAGAGGTTGGTCATCTCCCCGAAGGAGCCGACCCGTTTTTGGTGGACCCACCGGTAGATCTGGCCGGCCCGGAATTTGGGCTCGCCGAGGGTCCCGGTGACCCATTCGGTGAGGGCCGGGAGTGTCATCGAGGTGAGGTCGGTTTTCGGCATAGCGGGCTCCTTTCCGGGGGAAATTCAAAGGGGGAGGGGAGAAAAAGTCCCTCCACTAATACGGCCAAAACGGGGATTTTTTGCAGTTAAAAGGTTAAAAAACAACAATTTTTAATGGAAAGTTTACAAAGCTGGATAGGATTGGGCGGAGATTAAATAGAGAATGGATAATTGTAGTGATAAATGCATGGGAGAAGATGGGAGAATGGGCGGCGGGGGAGTTCGTGAAAAAGTCTGTAATCGCCTGACGGCGGGGAAAAGTCACCGGAGGGTGACAGCCTGCACGCCTGCCCGGCGGGGGTGGGTTTGCAGTCGCCTGCGGCGGGGAAAAGTCACCGATAGGTGACAGTCAGTACGCCCCGCCGGCAGGCGTACAGATTAGAGCTTTTTATAAATCTTGCGCCGCCGATAGGCGATATCCCACTATAACCTAATGGGTCGCGGGGGGTGGGATTCGGAGCCGAGCGCCGCCGGTGGCGGATGAAGCGAGGCGGAGAATCCGTAGCGGTCGAAAAAATCGAGCGAACGAATAGTGCGAAGATTTTTTCGGGCACCGCAAGGCGGTAAGGACTGCGATTGGCCGAGGAGTGCCCCGCCGCCGGTCTTGCCGGGTGGGGTTACTCGGTTCTTTCCAGAATGGCATAGAAGAAGCCGTCGCCGGCGGTTTGGCGGGGGAGGGTGGTCACCGGTTGTCCGCAGAGGGCATAGCCGGGGGTCTCCCGCAGGAACTGCTGCACCACCCCTTCGTTTTCGGCGGGGTTGAGGGTGCAGGTGCTGTATACCAGCCGCCCGCCGGGGGTGAGATACCGGGCGGAGGCGGCGAGGATGGCAAGCTGCGTTTGGGGCAGGGCGTCACATTCGGCGGGGTCCTTGTAGCGGATCTCCGGCTTGCGGCGGATGACCCCATACCCGGAGCATACCACATCACACAGGATGCGGTCAAATGTTCCGAGGGATTTATCGAAAATTCGGGCGTCGCCGGGTCTTACTTGCAGGCAGGTGAGCCCCAGACGGGCGGCACCGTCCTCCACCAGCTTGAGGCGGTTGGGGTAGAGGTCCATGGCGAGCAGCGAGCCGGTGTTCTGCATCATTTCGGCCAGCGTGAAGGATTTTCCGCCGGGCGCAGAGCAGACATCCAGCACCCGGTGGCCGGGGCGGACCGCCAATGCGGCGGCGCACTGCTGACTGGAGAGGTCCTGCACATGGAACAGCCCCTCCCGGAAGGCAGATAGACGGGTGACATCCCCGGCGCCGGTGAGTCGCAGGGCATTTTCCACCGGGGCTTTTTCGGCGGGGATGCTTTGCTGTGCCAGCTGTGTGATGAGGGCATCGGCATTGGTTTTCAGGGGATTGACCCGGAGAAACAGCGGGGCGGGGGTGGCGCAGCCCTCCAATATGGCGGTGGCGGCGGCTGCCCCGTAGCTGCGCTGCCAAAGGGAGATGAGCGCCTGCGGCACCGAATATTGTACCGAAAGGGCGGCGAGGGGGTCCCGGGGGAGGGCGAGCCTTTTGCCGTCCCGCAGGAAGGAGCGCAGCACCCCGTTTACATACCCGGCGGCGGAGGCGACCTTCATTTGGCGGGTCTCCTTTACCGCCTCATTGACGGCGGCGCTTTCCGGGACGGAGGGCATATACAAAAGCTGATATACCGCCATCCGCAGGATATCCCGCACGGCGGGGGAGAGCTTTTCCACCGGCTGGCGGGAATAGCGCCCCAGCACCCAGTCCAGCGTGATGCGCCGTTCCACCACACCGTAAAACAGCGCGGTGCAGAAGGCGCGCTCCTGCCCGGAGAGCTCGTTATTTCGCATCAGGCGCTCCAGCACCAGGTTGGAGTAGCCGCCCTGCCCGAACACCTCCGAGAGGCCCCGCAGGGCGGTCATTCTTGCATCGGCCATGGCTTAATCCCGGTTCCTTCCCCGGCTGATGATGACCAGCCGTAAAAGCTGCGCCAGACTGGAGGCCAGCGCCGCTACATAGGTGAGCGCCGCCGCAGAGAGCACACGCCGGGCGCCCCGTGCCTCGTCATCGGTAAGCAGCCCGCGTTCCTCGATGGTGGCAAGCGCCCGCCGGCTGGCATTGAATTCTACCGGAAGGGTGATGAGCTGGAACAGCGTCACTAGCCCGAACAGCAGGATGCCGATGCTCATCAGCAGGGGGAAATTCAGCAGTAAACCCACAAAAAAGATGGGGATGGAGAGCGACGAGCCGATATTGGTGACGGGGATGATGGCGCTGCGCAGACGCAGGGGACCGTATTCCTCGGCGTGCTGGACGGCGTGGCCGCACTCGTGCGCGGCGACCCCGATGGCGGCGATGGAGGTGCTGTTGTAGACCCCCTGCGAAAGATGGACGACATTGGTGCGGGGGTCGTAGTTATCGGTCAATTCGCCCGCGATCTGATCGACCCGGACATAGGTAAGCCCGTGGTCATTGAGGATCTGGCGGGCGACCTCGGCGGCGGTGCGTCCCCGCACGCTGCGGATCTTGGAATATTTGGTGTAGGTGGTCTTGACCCGGAGCTGCGCCCAGAGCGCCAGCAGAAAAGCCGGCAGCACCAGCAGGTACCAGGTGTAATCGAAGCCATAGTAGTAGTTCATCGGCATGGCAATATCCTGGTCTTTACGCGTTTCGGCAACTTTCGTCTCACGTTCCTTTATTTGATTGGCAATCTTGATGGCACCCAGTTTCTCCTGTTCCTCAATGTTTGCCTGAGCCTCATTCAACGCCTTACTTTCAGCTTCCTTACCT
>ENA-UEQL01003246-UEQL01003246.1-human-gut-metagenome-genome-assembly--contig:-NODE-3246-length-10197-cov-3.736462_pt1 | contig 10197 bp, 10 predicted proteins | sample MGYA00242905_ERZ507926 | MGnify/ENA primary metagenome ERZ507926 (study PRJEB26167, sample SAMN06115531) | human gut metagenome | host: Homo sapiens | place: China:Henan | collected 2015-09-09...
ATGAAATGGCACAAATCCCAATGAAATCAATATGTTAAAGTGTTACCTTAATATGCAGCGAAACTGAAGAAACAAAAAGAGCCATCTTTTTATGAATGGCTCTTTTGTAGACTTTGTCAACAGTCTGAAGCGCTTGAGTTCAACCCAAGCGCTTCTTTTTCGTTAGCTGATTAGTTAAATATTGTGGCGTGACGTCTGACCATGAAAACGCTTAGCGTTAAAAGCGCCACGATGAACAGGAACGCGCCGGGCAACGAAATGCTCGAAGAGATGGCACCGATGATTGCCGGACCGGCCAAAAGACCACCATAGCCGATCGTAGAGACCGTCGTAATCGCAGTTACCGAATCTTCTCCCTTATCTCTCGAGGCTGCCGAGATAATAATCGGAGCCAAGTTGGCAATACCCAACCCCATCACAAAGAGACTGGCAAAAAGCACCCACGGTTGCGGATACAACACCATCAACACGAGCGTTGAGATCATCAGGCCTAAGCCCACGGTCAACACAAACTGTGCACCACGCTTCATGATGAGCTTGTCGCCTAAAAGGCGCGAGGCCGCCATGGCAATCACAAAGAGCGTGTAACCGATCGGACTCATTTCCTGAGCAACGCCACCTTCGTCACGCAAGTAAATGGCGCTCCAATCAAGCATGGCTCCTTCGGCCAAAAAGACGGCTGCACAGACAAATGCCAATAGAAGCACCGGGCCCTTAAACGCTAACTGGAAGGAGCCGCTATCCTTCTTATCATTGGATTTTTGAATTTTTTCATTTCGCACGTTGCGAAGCACAGCAATGATCGTTGCACTAAGTGCAGCCATCAAAAGCGAGATGGTCGTAAACGGCGTTACGCCCAGAACTAATAAAGCGGTAATGCAGCCGGCAGCGAACACTTCACCGATTGAGTATGCAGCGTGCATGCCCGACATCAAACGAGTCCCGTTACGCTTTTCCAGATGAGTGCCGTAAATGTTGGCGCTGACTTCCAAGCACCCTAAACTGATCCCGTACAAAAAGAGCGCAATGCATTCAAAATAATAATTAGGCATCCAAGCCAAGAGCACTAAAAGTGCGCAGGAGATCAAACCGGAGGTAGCAATCGCATTACGACAACCCATTTTTTTAGCTAAAGAGCCTGCCAACGGCATCCCGACAAAGGAACCCACACCGAGTCCAAGCAACAAAACGCCCAAAATCATCGGCGTTAAAGATAAACCTGATTGCACGAAAGGAATAAGCGGAGCCCAAGAGGCTACGGTAAAGCCACCCGTGAAGAAACCGATTCGGGCCGCCCAAAGCTCGGCACTGGAAACACCGTTAGCAGAGGCCACATTCGCGGCACGTGTCTTATTAATAAGAGGCTGAGTGTTATTAGGTTGGAGTACACTAATGTCGTGTTCAGCTACAGAAGTGGAACCGACAGGCTTTTGCTTTAGAGATAACGACATAAAAATCAAAACGTTGTTGAGTTGCTTATAATTATCCGATCAAATACTTGTTCCTTCGAGTTTGATTCCATCAAAATTTTGATAGCCTATTATGTCTTTATCCATCGATGAAATTCATTCCTTTGTGGCAGTTGCCGAGAGCGGCTCTTTTTCTGAAGCGGCACGGCGTTTAAGACGAGCTCAGTCAGTGGTCTCCGTACACATTTCAGGACTGGAGGCAGAATTGGGCTACAAGCTCTTCGACCGCACGCCAAAACCGGTCCTGACGACTCGAGGTCGTGAGCTATTGGCCAATGCCAAGCGTATTTTGGTCGAGAGTCAGCGCTTTGAGGCTCGCGCGGCAGCACTTCATGAAACGGAAACGCCTTCTTTATATATGGGAATTGACTTGGTGCTTGAAGCCCCTGTCATGCTCGATCTTCTCAAAGAATTTTCGAAAACATTTCCTTCGGTGCGTCTGCAAATTGAAAATATTTCGAGTTCTGAAGCTCAGTGGTTTTTCCGAAAATCAAACATGAAACTCGCACTTGTTTTCTCAGAAGAGCCGTCGCTTGAAAGTGAGGAAATGGTACTCGGCCATTCCGAACAGTTGCTTGTGGTGGCGAAAAATCACCCATTGGCACAAATGGAAAATCCAACGGTTGATGATCTGCGTCAATACCGTCAAATTGTTGTGAACGCCCGAGATCCTGAATCGCCCTCGCCAACGATTATCAATCCGTTCCATTGGGAAGTCGATAGTGGTATCTGGGCTTTGGGACTCGTTGCGCGCGGCGTGGGTTGGACCATATTGCCAAAATCGCTTTTAATCGGAAAGTTTACCTTCAGAACAACAGTTACCACCATCAAAGCTCCGTTTGCGATACCGGCCAGCCGCCTTGTCCTTCGTACTAAAAAGGATGAAGTTCCGGACAAAATCGTCTCATGGTGGGCAAACTCAATTAATAAATACAAAAATAAACTCGGAATCGACGTAGCCGCTTAACCCACTGCCCGATTCTTCGAAGCGGTTCCCCGTATTTTCTTTGATGGAAATTCTCAATGCTTCGGTCAATTAATTGACTGAAGCATTGCTATTAATATTAGGCGTTATATCGAACGGGCTTGAACACACATATTAAAAAAGGGCGCCCGAAGGCGCCCCTAAACTCAAGGAGTCAAGTTTAAATTAGTGTTTATGCAGCACTACTGTTTTCATCGTTTGCGAATCTATTGGCTACAAGACCCCAGAACGTCCAACCTAAGAAGGTGGCGATGGAGCCCCAGAACACTTCGAAGTAGCCCGTGGAGATCAAAGCGTAGAAGCTATAGGCAGCACCGATCAAAGCGGCAAAGTTGTACAACTTCGCCTTAGCAGGATCGACCTTGGCTTGCTTCATAATGACACCGACGGCAGCCATCGAGAGGATGTACGGCATGATGTTCGTCACCACGGCCAAGTCAACCAACATGTTAAATTGCTTGAACAATGCCGGGCTGATGGTCATCAAGCAGAAGCCCGTTTGGATCGTCGTAATGATGATCATACCGGCGATCGGAGCACCGTACTTATTCACACGAGCAAAGACCTTCGGGAACAAACCGTCAACGGCGGATTGTTGGAAGACCTTAGCAATCGTAAATTGCCAACCGAGCGTGGAACCGGCGCAAGACAGCACCAACAAGCCCATCACGACCTTACCGATGGCAGGCGAGAACATGTGAGCAAACACTAAGCCGAACGGAGCGTTACTGGCGACCAATTGTTCATTGGGCACAATACCGGCGATGATGTTCGTAGAGGCAATATAGATGATTGCCACACCGATCGTAGCGGCCATCACAGCAATCGGAACGTTCTTTTCAGGATTGTCAATGGCGTCACTATTGGCGCAAGCACTTTCCAAGCCCAAGAAAGCCCACAACGTCATCGAAATGGAAGCGCCAACAGCCGTGAAGAACGGTTGATTGTGCGGGTTCCAGCTGGCGACGTAGAGGTCCGGATCAAACCAGAACCAACCGATAACCGACAAGGTGAGCACGGGGATGATCACGCACCAAACGGCAAAAGAGCTCAATTTACCCGTGATGCTGGCGCCCAAGAAGTTCGAGCACGTGCAAATCCAAATCACGGCAATGGTTGCGATACAGACTTGAATCGGAGTCAATTCCACTTCCAAGAAGCTTGCACCGTAGCCGACGCAAGTAATGGCAATGGCGATGTTGGCAAAAAGCAGCGAGACACCGTAGGTGTAGTTGGCCATGAAGTTACCGGACTTGCCGAATGCGTATTCGGAGTAACCGCCCATCCCGGGACGTTTACTGAACATACCGCATTTGGCAAAAGCGTAGGCCAAGCACAACGAGCCGATAGCCGTCACCAACCAAGACAAGATGGAAATCGTACCGACTTCAGCAAGTTTCGTCGGCAACATCACGATGCCCGAACCCATCATGTTAATAGCAGTTAAAAGCGTTAACTCGAAAACGCTCATCTTAGATCTGTTTTGAGACATGTTATTTTTTTCCTTCCGCAGGCAAAGATCGCCCTAGAGATCGCACTCTAAGGTGCGATCTCTGCCTTATCATTTCAAGAAAATCGTTAATTGAGAGTTGCGATTACTTCGTTAACACGTAACCGTAAGCGCGCTTGCGGCCGTCTTCATCCTGTTGGATGTAAACACCTTGCAATTCAGGCGAGAAGCCCGGCATACGGTTAATACCCTCTTCGAGAGCAAGGAAGTACTTCAACACTGCATCACCCCAGACTTCACCCGGTACGCAGCAAAGCACACCCGGCGGGTAGGGCAAAGCACCTTCAGCCGCGACACGACCTTCGGCGTTTTCAAGCGCAACGAGTTCAGCATGGCCACGCATAAACTCGTAGTGAGCTTGTTGCGGATCCATAGCAACTTTCGGGAAGTGAGCCTTGCGGAACATTTCCTTTTGAAGTTGCTTAACGTTGCGGCTCTTATAGAAGTCGTGCATTTCTTGGCACAATTGACGGATCGTGTAACCGCGATAGCGTTCTTCGTTAGCACGATAGACGCTCGGCAACACTTCAGACAACGGTGCATCGGCTTCGAGCAACTCTTCAAAACGCTTGATTTGAGAGACCAATTGGCGCATCTTGGCCATGTCTTCAGCAGGCGTTAAGAGGAAAAGAATGGAGTTAAGGTCACACTTTTCCGGAACGATGTTGTTTTCACGGAGGAAGTTAGCAAGAATCGTGGCAGGCACACCGAACGAGTCGTACTCACCGGTTTCAGCCTTAATACCCGGCGTCGTCAAGAGCAACTTGCAGGGATCCACGAAGTATTGCTTCGGACCATAGCCTTCAAAAGCGTGCCACTTTTGACCCGGCTCGAAGGCGAAGAACTTCAGATCTTGAGCCATTTCATCGGTGTCAAAGCTTTCCCACGGCTTGCCGTCGACCATCGGCGGAACGAACGGACGGATGAGGTTGCAGTTCTTCAACAAGAGCTTACGGGTTTCAATACCCACCTTCACGCAATCGAGCCACAAATCGCGACCGAGTTGGCCTTCGTGCATCTTGGCGTTGACGTCCAAGGCAGCAAAGAGCGGATAGAAGGGGCTCGTAGAAGCATGCATCATGAAAGCGTTATTTAAGCGCTTGTGCGGCACATAACGTTCTTGGCCCTTAATGTGGCTGTCTTTCTTGTGAATTTGAGACGTTTGGGAGAAACCGGCTTGTTGCTTGTGAACAGATTGCGTCACGAAGATACCCGGATCTTCAGGACCGAGGTCAAGCAACAGCGGCGAGCAGTCTTTCATCATCGGGATGAATTGTTCGTAACCCACCCAAGCCGAGTCAAAGAGGATGTAGTCACAGAGGTGACCGATCGTATCGACCACTTGACGGGCGTTGTAGATCGTACCGTCATAGGTGCCCAATTGAATCACGGCCAAACGGAACGGACGCTTTTGGTCGGCCTTTTCAGGAGCGACTTCGCGAACCAAACCACGCAAGTACTCTTCGTTGAAGCAATGTTGATCAATGCCACCGATGAAGCCATAGGGATTGCGGGCCGTTTCCAAATACACCGGCGTAGCACCGGCTTGCAACAATGCACCGTGGTGATTGGACTTATGGTTGTTGCGGTCAAACAGTACCAAGTCACCCGGGGTTAACAAAGCGTTCAAGACAACCTTGTTAGAGGCAGAAGTACCGTTTAAGACGAAGTAAGTTTTGTCGGCGTTATAGACCTTCGCGGCAGCTTGTTGAGCGGCACACGGTGCGCCTTCGTGAATCAACAAGTCGCCCATCGAAACGTCGGCGTTACACAAGTCGGCACGGAAGACCGATTCGCCGAAGAAGTCATAGAAAGCACGACCTGCGGGATGACGACGGTAGAATGCGCCGCCTTGGTGCCCCGGGCAGTCAAATTGAGCGTTACCGGCAGCAACATACTCCGTGAGGCTGCCGAAGAAGGGCGGAAGGAGTCCGTCTTCATACTTTTGAGCGGCCGTATCAACTTGACGGCCATAGAGTTCACGGTTGGTTTCGTTACCGTCGAATACACCGCGGAGGTCACCGACCGGAACACATTCTTGAGCAGTAGCGTAAGCAAAAACGGGAATATCGAAGTGCGAGTTCTTGACGGCATCAAGCTTACCTTCGGCAATGTCTTTGGCAGTCAAAACGATCGCGGAGACTTCCGTGAGATCGGCGCAGTCAAAGTTCACGACTTCGCGTTGAGAACAAAACGTATTTTCAATTCCGCTGCTTACAGCAATTTTGAGTTGTTTCATGATTAAGCCTTCTGTGCGCTGCACGCGCGTTAAGCTGTTAAAAAATGTAACTAAACTCGCGCCAAACGACCCGACAAACCGGCTAAGACGAAAAATAACCGATCAGCGATCAAATATGGACGAATTTTTAGGATGAATAAGCGAGAGCTGACGAGTCAGTCTCAGTGTCACCTGCGCGATTGCAGGCGCCCGTAAGGCTTAGAGAATGGTTGAGGCGGAGAAACGTTGCCAGCTGAAGCAGGAGCGGCAAGCGAAACACATAATATGCCGTATTCGTCTGGTTACGGCGTTCTGCATGTACGGATTGACGTGCATAATAGCCTCCTATTAAAGGTTAACACTATGGCAAATGCCTTAGTAAGGATCGCAGTTTAGTTGCGCAAAAGCAACTGGCCAATCACACTTTTTTGACGTAAATCAAAAAAACACCAAATTACTTTGTAACCTGGCTGCAAAAATCATTTGAAATCAATCAGATATCATTTCGTACGTGTAATTTTGCACGGGTAACGTCAAGTTATGCAATACACGCTCAAGCAGTATTCCTTGGCGAGAATCGTACTTGTAACCAAATGTTGCTCGAATGCCTTGCAGGATAAATTGCGCGGCTCGATCAATGGCCATCGGCAAACTGTCGCCTTGCATCAAAGCGCCTGTAATAACACTGGTGAAAGCATCTCCCGTGCCAGGATAATGTGCAGGCAAGTAGGCGCATGTTACTTTCCAGTAGTGCCCGCTTTGACGACTATAGGCAAAGACGGAGGTCTTGCTGGGATCGCATGCCATCGGCACTCCGGTCACAATCACCGTATCGGGCCCATTTTCAGAGAGCTCGCACATCAGCTTCTTCATGTCTTCAGTCGACACCTGCGGCTCATAGGGCTTATCGAGCAAGTAATAAAGCTCTGTCAAATTGGGCGTTACCACATCGGCCTTGCGGATTAAAGAACGCATTCTGCCAACCATTTCTGCATCAATGACTTGATAAAGACGACCGTTATCGCCCATGACCGGATCCACGACAACCAACGTCTGCGGTTGACGGAAATCATCAATAAAGCTCTCAATGATGTCAATTTGTGCTGGCGAGCCTAAATAGCCCGTATAAATCGCATCAAATCGAGCATCGAGCGACTTCCACGATTCGATGATTTTGCTCATCTCATCGGTTAAATCCAAAAAAGTGAATTTTGGAAACTGCGTGTGATTGGACAACACTGCCGTGGGCAGGGCGCTCACTTCAAAGCCCATTGTTGACAAGATGGGCAACACAACCATCAATGAGACTCGACCGTAGCCCGAGAGATCGTGCACGGCGGCTATTCGCTTAACTTGAGGGGTTTCTATCATTTTTATCGTCCTTTCAGGGTTATTGTGCGATGGCACAGTCCACGGGTTTAGCGCCCAAATGATCCGTTAAAACGGACGGAGCAATTTTGACGATAAAGCCGCGACGGCCACCGTTGATATAGATCGCGTCTAAATCCAAAATACTTTGTTGTACGAACACTGGCATCTTCTTGCGAGTACCAAAGGGCGAGGTTCCGCCCACCTGATAGCCACTGTTTCTTTGCGCTTGCTCGGGCTTGCACGGCGCAATGTGCTTAACACCGACTTGTCGAGCAAGATTTTTCGTGCTCACTTCGCAGTCGCCATGCATAAGAATCACCAAGGGCTTGGCATGCTCGTCTTCCATAATGAGCGTTTTGACAACCGAGTGATGATCGACACCCAACACGTCAGCGACAACGGCCGTGCCGCCATGCTCAATATAGTCGTATGAAAACGTCTCGAACGTGACTTTATGTGCTTTTAACCAATCGGAGGCAGGCGTTGCACTTTGATGTTTTTCTTTTGCCATCTATCACTCCTAAAGTCCTGCAGGCAACGGAAATGCGATGCGATCGGCTACTCCAGGCAGAGTTTCCACCGTCACTTCGCCCCGGTCTTTCAAATATTGCACCACGCCTTGAACCAAATGCTCTGGTGCAGAGGCGCCTGCAGTCAAACCGATTCTGTCAATGCCCTCTAACCAAGACGGCTCAATATCCTCTGCGCTGTCAATTAAAAAGGCTTGGAGTTAGAACTTGAAGAAGAACCGATCACCAGCACGAGCTGCACCTGAGCGGCCAAAGCCTTAACCGCTTGTTGACGACTTTGTGTGGCGTAACAGATGTCAGCCGCAGACAAGGAACGAATCTTGGGGAATTTTTCTTTTAACCAAGCGATGACTTCTTTCGTCTCATCAGTCGATAAGGTTGTCTGCGTGACGTAACCCACTTTTTCAGGATCGGGAACTTGCAGCTGCTGCACTTCCTCCAATGTGTAGACACGATAGATGTTGTCTTTGACTTGACCCATGGTGCCTTCCACTTCTGCGTGGCCCTTGTGTCCCACCACGATGACACTAAGTCCCTCGCTATGCATTTTGATGACTTCACGATGCACTTTGAGCACCAAGGGACAAGCTGCGTCGAAAATCCTCAAAGGACGCGACGCAGCATAATCCTTGACTTTTTGCGGCACACCGTGGGCCGAAAGAATGACCGTAGCGCCGTCAGGTACTTCTCTTAAATGTTCAATGAAAATGGCCCCTTTTGCTTTCAACTCATTGACAACTGTCTTGTTATGCACAATTTCGTGGCGAACATAAATGGGGCGGCCATAAACTTCAAGCGCACGCTCCACAATGGCAATCGCGCGATTAACGCCGGCGCAAAATCCTCGGGGTTGAGCTAGCAATACATGCATGGTCATTATTTCCAATTTCAAATCTGCAACCCTGACAGTCTACAGTGTCACAAGCTTGCTTGGGAGAGACATTTGGCTAAAATAGGGACAAAATATCAAGACACCTCACTCGTTTCTGAGTTGAAATCGCAGGCTAAAAAGCACTTTCTTTTTTCTACATTTGCTCTGAGAGCCTCTCATGCGTATAATGCTCCGTACCGTTGAGCCCACCGAGGTGATAAAGAACTTCGGTCGGGTTGTTTTTGTTTAATTTTTTGACTGGAGTTAGCGATGGCACGAGTGTGTCAAGTCACCGGCAAAGCGCCGATGGTCGGCCACCGCGTCTCTCACGCAAACAACAAAACCAAGCGTCGCTTCATGCCCAATCTTCAATATCGTCGTTTCTGGGTTGAAAGCGAAAACCGTTGGGTTCGTTTGCGTTTGACGGCGGCTGGTCTTCGTACGGTCGATAAGCTCGGCATTGATGCGGTCTTAGCGGACCTGCGCGCCCGCGGCGAAATCTAATAGGAGTTCACCATGGCAAAGGGTAACCGTGAAAAGATCAAGTTAGAGTCGACCGCAGGTACGGGTCACTTCTATACGACGACCAAGAACAAGCGTACGAGTACGGGCAAGATGGAAATTTCCAAGTTTGACCCTGTTGCTCGCAAGCATGTTATCTACAAAGAAACGAAGCTCAAGTAATCGTTATCTTTGAATACCAAACTCCGGAACATCAAAATTCCGGAGTTTGTTTTTTCTGCCTCTATTTCTCCTCAAACCTCCCTAACGCATTGCGATCTTCTTGATACCGTTTCTCATCTTCAACGCTTATAATGAGAATGATTGTCACTATATAGGAGGAGTCGCCCACATCACTCGGCGATGATTGGTGCGCAAAAAAATCATGAACGATACGACAAAATACGGCCTTTGATTCTTAGGTGGTGTACTGGTCGGCGCCTTGGGTGCCGTGGCTTTAACGCGTGGCAAATTGGATGTCAAACCGCTCGCAACCGATCTGCTTTCCACCGGTATGGACCTTCGAGACAAAGTCATGGCCGGCGTAGAAACGGTTAAAGAAGAGCTCTCCGATGTGGTTGCAGAAGCTGAAGTGCGCGCTCAAGAACGTAAACTCGCTAAAGAAGCTGCCGGGGCAACAACTAAACAACTCCCCGCTCATTAGCGGGAAGGTTTCCTCTGATCTGACTTAAGGTTATCCCAACGCTCCGATACAAAGCCATCAACGAGCCTTGCTATCGGT
>ENA-UEQL01003247-UEQL01003247.1-human-gut-metagenome-genome-assembly--contig:-NODE-3247-length-10196-cov-4.320091_pt1 | contig 10196 bp, 9 predicted proteins | sample MGYA00242905_ERZ507926 | MGnify/ENA primary metagenome ERZ507926 (study PRJEB26167, sample SAMN06115531) | human gut metagenome | host: Homo sapiens | place: China:Henan | collected 2015-09-09 | study...
TCAAGAACGATTTTCCCTTGGTTAATCCGGTTGGCGTAGCGTCCGATAGAAGCACCAAAGTCACTTGGAATGTTGATTACCAATTTTCCCATAACCTTATAAATAATGTATTTTAGTGCTTAAATTTGTTCTTTCTTTCTGCAAAGGTACTATTTTCGACGCAGAAGCACGGCCTATATGAGGGAAAAAAGGTAACTTTGCAAAAATACTTCAAATGGAAACGAAACAAAACAATAGCATGAAGCCACTGTTCATAGCCGGCCCGTGCGTAATAGAGAGCCAGGAACTGCTTTCCACTGTAGCACGCGAGTTGTGCCGACTGAGGGAGGCTTTCGACCTGGATATTTACTTCAAGGCATCATTTGACAAGGCCAACCGCACCAGCATCCACTCCTATCGTGGACCGGGCTTGGAACGCGGACTGGAGATGCTGCAGAGGGTGAAGGAGGAGTTTTCCCTGCCCATTCTGACCGACATACATGAGAGTTGGCAGGCCAAACCAGCCGCAGAAGTGGCTGACGTGCTGCAGATTCCCGCTTTCCTCTGCCGACAGACCGACCTGCTGGTAGAGGCTGCCAAGACGGGCAAGACGGTGAACATCAAGAAGGCACAGTTCCTGAGCGGAACCGATATGCAGTTCCCCGTACAGAAGTGCCGGGAGAGCGGATGCCAGGATGTGTGGCTCACCGAGCGCGGCAACAGCTTCGGGTACAACAATCTGGTGGTGGATTTCCGCAACATCCCCGACATGCTGCAATACACTCCTCGCGTCATCATGGACTGCACCCACAGCGTGCAGAGACCGGGCGCTGCAGGAGGCAAGACAGGTGGCGACCGCCGCTTTGTGCCTTCCATGGCATTGGCAGCCAAGGCTTTCGGCGCCACAGGATATTTCTTCGAGATTCATCCCGACCCGGACAATGCGCTGAGCGACGGTCCCAACATGCTGAAGCTGGACGACTTTGAGGCTGTAGTAAAATCGCTCATCTGACATCGCCTGCACATTCCACGCCCGGCATCTTTCCTTCATGCGGGAACGAGGAATGCGGCGCACAAACAACCAAGCATAAAAAGAAACAATGAGTCAATATACAGACATTGCCAAGCGTTGCCTCCAGGATGAGGCACAGGCAGTACTCATGCAGGTAGATCACCTGGATGAGAGTTTCGACAAAGTGGTAAACCTCATCCTGAATTGCCACGGAAAAGTCATCATCACAGGAGTAGGAAAGAGCGGACACATAGGCGCAAAGATAGCCGCCACACTGAGCAGCACAGGCACTCCATCGTTCTTCATCAGCCCACTTGACGTGTTCCATGGCGACCTGGGAGTGATGACAACCGACGATGTAGTCATTGCCATCAGCAACAGCGGGCAGACTGACGAGCTGCTGCGATTCATTCCCTATCTGCTCGAAAGCAACATCCCGCTGGTGGGCATATCGGGTAATCCCGAGTCGCTGCTGGCCAAGTATTCCACACATCATATCTGCGTGAAGGTGAGCGGCGAAGCATGCCCGCTCAACCTGGCTCCTACCAGCAGCACCACTGCCACACTGGCCATGGGTGATGCACTGGCCTGCGCACTGATGGAAGCCCGTCATTTCAAGAAAAGGGACTTTGCACGCTTCCATCCCGGAGGCCGTCTCGGGCACAGCCTCTTGCTCTCGGCCCACGATGTGATGCGCACCAACGACCTGCCTGTCATCCCAATGGACATGAAATTGGGCGAAGCTCTTCTGCGCATGAGCCATGGTATGCTGGGACTGGCTGTGATAGTGGAAAACGACCAGGTACACGGAATCCTCACCGACGGAGATGTGCGCAGAGCCATGGAAAGACTGAAGGAAAAGTTCTTCAACGTGCCTGTGTCGGAGGTGATGACCAAGTCACCCGTGTGCGTGAGCCCCAATATGAAGATAAACAAGATTACCGACCTGCTGGGCGAAAAGAAGATACATGCTGTGATGGTAGTGGATGAAAACAAGCACCTGCTGGGCATCGTAGATAATTTCCGCTGTATGATCTGATTCCGGATGAAGCATTTCTTTCTGGGGTTGCTGCTCTGTATGCTGGGAACAAGCACACTGGCAGCACAGGAGTCAGACAGTATCGTAATGGAAGTCTTCAGACAGAAAGGGTATCCCTTCTACGAAGACAATGAGGTCAAACTGCTTCCCACCGGGCGTGAGAAGTACGATGACCTGTTTGCATGTGTGCGTTCCGCAAAGGATTTCATACACATGGACTACTTCAAGTTCCAGCAAGACAGCATCTGCCATGCACTCTTCGACATCCTTACCAGCAAGGCACGCGAGGGGGTGGAAGTACGCATCGTGTATGACAGCTTCGGCAATCGCTTCAGCGACCTGCCGCTTCGCAAGGCATATCTTGACTCATTGCGGGCAGCCGGCATACGCATTGAGGAGTTTGACCGCGTACGCTTCCCCTGGATAAATCATCTGCGTCACCGCAACCACCATAAGATAGCAGTCATCGACGGAGAAGTTGCCTACACGGGCGGAATGAATGTGGCCGACTATTATCTGCGCGGCAAACCGCGTGTGGGAGAATGGCGAGATATGCACATGAAGGTGCACGGGCCTATGGTGAACGGATATGAGCGGGTGTTCGAGGACATGTGGTGGCGTACCACCAAGGAACGTCTCGACTCCACACGCTACCTTTCCACCGGCCACAGTGACGGCCACACAAAGATGGCCATGGTGGAGCGTGTGCCCAAGAAGAGCGGCAAGGCCATACGCGAAACCTACTGCATAGCCATCGACAATGCACAGCGCATCATACAGATAATCAATCCGTACGCCACCCTGGTGAAGAGCATACGCAAATCACTGGAGCACGCGCTCAAGCGAGGAGTGCGTGTGCAGATAATGGCCTCTACTACGGGCGACGGTCCAGTGACCCCCGATGTGGTGGGACAGGAGATGCACAAGCTGATGAAGAAAGGTGCGGAGGTGTATTACTACGATGGAGGCTTCCATCACAGCAAGGTGATGATGGTGGACGGACTGTTCTGCACCGTAGGAACAGCCAACCTCGATGCACGTTCCTTGCGGTTTGACTATGAGGTGAATGCCTTCATCTTCGACCGCAATGTGACTGCCCAGCTGCAGGATATCTTCTACAGCGACATCCACAAGCACTGTGTGCTGCTCACCCCAGACAACTGGAAATACCGTTTCCCGCTGAAGAAAAGGGTTTCGGGCCGCGTCTTCAGTTCCATCAAAGGTTTCTTGTAAGCAAGAGAAATCCGACAGCCAAGGCTGTCATGAGGTTCTTGCAACGAGAAAGCAGCCTGTAGAGGAATCTGCCAGAGGTCTATCCCTATCAGATACCGCAGCGGTATCAGGAAAAGACCGAGCTGGAGTGTCAACAGGAGCAGTGCAATTCCAAGGCAAGTGACAACAGATTCAGTATGACTTCTACAACACTGTCAACTGACTCAGTTTGTGAATAGGAAAAGTGTGTCAGTGAAATCAGGAAAAGACATTCCCTTATAAGACAATTTTTACGGGATTAGTGCCTCCACCGAACCTCTTTCCTTCCTCATCTCTCAAGCGGATGGTAAAGACGAGATGTAGGCAGTGTGAAACACCGACCTGTCCAGTGTTTCAGGAAGCATACAGGAAGATGTGTCGCCTTAAACAGTTTTGCTCAAAATCCAGAAGCTGGTTTCATTCTGGAGGAAAGTCCGCTTCTCTTTATCTTCAAACCGATTTCGAATGGTGGAAAAGTGCAGGATGAAAGCCCAACCAGCCCGTTGCCTCAAGCATCGCCCGGGGGAAACGTATTGCCTGAGAAAAGCATCGCCCAAAAAGGGCGGAAGTCTGAAAGGAGTGCTCAACCTTCTCCGCCCGAAAACCCACGCAGGCGAACCATTGTGGGGTAGAGGGTGGCACTTACGACAACAAATCCTCGGACAGAGGCTCGTATCTTGTGCTTTTGTCGTACCTTTGCAATTCCATGCGGCGCTCGGCGGCTATCTCCCATGGGGGCAGCAGGCAAGCGCCACAGACAGAGTAACACATTATATATAATATAGCATAACAAGACAATGCCAGAAATCTCCTTGCGGGGTACGCAGATGCCAGAGTCACCCATCAGGAAGCTCGCTCCCTTGGCCTACGCAGCCAAGCAGCGCGGTGTCCATGTTTATCATCTGAATATCGGACAGCCCGACCTGCCTACACCCCGAGCGGCCATCGATGCCATCAGAAACATCGACCGCAAGATACTGGAATACAGTCCCAGCCAGGGTTATCTGAGCTACAGGACCAAGCTGGTGAAGTATTATGAGAAGTACCATATCAACCTCACGCCCGATGACATCATCATCACCAGCGGCGGTTCGGAGGCTGTGCTCTTCTCCTTTTTGGCCTGTCTGAATCCAGGCGACGAGATTATCGTGCCCGAACCGGCCTATGCCAACTATATGGCATTTGCCATCTCGGCAGGAGCAGTCATTCGTACCATCTCCACCACTATAGAAGAAGGCTTCTCGCTGCCTAAGGTGGAGAAGTTCGAACAGCTCATCAACGAGCGTACACGCGCTATCCTCATCTGCAATCCCAACAATCCCACGGGCTACCTCTACACGCGCCGTGAGATGAACCAGATACGTGATTTGGTGAAGAAATACGACCTGTATCTCTTCTCCGACGAGGTCTATCGTGAATTTATCTATACAGGAAGCCCCTATATCAGCGCCTGCCACCTGGAGGGCATCGAGCAGAATGTGGTGCTCATCGACTCTGTAAGCAAGCGCTATAGCGAGTGCGGCATCCGCATAGGTGCCTTGATAACCAAGAATGCACAGGTGCGTCAGGCTGTGATGAAGTTCTGCCAGGCCCGCCTGAGTCCTCCACTCATCGGACAGATAGCCGCAGAGGCCAGTCTGGACGAGCCTGAGGAATACGGGCGTGAAGTATATGACGAGTATGTGGAGCGTCGTAAGTGCTTGATAGACGGACTTAACCGCATTCCCGGTGTATATAGCCCCATCCCCATGGGCGCTTTCTATACGGTGGCCAAACTGCCTGTGGATGATGCCGAGAAGTTCTGTGCATGGTGTCTCACCGACTTCAATTACGAGGGTGAAACGGTAATGATGGCTCCTGCAGCAGGTTTCTACACCACTCCAGGTGCCGGCCGCAATCAGGTGCGACTGGCCTATGTGCTCAAGAAGGACGACCTCAATCGCGCGCTGGTGGTTCTGCAGAAGGCGCTCGAGGCTTATCCCGGCACTATCAGGTAAAGTTTACCCACAAATCACAACACGGCAAGGATGTACACATGGATGATGGCTCGGCGCTTGTTCTCGCATCAGGACGATGCGGGCAGAGTGTCACGTCCGGCCATCAGCATATCCACATTGGGGGTGGCCATTGGTGTGGCAGTCATGCTCATAAGCGTCTCTGTGGCTCTGGGATTCCAGCGCGAAGTGCAGGCCAAGTTGCTTGGTTTCGGTGCACACATACAGGTGTTCAGTTATGAGAGCCTGGGTTCCGAGGAACTGAAACCCATCGTGGTGGACGAGGCAGTCATGCAGCGTCTGGCCCACGTGCCGGGTGTGAAGCATGTGCAGCGCTTCAGCGTGAAGCCAGGAATGCTGAAGACCGATGCCGATTTCCGCGGAGTGGTGTTCCGTGGAGTGGGGCAGGAGTATGATACCCAGTTCCTTCGTGACCACTTGGTGGCAGGTGAGATGCCCGTTTGGAGCGATTCCGTATCATCGGGCAGCCTGCTGGTGTCGCAACATCTGGCACGCCAGTTGAAGCTCGAGGTAGGTTCCACCGTCTATGCCTATTTCTTCGAGAATGCAGTCAAAGCCCGACGTTTCCGTGTGAGCGGCATCTACTGCACCCATCTGACGGACTTCGACAGCCGCATCGTCTTTGCCGACCTGCACACCGTGCATGGACTGTTGGGCTGGGACTGCGACCAGCAGTCGGGAGCCGAACTGCTGACCGAGGATTTCAGCCAGCTCGACCAGGTGATGGGACGAGTGGTAAAGGCCATCAACAAGCAGCAGGATGCCTATGGTGCCCAATACACCTCGATGACCATACGCGAACTCTATCCCCAGGTATTCGCCTGGCTGCATCTGCTCGACCTGGATGTGTGGGTGATACTCATACTCATGACTTGTGTGGCAGGCTTCACCATGATCAGCGGTTTGCTCATCATCATCCTTGAGCGTACCAATTTCATTGGCGTGATGAAGGCGATGGGAGCCACCAACAGCGAGATGCGTCACCTCTTCCTGCATTATGCGGCCTTCATCGTATTGCGTGGTATGCTTTATGGCAACCTCCTGGCTCTGGCTCTGTTGGCCATCCAGCATTACACCGGCATAGTGCATCTCGATCCCGAGGTATATTATGTGGATTCTGTGCCAGTACTCTTCTGTTGGCCCTACTTCCTGCTGGTCAACCTCTTCACCCTCATCTCCTGCCTCCTGGCACTCCTCCTCCCCAGCTACATCATCTCCTCCATCCATCCCGCCCGCAGCATACGGTTTGAGTGAGAAGGGGATGGTTTGGCGGAAACTTAGTGGGAGGAAAAAGTAAAATTATGATTCCCAACTGCAAATATAAGGCTTCTCTCTCTCTAATCTGCAGTTTTGATTAAGAATTTCCAGAATAACGCAAAATCTCTGGCGCTATCGACAATCTCCCGGGATAGTTTATATAACCTTACGATGAGAAACCGTATGAACCGCATGACAATCGTTTTGTAAGCGCTTTTTAGCACAAACACCATAGTTCGTACACGTTTTTCAAAGCAAATTCCAAACGTGCCGGAGAGCTGAGTATCGCCGGTTTAGTCTGTCTGGCCAATCTTTGTACGGCCAACAACACGATCGCTGTCATCACCATCGGTCCTATAGCTAAAAATATAGCTGACAGATTCGGCATCGACTGCCGTAAATCTGCCAGCATATTAGATACATTTTCTTGTTTTATCCAGGGAATCATACCCTATGGAGCTCAAATGCTGATCGCTGCAGGTCTGGCCTCCATCTCCCCGCTTTCCATCATTCAATACCTGTACTATCCGATGCTGATCGGGATATGTGCCCTATCGGCTATCGTCTTCCGGTATCCGCGCCGTTATTCCTGACAGACTCAACGGTCCGTTCCCCCCAAAGCTTTGGCATACTCGGCCAAGGCTACTTTATATTGATAGTTGACAGAAACCACATTGGTGTACGCCTGTAACCAGCTCACCTGGGCCGACAACACATCGATAATCGGCAGTTTCCCTTCATTATAACTAAACGTATTCAACGTCAGGTTGTCCTTTGCTATATCGAGAGAAGAATATACGATCTCCAGCTTTTTGGATATTTCGATCACATTCACCCAGGCATTATTCAGCTCTTTACTTACCTGGTCCTTGAGCTGGCTTCTTTCCAGTTCTTTGGTCCATTCCTGGGTCCGGCTCAATCTCACATTCTGCCGCATTTCTCCCCAATGGAACACCGGTATATTGATTTGTGCATAAGCCGTAGTCGCCCATTGAGCCTTTCCGTCCACATTCAACAAAGTCGTTCCGTATTTTTCTTTTATACCGACAGCCAATTGGGGCAAATACTTCGAACGGGCCATATCGGTCTGCAATTTCGCCATCTCTATCCCCATAATGGCAGATTGATAGTCGGCTCTTCTTTCCAGGGCCTTATTCAACCCTTCCTGCTTAGGAACCCAAAGCACTTTTTGAATAGAATCGGTCAAAACTACAGCAGCATCCGGCTCAATAGCAGCAGCTGTGGCTTCCGCTTTTTTGTAATAGCCTTTTGTGATCGTCTTACCCCGAAGCAGGATTTCATTGTCTTCACCGATTTTCACTTCAATCCCCGGCAGTACAACACCTACCGAACCGATATCATAGCCAACCGGCAGTGTACAAGATACAGTAGCCGTAGATTCCGTCAGTCCATATCCTACCACCATATTGATTCCTACCGAATGAACGAATTCATTAATCTCATCGGGAACGGCAGCACCGGCAGTCGGGAAAAAGTTACCATTCTCAATACCGATTGTTTTTTTCAGCAAAGAATAGATAGTCTTTTCGTAAAACTTATATTTCAGTTGATTCATCACCGAAGGAGTCTTTCCCAGACGCAGATAATCCAGATTATGGATTCTACCTACCCGGATAGCATCCAGCATCAGTGCCTTCTTCAACCCTGTAGTTTCGTTTATTTTTTCCTGTACCCCTGCATACACCTTCTCCCAAAAACGGGGAACACTGCACATCAGTGTCGGGCGAATTTCCTTAATGGTTGTTTGTATATCTGCCGGACGGAGATTGATACAAATCTGCACTCCTTTATGAATACAGAGATAACACCATGCTTTCTCAAACACGTGTGTTAATGGAAGGAAGTTCATCGATACATCCTTATCCGACATCGTCGTCAAACGGTCATCATGTGTATGAAACTGTTCCAGATAACAAGAATGATGAAGCATAACCCCTTTCGGTTCCCCCGTTGTGCCGGAAGTATAGAGAATATTTGCCAAGTCATCATAAGAAGCCCGCTCCGTACGTTCTTCTACCGTATCATTATGAGGCAATCCCTCTCCCGTCGCCATAAATTCATCAAAATAGATAGATGATACGTCACGAGGGTCTTTTACCACCGAACGGTCAAAGATTATCAGTTGTTGCAAAGAAGAACAGAAACCAAAGATACTGAAAGCGGCATCATACTGGTATTGCTCACCGACAAAAAGAAAACGAATCTGCGCATCATTAATGATATATTGCGCCTGCGCAGGTGAACTCGTTGCATAAAACGGAATGGTAACCGCCCGGTTGGCAAATGCACCAAAGTCTACATAGAACCATTCGGGTTTATTCTGTGAAAATATACCGATATTCTCTTGTTCTTCCACTCCCAATGCCACGAAAGCATTAGCTGCTTGCCGTACTGTTCCGGAGAACTGCTTCCATGAAATAGGAATCCATTGAGCTGTCTCATAGTCACGGTATTTTAAGGCTACCTTGTCGCCATATTTTTCGGCCTGACGATGGACCAGGACAGATAAATGATGATAAGTCATACTCTTTGTATTAGTAAATATGGTACAAAGGTATTAGTTTTATTTGAAACTATTGCTCAAAACGACTATCTTTGTGCAAAGATTAAGATATAGATAAAAGATTTGCACTATGAAATATGATATTCCATATATGACAACAGAGGCTGTAAGCCTGCTTAAATCACTGATTAGTATTCCTTCAATCAGCCGGGAAGAAACCCAAGCTGCGGATTTCCTGCAAAACTATATTGAAATGGCAGGTATGCAGACGGGACGTAAAGGAAATAATGTGTGGTGCTTTAGTCCTATGTTTGATTTGAAGAAGCCTACTATTTTACTTAACTCCCACATAGACACAGTGAAACCTGTTAACGGTTGGCGGAAAGATCCGTTCACTCCACGTGAAGAAAACGGTAAGTTATATGGATTAGGAAGTAACGATGCCGGTGCCAGCGTTGTTTCGTTATTACAGGTGTTCCTGCAACTATGTCGCACTTCGCAGAAGTATAATCTGATTTATCTGGCCTCTTGTGAAGAAGAAGTTTCAGGCAAGGATGGCATTGAGAGTGTATTACAGGGGCTCCCTCCTGTTGCGTTCGCCATAGTAGGTGAACCTACAGAGATGCAACCCGCCATTGCCGAGAAGGGATTAATGGTACTAGATGTTACCGCAACAGGTAAAGCAGGACACGCAGCGCGTAATGAAGGAGACAATGCAATTTACAAGGTATTAGACGACATAGCTTGGTTCCGTGACTATCGTTTTGAGAAAGAATCACCCTTGTTGGGTCCCGTGAAGATGTGTGTGACTGTTATCAATGCCGGTACACAACACAATGTGATTCCCGACAAATGTACTTTCATCGTTGATGTCCGGAGTAACGAACTTTACACGAATGAAGAATTGTTTGCTGAAATCAAAAAGCATATTTCCTGTGAAGCCCAAGCTCGTTCATTCCGTCTCAATTCTTCACGAATTGACGAGAAACACCCATTTGTACAGAAAGCTATGAAGTTAGGACGCGTTCCTTTTGGTTCTCCAACATTGTCCGACCAAGCCTTAATGTCCTTCCCATCGTAATACAAAGGTTTACCTGTTTCGTCACAAGCTCCTTCGCG
>ENA-UEQL01003248-UEQL01003248.1-human-gut-metagenome-genome-assembly--contig:-NODE-3248-length-10194-cov-8.923199_pt1 | contig 10194 bp, 9 predicted proteins | sample MGYA00242905_ERZ507926 | MGnify/ENA primary metagenome ERZ507926 (study PRJEB26167, sample SAMN06115531) | human gut metagenome | host: Homo sapiens | place: China:Henan | collected 2015-09-09 | study...
GGGCTGTTCTGTCTGACGTTTGAATTTTAAGTAAAGGCGCAAATGAACATATGCGCATCTGCGCATATGTTCATTTGCAAGAATGTGATAAAAACCGCCTTTTTTTAGTCTTTTTTTGTCGTATGCACAAATGCGCAGTTTAAGTGGGAAAAAATTGAAAAAAATCGAGGTATGTACTTCAACTATCATGCCAAACTGAAAAAACTGATTGTAGACGGACATCTTGTGCGTTTTGAAACGGTGGAAAATTACAACGGAATTTCTCCCGCGCTGGTGCTTTATTTTGACAACGCTCCGCCCATGCCCGTGAGAGAGCATAAATGGGAGGAATATTTCAAATTGATTGACAAAGCTTCCGACAAGGTTTAATATAACGGGAGATGAAAAATATGAAAAGAGTGTTTTTGTTCGGAAACGCTTCCGGAAAAGCGTCGGTAATAGTGAGGATTGCCGTTATGGCGGCGGTCACGCTGATTGTTCAGTGGCTTGTCGGGTTGAGTAAAATTCAGCTTCTTACAGGCTCCTTTGTCAATATGTGTCTGCTTATTGCCGCAATGACAACGGGCATTGTCGGCGGAATCTGCGTCGGTATTGTCACGCCCTTTATCGCGCTGGGGCTTGGACTCAATCCCAACGTGCTTCTCGTACCCTTTATCGCCGTTTCAAACGCCGTTTACGTCGTGATATTCGGAGTCGTCGTCTGGCTGTTGAGGGTGGATTCGGGCAGTACAAAGAGATTCTGGTACAATTTGCTTGTGTCTGCGGCGGCGATTGTGCTTGCGGCGGGGCTTAAATTCGCCTTTTTGTATTTTGTGGGCGTAAAGTGGATTTATCCTTTGCTGTTCAACGTCAAGCAGATGGAGACGATTTCCGTTATGATGGGCGCGCTGCAATGGTTTACCGCGCTTATAGGCGGAGGGGCGGCATTGGCATTGAGCTACGCTTTGAGACCTGCGCGGCTCGTGGGATACAGGAATTTCGCGCCCGCCGTCGCGGAGGAAATTTCCGAGGCGATTGCCGACACCGTCAGCGAAGAACTGAAAGAGTCCTTTTTAGAGGAGGAGAACGCAGACGACGGCAAAGCGAAGTCGGAAGACGATGCTTAAACGGTCTTAAAATAAATATTTTTGACAAAGGCGGACTTTGCTCCGCCGTTTTTTTTGTCGGGAAAAAAGTTTACTTTTGTCACCCGTTAAGATATAATATTTCCATGAAACGCAAGGAAACGACGGAAATAATCTCGGTCATGAAGCCCGCAGAGATTGGGCTTACTCAGGCGGAGGCGGAGGAAAGGCTTGCCGCGGGTTTAGGAAACTCGACCAAACGCACGGGGGGCAAATCCTACGCTTCCATTTTTGTCGGCAACATATTCACATTTTTCAATTTGCTCGGGCTTGCCATAATGATTCTTATGGCGGCGCTCGGAAGCTATCCCAATCTTCTTTTCGGCGTGATAATAATCGCCAACACGACAATAGGCATAGTTCAGGAAATTAGGGCGAAAAGGACAATCGACAAGCTGTCCTTGCTCAATGCGCCGCAGGTCAAGGTCATCCGCGACGGGCGGGAGCAGACAATCGACGCTTCGTCTGTCGTGCGCGACGACATAATAAAGATTGAAGCGGGCAATCAGATATGCGCCGATTGCGTGCTGCTCGAAGGGCAGCTGGAAACGGACGAGTCTCTGCTTACCGGAGAGTCCGAGCCTGTGAGAAAAGCGCAAAACGACACCTTGCTTTCCGGCAGCTTTGCAATAAGCGGCAGCTGTCTTGCGCGGGTGGAAAAGGTGGGCGCGATGAGCTACGTGCAGACGCTTGCGGCAAAGGCAAAAAAATATCAGAAGCCGAAATCCGAGCTTATGCGCTCGATAAACGCCATTATCAAGGTGCTGGCGATTATCATTTTTCCGCTTGGAATCGCCACGTTTTTTACAACCGTGCACCAGCTTGGCGGTTATGCGGAGTGGAGGCAGGCGCTTATTCAGACGTCGGGCAGCATGATAGGCATGATTCCGTCGGGAATGGTGCTTTTGACAAGCGTTGCGCTGACCGTTTCCGTAATCAGGCTCGCTTCCAAAAAGGCGATGGTCAAGGATTTGTACTGTATAGAAATGCTTGCCCGCGTAAACGTGCTCTGCCTCGACAAAACGGGGACAATCACGGACGGCACAATGACGGTGGAAACGGTGCTTTGCGAAGAAAGCGGGCTTCTTTACGAGCTTATGCCCGAGTTTATTTCTGCTACGGGCGAAAAAAATCAGACGGCGCGCGCGCTTGAAAATTATTTCGGAGCGGGCGGAAAGCTTAATTTTTCAAAGGTCGTTCCTTTTTCCTCCGCGCGGAAATACAGCGCTGTGAGCTTTAATGAGCGTGGCACTCTGGTTGTGGGCGCGCCCGAGTTTGTTCCCGCCGCAAAAAAATGCATGGAAAGCGTCGATGAATACGCCAAACAGGGCAAGAGAGTGCTGCTTGTAGCTTTCAGCGAAAAATGTATGTGCGGCGACGAATTGCCCGACGACCTGGTTCAGCTCGGTCTGTTGGTGCTCAAAGACACCGTCCGTCCCGACGCAATAGAGACCATCAAGTGGTTTAAAGAAAACGACGTGCTCTTAAAGGTTATAAGCGGCGACAACCCGCAGACCGTTTCCGTCATTGCCAAGGAGGCGGGCGTTCCCGACGCGGAAAACTTTGTCAGCCTCGACGGCATGACGGACGAGGAGGTTGTTGCGGCAAGCAGGCGTTACACGGTTTTCGGCAGAGTCAATCCGGAGCAAAAGGCGTTGCTTATAAAACAGTTCAAGCTTGACGGAAAGACTGTGGCTATGACGGGCGACGGCGTAAACGACATTCTGGCAATGAAGGAGGCGGACTGCGCCGTTGCCATGGGCGCGGGCAGTCAGGCGAGCAAGAGCGTGGCGCATCTTGTGCTTTTCGACAGCAAATTTTCTTCCATGCCGAGCGTTGTGGCTGAGGGCAGGCGCGTGGTAAACAACATACAAAACTCATCAAGCCTGTTTCTGATGAAAACGACGATGACCATATTCACCACGCTTCTCATGATTTGCCTGGGCAGGGAATATCCTTTCGAGCCGCGCAATCTGTATCTGATTGAGTTTTTGGTAATCGGTCTGCCCTCGTTCTTTTTGGCGCTTAAACCCAACAAGGAGCTTATTACGGGCAGGTTTATTTCAAATACGTTGATAAGAACCATTCCGTCAGGGCTGGCTTTGAGTCTGTCTGTGGGGATTATGTATCTGTATGAGAGTTTCGGCTTGGGCGCTCCGGCGAATATAAACGACGCGCAGCTTATGACGCTGTCAACAATCGCAATGACTTTGTCGGGAGTGGCTGCGCTGTGCGTATTGTGTTATCCGTTCAATTGGGTCAACCTGTGCGTGGCTCTCGGCAGCGCGGCGCTGGTGGCGCTGGGGCTGACAGTGCCCTTTGCCAGAAACCTCATCGGGCTGGTAGACGTAAAGGGGCACGCGCTGATCGTTGTCATCGCAGTCGCGGTTTCCGTCGTGGTGTGCGTTGTCGGCAGAATAGCGCTTGAACTGATTAACAACAGAAAGAAAACGGGATATGAAAAAAGGACTGCCGCATGACAGTCCTTTTGCCTTAAAATTTACTCCGCATTGTTGTACGCTTTCAAAACGGCGTCCGAAAGCATTTGCCTTGTTTCGCTGTTTATGGGATGGGCAATGTCCTTGTATTCGCCTTCCTTGGTTTTGCGGCTGGGCATCGCGATAAAGAGACTTTCTTTGCCTTCGATTATTTTGATGTCGTGTATGACAAAGCAATCGTCTATGGTGATTGAAGCAATGCCCCTGAGCTTGTTTTCATCGTTTTCGACTTTGCGGATTCTGATGTCAGAAATGTTCATGATGTAACCTCTTTAAAATGTTTTCCCGAAGGTGGTACTATTATACTATAAAATTCAAAATAACACAATACTTTAATTAAAATTTTTCATAAAAAATTTAACTTAAATTTCACATTTTATAATAAAATTTAATATGGAAGAATTTAAGTTGAGAGAAAAGATTCATCTGGTAGGTATAGGCGGTATCAGCATGAGCGCATTGGCGCAATATTTTCTGGCGGAGGGCTATGCGGTAAGCGGCAGCGACGTCAGGGAAAACGAGCAGACGCTGTTGCTGCGCGGGCTGGGCGCCGAGGTTTGCATAGGACATGACGCAAGCAATATAGACAAAACCGCCGTCAAACTTTGTATATACACTTCGGCGGTAAAGGAGGACAATGTGGAGCTGACTTTTTGCAGGGAAAATTCCATTCCGCTCGTGCCCCGCGAGCAGGCTTTGGGGGACATTTTCGACGATTATCCCTTCGGCGTTGCGGTATGCGGAAGTCACGGCAAAACCACCACTACGGGCATGCTGGCGCACGTGCTTGACGGACTTCAAAAAAAGCCCGCAGTCTTTATCGGCGGCGTGTTGAAGCGCACGGGCAGCAATTTTGAAAAGGGCGGCGGAGAATTCTGCGTCAGCGAGGCGTGCGAGTACAGAGAAAGTTTCAGATATCTGCATCCTTACGTCTCCGTGCTGCTCAATATGGAGCTGGACCATACCGATTATTTCAAAAATCTGAAACATATCAAGGACAGTTTCGTTGCTTTTACGCAAAACACCCGCGCCGACGGCTTTGTCGTGCTCAATGCCGACGGAGTGGACGCTTTTACGCGCGCGAGAATCAAGGGCAAAAAGGTTACGTTTGGACTGAAACCGTTTTGCGACGTGCGCGGCGTAAAACTGACGCAGACAAACGGCAATTTTTCTTTTGACGTAAAAATAAAGGGACGAAAGGAAGGACATATCGATTTGAAGGTTGCGGGCAAACACAATGTTTACAACGCGCTTGCCGCTCTCGCCGCCTGTTTCTGTCTCGGGCTGGATATAAAAACGGTGTGTATGCTGCTGTCGGGCTTTTCTGGAGTGAGCCGCCGCTACGAAACCTTCGACTGCGGCTACACCAACATAGTGGCGGACTACGCGCATCATCCTTCCGAAATCAAGGCTCTACTGGACGCGGTCAAGCTGAAAAACTTCGACAACATATATATGGTTTTTCAGCCGCATACATACAGCAGGACGAAGGGACTGTTCGACAGCTTTGTTTACTGCTTTTCGGGCGTAAAAAAGCTGTGGATACTGCCTGTTTACGCCGCGCGCGAAAAACCCATTGAAAACGTAAGCGGCGAAGCTCTTGCCGCCGCCGTCGACAGGGTGACGCCCTGCGAATACGTCGCCGACTTTGCCGCCGCAAAACGTAAAATAAAGGAAACGGCGAAAAAAAACGACATAGTGCTTATAGTCGGAGCGGGAGACGTAATCGATATGTGCGACGAGGAGCTGCTGTCTCCCCGAGGATGACGGGTCAAGCAAACGAAACGCTAAAACCGCAGAACTTCTGCGGTTTTTTTATGCGAAAAAAATTATTCTTTTTATTGATTTTTATTCAGTCGAGATTTACCACAACCGCGCCGTAGTCAAGCTCGTGCGCGTCGATTTTGGGAAACTCCCCGTCGAATTTGTCGAACGAAATATCCGTCCTTTTAAAGTCGGACATTTTTATTACTTTGTTGGTCAATAGGTTGAGCGCCGAAGGATAGTTTCCGTAGCCCGTGCGCGCGGTGCAGAGGGTTATATTCTTTTTTAAGGCTTGGGGCAGATTTATTTTCAGTCTGTCGTCCACAAAGCCTCCCACGCACAGCTTTGCGTTGAAGGCGCAGGCGTTTACCGCGTCGTCCACGCCGCTTGCGTCGTTTGCAAGATAAGCCACCTTTTCGCAGCGCCGTCCGCCCGTGATTGAAAACAATTCTTTTATCACGTCGCAGTTTTTCGGGTTGAAGGCGTAATAAATATTGTTTGCGGAGGCTATGGCGAGCGCGTCGCCGTCCTCGTCCACAAGCACGGGGATTGCCTGATAGTAGCTGGCAAGCTGCGCCAAAATCACTCCCAACTTGCTTCCCGAAAAAATTGCTATGTGCTCGCCTTTTTCAAGTCTCAACGCGTCGAGTATATGTATTGCCAACGCGACGTGCTCTGTTATCAGCGCGTTTTCCGATTTCAAAGGCTCGGGGATTTTGTGCAGACAGCTTTCGGGCAGGGTGATAAAGTCTTGCAGCAATCCGTTTTGCGTCTGTCCGAGACACTGCATATTTTCGCAGGCGGCATACTTTCCGTTGCGGCAGGGGAGACAGTTGCCGCAGGGCATATGAGGCTCTATGACCACGCGGTCTATGCGGTTGAATTTGCTTTTGTCCGCGTCGAACAATTCGCTTACGACGCCGACGGCAAACCTCCCGACCGTGAGTCCGTCGGGGCAGTCCGTTTCTCCCGAAATGAGTTTTTTCTCGAAATTGCCCGTCAAGACTTTTTCGATTTTTACTTTTACGGTTTTGTCCTCGGTCAGACTGCTGGGCAAATCTACTTTGAGCCTGACGCCGTCAGGCTTGCTGTACTTCCACGCTTTCAAAAGAAAACTCCTTTTTGCTTCGGTTGCATTATACCAAAAACAAGAAAAAAAATCTACCGAATAACCGTAAGAAAATTCAGACGGTAAATTTATCGAAAATCCTTGACTTATCGCGCGGCGAGGTATATAATAGCAAGGCTATTGAAATTTTTAGAGGTAACGGCTATGAAAGAGAATATTCATCCTAATTATCACGAGGTTACGGTTGTCTGCGCCTGCGGCGAGACATTCAAGACCGGCTCCACCAAGAAGGATAATGTTATCAAGGTCGAAATTTGCAACAAGTGCCACCCTTATTTCACAGGCAAACAAAAGCTGGTGGACGCGGGCGGACGCGTGGACAAATTCAAGAAAAGATACGGTATCTGAAATTTGTGACTTGGTTTACGGGCACAGAATTATTTCTGTGCTCTTTTGTTGTACAAAGAAAAAAATACCTTGCCGCCGCTCCCTTTTAGTTGCTTAAAACGCGGCGCTTTGATATACTTTTAGACAATAAGGAAAATATGGCAAAAACAAAAATAGGCGGTCAGGCGGTTATCGAAGGCGTTATGATGCGCGGAGAAACCTCTATGGCGCTTGCCGTGCGGGACGAATCGGGCGAAATCAGACTGGAAACCACACGGCTCAAAAAGAAATCCAAAGCGGGGAAAATTCCCTTTGTCAGAGGCGTCGTCAATCTTGTCGCGTCTCTTGTTTCGGGCACCAGGATTCTTTACAAATCCGCCGAAATAGCGGGGGAGGAAGCCTCCGACACCGACCAAAAGGGCTTTAAGGCGGCAATGGCGGTTTCGCTTTTGCTCGGGCTTGTGCTGGCGGTCGCGCTGTTTATTTTTCTTCCCAGCCTTGTGCCCCAACTTATCGAAAAGATTTTTAAAACCGAACTTACGAATATGGGAACGCTGCTGATTGACAGCGCAGTCAAAGTGGTCATAATGCTGGGCTACTTCGTGTTTTGCGCGTCTGTCAAGGACGTGCGGCGCGTTTTCATGTATCACGGCGCGGAACACAAGACAATCAATTGCTTTGAAGCGGAAAAGGAGCTGACGGTGGAAAACGTGCAGAGCTCGAGCAAGCACCACGACCGCTGCGGAACAAGCTTCGTCGTTTTCGTAATAATAATTTCCGTCGTGCTGATGATTGCGGCGGGCATTGTCGCGGAGGCTTGCAATTTCCGTCTGTTTTTTAAAAACGTATTTGTGCGCGCGGGCATAAAGCTTGCTATGCTGCCGCTTACCGCCGCTGTTTCCTATGAGTTTCTTATGCTTCTCGCAAGGTCGGATTTCTTTTTGTTCGTGCCCTTCAAGTGGCTTGGCAAGCAGATGCAGCGACTGACGACAAAGGAGCCGGACGACTCGATGTGCGAGGTGGCGATTGCGGCTTTCAACGCCGTTCTGGAGCTTGACGCAGACCCCGAAAAGGAAACGGTAAGCTTTCCCCCGCCCGTGCCCGTGACGGATTTTCGCGCGGAAAAACGCCAATTCGTCGAGGAGAAGGGCTTGCAGGCGGATTGGGACTGGATTCTGTGCTCGCTGCTCAAAGTCAAACGAAGCGCCCTGACCGACTCCCGCGTCACGATAAGCTTCGGAGCGCGTCTCAAAGCCGAAAGGATGTTGAAGCAGGTGGCGGAGGGCAAGCCTCTGCAATATGTGCTCGGCTCGGCGCAGTTTTTCGAATACGAGTTCGAGGTCGACGAAAACGTGCTTATTCCACGTCCCGAAACGGAGCTTTTGACGGAGCAGGCGCTAAACGTCCTGGACAAGGGCGACAGAGTGCTCGACCTTTGCTGCGGCAGCGGGTGCGTGGGGCTTACTATTGCCAAAAAGACGGGTGCGGACGTGACTTTGGCGGATATATCGGCGGAGGCGCTTAAAGTTGCCGGACGCAATGCCAAAAAGCTCAAAGTAAAGGCGCATTTTGTCAGGACGGATATGTTTGACGGATTAAAAGGCGTCTTTGACATGATAGTGTGCAATCCTCCCTATGTGAAAACGGAAGAAATAGACAGGCTTGACGTAAACGTGAGGGAACACGAACCGCGCGTTGCTCTCGACGGCGGCGCGGACGGGCTTGATTTTTATCGTATAATAGCAAGACGGGCGTCGGATTTTTTGAAATCGGGCGGCAGACTTTACCTTGAAGTGGGTTACGGGCAGGCGGAGCTGGTTGCAGGCTTGCTGCGCGAAAACTTTTTCGTAAACATAAAAAAGGACTACGACGACATAGAGCGCATGATTCTGGCGCAGAAAAAATAAATATTTAAGGCATACAAGATGAACCCGATGTTTGACAAGCTGAAAAAAATAGAGGACAGGTACGAATTTCTGACTGCCGAAATTTCCCGTCCGGATATCATTGCCGACAATTCCGTCTGGAAAAAGCTGGTAAAGGAGCAGCGTCAGGACCAGTTGGCGCTGATGAAAGTGCAAGAGGCGGATAAGATGAAAAACGCTTTTATCGCTAATATGAGCCATGAGATCCGGACTCCGCTGAATGCTATCGTTGGCTTTGCCCATCTCGTGACGGAAACGACTAATGCCAATGAGCAAAGGGAATACTTTTCGATTATAAATAAGAATTGCGATTTATTGTTGAAACTGATTAACGATATCTTGGATTTGTCGAAGATCGAGTCCGGTCGGTTAAACTATAACGTGTCGGAAGTTGAGTTGAGGGATATTTGCCAAGAGGCCTATGTGGTACAATCCTTGAAGATGACTTCCGATGTGGCATTATTATATAACTCGGTCGCCATGCCTTCTGTTCGTCTGTGGATCGATCCGCACCGGGTAGAACAGGTCTTGTTAAATCTCTTGTCTAATGCCATTAAGTTTACTTCCAAAGGTTTTATCTCGCTTTTTTATGAGGTGGAAGATATGTTCGTACGTGTCTCTGTCATGGATACCGGAATCGGGATATCAGAGGAAAAGCTGGAGTCTGTTTTCGAGCGTTTCGTGAAATTGGATGATTTTTATCAAGGGGCTGGTTTGGGACTACCGATCTGCAAGATGATTGTAGAGCAGTTGGGTGGTGAGATCGGTGTGCGATCTGAGCTTGGCAAAGGTTCCACTTTCTGGTTCACCTTACCATTGGTTGTTACGGATAAGGCTGTTGTGGAGAAGGATGATCCTTCTGTTTTAAGTGAATGTCAACTATATTAAATAAAAAAGAAATGAAAAATGCGGTTGTCTTTTTAGCGACAGGCTTTGAGGAAATAGAGGCCTTGGGTACGATTGATGTCTTGAGGCGTGGTGGTGTACGGGTTATGATGGTATCTATTACGGGTGACCGATTGGTGATAGGAGCTCATGATATTCCGGTAATGGCTGATTATCTGTTCGAGGAGGCGGATTTCAGTTGCGTCGATGCCTTGATCTTGCCGGGTGGAATACCCGGAAGCAACCACTTAAATGCGCATGCCCATTTGAAAGAATTAGTCAAGGAGAAAACGGAGGAAGGCGTATTAATCGGTGCTATCTGTGCCGGACCGATGGTTTTAGGTGGTCTTGGATTGCTAAAAGGGAAAAGGGCTACCTGTTTTCCTTTCTTCGAGCCAACAATGGTAGGCGCTATCCCTACGGATAATGGAGTAGAGCAGGATGGAAATATCATCACAAGCAAGGGGCCGGGATTTTCTTTTGGTCGGTGTGCAAAATTTTTAACAGATAACCAATACAAGTCGATTCTCAATCGTTTCTAT
>ENA-UEQL01003252-UEQL01003252.1-human-gut-metagenome-genome-assembly--contig:-NODE-3252-length-10178-cov-10.415404_pt1 | contig 10178 bp, 9 predicted proteins | sample MGYA00242905_ERZ507926 | MGnify/ENA primary metagenome ERZ507926 (study PRJEB26167, sample SAMN06115531) | human gut metagenome | host: Homo sapiens | place: China:Henan | collected 2015-09-09...
GTTTTGCAGAAAGGCTTTAATCAGAAACTTTCTGTATATGGCAGGGAGATTGTCATTCAGCCTCTACATAAGAAAACTACAGATTTCTGGCCAGTGGTATGGGACATCCGCAAAAAGTTCAATGACCGTGTACGCTTTATAAAACTCGACTTTCGTGGAGAAGGGGAGAATAAGAGTGCCGATGGTCTGATGGCATTGATTACCCAACTTGCCAGAAAGGGAGACTGTGCAGCTCTTTTAGAATTGTCACACAAGCCCGGTTCTCCCGAAATTAATTTACAAGAACTGCATGATGATCTGACCCATATTGCTGCAATCTGTCTTAATGAAGGCATTTTTGACCTTACCGTCCACTTTGCCCATTTTGGCTGCTATCGCTATGGTGCTGATATCATGGCGCAATTCGGTATCGAAGAAGAGGCTATCAGCTCCTTTGGTGTTGAACTGTTAAGTTGTTTTGATGGCAATAGTCCGACCTTTGCGCTGATACAATGGATGGATAAAATGAACGAAATACTGAAAGATTATGCCAATACTGGAATACTTCAAAAAGGACGTAAGAAGGGCCCTAGAAGAAAAGCTTGCTGACGATAGCATGTTCCGCTCCATTCGCGGTACATGCCTGAGAGTAATGAACGATGCTAAAGAAATCAAGTTGCATCCCACAGAACTATACTATCTTGCTTTCTGCGTTATCGATAGGATGAAAGGTCAGAGTACCAGCCAAGCAGAATTCTATTCTAAGGACGAGGCATGGTATGAATATGATGAAGTTCTGCGGGATATCTATGGCGGAGATTCGGATCACGAGAGACATTCTGCACTTGCTCTGATTATTCAGACATGTGCAGAATGGTTGCTGCGAAGTCGCGACATGAGCAGGCTGGGGATAGTTTCTAATCTGAAATTGCAGATTGCCTATCATATTAGTGAAGAATTCTCACAGCGACTGGATGAGGAGTTCAGGCGCGGTTTTTGCTGTGTTGATGAGGACGGATTTGCTGGGCTTGTGTACGATTATCTGCAGGGTGAGCGCCTTATCTCCGAAGAAATTGATTCTCTGCTTGATTCAATGGACGGAGATGCTGTCATGGAAAATCCTTCTGTCGCATCAAGCTCAATCCGTATTTGCAAGACGTTTGGCTTTCGATTTGTCAGGCCAGGTGAACTGATACCTTTCCTGCTGTCCTTCTATTATGGTGCCGGATAATTCCTGTCTCAGGGCATCGAAATCAATTGAGAGAACAGTTCTCTCTCTCTCTCTCTCTCTCTCGATTCGGTGACGCAGTTAGGGAACAGCTCTCTGATCAGGCGGATCTTCTCCTGGGAAAGGTCCTTGGTCTGCATCTCTAGCTTCTCTATCATATAAATGGTGATAAAAAGGTCCTGGATTATTAGTCTATCCTGGAATGGCTTTTATGGAGACGCCAGGAGACCGTTCTCCGGAGATCGGTTTTTCTTTCATCGGATGTCTTGCGTCCTTCATTTGGAAACCGTCGTAGGCCGTCTGCAGGGGATTTTCCATACCCATTGTGATTCAGGCCCTCTCCATCGCCGAGTCCAACGCCATCTCCGCTATATCCGCGCAGTACTCCGCCAGTCTCCTCGAGCTCCCCGCCATCACGTCCACGGGCAGGCTCTCGTCCGTCATCTCCATCCTGCCGAAGGCGGACACTATCGCCTTGGTCTGCGCCTCCGCCATGCGGATGCACTCCTCCGACCCGTCGCGGTCGGTGTTCATCCACGCCTGCACGCAGGAGTCCATCAGCTTCACGATGCCGTCACCCATGGATCCGATGTCCGCGCAGAGGTCCTTCCCTCCGGCCTTTATCAGGTCCTTGGTGTGGATTGCCATGAGGACGGCGTGGTCCCCGATCCTCTCCAAGGTCTTGCTCACGGACACACATCCAGTGACGGTGCGGAGGTCCACCCCCATGCCTGCGCTGAGACCGATGTCCTTCAGGAGTATGCGGGACTGCCTCTGGACCATCCAGTGGATGCGGTCCACCTCCGTGTCTCTGTCGGCCATCCCCTCCAGCCTCTCGGTGTCCATGTCGGAGGCCGCCTGGAAGACGTCCGAAACCATGCGCTTGACCAACAGGTGCTCCCGGCGTATGTTCTTCTGCGGGACCACCTCGGTGATGTCCATCAGGTCCTTCATGACGATGCGGTTCTCGTCCTCCTCCACTATCTCCATGCCGATGGAGGTCTGGGTGAAGCGGGAGACGGATTCCAGCATGGATCCCCTCAGGGGGAAGGCCGAATGCACCGTTATGGTGCGGAATCCGGCTATGTACGCTCCGATCAGCTGTCTGTAGAGGGCCACGGAGTCCGGCACCCTGTCCGCGTCGATCTCCGTGTCGTCGCCCTCGGAGGGGGCCTGTACACCGCCCACCGAGAGGAGGAGGCCCCCTCCCGGCTGCGGCACCACCATGACCGGGTCGTTCTTCTTCAGACCGACCGATTCCGCCCACTCCTTGGGCAGGGTGATCATGAAAGACGACCCTCCGGTGACCTGTACCCTTCTGATATCCATACTGGGGTTATCAGAATATATATTTATCATATTTTCCCCAGTTCTCTATATATCATCCGAATATCCCTTGGATGTATTTCGAAGTGGTCTCGTTGTGCGGGTCCTCGAAGATCTGCTTCGTCTCCCCGAACTCCATCATCTCCCCCAGCTGCATGAAGCCGGTATAGTCGCTGATCCTCTTGGCCTGCTGCATGTTGTGGGTCACGATGACGACGGTGTAGTCCTTCTTCAGATCCCTTACCAGGTCCTCGATCTTCGCCGTGGCGATGGGGTCGAGGGCGGAGGTGGGCTCGTCCATGAGGATGACGTCGGGGTTGACGGCCAGGGCCCTGGCGATGCAGAGCCTCTGCTGCTGTCCTCCGGAGAGTCCGAGGGCGGACCTCTTGAGCCTGTCCTTGACCTCGTCCCACAGGGCGGCCTGCCTCAGGGTCCTCTCGACGATCTCGTCGAGCTCGGACGCCTTGGTGATGCCGTGGATCCTCGGGCCGTAGGTGATGTTGTCCCTGATGCTCATGGGGTAGGGGTTGGGGCGCTGGAAGATCATCCCGATCCTCGTCCTCACCTCGTTGACGTCGGTCCCCTCGGCGTAGATGTCGTTTCCGCGGAAGGTTATGCTGCCCTCCACCCTGCACCCGTCGATGAGGTCGTTCATCCTGTTCATGCTGCGGAGGAGGGTGGACTTCCCGCATCCGGAGGCCCCGATGAGGGCCGTCACCCCGTGTTCCTCCACAGGCATGTTGACGCCCAGCACGGCGTGCTTGTCGCCGTACCAGACGTCCACGTTCTCTATGTCCATTACCGTGTCTCTCATTGTCTCATCCTCTTCTCTCCGCGGGCCCTCACGTACGATGCGAGGAGGAACATCGCCAGCACTATGACCAGGAGGACCAGTGCGGTGGCGTACATCATCGAGGGGTCCGCGCGCCCCTCGGTGGCCAGGTAGTAAAGGTGGTAAGGGAGGGCCATGACCGGTTCGGTCAGGGCGTAGTCCGCTACCTTCGCCTGGACGACCACGGCGGTGAACATGATGGGGGCCGTCTCCCCCGCCGCACGGGCGAGGCTGAGGATGGCACCGGTCACGATCCCGTTGACCGCGGTCGGAAGGACTACCCTGAAGGTGGTCTGCATCTTGGTGGCGCCGATGGCGCGGGAGGCCTCCCTCAGGTCGTCGGGGACGGTCCTGACGGCCTCCTGGGTGGTCCTTATGATCACCGGCATGGTCATGAGCGCCAGGGTGACGCATCCGGCTATGAGGCTGTACCCCATCCCGAGGTAGACCACGATGACCACCATTCCGAACAGTCCGAAGATGACGGAGGGGGTCCCGTTGAGGACGTCGACGGCGGCGGTCACGACCCTCGTGACCCTGCCGTTCCCTCCGTACTCGGTCAGGTAGACCCCTGTGAGCACTCCGAGGGGGACGGCTATCAGCGCGGTCCCGGCTATGAGCTCGAGGGTACCCACGATGGCGGGGAAGATCCCTCCCGACCTTCCGGCCCTGGAGGGGTCGTCCAGGAGGAAGTCGAGGCTGAGTGCGGGCACGGCCTTGGCCGCGATGTACACGGTCACCAGTATCAGGACGGCCACGATGGCGAAGGTGACCAGGGAGAGGGACCCGCAGGCCAGCTTCTGCCTCTGGTTCCTGTCGACCTTCCTCCTTCCGGCGGTGGCGAGGACCTTCCACACGACGACGGTCCCGACGGCCGCGGCCATGGACTGCAGCGTACCGGTGAACAGGGATGCCCCGCAGAACACCGCGGCGGCGACGGCCGCGGTCAGGAGGAGGTCCTTGAACATGCGGATCTTGGTCTGGTCCATGTTCTCGATGGCCAGGGTCAGGCGTCCGACCTTCTCGTCCCCGGAGAACTTCCTGGCGGACCTGTTCATCACGGCCCTGACGGAGAGGTTGATCGCAAGTATCATTATCATCAGTATGAGTGCGAGGAGGAACAGCGCCGAGTAGGACGTGCTCCCCACGACGACCTCGGGCATCTCCAATGCCAGGGTCGCGGTGATGGTCCTGAGCGTCGAGAAGACGTTCCATATCGGATCCGGGAAGATGGCGGTGTTCCCGGTGACCATCATGACGGCCATCGTCTCTCCGATGGCCCTTCCTATCCCCAGGATGACGGCGGCGGATATACCGGAGGCCGCCGCAGGGACTATGACCTTCATTATGGTCTCCCACTTGGTGGCGCCGATGGCGAGCGAGGCCTCCCTGTAGGAGGACGGCACCGTCTGCAGGGCGTCGTCGGAGACGGATATGACCGTGGGCAGGGCCATGATCCCCAGCAGGACGGATCCCGTGAGCCACGAGAGTCCGGATACGGTCTGGTCGGGGAAGAGACCGTGCATCATCGGCACGAGTATCATGATTCCGAGGAGACCGTATACCACGGACGGTATGCCGGCCATGACCTCGATGATGGGTTTTACCTTCTTTCTGGTCTTGGGTGAGGCGATCTCCGAGAGGTAGATCGCGGCACCGATGCCGATGGGGCAGGCGACCATCATGGCACCCGCCGTCACCATCAGGGTGCCGGCGATCAGGGAGGCCGCACCGTACGAGCCGATGTAGGGCCTCCACACGCTCCCCGTGAGGAATTCCCAGATGCCCACTTCGCTGAGGGCATCGAATCCCTGCCCGGCGATGAAGATGATCATCGCCACGACCGTGACGGCCGCCAATGAGGCGACGGCGGCCAGGACGGTCCTGCAGACTCTGTCGGAGTCCACGGGCCGGGTCTTCTTCAGTACGTTCACGCAGTCGGACATCCGGGCGCACCTCACTTTCAGAGGGCCTCGAGGGCGATACCGAGACTGACGTATCCGATGGAGTAGTCGGTGGTCTCGATGTGCGTCAGAAGGGCGTTGTTGCTGGCGAACTCGACCATCTTGTCGGTCACGCTGCTGCTGGAGAAGCCTGCGACCTTTCCGGAGAGGAGCTCCTCGAAAGCACCGCGGGTTCCGGAGGAGGACTCCCTTCCGCATACGTCGATGGCGTGGTCGACTCCGCCGAGCTGGTTCCAGTTGGTGTAGGTCCCGTCGTAGATCTTGGCGATCTGGTCGAGGGTCAGGTTGTCGATACCGGTCACGGACTTGTTGACGATGATGGCGATACCGTCCTTACCGATGACGGTGGGGACGAGGCCTGCGTCGGTCTCGGAGGTCTTCAGGTCGCGGGAGAGCATTCCGATGTCGGCGGTCCCGTCGATGGCCGCGGCGGCTCCGGTACCGGATCCGTTCGCGGTAATGCTGATCCTGACGTTGGGGTGGATCTTCTCGTATTCCTCCTCGACGGCCATCATGATGGGGTTGACGGTGGTCGATCCCTGGATGGTGATGCTGTAGGAGGTCTTGTCGTCGATGGTCGACTTGTAGGCGGGGGCGGAACTGTCGACGGCGATGTAGTCGTTGTCTTCCACGATCGCCTGTCCCTCTGCGCTGAGCACGTAGGAGATAAGGTCGGCGACCGCTCCGGAAGCGGTTCCTTTGGTGGCGAGGATAAGTCCTCTCTGGAGGGTGTACGAACCGTTGACCACGTTGTCAACGGTGGCGTCTACGCCTTCGACATTCATTATTTCAAACTTCGCATCGTCTTTACCGTCGTCGCTGTTCATCATGAACACGGCGACGCCGGCGATGGCGATGATTGCAATGGCCGCAACTGCTGCGATCTTCATTGTTTTATCGTCCAAGATTTTCACCTCGGACAGAAGTCAGAGGCGTTATGGATATATATTCTGTCGAAATATTATATATTGAAATATATAGTAAATATAGATTTATTTTTAAATGTCTAAATGCCCGCATCCAGACCGGAGGAGCCTTCCTTTCCAGCGTTTTCCATACGTTTTCCGCGGGATCCCGCCCATTTCCCTTAGATTTATAATCTAAAATCCCCATGATGTCCATGGGATAGGATGCATTCGGAACAGCTACGCGTAGCGATATATACCAGGGTCTCCACCGAGGACCAGGCGCGGGACGGTTTCTCCCTCGATGCGCAGGAAAAGCGTCTGAAGGCGTACAGTGCGGTCCGCGGTTGGGAGGTCGTCGACATCTACCGCGACGAGGGTTACTCCGGCCGTACGGTGGCCCGTCCCGAATACCAGCGCATGTTCTCCGAGATGGACAGGTGGGACGTGGTCCTCGTCCTCAAGATGGACAGGATCCACAGGAACAGCGTCAATTTCACCCATATGATGGAGGTCCTGAAAGACAACGGGAAGGATTTCAACTCCATGATGGAGAAATTCGACTCCACCACCGCCATGGGGAGGTTCGTCATGGACATAGTGGAGCGCATGGCGCAGCTGGAGAGCGAGCAGATCGGCGAGAGGGTCAAGATCGGCATGACCCGCAAGGCCGAGACGTCCAGCGGACCCATGGGGTCCCCCGACCCGTACGGATACACCTACGCCGGCGGGAAGCTCGTGGTCGTGGAGGACGAGGCCCGCATCGTACGCAGGATATTCGACATGTACATGGACGGCAGGACCATGGAGAACATCGCCGCCGCCCTCACCAACGCCAACATACCCTCCAAGAAGGGAGGGGCCTGGAGCAGACAGGCCGTTTGCAACATACTCCACAACCCGGTATACGCAGGATACATGCGCTGGGACGGGATCGTCCGTCCGGGTACGCAGACCGCCATAATCCCCGTGGAGACCTTCGAGTCGGTCAACGGGCCCATATCGTGATACCATGGTCCTGGCAGCCCTCTACGCACGCGTATCCACCGAGGAGCAGGCCATAGAGGGTTATTCCATAGACGCCCAGAAGGACCTCCTGTCCAACTACTGCGTGGCCCAGGACTACGGCATCTTCAAGATCTACGTGGACGACGGTTTCTCCGGGCGCAGCGACAAACGTCCCGCCTACCGCGAGATGATGGCCGAGATGGACGAATGGGATGTGATGGTGGTCCTCAAGATGGACAGGATCCACAGGAACTCCCGCAACTTCATGAACATGATGGACGAGCTCGGGAGACATGGGAAGCAGTTCATATCCGCCACCGAGAACCTGGACACCACCAACGCCATGGGGAAGTTCGTCATGTCCATGATACAAAGCATCGCCCAGCTGGAGAGCGAGCAGATCGGCGAAAGGACCTATGTGGGGATGCGCGAGAAGGCGGAGACGATGAGGAACACCCCGCAGGGGAGCAGGACGCTCGGATTCAACCCCCCGTACGGCTATCTCCTGGACGGCGGCCTCATGACGGCCGTTCCGGAGGAGCTGAGGGTGGTCCGGGAGGTCTTCGACGAATATCTTGCCGGGAATTCCCTGGCGAAGATAGCCGAATCCCTCAACCGCAGCGGCCTCCGTACCAGGCGCGGCAACAGGTGGACGGTTTACAACCTGAGTACCATACTGCATAACCCCGTGTACGCGGGATATCTGAGGTGGGAGGACCTGACCTTCCGCCATTATGCGGAGACGCCCTTGGACCCCGTTACGTTCAACCGCGTGCAGACCATGGCCGCGGCGAAGGAACGGAACCCCTCCAAACGCTCCCCGAGGCTCCTGCCCGAAGAGGACTTCGAACTGTGAGAGCCAAAATCCAATTATACCTATTTTCCAATCGAACCCTCCATGAAAGCAGCCACTAGGAAGAAGTTCTATGCATGGTTCATGGTGGGCATCATGGTCATGGTCGTCTTCGTCGTCGCAGCGAGTTTCATCGCCGGGCTCTGACCCCGGTACCGTCGGAGGCCGTCCACGTCCATCGATCTCCTGTCGGCATCTGCGGTGTTCGTCCTCACGTATTCGCTGATAGCCGTGCGTAAAGTGAACGGCCGCAGGATAAGGACATGGACGGCCGCCGTACTCGGCGGAGTCCTCATGCTCCTGCTCGGAGTCGTGACGCCGTCGGAGGCGTGGGATTACATCAATTTCGAGGTGATCCTGCAGTTAGCGGGTATGATGATGCTCACAGCCTCTCTCCAGTACTGCGGATTCTTCGAAATCGTCGTGGACTTCCTGATGAGGCGCTTCGACGGCAGGAGGAGGTTCCTAAGCGGGGTCATGGCCATCACCGCATGCCTGTCCGCCGTCATGCTCAACGATGCCGTCGTCCTCATATTCACTCCCATAGTCCTCCGCTGCTGTCAGAGGATGCGGGCGGACCCCGTGCCGTACATGGTCGGGGTGTTCGTCTCCGCCAACATAGGGAGCGCCGCCACCGTCGTGGGCAACCCGCAGAACGCCTTGGTGGCGTCCATGGCCGGGATCGGTTTCTTGGACTACTCCATACGCGTAATCCCCCTGACGGCCATATGCATGGCCGTCGCGATGCTGATGATGCGCCGCATGTACGGCGGCCGTCTGGATACCGACGACGCATCGCTCTCCGGAGAGACGTTCCATACCAGGGAGGTCGACAAGTATCGTCTCTGCGCCGTCCTAGCCGTCACCGTCACCGCCCTCGTCCTTTTCGCCCTCTCCGTCCCTCTGGGTCTCAGGATATATCAGATAGCCCTTGCCGCCGGCGCGGTATCGTTGATCATAGTCCTTACCGACAGCATGAGGGCGGGCGGATACGTGATAAGGCACGTCGACTGGTCCATACTCCTGTTCTTCACGGGATTGTTCGTGGTCATAGCCGGCGCGGTCTCGTCCGGCCTTCTCGATTCCATGTCGGAGCTGTTCGGGATGGGCGACGGGAATGTCCCGTCGATAGGGGTGCTCTCCGGATTCTCCACGGTCCTTGCGAACCTTGTAAGCAACGTGCCTTCCGTGATGCTCATAGGACAGCTTCTGCCGGAGGGCGACATGGTACTGTGGATAACCCTGGCCGTCACCTCCACCTTCGCCGGCAACCTCACCCTGATCGGCGCCGCGGCGAACATAATCGTGGAGGACGAAGGGGAGAAGCACGGAATCCGCATGGATTTCTTCAGATACCTCCGTGTCGGAATACCTATTGCAGTTATTACAATCGTTATAGCGACCGCGTACCTCTATATGTTGGATATATTGCTCTAAAGTGCTGGATGAGGATTATACATACGGGTGTGGACGAAAGATATTTGTCACACTTGTATGTATAAGGTGCAATATACCAAAGAATCCTTCAATGTCGTAACAGAAATAATCGGCATTAAATTACATAAAATATTATATTTTAAATATTTGGAAATCGATGGAGTCGGCATATGTCTCACCCAGTAGTGGTCCGTAAAGCCTATCTCAACCGGCTTTACCAACTAAGCACGAACAGAGATGTCGTCAAGGTGATCTCGGGCAACAGGTACTGCGGTAAATCCACCCTCATGTCCCAGTTCAGGGATATGCTGCTGAACAAAGGGGTCCCCGAGTCCAACATCATATACTTGGACATGAGCGAATCCATGGGCACCATCGACGACTCCTTCCAGTTCACAGGTCTGGTGAAGTCCAGACTGTCCTCGGAGGACGCATTCCTCCTAGTGGACGATATGAACTTCGTCAACAACTGGGACAGCGCTATAAAGGACCTCAGGGAGAGATACAGACTCAACATCTACATCGTCCTGCCCTATGCCACATCCGAGGACTACCGCGGTATCCTCGACGCCCTCGGCAACTACGACGTGACCACCCTCTACACCTTCTCGTTCAAGGAGTTCCTGGAGGCATATCCTATCACGGA
>ENA-UEQL01003255-UEQL01003255.1-human-gut-metagenome-genome-assembly--contig:-NODE-3255-length-10172-cov-4.390193_pt1 | contig 10172 bp, 8 predicted proteins | sample MGYA00242905_ERZ507926 | MGnify/ENA primary metagenome ERZ507926 (study PRJEB26167, sample SAMN06115531) | human gut metagenome | host: Homo sapiens | place: China:Henan | collected 2015-09-09 | study...
CGCCGTACTCGTAGGCGGTCATGTTCTTGCCGATCTCATTCAGACCGCCCAGAGGGATGATCTTCAGTTTTTCTGCCATAAATATCAAATACTCCTTTGCTTTTGCAAGATACCACACAGCCGCCGGGCGGGAAAATGGCCGCAGCAAAACAAAGGCGGTCCGTCCTCGTGTCGGCCCTGCATCGCCGGAGAGGAGCGGAGTATCGCCCAGCCGCTACTGTGGATGGTGTGTAAGAGGTTGCCCTCTTTCTCTATGTGATCGCAGGGATACACTCTGCGAAACAACCAAAAAATGCGCGTATTTTTCTGCGCTTTTCACAAAGTATAGCACACTTTCCACCATTTGTACACCCCCAACTTGTCGACAAGCCTCGACAGGACATGCCGCAGGGGAATTTGACCTGTTTTCCCCAAAGCGCCTATTGTCCATCGGGGAATTTTGTGCTATAATCAATTGCTATATTAAATTGGAGACGTATCCCTATCACCGAGAGGAGGAACGCCTTTTGAGTAAAAAGATCATTCGCGGATTCCGCACGAATATGGCGCTGTACGGCCTATGCCTTATTGTGTTCGTCATCGTGACCATTCCCTTTGAGCCGCTGCTGGCATTGGCGGAGGCGGCGGTGGCCGCCGTGGTGCTGCTGGTGGGCAGCCGCCGCAACAAGATGGCGCAGGCCTCCGTGCGGCAGTACATGGACCGGGTGTCCGGCGGCATGGACTCCGCACGCTCCAGCAATATGCTGTATGCGCCGCTGCCCATGCTGGTGTTCGATGCCACCACCGGCGAGGTGCTGTGGAGCAACGATATGTTCTTGCAGCTCACCAGCCAGAAAGAGAAGATCTTTGAGATGCTGGTGGACACGGTGGTGCCGGATTTCAGCTATCGCTGGCTGCTGGACGGCAAGCGGGAGTATCCGGAGCTGTTCCATTGGAACGGACGGATCTACCGGGTGTTCGGCGCGCTGAGCCATCCGGAGGAGATGCAGCGGGATCAGAACCCGCTGGCCACCACCTACTGGATGGATGTCACCGACAGCGAGGAGATGCGCCAGACACTGGAATTGACCCGGCCCCTGGTGGCCATCCTCATGGTGGACAACTACGAGGAGCTGATGAAGGCCTGCCCGGAGAGCAAGCGCTCGGCGGTGCTGGCCGCGCTGGAGGAGCAGCTGAACAACTGGGCGGCAAATTCCGGCGGGCTGCTGCTGGGCTACGACCGCGACCGGTATCTGTTCGTGTTCGAGGAGAAGGATTACGGCAGCTACACCGAGAGAAAGTTCGATGTGCTGGAGAGGGTGCGGCAGGTGCAGGCCGGCGAGGGCGTGTACGCCACGCTGTCCATCGGCGTGGGCCGGGATGAGGACAGCTTTGACCAGCTGTTCAAAAATGCCTCGCTGGCACTGGAGATGGCCCTCAGCCGCGGCGGCGATCAGGCCGTGGTGAAGGACCGGGTGAACTTCGAGTTCTACGGCGGGCGCAGCAAGTCCACGGAGAAGCGGACAAAGGTGAAGTCCCGGGTCATGGCCAACGCGCTGGGCGAGCTGATCGACGACGCCAAGCAGGTATACGTCATGGGCCACAAGTACGCGGATATGGACTCCGTGGGCGCGGCCATGGGCGTGTGCTGCATCGCCCGGAAGCGGGGCAAGAAGTGCCAGATCGTCATTGATACGGAGAACAACGCGGCTCACCCGCTGATCCGGCGGATGCAGGCGCAGCCGGAGTATGCCGGGGTGCTGACCACCGGCGGCGAGGCGTTCCTGAAATGCCAGCCCGGCACACTGCTGGTGGTGGTGGATACCAACCGTCCGGAGAGCGTGGAGTCCGAGGAGCTGCTGGAGACCTGCAACCGGGTGGCGGTCATTGACCACCATCGCCGGGGCAGCAGCTACATCGAAAAGATGGCGCTGAACTACCACGAGCCGTATGCTTCCTCCGCCAGCGAGCTGGTGGCGGAGCTGATGCAGTATCTGGTGGAGCCGTCCGACGTGCTGAAGTGCGAGGCGGAGGCGCTGCTGGCGGGCATCGTGCTGGATACGAAGAACTTTATCAACCGCACCGGCGGCCGCACCTTCGAGGCGGCGGCCTTCCTGCGGCGGCTGGGGGCGGATACGCAGGACGTGCAGCGTCTGTTCCAGGGGGATCTGCAATCCATGATCGACCGCTACGCCATTATCCGGCAGGCGGAGCTGTACCACGACGATATCGCCGTGGTGGCGCTGGAGGAGGAGTGCGACCGGGTGACGGCCGCCAAGGCCGCCGACGAGCTGCTGACCATCCGGGGCATCAAGGCGTCCTTCGTCCTGTACAAGAAGGGCGACGGCGTGTATATGTCCGCCCGGTCGCTGGGTGAGATCAACGTGCAGGTCATTCTGGAGGCACTGGGCGGCGGCGGCAATTCCACCACAGCCGGCGGACAGGCAAACGACATTTCGGTGGACGAGGCCAGAGAAAAGCTGCTGGCGGCCATCGACCGGTATTTTGAAAACTGACGAAAAGGAGAACTACAACGATGAAAGTCATTCTCAAGCAGGATGTGAAGGGTAAGGGCAAGAAGGGCCAGATGATCGAGGCGGCGGAGGGCTATGCCCGCAATTTCCTGCTGCCCAAGGGTCTGGCGGTGGAGGCCACCCCCGACGCGGTGAACACCATGAATTTGCAGGCCAAGGCCAAGGCCAAGGCGGACGCGGAGGCCAAGGCGGAGGCGCTGGCCATTGCCGAGAAGCTCAAGAGCTGTCAGGTGAAGATCGCCGCCAAGGGCGGCGAGGGCGGCAAGCTGTTCGGCGCCGTCACCGGCAAGGAGATCTCCGGCGCGCTGAAGGAGCAGTTCGGCATGGACATCGACGGCAAGAAGCTGGTGCTGGAGCAGCCCATCAAGAGCTTCGGCGGCTATCAGGTCAAGGCTAAGCTGGGCTTCGAGGTCAGCGGCACGGTGTACGTCCTCGTCGTCGAGGAGAAGTAACCGTCTACATCACAACGGAAGGGAGGCCCTCATATGGCTGCGGACGATCTGCTGCTGCGGCAGGCGCCCCATTCACCGCAGGCGGAGCAGGCGGTGCTGGGCTCCATGCTCATCGACCCCGACTGCATCAAGGACGTCATGGACAAGCTGCGGCCGGAGGATTTCTACCTGCGGGCCAACCGCGATATTTTTGAGACCATCTACCATATGTTCGTCTACTCCCGCCCCATTGACGGCGTCACCGTGGCGGGGGAGATGGAGAAAACCGGCGTCTACAACGACAACACAAGGGACTACCTGCTGCAATTGATGGATGTGACGCCCACCAGCGCCAACGTCATGGAGTATGTGCAGATCGTGCTGGACAAGTCGCTGATGCGGCAGGTGGCGTCCGCCGCCGGGAGCATCAGCGCCATGGTGCTGGACGGCGCCGGCGACGCCGGCGATATGCTGGAGGCAGCGGAGCAGAAGGTGTACGCCATCCGCCGCGGCCGCAGCGCCCAGAACATGGTGCCTGTGAGCATGGTGCTGGAGGATGTGATGGCGCATCTGGCGGAGCTGACCGCCAGCGGCGGCAAGACGCTGCCGGGCCTGTCCACGGGACTTTCCGCCGTGGACGCCAAGATCAACGGCCTGAACAAGTCCGACCTGCTGCTGCTGGCCGCCCGACCCGGTATGGGCAAGACCAGTATGGCGCTGAACGTGGCGCTGTCGGCGGCGCGGGAATCCGGCAAGACCGTGGCCATTTTCTCGCTGGAAATGTCCAAGGAGCAGCTGGTGACCCGGCTCATTGCCAGCGAGGGGCTGGTGGAGAACACCCGTCTGGTGACGGGCAACCTGCGGGAGAGCGACTGGCAGCGGATCGCAGAGGCGGCGTCCTCCCTGAGCCGGATGGACATCCGCATCGACGACAACCCGCTGCTGACGGTGGCGGATATGAACGCCAAGTGCCGGCGGCTGGATAACCTTGGGCTGGTGGTCATCGACTACCTCCAGCTGATGACCTCCGCCGGCGGAAAGGGCTATTCCGGCGAAAACCGCCAGCAGGCGGTGTCGGATATCAGCCGTATGCTGAAGATCATGGCCAAGGAGCTGCAGGTGCCGGTGCTGTGCCTGAGCCAGCTGAGCCGTGCCAACGAAAAGCGAGACGACAAGCGGCCCATGCTGTCCGACCTCCGTGAGTCCGGCGCCATCGAGCAGGACGCGGATATCGTGCTGTTTCTGTACCGTGACGACTACTACAACAGCGATTCGGAAAAGCGCAACGTGGCCGAGTGCATCGTGGCCAAGAACCGCCACGGTGAGACGGGTAAGGTGGAGCTGCGGTGGATGCCGGAGTACACCGCCTTCGGTACGCTGGAGAACCGCTATGACGATGAGGAGTGAGCCATGGACCTGACGCCGTGGATGGAGCACTGGCATATGCTGCCCGAACCGGGCGGCATCGTGCTGTGCGGCGTGTCCGGCGGACGGGATTCCGTCTGTCTGCTGGACTATCTGCATAAGCTGGGACAGCGGCGGGGCTTTACCGCCGCGGCGGGACATCTGAACCACCTGATGCGGCCCACCGCCCAGCGGGACGAGGATTTCGTCCGGGCCTTCTGCATGGAGCGGGGTATTCCCTTCTATACGGAAAGCGCCGATGTGTACGGCCTGTGCGATACGTGGGAGCTGACGGTGGAGGAGACAGGCCGCCGGGCGCGGTATGACTTCCTCCAACGGACGGCGGCGGCCATCGGCGCGGAGAAGATCGCCACCGCCCATCACCGGGACGATCTGGCGGAGACAGTGCTTTTGCAGCTTTTGCGGGGCACCGGGCCGCAGGGGCTGACCGGCATCCCACCGGTGCGGGGCAATATCGTCCGGCCGCTGCTGGACACGCCCCGCCGGGACATTGAGCGGTATATTGAGGAAAACGGGCTGACCTACGTCACCGACGAGACCAACAGCGACCTGGCCTACGCCCGGAACCGGCTGCGGCTGGAGATCTGGCCGGAGCTGGAGCGCATCAATCCCTCCGCATCGGCGCATATTGCGCGGACGGCGGACATCCTGCGGCGGGAGAACGCCTATCTGGATGAGCTGGCGGCGGGATACCTGCCGGAGGCGGGAGCCTCCGTGTCCTGCGAGGTGCTGCTGGCGGCGCCGGAGGCACTGCGCCCCCGGCTGCTGCGGCTGCTGCTGGACCGGCTGGGCACGGGTAAAAAGGACGTGACTGCCGGGCATCTGGCGGCGCTGGAGCATCTGGCTGCCGGAGAGGGTACGCTGGCGCTGCCCGGCGGGGCATCGGCGGCATGCCGGAACGGTGTGCTGACGCTGCGGACGGCGGAGACGCCACCGGCGGAGACGGTGCTGCGGGAGGGGGAGAATTCCTTCGGTACGATGCGGCTTCTGGTGAGCCGGACGCCTGCGGCGGGCGCATTGGCGCTGCGCTGCGGACGGGGGCAGGTGCTGACCGCCCGGTGCTGGCGGCGGGACGACCGGCTGGCGCTGCCGGACAGCCGGGGAGAGCGGAGCGTCAAGCGGCTGCTCTCCGAGCGTGGGATACCCCCTGAGAAGCGGGAGCTGCTCCCGGTGCTCTGCGTGGACGGTGTTCTCGCCGCCGTGTGGGGCGTGGGTGTGGACAGGAGATTTCTGCCGGAGGCTTCCGGCGAGGATATATATTATATAATGTGAGAGAATTACGGAGGATAGAGCGTATGGCAAAGAGCAATATGGATCAGGATATTCTGAAGGTCCTGCTGTCCGAGGAGGAGATCAAGGCCCGTGTGCAGGTGCTGGGCGACCAGCTGTATGATGCATTCCACGACAAGAACCCCCTGTTCGTGGGTGTTCTGAAGGGATGCTTCATCTTCATGGCGGATCTGGTGCGTGCCGCGCAGTTCAAGAGCGAGCTGGAGTTTATCGGTGTGTCCTCCTATCAGAACGGCACCAAGTCCTCCGGCGTGGTGCAGATCACCCGCGACTTGCAGGAGGACATCAACGGCCGGGATATCATCATTGTGGAGGACATTCTGGATTCCGGCAACACGCTGGTGTTTTTGAAGAATTACCTCACGGCCAAGGGGGCAGCGTCCATCACCATCGTTACCCTGCTGGATAAGCCCTCCCGCCGGGAGAAGGCCATCACCGCCGACTACATCGGCTTCGTGGTGCCGGACGAGTTTGTGGTAGGGTATGGCCTGGACTATGCCCAGCAGTACCGCAATATGCCCTACATCGGCGTGCTGAAGCCGGAGGTATACAGTAAGTAACATGATGCGCGGCGTATACAGATCGTATATGCTGCGCCAACAGACAGGCAAGAAAACTGAAGGAGGAGCCACATGGAGAAAAAGGGAGGCAAGCGATTGGCGCGTAAGGATACGGACAGACGGCGGGAGGAGCTGTCGGAGGCGGTGGAAAAGCCTACGGAAACGGAGGGAGGCGCGGCTTGCCCGGAGATGAGCCGCGGCCGCCGGTTGTGGCATGACTATGGGTATCTGGTCGTCACGCTGGCGGTGGTGTTCGTACTGTTCCGCGTGCTGCTGCAATTGGCCTATGTACCCAGCGGCTCTATGGAGACGACCATCCCCACCAAGTCCCTGCTCGTCGGCTGGCGGCTGCCCTATGTGGTGTCTGACCCGCTGCCAGAGCGAGGGGACATCGTCACCTTCTGGAATGAGGAGATGGAGCGGGTGCTGGTGAAGCGCGTCATCGGCCTGCCGGGGGAGACGGTCTCCATTAAGGACGGCTTCGTCTATATCGACGGCAAAAAGCTGGATGAGGACTATCTGCCGGTCAGCGGGATCACCCAGAGCGAGGAGACGGCCTTCGAGGTGCCGGAGGGGCATATCTTCCTGATGGGAGACAACCGCACCGGTTCGCAGGACAGCCGGTTCTGGAACGATCCGTATATACCGCTGGACCAGATACAGGGCCGTATGCTGCTGGCCATTTCCATCGGGCCGAAGCAGAGCTGGCAGGGCATCCATTGGATCGCATAAGGGGGAGAAGATTTGGAGAGAAGAAGGTTTGGCATCACGGGACTGCTGCTGGTAGTCCTCGTGGTGATATTTGTGGGGTATCTGTCCGGCAATATGCGGCGCTCCGGCGATATCCCGTACAGCCAGATGCGCGCCATGTTCACGGAGGAGAAGGTGCAGTCCTTCATTGTCAACGGTGCGCGGCTCACCGCCAGCCTGCGGGACGGCACCACCGCCGCCTGCGAGCTGTACAGCTTTGAGGCGTTTTACGATGACCTCAACGACTTGGTGGTGCAGCAGAACAAGGCGGGCATCATCGAGGCATACGACTACTACGCCGACCACTCCACCAACTGGGTACAGGTGCTGCTGCCCTATGTGCTGGGGGTGCTGGGCTTTATCCTGCTGCTGAACCTGATGAGCCGGATGTCCGCCGGCGGCGGGCCGGCCAACGATAAGATGGCGCGCTTCGGCGAGGCGCGGACCCAGAGCCTGCCCACGGGCAGCAAGAAGGTCACCTTCAAGGACGTGGCGGGCGCTGATGAGGAGAAGGAGGAGCTGGAGGAGATCGTCCAGTTTCTGCGGGACCCGGAGAAGTACACGGCGCTGGGCGCGCACATTCCCAAGGGCGTGCTGCTGGTCGGCCCTCCGGGTACCGGCAAGACGCTGTTGGCCAAGGCCGTGGCGGGGGAGGCGGACGTGGCGTATCTGTCCATCTCCGGCTCCGATTTTGTGGAGATGTATGTGGGCGTGGGCGCCAGCCGCGTCCGCGATCTGTTTGAGCAAGCCAAGAAGCAGGCGCCTGCCATCGTGTTTATCGACGAGATCGACGCGGTGGGCCGCCAGCGCGGCAGCGGTCTGGGCGGCGGCCACGACGAGCGGGAGCAGACGCTGAACCAGCTGCTGGTGGAGATGGACGGCTTCGCGGTCAACGAGGGTGTGGTGGTGCTGGCTGCCACCAACCGTGTGGATATCCTCGACCCCGCCCTGCTGCGTCCGGGACGGTTCGACCGGCAGGTGTATGTGGGCTTGCCCGACATCAAGGGCCGGGAGGATATCCTGAAGATCCACGCCCGGGGTAAGCCGCTGGCGGAGGATGTGGATCTGAGCCGCGTGGCCCGCAGCACGGCGGGCTTTACCGGCGCCGATCTGGAGAACCTGCTGAACGAGGCGGCGCTGCTGGCGGGACGGCGGGATCAGAAGTTCATCACCGAGAACGCGATCCACGAGGCGGTCATCAAGGTCATCGCCGGGCCGGAGAAGCGCAGCCGCGTGATCCCGGAGATCGAGCGGAGGCTGACGGCCTACCACGAGGCGGGTCACGCCGTGGTCATCCACGCACTGCCCGACCACGACCCGGTGCATCAGATCACCATCGTGCCCCGCGGACAGGCCGGCGGCATGACCATCTTCCTGCCGGAGGAGGATCGCTCCTACCGCTCCAAGGCGTATATGACGGAGCAGATCGTGTCGCTGCTGGGCGGCCGCGCCGCCGAGGAAATGATGCTGGGCGACATCTCCACCGGCGCCTCCAGCGATATCCAGCGCGCTACTGCCATCGCACGGAAGATGGTGGGTACCTACGGTATGTCGGATAAGCTGGGCAACGTGGCGTTCGATGCCGGTACGGACGAGGTGTTCATCGGCAAATCCATGGGACACACCCGCCCATACTCGGAGAAGCCGGCGGCGGAGATGGACGAGGAGATCCGCGCCATGATCGACAGCGCCTACGACCGGTGCAGGGAGATCCTGACGGCGTACCGGCCTCAGCTGGTGGCCGTGGCGGAGTACCTGCTGGTGCATGAGACCATGGACGCGGAGACATTCGAGGCGTGCTTTGCGGACACCACTGCAAAGGATGGCGAATAAAGGAGAAAACGAGGCCCTGCGGTTTTGCCGCAGGGTCTGTCTTCTGTACTGCATGGCAAAGAAGCTGTAAAGAACCAAAAAAGAACCGCGCGGGTTGGGCAAAATGACGAAACAAGTGTCTATCACATGAGGACATTTGTCAAGTCGGGCGGCGGGAAATTTGTAGAGAGTGTGTGTGACGGAGAGACAAAACCGACGGAAAAACAGGAGAAGACCGGCTGTCCGCAGGGAAAACAGTACGATTTTTCGGAGCAAATCACAATTGTAATTGAAAAGAAGTTCCGATAAAATGTGAGCATTCTATGGGGCGCCCATTGGGAGGGAGCCTCGGAGAAAGCTTAGGAGGAAAAAGAAATGAAGAAGTTATTTGCAATGCTTCTGGCGCTGGTCATGGCGCTGAGTTTGGTCGCCTGCGGCGAGCAGGGCGGCGAGCAGGGCGGCGAGCAGGGCGGCGATGCACCGCAGGGCGGTGGAGCCAGCAGCGGAGACAAGATCATCAAGATCGGCGTGTTTGAGCCGCAGTCCGGCGACAACGGCGCCGGCGGCAAGCAGGAGATCTTGGGTATGCAGTATGCCAACAAGATGTTTCCCACCGTCACCGTGGGCGGCGAGGAGTATCAGGTCGAGCTGGTGTATGCCGACAACGCTTCGTCCAACGATAAGGCGCCTACCGCCGCACAGACCCTGATCTCTCAGGGTGTGTCCGTGGTGCTGGGCTCCTACGGCTCCGGCGTGTCCATCGCCGCCGGTGATACCTTCTCCGCGGCGCAGGTGCCCGCCATCGGCGTGACCTGCACCAACCCCCAGGTGACCTCCGACTGCGATGCGTATTTCCGCATCTGCTTCCTGGATCCCTTCCAGGGTACGGTTCTGGCCAACTATGCCAAGAACGAGCTGAAGGCTACCAAGGCTTACTGCCTGGCCAAGCAGGGCGACGACTACTCCGGCGGTCTGGCCAACTACTTCATCAAGGCCTTTGGTCAGGAGAACTGCGTCTATGAGCAGTTCCCTGAGGGTACGTCCGACTTCTCCACCTACATCACCAACGCCCAGCAGCAGGGCTGCAACGTGTTCTTCTCCCCGGTGTCTCTGGAGGCTGCGGCACAGATCATCGCCAAGGCGGAGACTCAGAATCTGGGCATGCCCATTCTGGCCGGTGATACGTGGGACTCCAACGTGGTGCTGGAGGCTGCCAAGGGTACGAAGCTGGATATCTGTGTTACCACCTTCTATCAGGAGGGTGTGAACGCGGACTTCGACGCGGCGATCAAGGCGTGGATCGACAGTGACGCCACCGCCAAGTCTCCTTTCAACCGCCAATATCGTTGCCGTCTGTTCCAAACACCGGACTTTGAACGGATGAATGAGGC
>ENA-UEQL01003262-UEQL01003262.1-human-gut-metagenome-genome-assembly--contig:-NODE-3262-length-10159-cov-3.682900_pt1 | contig 10159 bp, 9 predicted proteins | sample MGYA00242905_ERZ507926 | MGnify/ENA primary metagenome ERZ507926 (study PRJEB26167, sample SAMN06115531) | human gut metagenome | host: Homo sapiens | place: China:Henan | collected 2015-09-09 | study...
GGCAACGCAAATAGCGGCGCAAGCCGCGCTAGCAATCACCCGCCGCCACCACGTGTTCGCGTGTCGCGACTTCTCCCTTCTCCTGACCTGTTTCAGGAAAACCGAGAAATCCGCCGCCGACCGCCATCGCATTATATTCGTTCGCCGCAAAATCTCCGGCGGCAAGCACGAGGTGTTCCTCCTTCCAGATGCGGAACGCATCGCAGTTGAAGTCGGAAAAGGCGATCTCTTTCCAACGATCCGAGTTCGGCATAATCATTTCTCCCGCTGAAATTCAAGTTCGACCGCGACCGACCGGGCATGCTGCGCGGCGCCCGGCTTGTCGATCCTGACCTTCGCGCGCCGCACCGCGTCATATTCGAGCACGAGGCGGCCGACCGCTCCGGCCAGCGCCTCGATGAGCTTGAACGACGAGCCGGCCGCGAGAGCCTGAATCCGCTCTTCGATCTCGGCGTAATTGACCGTATCGGCGAGTTCGTCGCTCCGGGCCGCTTCTGCCAGGTCGGTTTCGAGCTCGACGTCGATCGTGACGCCCTGTCGCCGTTCCCGTTCCGCCGGGTAACAGCCGATGATCGCATTGACCCGCAGGCCGCTGATGAAAATCCTGTCCATAAAAAATCCGTCATTCGTTGAGTTTGTAACGCACCCGCTGCTCCGGCGTCGGCTGCATGAGCAAATTGTAGCGGGCGTTTTTCCAGAAGGCGTCCCAGTCCCATTTGACGCCGAACTGCTGCTCGAGAAATTCGATGCCCTTTTTCAGGTTCTTGACCGCATAGGTCTGCACCTCCGGTTCGTTGACACGCTGCGGCGGCGTGATCTGGAACGAGGGAAGCTCCTTGAAGTGCCGCGTGAGGATGTTTGTCTGCGAGATCGCGCCGTCGCACGGCATCGTGCCGGTGAAGTAGCACTTGCCGACGCGCGGATAGTCGTCCACCACGGCGCAGCCGCTCTCGGCGGCGGGTTCGGGGCAAACGTCCGCCGGCAGACCGAGGTGCTCCATGGCGTCGATGTAGAACATGCTGGCGTTCTGGTCGACCTCCGACGGCAGACCGATGGCGAACATGGCGATGGCTTTCTCAAGTTCCTGCTTGGCAGGCTCCATCAGCGGCGAGTGGAACGCTCCGCCCACCGGCAGGCGCAGCGCACGGCGCGCTCCGGCGGCCTTGGCTTTCTCGCAGGCGGCGTCTACGGCCTCCACGGCTCCCGAGATCACCAGCTGGCCCGGGCAGTTGTAGTTGGCGGCGACGACCACGCCGTCGACCGACGCGCAGATCTCCTCCACGACCTTGTCTTCCAGACCGAGAATGGCGGCCATCGTTCCGGGCTGCGCTTCGCAGGCGGCCTGCATGGCCATGGCGCGCTTCGAAACGAGCTTCAGACCGTCCTCGAACGAGAGCGCTCCGGCGACCACGAGGGCCGAGAATTCGCCTAAAGAGTGTCCGGCGGCGGCATCGGGCTTCACGCCCAGCGCCTTGGCCATGATCACCGAGTGGAGGAATACGGCGGGCTGGGTGACGCGGGTCTGCTTCAGTTCTTCGTCCGTACCGGCGAACATGATGTCGGTGATGCGGAAACCGAGGATCTCGTTGGCTTTCTCGAAGAGTTCCTTCGCAGCCGGAACGTTGTCGTAGAGGTCTTTGCCCATTCCGACGGCCTGGGCGCCCTGGCCCGGGAATACGTATGCGTGCTTCATAATTTTTTGCGAATTTTATGTTTGCGGAGGCAAAGATACGAATTTATTTCCTAAATTTGCACCGCAATGGTTCACAAAGGGCCGGGCAAGGCCCCGTGTGATGAAAAGGGAATGCCGTGAGAATCGGCAGCAGTTCCCGCTGCTGTAAGTTCCGATAGTTGCCGCGACACGCTGAAAGCCACTGGTCCGAGAGGGCCGGGAAGGCGTTGCGGCAGGAACGAGCCAGAAGACCTGCCTTGCAGCTTCCCGACGAGGAAGAATCTTTTTTCGGGGTGTGTCTGCGGAGAACGGAGCATCGCAAGTCTTGGTATTTCGTGGCTGAAATACGGGTATGGACGTGAAAAAGGTTCGATTCAGGGAGGTTCCGGGACCGGATTTTTTATTTTACGAACATACTTAAAAGCAGACGAACGATGAAAAAACTCTTGCTTTTCGCATTTGCGGCCTGCGCTTTGGCCGCCTGCTCGGACGATGACGGCGATTCCCGCGTCCCTGCGACTGCGGTTGTGCTCGATTGTACGGAAAAAGAACTTGCAGTCGGCGAAACTCTGCAACTCACCGCAACGCCGGCGCCGGCGAATACCACCGACGACGTGGTGTGGTCTTCGGATGCCGAGGAGTTCGCGACGGTCTCCGAATCGGGTCTTGTGACGGCCGTGGCTGCCGGAACCGCCAAAATCTCGGCGACATACGGTTCGGTGTCGGCAACCTGTACCGTGCATGTGAGCGAACCCGATCCGGAACCCGATCCGGACCCCAATCCCGATCCGGAGCCGGAACCGTCTAATTTGATTTCTTTCGAAACGAGTGAGGGGATGCTTGCTATCGACGGCAAGGCTGTACAGCTCGGCGACATTACCGTTAGCGGCGGTTCTGCGGCGGGAAATCACCATAATGTCTTTTGGGCGAAGGGCGGCAGCTACGACGATCTGGCCGTAGGTGGCGTTTACAACGGGTATCTTTGTTCGACCTCGGATGAGAAGATTTGGTTCGGAACCTATTTTTCAGCCGACATCGGCTACGGAGACTATTGGGGCGGTTTCGTCTTGTCTGCCAATTACGGGAGAACGGCTACGAGCGTCAATTATGCGAACCAGTTTATGGTATGGGCCGATAAGGGAGCAAACGGTTCGTCGAACTGCATGATCGGTTATTTCGACGGATATACGAGCGGTTATGCAACTCCGATGATCGAATTTGTGGAACCGCGTCAGGTCAGCTATCTGTATATGGCCAACAGCGCGATTACCTACCCTTATAAGCCGACGCAGGTTGACGAGGCTTCGTATTATTATAAAGTGAAAATTACCGGCTCGCTTGAGGGCAAGGAGACCGGTAGTGCGGAGTGCTTCCTGATCAACGGTTCGGAAAAGTTGTCGGACTGGAAAAAGGTCGATCTTTCCGCTTTGGGCAAGGTCGACTGTCTGACTTTCTCGCCTGCTTCGAATGAGGCGAATGCTTACGGATTGCTCGTTCCCGCTTATTTTGCCATCGACGAAATCGGACTGATTGCCGAGAAGTAATTTAGAGATTAGTTTCCGGAGAAAGACCCGCAGGACTTCATCGTTTTGCGGGTCTTTCGTATCGGGGGGGAGGGATGTCCGGACGGAACGGGCTTATTCGTCCCGGAACTCCATGCGGCAGGGCAGCACCACCGATTCGGGTGCCGGGCGGACGGAGCCGGGCGATTGGCTTTCGCGGATTTGCCGCAGCAGGAGGCGCACGGCGTGGGCGCTGATCTCTTCGACGGGGAAGCGGGCGACGCTCATCCGGGGGGCGGCCAGGCGGAAAAGCGGGTCTTCGTGCATGCAGGCAAGCCCCAGACGGCCGTCGCTGATGTCGATGCCCCGGTCGTGGAAATAGCGCAGGGCTTCGGTGGCGAGGATATGCGTGGTGAAGAAAAAGCCGTCGGTGTCGGGAACCGTGGCGAGAATGCGGTCGAGCGTATCGCAGACGTGCTGCCGGTAGCCGGCATAGGCGACCTCTCCGTAGAGGCGGGGATCGGCGTGCAGTCCCGCTTCCGCCAGCGCGCGGAGGTAGCCCCTGTGCCGCAGTTCCATTGTCGGGAGGTGGGGGAAGGTCGTGATGATGGCGATTTTGCGGAATCCCCGGGCGGCAAGATGACGGACCAGCGCATGGCTGCCCGCCTCGTTGTCGATCACCACGCAGCCGGCGTCCGTTTTCGCGAGGCAGCGGTCGAACAGCACGACCGGGCAGCCGCTCTCCGCAAGGCGGCCGACCTCGCATCCCGAAGCGTCGGCCGGGGCGATGATGATGCCGTCGACCTTTTTCGACCTGAAAAGCCGTATCAGGGCGTTTTCCCGTTCGGTTTCGGAGTTCGAGCCGGCGATCATCAGCGAGTAGCCTTCCCGCTCGGCTTCCGACTCGATCCAGTCGGCGATGTGGGCGAAGAAGGTGTCCGAAATCGAGGGGAGGATCAGTCCGATGGTTTTCGATACGCCCGTGTTGAGGCTTCGGGCCAGCAGGTTCGGTTCGTATGCCAGGGAGCGGGCGCAGGCGAGCACGCGGCTCTGTGTCTCCGCGCTGATCCCTTTTTTGTCGCCCTGCCCCGAGAGGACCCACGAAACGGTCGTTTTCGAGAGGTTGAGCTTGCAGGCTATGTCCTTGAGTGACGCTCCCACGATTTATCCGTATAAGCAATGCTCTACAAAGATAAAATTTTTCCGGCATTCGGCAAATAATCCGGCCGTAAAATGACGCCGGGAGTTCTGTATCCGGGGCGTGGAAGCGAAAGTCTCCCGCAGGGCAGGCCCTGCGGGAGACTTCGTATCGGGAATGCGCTTATTTCGAGATCAGGTTTTCGCGCTCGATGTCCTTGAAATAGCGGTAGGTGGCTACGCGCAGCTCCTCGGCGGCCGGGTCGTCGCAGACCAGAATGCCGTTGGGGTGCACCTGAAGGGCCGAGATGGTCCACTGGTGGTTGTAGGAGCCTTCGACGCCGTGGCGCACCGCGCGGGCTTTCTTGTGGCCCGTGGCGAGGATCAGCACCTTCTTGGCCGAGAGCACCGTGCCCACGCCGACCGTCAGCGCGGTTTTCGGCACGAGCGAGATGTCGCCGCCGAAGAACCGGGCGTTGACCTGGATCGTGTCCTGCGTCAGGGTCTTGAGGCGCGTGCGGGAGTTGAGCGACGAGAACGGCTCGTTGAAGGCGATGTGTCCGTCTTCGCCCACGCCGCCCATGAAGAGGTCGATGCCCCCGGCCTCGACGATGCGCGCCTCGTAGTCGGCGCACTCCTTGGCCAGGTCGTCGGCGTTGCCGTCGAGAATGTTGACGTTCTCCGGCCTGATGTCGACGTGCTTGAAGAAATTGTTCCACATGAACGAGTGGTAGCTTTCGGGATGCTCCTCGGGGAGACCCACATACTCGTCCATGTTGAACGTGATGACGTTCTTGAACGACACTTCGCCCGTCTTGTGGCGGCGGATCAGTTCCTTGTAGGTCTCCAGCGGGGTCGAGCCGGTCGGCAGCCCCAGCACGAAGGGCGACGAGGTGTGCTGCTCCTTGTTCTTGATCTGGGCGATGATGTAATTGGCGGCCCACTGGGCTACCTGCTGGGGGGTATTTTCAATGATTAAGCGCATGGGGTGATTTTTTAATGTTCAATGCTTCATTTTTTAATCGAAGTTTTTGTGAAGATGCGCTAAAACATCTTCACAAACACCTCGATAGCCTGGTATTCGGCCATGCCGAGCTGGTCGTAGAGCTTTGCGGTGTTCTGCGTGCGCTCCTCGGCCCGCTGCCAGAACTCGCGGGGATCGCTGCCCGGGAAAGGCATGATGTCCTTCTGCGAGAGGTGGCGGTAGATGGCGTGGCGTTTCATAATCAGCTCGTCGGGCGACAGGGGCACGGCCATGTCCACCATGCCGAGGTCCCACTCCATCCAGGCGCCGCGGTAGAGCCACAGGTGGCACTCCTTCAGCCACTCGTCGTCCTTCACGACTTCGAGGGCGCCGAGCACGGCCTCCATGCAGGTGCGGTGCGTGCCGTGGGGGTCGGCAAGGTCGCCGGCGGCGTAGATCTGATGGGGCTTGATCTCGCGCAGCAGCTTGACGATGATTTCGATGTCCTTCTCTGTGAGCTGGCCCTTCTTGATGCCGCCCGTTTCGTAGAACGGCAGGTTGAGGAAGTGGGCGTTGGTGTCGGGGTTCAGTCCGAACGAGCGCACGGCGGCACGCGCCTCGGCGCGGCGGATGGCGCCTTTCAGGTCGAGCAGCGGGCGCGGCTCGGGTTCGCCCTTCCTCTTGCCGGCGATGACCTTTTCGACTTCGGCGTAGTGGTTGCCGTAGCCCAGTTCGCGGGCCGTGTCGATGTTTTGGAGCACCACGTCGTCGTGCACGGCCACGTTGCCCGAGGTTTCGTAAGCCACGTGCACGTCGTGACCTTGCTGCACGAGGCGGATGAACGTGCCGCCCATCGAGATCACGTCGTCGTCGGGATGCGGCGAGAAGACGATCACCCGTTTGGGGAAGGGCGACGAAGGCACGGGACGCGTCGAGTCGTCGGCGTTGGGCTTGCCGCCCGGCCAGCCCGTGATGGTGTGCTGGAGGTCGTTGAAGACGTCGATGTTGATCTGGTCGTAGGCGTGGCCCTGTTCGAGCAGTTCGCCCAGCGAGTTTTCGATGTAATCCTTATAGGTGAGTTTCAGGATGGGCTTCTTCACCACGCCGCAGAGCCATACCACGGCCTTGCGGACGAATTTCGGCGTCCATTCGCAGGGACCCACCATCCACGGCGTCTGCTCGCGGGTGAGCAGCTGCGCGGCATTCTCGTCGATCACCACCTCGATATTCTGGTGCGCCTGGAGGTACGAGGCGGGAACCTGATCCGTGATCTCGCCCTCGACGACCCGCTGCACGATGTGGGCCTTCTCCTCGCCCCAGGCCATCAGGATGATGCGGTTGGCGCGCATGATCGTGTCGATGCCCATCGTGACCGCCATCTTGGGCGTGTTCTCCAGCCCGAAGAAAGCGCCCGACTGGATTTTGCGGGTGTTGTAGGTCAGCTGCACCAGCCGCGTGCGCGAGCGGGAGTAGGACCCCGGCTCGTTGAAGCCGATCTGCCCGTCCTCGCCGACGCCGATGATCATCAGGTCGATGCGCCGCACCGAGTGGTCGTACGACGCGCAGTATTCCGAAACGCGGTCCTCGGGAACCGTACCGTCGGGGATGTGCACGTTCTCGGGCAGGATGTCGATGTGGTTGAGGAACTCCTCGTGGATGCGGTAGTTGCGGCTCTGCTGTTCGGTCGACCGGATCGGGTAGAACTCGTCGAGGCTGTAAACGGCGACGTTCCGGAAGCTGATCTGCCCTTCGTGGTGGCGTTTCACCAGTTCCCGGTAGAGACCCAGCGGCGTGCGGCCCGTCGTGAGGCCCAGCACGAAGGGCTGCGACTCCTCGTAGACTTCGTTCGAGCAGTGGATTTCGTTGTACATGCGGATCGCCTTGACGATGTTGTCGGCGACGTACTGCACGCCTTCGTACTCGTTTTCGTAGACCTTGGTGTGGATCTTCTCGTAACGATGGATGATGTCGCGCGGAGCCGATTCGGAAATCAGGCCGCCGTCTTTGGGAAGTGAATACTTGTTGTTCATACGTTTATGTAATTTGTTAATCTTTCTCTCTGTCGGTTTGCTGCCGATCGTGTTGTCGCCGCCGTTGGTGTCGTTTACAAGTCTGACCCCACCCCAAATCCCTCCCTCGGGAGGGGACTTAAGGCGCAAAAACACGCGCCTTGACTGCTGTGGCGGCTCGGCAATTCGCAAGCGATTGCGCTCGCCTGTTGCCCGCAGCTGTTGCATCGCGACCGGATTGTCTCTTGGCTTTCAACTTTTCACTTTTCACTTTTTCACTTCTCGAACGTCACCTCCCCGAAAAACTCGGGACGGTGGAAATCGGGTTTCTCCGTCCGGATCGGCCGCCACGAGAGGAAATGGGGGTGCGAGAGGTTGTCGCCGCATTTGTAGAGGTTCATGCGGGCCTTGAGACCGCTCCAGTCGGTCAGCGCATGGCGGAAAAGCGCCTGCGGGGGGATGGCCAGCGTGAGCGACCAGCGGTTATCGCCCTCGCGCTCGGCGAAAGGCTCGCCGCAGGGAAGCGTCGTGTAGCGTTTCACGCCCGCCAGCACCTCGGGCGAGGCGTGCTCGGCCTCGGTCCGGGATTTGCGCGCCCCGAGCAGCATCCGTCCGATGCAGGTGGTTTCGAAATTGTAGTACATCCCTGTGTCGGGCGCGATGAAGAACTCCGCGCACGAGTCGGTCCACACCTCGCCGTTGTCCTCCGTGACGAGCGCCGCCGTGTAGCGTTCGGCGACGTCGAAGCGCAGCATCAGCCAGTCGCCCGTATGGAACATCCGGAAGCTGACTTCCGGGGCGTAGGGAAATTCCGCGGGCCAGTTGCAGCACGCCACCGGCAGCGGCTCGATTCCGGCGAATGCCTCGTCCACGGCGGCCCGGTCGTCGGGCGCGATGCCTGCTATCTTGCGAATTTCCATTCCTTATTTGTATTTGGCGACGGTTTCCCGTACGATTTCGCACATCGTGCCGTACTGCTCTTCCATGCTTTGCATCAGTTTGTACTGGGCGCGGGTGCGCACGAGGTTGTGCTCGGGGTATTTCGTTTTGTAATAGGTGTCGCCGTCAATGTAGTCCATCAAAAAACGCAGCACCTGCTCGAAGGTGATGTAACGGGCCGAGAATGCCAGGTGGTCGATTTCGGCCTGGTTGAGCTGTCCGGCCCGCTGCGACAGATAGCCTTCGGTATAGGCGCGGAACATTTCGAGGGACATGCCCACGCGCGAAAGGTCGCGGTCGTCCTCGTCGCCCGTGTTGGCGTAGGAGCGGATGGCGTCGCCGAAGTCGTTGAGCGACGTGGAGGCCATCACCGTGTCGAGGTCGATGGCGCAGAGCACCTCGCCCTGTTTGTCGAACAGGATGTTGTTGATCTTCGTGTCGTTGTGCGTCACGCGCGTAGGGATCGTACCGTCCTCGACCTTCGACCAGAACGAGAGCATCTCGTCGCGGCGCGATTCGATCCAGCCGATCTCCTCCGCAAGGTCTTTCACGCGGCCTGCGGCGTCGCGGCGCAGCGCCTCGTCCCACTGCACGAAGCGGTGGCGGATGTTGTGGAAGCCCTTGATCGTCTCGGCCAGCGGCTCGGTGAAGTCCGCCAGCTGGGCCTGGAACTTGCCGATGCCCTCGCCGCCCTTGCGGGCCAGTTCCGGGGAGTCGGCCTTGTTGTAGGCGATCGTGTCGCTGATGAAAACCGAAACGGCCCAATATTCGCCCTGTGCGTCCACGTGATAGAGCTTTCCGTCGCGGGTCGCAACCACGGTCATCGCCTCGCGTCTGGGGTCGCCCCCGGCGGCTGCGACGCGGCGGCGGATATGATCCGTCACTTTGCGGATGTTCTCCATCATGGCCGGAACGTCGGGAAAGATGCTCTTGTTTTTGCGCTGGAGGATGTAATCCGGCGCATCGCCCGCCGTGCGGACGATGAACGTGTCGTTGATGAATCCCTCGCCCAGCGAGTCGATTGCCGTGATAGCGCCTTCCAGCGCGAACTGCGACGCTATTTCCTGTAATTCAGCCTTCATACGATGAGGTTGTTTCGGTTTTGGTTGTTAAAGGTTAAGTTTCACCTCCAAAGTTACTGGAAAAAACGCAGAAATGCAACCGGATATTGTGAAAAAGCCCGCCTTTCTTGCTGAAGGGCGGGCTTGCGAAAACTTTCGGACGGGTTATTCGATCGGGTCGATCACCGTGAACGTCACCTCGTAGGGAGCGGGCGCCGACTGTCCCTGGTAGTTGCCGCCGGCGACGATGAAGGTCACCGTGTAGGTCCCCGGCTCGGTGTAGGTGTACGAGTAGCTCGGCAGGTCGTCGGTCACGCCCTTGATGTTCAGGCCCGTGTCGGGCGAGATCGTGTTGAGCGCGACGGGCTGCATGAAGGCCCACTGGTCGATCTCGGGGAAAGCCCCGGCGCTGAAGCCCTGGAAGACGATATTGGCAGTGTTGTTCGCTCCCGGCCGGCCCTGGAATTTCAAGTTGCCGTTGCCCGATACATTATGGATATAGGGGTCGTCGGCGTGCTGCGAAGCCAGCGAGAAGGGGACGAATTCCATGTCCGGGTAGTTGTAGACCTGCGTGTCGTGGCCCTTGAACTTGACCGTGATCTTCGGATTGATCCGATAGGTGCGCATCGTGGTCTTGGGGTCCGGATAGAAAAGGTGCATGCCCCACGAAAAACGGTCGGCGAACCGGGTGATGTCGTAGGTGTAGGTTTCGAACTTGTTCGCGTTGTTCGGCGTGAACTCCAGTTTGGTCCAGTCGGCGCAGTCGTTCGCCGCGATGGCTTCGACCACGGGGCGGTCGGTGGCGGCGTCGCTGCCGTTCAGCCCCGCGAATTTGTTGCCCGCAAACAGGACGAGGTTGTTCAGCGTGCCGTACT
>ENA-UEQL01003266-UEQL01003266.1-human-gut-metagenome-genome-assembly--contig:-NODE-3266-length-10154-cov-5.430485_pt1 | contig 10154 bp, 6 predicted proteins | sample MGYA00242905_ERZ507926 | MGnify/ENA primary metagenome ERZ507926 (study PRJEB26167, sample SAMN06115531) | human gut metagenome | host: Homo sapiens | place: China:Henan | collected 2015-09-09 | study...
AGCAAGAAAACGCGAGAAAAACGGAGATTTTGCGAGCTTTCGGCGTTCGGCTCATGAGGCGGTCACACGCTCCCAAACGCTAAAAACCTGATTTTTTACGTGATTTTACGGGCTTTTCGGGGCTTTTGCGTCCGGATTGACTGCTTTCGTGTGCTCTTCGCGGCATAAAATCCGGGTAGTCCGAAGCCGTAAGTGGTCAAGGATGTGGTCAGCAACGAAACCCGCATAGATTTCCGTCATATCGTGAAGCCTGCAGGTGACTGCGCAAACTGCTTTTTTCTGCCTTCAGTATAGCATAAAACCGCTTGGAAGTCAACTCATTTCGTAACGCAAAGGCTGAAGTGCAGTAAGCAAAGAAAACGATTTTCAAATTCCGTCGGCACATCACGAAACGACGGACAGGTCAAGTAAGACTTTCTCAATGTCGGCATAGCATGCGGCAAAAATTCGTATTTATACCTTTTTATCAGATGTTGCGCTCAAGGGACAGGCAAAAATCGCCTGTCCGTTTTCTATCGGAACAATACCAAAAAATGCGGTGGTATAGTTCCGAACATTGTTCCGCATATAGTTCCGAACATTGTTCCGATAGAACTTCAAAAACCCTTATTTTGCGCCGCAGTAGGCAAAGAAATTTGATTGATCGGGGGGCATTCGCCCAAAGGAATAAAACAAAAAATTGTACAGCTTTATGTAACTTCTTAAATTGATCCGAGAAACAAGTTGTGCAATAACATATACTCGCTTCGTTGTTCCGATAATGGCAAAATAATGTTCCGCAAATCGTTGACTTTGTGCCGAAAATGTGGTATACTTATATTAACTGATAACAAACACAAAAAATTCAGCGTAATGAGGTATGATAATGGCTATGACAACCAAGCAAGCAGCCGAAAAGTGGGGCATCTCAGACAGACGAGTCCGCACTCTTTGCGCGGGTGGACAAATTGAAGGCGCATGGCGAGAGGGCAAACTTTGGTTTGTTCCCGATAATGCCTCCAAGCCAGCAGACGGGCGCATTCGCGGAAAGGAAACTCTCCTCGCCTGCGGTTCTTCCAAGAAAGAACAGAGTGTGAATGAAGAGACGGCTGCTGCGCGTACGCAGGAAACGGAGAACTTACTGGCTAACTTGAAAAAAATCCCTTCCAAAGGTATCATGCTCGGCCATCATGACGATACGGTATATGGTATCGGCTGGGAAGGTGAGGAAGGCCGTTCGGATGTGAAAAGCGTGTGTGGCGACTATCCGGCTGTTATCAGCTTTGATTTGGGAGAGCTGGAACTTGGGAATGCCGCCAATCTGGATAAGGTTCCCTTCGATAAAATCAGGAAAGAGATAATCAATCAGTATCAGCGGGGCGGCATGGTTTCGCTCAGTTGGCATGCGCGCAATCCCAAGACGGGCGGTGATGCCTGGGATGTATCGGATACGACGGTGGTGAAGTCCATCTTGCCTGGTGGCGAGAATCACCAGAAATTTGCCGGCTGGTTGGGAGGAGTGGCCGATTTCCTTCATTCGTTGAAGACGGCGGACGGCGTGAAGATACCCGTACTTTTCCGTCCCTGGCACGAACACAGCGGCAGCTGGTTCTGGTGGGGCGAAAAACTGTGTACCCCTGAAGAGTATAAGGCATTGTGGCACATGACAGTGGATACTCTGCAGGCCAAAGGAGTGGACAATGCACTTTATGCTTACTCTCCGGGCACGGAACCCAAGGACACGACGGAATATTTGAAGAAGTATCCGGGCGATGAGTTGATAGACGTTATCGGTTTCGATACCTATCAGTTCGATCGGGATGCCTATCTTGCCGGGATGGATAGGGCACTTTCCATTATCGACAGTGTAGGGAAAGCACACAATAAGGTGATTGCTGTGACCGAAACCGGTTACGAAGGAATTCCCGATGCCAAATGGTGGACTGGTACTCTGCTGCCTGCGTTGGAGAAATATCCGCTTGCCTATGTGCTGGTGTGGCGCAATGCCCGTGAAAAGGTGACCCATTACTATGCCCCCTATCCGGGACAGACATCTGCGGAGGATTTTGTGGAGTTCTATAACAATCCCAAGACGCTGTTTGCAGCTGATGTAAATCTGTATCAATAAACAAACAATCAATATAACAGACATGGAAGCTTTTAAAGAAAAGGTAGAGAGGCTCTTTCAGAGACACGAAGAGTTGATTACGAGAAAGAATGTGGCCGTGGAAGACGGCAATGGCATATTCACCCGCTATAAATATCCGGTAGTGACGGCTGCTCATACACCTGTATTCTGGCGGTATGATTTGGATGAGAAGTCCAACCCGTACCTGATGGAACGTATCGGTATGAATGCGACCATGAATTCGGGGGCCATTAAGTGGAATGGCAAGTATCTGATGGTGGTACGTGTAGAGGGCGCTGACCGTAAGTCGTTCTTTGCCGTAGCCGAGAGTCCCAACGGCATTGATAATTTCCGGTTCTGGGATTATCCCATCACCATGCCCGAAGACGCGATTCCGGCAACGAATGTATACGACATGCGCCTCACGGCTCATGAGGACGGCTGGATTTACGGTATCTTCTGCGCCGAACGCCACGACGACAATGCGCCTGCCGGTGATTTGTCCTCGGCTACGGCTACAGCTGCCATTGCCCGCACCAAGGATTTAAAGAACTGGGAACGCCTGCCCGACCTGAAGACCAAGAGCCAGCAACGCAACGTAGTGCTGCACCCGGAGTTTGTAGATGGCAAATATGCCCTCTATACCCGTCCGCAGGATGGCTTTATTGATGCCGGCAGCGGTGGTGGTATCGGCTGGGCGCTGGTGGACGACATAACCCATGCTGAGGTGAAGGAAGAGAAGATTATCGACCAGCGCTACTATCACACCATCAAGGAGGTGAAGAATGGTGAAGGTCCGCATCCCATCAAGACTCCGAAAGGATGGTTGCATCTGGCTCATGGTGTCCGCGGTTGTGCCGCCGGATTGCGTTATGTGCTCTATATGTACATGACTTCCCTGGAAGACCCGACGAAACTGATTGCCACTCCCGGTGGGGCCTTTATGGTACCCGAGGGTGAGGAGCGTATAGGTGACGTAAGCAATGTACTTTTCACCAACGGCTGGATTGCCGACGAAGACGGAACAGTATTCATCTACTACGCTTCTTCCGACACGCGGATGCATGTGGCTACCTCTACCATTGATAAGCTGGTGGACTATTGCATGAATACGCCTGCTGACGGCTTGTCTTCATCAGCTTCGGTAGAAACGTTGAAGAAGCTGATAGACAAGAATTTGCAGATAATGAAATAATAAAAATACAACATACTATGGCAACACTAAAAGAGAAAATCGGTTATGGTTTCGGGGATATGTCTTCCTCTATGTTCTGGAAAATATTCTCCTATTACTTACCGTTCTTCTATTCGAATATTTTTGGCTTGAGCTTGGCTGATGCAGGATTGCTGATGCTGGTGACACGTATTTGGGATGCAGTGTCCGATCCGATGATGGGAGTCATTGCAGACCGTACTCATACGCGTTGGGGTAAATACCGTCCTTATTTGTTGTGGATTGCAGCTCCTTTTGCCATTGCCGGGATTTTACTTTTTACAACGCCCGACATGGGGACAACGGGTAAGCTGGTATGGGCTTATGTCACTTACATCCTGATGATGACGGTATATACGGCAATCAATGTACCATACGGGGCTATGTTGGGAGTAATGACTGATGATTCGAACACAAAAACGGTTTTCTCTTCTTACCGTATGTTTTTTGCATACGGAGGTAGTTTTATCGCTTTGGGAGCATGGGAGCCATTGTGTAATTGGTTTAAATCAATGGACTATAGCAATGCTTCCAGTTGGCAATATGCCATGGTATGCATTGCCACGCTCTGCTTTTTGGGTTTTCTGTTTTGCTTTAGCATGACGCGCGAGCATGTCAAGAGTGTGGCGTCCGAATCCATCGGTAAGGATGTGAAGTCACTGGTGCGCAATTCGCCTTGGTGGATATTGAATGGTGCGGCGTTGTTGTCGAATTTCTTCAATACGGTACGCGGAGCTACTGCCGCCTACTTCTTCAAGGACTATATCAGTGCCAATGCATTCCTCGATTTCGGGGTGTTCAATCTGGTATTGTATGCCGGCTTGTTCCTGATGGTGGGTGAAGTGTGTAATATGATTGGTGTGGCGCTGGCTGTGCCTCTGTCCATGAAGTTTGGAAAGAAGTCCACTTATATCATTTCGCTCGTGTGCCTGGTAGTGCTCAGCGTGCTCTTCTTCTTTGTGCCGAATGACGGGCTGGGATGGTGGCTGATGATGATTTTCCAGGTGCTTATCTCCATCTGCACCGGTATCGTATCTCCGTTGATTTGGAGCATGTATGCGGATGTGGCGGACTATGCCGAGCAAAAGGATGGCACATCCTCTACGGGGCTGATATTCTCTTCCGGTTCTATGGCGCAGAAGTTTGGCGGTGCATTTGCAGGCTGGGCAGTAATGGCACTGTTGGCATTCTTCGGTTACAATACCGCAGAGAATGCCGTGCAGACTCCCGAGGCGCTGGATGGCTTGAAGTATCTGATGAGCTTTATTCCTGCTGCGATAGCCGCACTTTCCATCGTTGTCGTATTCATCTATCCATTGAATAAGACGCGTATGGCAGCCATCAATGCAGACCTGAAAGAGCGCCGTGAGAACCTTTAGCAGAATAACTCATAACTTATAACTCATAACTCAAAAACTTGTGGATATCAAGAAGATGAAACAGGAGATGGAGGAGGAGCTGGTTTCCAATATCCTCCCCTTCTGGATAAATAGAATGACGGATGAAGTGAACGGCGGTTTCTACGGCCGTATCACGGGCCGGGAGGAGGTGAAGCCCGAAGCTGAAAAGGGGGCCATCCTGAACGCCCGCATCTTGTGGACCTTTTCGGCTGCATACCGCTTGCTGAGGAGGCCGGAGTATCTGGAAACGGCTACGCGTGCCAAACGCACTCTTATCGACCGTTTCTACGACAATGAATTTGGCGGAGTTTACTGGTCTCTCGACTATAAAGGCAATCCGCTCGATACCAAGAAGCAGATTTACGCTTTGGGTTTCGCCATCTACGGGCTGAGTGAATATGCTCGTGCCACGGGCGATGATGAAGCGCTGGCATATGCCATCCGTTTGTTCGAGACTATCGAAGAGCATAGCTTCGACCCCGTGAAGAACGGTTATTGTGAAGCCTTGACCCGCGAATGGGGAGAGATAGCCGACATGCGCCTCAGCGCCAAGGATGAGAACGAGCGCAAGACGATGAATACCCATCTGCATATTCTGGAACCTTATACCAATCTTTTCCGCATGTGGAAGGATACCCGTCTGGAGAGGCAACTGCGCAATTTGATAGGCCTTTTCACGGAACGGATTCTGAATATCAAGACCGGTCATCTGGAATTGTTCTTCAATGATGATTGGGTTAGTAAATACCGCATTGTCTCCTATGGGCACGATATCGAAGCCTCCTGGTTGATACACGAGGCTGCCCTTGTTCTGGGCGATAAGGACCTCCTGGAGAAAGTGGAACCACTTGTAGAATACATCGCTGCCGCTGCCGATGAAGGATTGACGCCCGACGGCAGCATGATATACGAGACTTTTCTGGATAAAGGAAAGACCGATACCGACCGCCACTGGTGGGTGCAGGCCGAGAACGTAGTGGGACATGCCAACCTCTACCAGCACTTTGATGACGAAGTGGCCATGCAGAAGGCTCTCCGATGTTGGGACTTCATCAAGCAGCATCTGGTAGACTACAAGTACGGAGAATGGCATTGGAGCGTGCGTGCTGACGGCACGGTGAACACCGATGATGACAAGGCGGGATTCTGGAAATGTCCGTATCACAACGGACGTATGTGCATGGAAATTATTGAACGTTTTTCATAGGTTTTCTATCATAAGAAGATGAATAGATTGATGGTTTTGGGGATTCTTGTCTGGATGGGGATTGCGCTGCACGCGCAATCTCTTTATCCGGACTTCAGCAAGCTGAACTTCGGGTGCGACGGAAACAGCATTACCGCAGGCGAACAATGGTCTAAGACTGTAGTGGATAAACTCGGATTCGCTACACATCACAACGTGGCGGTCGGTTCTGCCACATGGGCATGCCATCCCGATACTCAGGATTATGGCAGCGAAGCTTTTGCCGGCATCTCTGGCGGTTGGCAGGTTACGGAGGATAGGCATGAGTTACAGATGCGGCACAACAACGTGTCAAAGGTGCATATCCAGAAGTTCATAGCCGAAGTGGAAAGTGGCGCTTACCCTGCGCCCGATGTCTTTGTGTTCTCTATGGGAACGAATGACCGTAACTTGGGTAGTGCCGAAGAGGCCCTTAAAGGGAAGACGCTCGATGAAGTAGATGTCAACACCATGGCGGGCGGTGCCCGTTGGTCCATTCAGACCATTCTGGAGCATTATCCCCAATGCCGCGTATTCGTGTGCACGCCGATTCAGACCGGCAACCCCGAACACAATGCACTGAATCTGCAGAAGATTGCCATCTTGCGTGAGTTGTGCCGGGCGCTTTCCGTGCAGCTGATAGACTGTTACTCCAACTGTGGTATCACCGAAAAGTTTGAGCAGCCTTCCGGTAGCGGGCGCTATCTGCGCGACGGGTTGCATCCCGACAAACCGGGGCAGGAGCTGATGGGCCGTTACATCGCGAAGGAGATACGGAACCATTTCTTTTAGTTCCGTTCTGCATATTCCGGTTGGAATAACTTATCATTTAGGGCTTGTAAAGCCCTTTTTTTGTCTGTATTCTTAATGACGAATGCCACGTCATTATTGCTGCTGCCATATGAAATCATCCGTAGGGGGATGTCCTTTAGCGCCTCCATAATCTTTGCCTCAAACCCGGCATATTCCCATTGCATGTTGCCCACCACGGAGACGATGGTCATGCGGTCTTCTACCAATACATGGGCATATTGGCGTAGTTCGGAGATGATGTTCGATAAACGAGTGCAGTCGTCTATAGCCACAGATACGTCCAGATTGGAGGATACCAGCAGGCAGAGGGGGGTACGGTACTTGGCAAAAATGTCGAAAATCTTGCTGATGAACAGATAGGGACACAGATTATGGTTCGATTCGAACTTTATGTATATGATGTGGTCCTTGGCGGCTATGGCCTTGATGATATTGTCGTCCTGCAGGTTGGAAATTAGCGTGTCTTCTGCCGACGGTTCCATAGAGTTAAGCAACCGGACGGGAATATTCCTTAGGCGTGCCGGGGCGATACAGAAGGGATGCAGTATCTTGGCACCATAGAAGGCCAGTTGTTCGGCTTCGTTGAAGCTGAGGCGTTTCACGGGGCGGGTACCTGACACCTCGCGCGGATCATTGTTGTGCATGCCATCTATGTCCGTCCATATTTGTATCTCGTCTGCTTGGAGGGCGGTGCCAATGAGGGAAGCAGTGTAATCACTGCCGCCGCGTTTCAGGTTATCTGTTTCGTTATAGGCATTCTTGCAGATGAAACCCTGAGTGATGAAGAGATTGATGCCGGGATGGCAGGCAAGCTGTTCTCGGAGTTTTTGTTCTATATATTCCAAGTCGGGTTCGTTGTCGGGGCCGGTACGCATGAAGTCGAATGCACAAAGCAGTGCATTGGGAATTTTCAGCTCGCGCAGGTAGAAATGCATCAGAGCGGTACTGATAAGTTCGCCTTGTGCCAGCACCTCCTTCTCTTCGACGGAGGTGAAAGAGTTCTTGGTAAATTTCCATAGTTGCTGGAAGCGGGCGAGGATATAATCTATTGCTTCCCGTTTCAGTTTCTCGTCGGTCAGCAACCCATTGGCAAATTCGATGAACTGGAATTCCAGCCGGGTGATGCGGTCGTGGGCTTGTTCTATTTCACGGTTGAACAAGTTGGCGGCAATCTCCTCCAGATGGTTGGTGGTGCCTGCGGTGGCAGACAGTACCACAATCTTGGGTGTTGCATCTTTAATGAGTGTTGCTACATGTTTCATTCTCTCTACGGTGCCGACGGAAGTTCCGCCGAATTTACAAACTTTCATTTCTTGTTTCTTTTTTAACAGTTTCATAATTGCATTCATCCGGATGTTCTTCCTTCCGGCTTTTCATTTCAGGTGGCCTCTTTCCAAAATGGAAGGGGGAGGCATGAGGGGCTGTCACTGGGACTAGGCCTGCATAATGCCGCTGTGGCATTGTTGTGGTGGGATATTCATATCCCGGTTGGTGGCAGGCTCTTGCCCCTTCACCTATAAAAGTTCAAAAGATATGCCGTTGGTATTTGGGAAAAGCTTATATTTGCACACCCTGTTTTTTACCGTTATCAGTTTAAAAACTTATCGAATAGATATGAGTAAGATTCTAATCATTGATGATGAGGTACAAATCCGTACCCTTCTGACACGGATGATGGAGTTGGAGGGATATGACGTCTGTCAGGCTGGTGATTGCAGGGCTGCCCTGAAGCAACTGGAACTCCAAAATCCCGATGTAGTTTTGTGTGATGTGTTTCTGCCCGATGGAAATGGGGTAGACCTGGTGTTGGCTATCAAGAAGGCGGCACCCAATGTGGAAGTTATTCTGCTGACAGCGCACGGCAATATTCCCGATGGGGTGCAGGCCATCAAGAACGGTGCTTTCGACTACATCACCAAGGGAGACGATAATAACAAGATTATTCCTCTGATAAGCCGTGCTGTAGAGAAAGCGCGTATGAATGTGCGGTTGGAAAAACTGGAGAAGAAGGTGGGACAGACGTACTCTTTTGATTCTATCCTGGGAGAATCCAAAGTCCTGAAGGATGCTGTTTCATTAGCTCAGAAGGTGTCAGGGACTGATGTTCCTGTACTGTTGACTGGAGAAACGGGCACGGGTAAGGAGGTATTTGCCCAGGCCATCCATTACAGTAGTAAGCGTGCACGGCAGAATTTTGTAGCGGTTAACTGTTCTTCGTTCAGCAAGGAGTTGCTGGAAAGTGAAATGTTCGGTCATAAAGCCGGTTCGTTTACCGGCGCATTGAAGGATAAGAAGGGACTGTTCGAGGAAGCGAATAATGGGACTATTTTTTTGGATGAAATCGGTGAGATGGCGTTTGAACTGCAAGCCAAGTTGCTGCGTATTCTTGAAACCGGTGAGTATATTAAGATAGGTGATACGAAACCTACCCGTGTCAATGTCCGCATCATTGCCGCTACGAACCGCAACTTGTCCCAGGAGATTGTTGCCGGACGTTTCCGCGAGGATTTGTTTTATAGATTAAGCGTATTTCAGATACATCTGCCGCCATTGCGCGAACGTGCAGGTGATATCCGGCTGTTGGCGAAGGCTTTTATAAAGAGTTTTGCGGAACAGCTGGCGCGTCCGGTGGTTGAAATAGCTCCCGCATTTCTTGAAGCATTGGACTCCCAACCGTGGAAGGGAAATATTCGTGAATTACGTAACGTGATAGAACGCAGTATGATTGTTTGCGAGAGCGGATATCTGGACATTGCTGATTTGCCGTTTGATATTCAGAATGCCCATTATGAACACTCCAATGATTCAAGTCCCGGCAGTTTTGAACTTTCAGCTATGGAACGCCGGCACATTGCCCGTGTACTGGAGTATACAAAGGGGAATAAGACAGAAGCAGCCCGGTTATTGAAAATAGGTTTGACGACGTTGTATCGGAAGATTGAGGAATACAAGATCTCAGATCTATAATAGGGGGCTCAGTATACGACTGAGGTACCTTCGATATAGGACCGTGGCAAGATTATTCTTGAAACAGGCTTAGAAGCAGAAAGTGCCTATGGGCTAAAACATATCAAAACAGGTTGCACCTTTTCATTTTGAAAGGGTGCTCTTTAAGGGAGTATCCTGATTCGCTTGTTGCATAAGGCTGTTTATTAGATGTTTATGAGTTTGTCCATCCTTCTGGCACGCTATTGGCACATAACCTTCCGATAAAATAAATAGTATTAATTTTAAAACTTTATCATATTTAATTATTTTTTCGATATCTATCTTATTAGCATTATGGTTCTTTCAAATAATATTTTTAAATATTTTGAACTGAGTGATTATATGTCTTTAATTTCTAAATTTAATGGAAATATCAATGTAACAGGAGAATTAATAAAAGAATATATA
>ENA-UEQL01003268-UEQL01003268.1-human-gut-metagenome-genome-assembly--contig:-NODE-3268-length-10152-cov-3.556824_pt1 | contig 10152 bp, 5 predicted proteins | sample MGYA00242905_ERZ507926 | MGnify/ENA primary metagenome ERZ507926 (study PRJEB26167, sample SAMN06115531) | human gut metagenome | host: Homo sapiens | place: China:Henan | collected 2015-09-09 | study...
GCTAAATACTACTTGGTGACCGATAGCGTATAGTACCGTGAGGGAAAGGTGAAAAGAACCCCGGGAGGGGAGTGAAAGAGAACCTGAAACCCTATGTTTACAAGCAGACAAAGCACGTTAAGGTGCGATGTCGTACTTTTTGTAGAACGGTCCGGCGAGTTATTTTATATGGCAAGGTTAAGTACTAAAGGTACGGAGCCGAAGAGAAATCGAGTCTGAAGAGGGCGAATAAGTCATATGAAATAGACCCGAAACCGAGTGACCTATCCATGTCCAGGCTGAAGCTTGAGTAAAATCAAGTGGAGGGCCGAACTCATAGACGTTAAAAAGTCTCGGGATGAGGTGTGGATAGCGGAGAAATTCCAATCGAACTCGGAGATAGCTGGTTCTCCTCGAAATAGTTTTAGGACTAGCCTTGTTTTAATAGCACGTGGGGGTAGAGCACTGAATGAGGTAGGGGCCAACAAGGTTACTGAACTCTATCAAACTACGAATACCATGTGTGGAAGAACAGGAGTCAGACTGCGGGAGCTAAGTTCCGTGGTCAAAAGGGAAAGAGCCCAGATCGTCAATTAAGGTCCCAAAGATATAGTTAAGTGGAAAACGATGTGATTTTGCGTAAACAACCAGGATGTTGGCTTAGAAGCAGCCATTCATTCAAAGAGTGCGTAATAGCTCACTGGTCGAGTGAAGTTGCGCGGAAAATTACCGGGGCTAAACTATACACCGAAATTGCGGATTTGCATAGAAATATGTAAGTGGTAGAGGAGCATTCTATAGTAGGACGAAGCATAATCGAAAGGATATGTGGACGAGATAGAAGAGAGAATGCCGGAATAAGTAGCGAAAGCATGGTGAGAATCCATGCCATCGAAAGTCTAAGGTTTCCTGGGGAAGGTTCGTCCGCCCAGGGTAAGTCGGGACCTAAGGAGAGGCCGAAAAGCGTATCCGATGGACAGCAGGTAGAAATTCCTGCACTACGTAATACTTAAAAGACATAAATGACACAGGAGTGGAAGATAAGCGAGGAAGAGGAAAAACTCGTATCGAAAGATATAGTGAAATTAAAGTAACGAATTATCAAGAAGCTAATGGCGAGAAAAGTTTATGGATATTGTATTAAGTACCCGTACCGCAAACCGACACAGGTAGATGAGGAGAAGATCCTAAGATGAGCGAGAGAAGCATTGTTAAGGAACTCGGCAAACTGACCCCGTAACTTCGGAATAAGGGGTGCTGGAGTAGAATCCAGTCGCAGAGAATAGTCCCAAGCAACTGTTTAACAAAAACACAGGTTTCTGCTAAATCGAAAGATGAAGTATAGGAGCTGACACCTGCCCAGTGCTGGAAGGTTAAGGGAAAGAGTTAGGAGTAATCCGAAGCTTAGAACTAAAGCCCCAGTGAACGGCGGCCGTAACTATAACGGTCCTAAGGTAGCGAAATTCCTTGTCAGGTAAGTTCTGACCCGCACGAAAGGTGTAATGATTTGGGAGCTGTCTCGACAATGTACTCGGCGAAATTGTAGTACTAGTGAAGATGCTAGTTACCTGCGACAAGACAGAAAGACCCCATGGAGCTTTACTGCAGCTTGATACTGGGTTTCGGTAATTTATGTACAGGATAGGTGGGATGCTAAGAAGTATGTGCGCCAGCGCATATGGAGCAGACGTTGGGATACCACCCTTAAATTACTGGAATTCTAACTATAAGTCCTAAGCGGGCTTGAGGACAATGTCAGGCGGGCAGTTTGACTGGGGCGGTCGCCTCCTAAAGAGTAACGGAGGCGCGCAAAGGTTTCCTCAGCGCGGACAGAAATCGCGCGAAAGAGTGCAAAGGCAGAAGGAAGCTTAACTGAGAGACAGACATGTCGACCAGATACGAAAGTAGGTCTTAGTGATCCGGTGTTGTGGCCGTAGAGAGTGCCATCGCTTCTTCGCAGGACGGTGTTCACACAGCCCATTTTCTTTGCCGTGGGGGACAGCTCGGAAAGGTAGGGAATGACCTCTTTTTTATAGGGAATGGTTACATTGAGTCCACAGAGATTGGGGTTTTCTTCAATCACTTCCATGAAGTCTTCGATGCGGGGAATCTCGAAGTTCACATATTCGGCGTCAATGTTCTCTGCTTTAAATTTCTCGTTGAAGTAGCCGATTGAAAACGAATGTCGCAAGGGGTAGCCGATTAAACCGTATTTTTCCATGACACGAAAGGATTAAATTAATTATTCATCATTCTTCATTATTTACATATCGCGCACCCCTGACACTTGTTCAGTTCACCGCGGAAACGTTTCTCTACCAGTTTATGCAAACGGTCTTTCAACGCCTCCAAGCGTACATGGTCGATCACGTCGGAAGTGAAAGCCACGCTCAATAACATACGGGCCTCGTCACGTGGGATACCGCGGCTTTGCATATAGAACAAAGCGTTCTCATCTAACTGACCGGTCGTCATACCGTGCGAGCATTTTACATCATCCGCATAAATCTCCAGTTGCGGCTTGCTATACATACGTGCCTCACGGGTAGCGCACAGATTACGGTTCGTCTGGTAAGCGGCGGTCTTCTGGGCATCCTCTTTCACCAAGATACGTCCGCTGAAGACACCTACGGCATGATCATTCAGTACATTCTTGAACAACTCGTTGCTGGTACAATTCGGAACCGCATGGGTAATATGGCTATAGGTATCCATCTGTTGCTCCTTGTCCAGAACGGACATACCGCATAAGGTAGACTCGGCATACTCGCCATTCAGTTCCACGTAATAATTGTTGCGAGTCAAGCCATTCGTCAACGTAATACCGTTTATCAAGACATTGGTCGAGGCCGCCTGCCTTGCGTGTACGGGGGAGAAACGGGTCGTGGACACACTGCTTTCCTCCAAATCATAATAATCGAAGCGAGCGCCTTCCTCTGCGAAAATCTCAACCACTTGAGTCGCCAAGAATTTCACGTCGTCGATACTATGGTCGCAAACCAACAACTTCGCCTCCGAATGAGGTTCCATAATCACCAGGACACGACGGTTCACCATCGTATCCACATCATTACGGAATATATTCACTAATTGGATAGGACGCTCAACCACGACATTTTTCGGTACATACACCACAAAACCATCTTGAGCCAACATCGTATTCAATGCGATAATACCATCCTTGCTACTCGGCGCCGCCTTTCCGTAATACTTGGAAGCGATCTCCGGATATTGCTCCGTAAAAGCCTTCAACCCTCCAGCATACACGCCTTCCGGCAAATGTGCTTTCGGTAAGTCCTTATCGTAAAACGTATCGTTCACGACAAAGTATAACGATGTGCTCAAGTTCGGTACGTCACAACGGAATACGTCATAAGGATTCACCGGGATAGCGACCCGGTTGATATTTAAACCGTAATCCGGAGCGAACGCTTGGGCTACATCCGTATATTTATAATCCTCGCTTCTCGTGGAGGGGAATCCGAGTCGCTCAAAGTTCGCCAAGGCATCAGCCCTAAGGGCATTCATCACCGGCGTACTATGACGACATACCAGATCCTCACATTGGGCGAAAAGATCGATATATTGTTGCTCGGCCTTCATATTACTCATCTCCCATCTCTTTCTTGATCCAGTCGTAACCTTTCTCTTCCAGTTCCAAGGCCAATTCCGGACCGGCGGTCTTCACGATACGGCCTTTGTAAAGCACATGAACCACATCCGGCTTGATGTAATCCAGCAGACGCTGATAGTGCGTGATTACGATAGCGGCATTCTCCGGAGTCCTCAACTGGTTCACGCCATGCGCTACGATACGCAAGGCATCGATATCCAAACCACTATCCGTCTCATCCAAGATCGCCAATTTCGGCTCCAGCATCGCCATCTGGAAGATCTCGTTCCGTTTTTTCTCTCCACCGGAGAAACCTTCGTTCACGCTACGGCTGGCCAGTTTATTATCCAGCTCGACGATCGCACGTTTCTCACGCATCAATTTCAAGAAGTCCGTAGCCGAAACCGGTTCCAGACCGTTATATTTACGGTGCTCGTTCAACGCCGCACGCATAAAGTTCACCATACTAACTCCCGGGATCTCGACCGGATATTGGAAGCTCAAGAAAATACCCTCACGGCTACGATCCTCGGGAGAAAGATCCAGCAGATTCTTACCGTTGAAGATAACCTCTCCTTCCGTTACCTCAAAAGCGGGATTACCTACCAATACACTACTTAACGTACTTTTTCCGGAACCGTTCGGTCCCATGATAGCATGTACCTCACCCGCTTTCACCGACAGGTTGATACCTTTCAATATCTCTTTGCCATTTACGTTGGCATGTAAATTCTTAACCTCTAACATCTTTTCTAATTGAAAATTGAAAGTTGAAAATTGAAAATTATTCTATCCTACGCTGCCTTCCAGCGAGATCGTTAGTAATTTCTGAGCCTCGACGGCGAACTCCATCGGTAACTTATTCATTACCTCACGAGCATATCAGTTCACGATCAAACCGACAGCCTCTTCTACCGAGATACCCCGTTGTTGGCAGTAGAACAATTGCTCCTCGCTGATCTTACTCGTCGTAGCCTCATGCTCCACGATCGCCGTCTCATTCTGAATATCAGCGTAAGGGAACGTATGAGCTCCACAAGTAGAGCTTAATAGCAAACTATCGCATTGGCTATGATTACGGGCTCCTTCCGCACGGGCGGACACCTTCACCAACCCCCGATAGCTATTCTGGCTATGACCGGCAGAGATGCCCTTGGATACGATCGTACTTTTCGTATTCTTACCCAGATGGATCATCTTCGTACCCGTATCGGCCTGTTGGTAATTATTGGTTACGGCAACCGAGTAAAACTCACCTACCGAGTTATCACCCGCCAAGATACAGCTCGGATATTTCCAAGTGATCGCCGAACCGGTCTCTACTTGCGTCCAAGAGATCTTGCTACCCTCACCTTTGCACAAACCTCGTTTCGTCACGAAGTTATAGATACCGCCTTTACCTTCCTTATCACCCGGATACCAGTTCTGTACGGTAGAATACTTCACCTCGGCACGCTCGTTCGCCACGATCTCCACGATAGCGGCATGCAATTGGTTCTCGTCACGCATCGGTGCCGTACATCCTTCCAGATAACTTACATACGCCTCATCGTCTGCGACAATCAAGGTACGCTCGAACTGTCCGGTATTAGCGGCATTGATACGGAAATACGTACTCAACTCCATCGGGCAACGTACGCCCTTCGGTATATAAACAAACGAACCATCCGAGAACACGGCCGAATTCAAGGCGGCAAAGAAATTATCACGATAACCAACCACGCTGCCCAAATACTTCTGCACCAAGTCCGGATGATGTTGTACAGCCTCGCTGAACGAACAGAAAATAATCCCCTTCTCCGCGAGATTCTCCTTGAAAGTAGTCTTCACGGAAACACTATCCATCACGGCGTCTACCGCCATTCCGCTTAAATGCTTCTGTTCTTCCAAAGGAATACCCAGTTTATCGAATGTTTTCAACAACTCAGGATCTACCTCATCCAAGCTCTTTGGTCCCTCTTTTTTCTTAGGGGCGGCATAATAGATAATGTCCTGATAATCGATCGGCGGGATATTCAAGTGAGGCCATGTAGGCATCTCCAACGTCTGCCAATGGCGAAAAGCCTTCAAACGGAACTCGAGTAACCATTCCGGCTCGTTCTTCTTGGCAGAGATAATACGGACCGTCTCCTCGTCTAATCCACGATGGATCACCTCCGTATCAATATCGGTAACGAAGCCATATTTATAATCTCCGCTCGTTACCTCATTAATGATATGATTTGAATCCTGCATAATTATAAATTAACCATTGATAAAAGCCCTTCATTCTCCTAATGAAAACAAATTATGTGGGAAAATTGTTGGTACTATTTGCTTCACGCTATAATAAAAACGAGATTCTATCTTCGATTGGCGATGAATCAAGACCGATCCGCGATCCACGAACTCCAGCGCATTCAACAGCAAACTGGTAAAGACCAAAACGACCAGCAACCCGAAAAAACCCCCAAACAAATGGTTGATAACGCTCAACGGTGTCGCCCCTACCACCTTGGTAACCAGTTCACCCGCTAGGATAAATACCCCCATAATCAAGATAAAACCCGCTATATAACTCAAGATCGTAACCCCTTCTTCCGGAAACCAACCCAACGCCAAGATATATCCTTTCAGCCAAGCCGCCGCTTTCCCGCAGAAAAAGATCGCGATCACTAGGGCTATAAGCGAAACAACCTGTTTGATGATTCCATCAAACAGGCCTTTCACAAATCCTATCCCTGCCAGACATAGCAATGTAATGTCCAACCAGTTCATCGTTATAACGTCTTCTTTATTTCTGTCTCTTCGTAAGCCTCGATCATATCGCCCACTTGGATATCGTTGAAGTTCGTAATATTCAAACCGCAATCCAAGCCAGCCACGACCTCTTTCGCATCGTCCTTGAAACGTTTCAAAGAACCTAGCTCACCGGCATAGATAACGATACCGTCACGTATCAAACGGATCTTGTTCGTACGTTTGATCTTGCCTTCCTTAACCATACATCCGGCAACCGTACCGACCTTGGTGATCTTGAATACCTGCTGAACTTCCACATAAGCGGTAATCTCCTCCTTGATCTCCGGAGAAAGCATGCCTTCCATAGCGCTCTTCACCTCCTCGATCGCATCGTAGATGATAGAATACAAACGGATCTCCACACCTTCCTTCTCGGCGTTTCTACGTGCTTGCAAAGACGGACGAACTTGGAATCCGATAATGATAGCGTTCGAAGCCGCTGCCAAAACCACATCCGACTCGGAAATCTGGCCAACCGCCTTGTGAATTACGTTTACCTGAATCTCCTCGGTAGACAAACGGATCAAGGAGTCGGACAAAGCCTCTACGGAACCATCCACATCACCCTTCACGATCACGTTCAACTCTTGGAAGTTACCCACGGCGATACGACGTCCGATATCATCCAAAGTAAGCATCTTCTGCGTACGAAGACCTAACTCACGCTGCAATTGCTCACGACGGTTAGCTATCTCACGCGCCTCTTGCTCAGTCTCCAATACATTAAATGTATCACCGGCCTGAGGAGCACCATTCAAACCGAGGATCAATACCGGCTCGGAAGGACCGGCCTTCTCCACCCGTTGATTACGCTCGTTGAACATCGCCTTGATACGTCCTTGATGAGTTCCCGCCAAAACGATATCTCCCATCTTCAACGTACCGTTCTCCACCAATATGGTAGATACATAGCCACGTCCCTTGTCCAAAGAAGACTCGATGATAGAACCAACCGCACGTTTTTTCGGATTCGCTTTCAAATCCAACAGGTCGGCCTCCAACAAGACCTTCTCCAACAACTCCTCGACACCGATACCTTTCTTAGCGGAGATCTCCTGACTCTGGTACTTACCCCCCCAGTCTTCCACCAAGTAATTCATATTCGCCAACTCCTCCTTGATCTTCTCAGGATTAGCATGTGGCTTATCGATTTTATTAATAGCGAAAACAATAGGAACACCGGCAGCCGAAGCGTGATTAATCGCCTCGATCGTCTGAGGCATCACGTTATCATCAGCGGCCACGATAATAATCGCGATATCCGTCACCTTTGCGCCACGGGCACGCATAGCGGTAAACGCCTCATGACCCGGAGTATCCAAGAACGTGATACGGCGGCCATTCTGCAACTTCACGTTGTAGGCTCCGATATGCTGCGTGATACCACCGGCCTCACCGGCGATTACGTTCGCGCTACGGATATTATCCAATAAAGAAGTCTTACCATGGTCAACGTGTCCCATCACCGTTACGATAGGCGGACGGGCTACCCAATCCTCCTCGTTATCATCTTCCTCATCAGCGTTGATCGCCTCGACAACATCCGCGCTTACATATTCAGTCTTATAACCGAACTCCTCAGCCACAATATTGATCGTCTCCGCATCCAGGCGCTGATTGATCGAAACCATAAGGCCGATGCTCATGCAAGTACCAATAACCTCCGTTACAGATACGTCCATCATGTTCGCCAAGTCGTTGGCCGTAACGAACTCGGTCAGCTTCAATACCTTGCTTTCCAGTTCTTCCTGTTCCATCAACTCGTGCTCACGTTTCACAGCGGCGTCACGTTTATCACGACGGTATTTAGCCCCCTTATTATTCTTATTATTCTTGTTGGTCAAGCGAGCCAAAGTCTCCTTGATCTGCTTTTGAACATCCTCTTCACTAACTTCCGCTTTCACCGGCTTCTTCAAGCGAGGCTTACGGTCGTTATTCGGACGATCGTCACGATTCGGGCGCGGATAATTCGTACCCGGCGTATTATTCACGTCTACCCGATCTTTCTTGATACGTTTACGCTTCTTCTTAGCGTCACCTTCCTCACCCGGTTTAGCAGGAGCGTTCGGTTTAATCAAAGTCGGCGAATTCGGACTCTTATGAGGAGCGCCCGGACCGTTGCTATTATTACCCGGCCGATTGTTATTAAACTTTTGCTTCTCATCACGCTCTTTCCGCTTCTCCTCCTTCGTTTTCTTTTTCGGACGAGTCGATTGGTTAAGCGCATCCAAGTCAATCTTACCGGTTACCTTGATCTTTGACTCCAATTTAACCGAGTTCAAACGGAAAAGATTATCATCCTTTTCCTCGGTCTTCTCTACTTCCTGTTCCGGTTTCACACTTTCCACCTTAGGTTCCGCAACAACCGGTTGCTTCTCTACGGTTTTTTCTTTTTCCACTTCCACTACTATAACTTTTTCTTCTTTTTTCTCCGTGGGAGCCTGCGCAGGCTGCGCGGGTTTAACAGGAGCTTGAGCAGCGGGAGCGGCAGGCGCTTCCTTCACTTTCGGCTCTTCCTTTACCTTAGGCTCTTCTTTCACCTTAGGCTCCTCTTTAGCCTTCGGCTCTTCCTGCTGTTTTTTATGTTGTCCACCATCCAAATCAATATGACCCTTCATTACGATCTTAGGTCTGAATTCTTCCGGTATCACTGTCTTTATTTCCGCGGTCTTCTCTTCTTTCACAGAAGGAACCTCTTTCCGCATACGATCCGCCGCAAAATTACGATCTTTCTCTGGCAGATCCTTTCCAAACTCTTTTACGAGCAAAGCATACTGTTCATCACCGATTCGCGTGTTGGGATTGTTATCCTCAACCTCGAACCCTTTCTTGCGTAGAAACTCAACAACCGTGTTGATTCCTACATTTAATTTTCTCTGTACTTGTATTAATTTTATGGGCATATCAAACTTTGTCGTAATACTTATTCTTGAGGTTCTCCCTCTTCTTCTTCAAATTCGGCAGATAAGATAGCAAGTACCTCGTCAACAGTCTGTTCTTCGAGGTCGGCACGTTCTACAATCTCTTCGCGGTTCATAGCCAATACGCTCTTCGCCGTGTAGCACCCGATATTCTTCAGTGCTTCGATTACCCAGCTGTCAATTTCGTCCGAGAATTCATCCAAATAGATATCCTCTTCATCTGCACCTTCCACATCGCGGAAGACATCGATGGCGTATTCGGTCAGCATACAGGCAAGCTTGATATTCAAACCACCTTTACCGATAGCCAATGAAACTTCTTCAGGACGAAGATAAACCTCTGCCTTATGTTCTTCTTCGTTCACTCGTATAGAGGAAATTTTTGCCGGGCTTAATGCACGCTGGATAAACAGCGATATATTGGATGTATAATTAATAACATCGATGTTCTCGTTTCTCAGCTCGCGAACGATACCATGGATACGGGAACCTTTCATTCCGACGCAAGCGCCGACCGGGTCGATACGGTCATCGTACGACTCAACGGCCACTTTTGCTCTCTCTCCCGGAATACGGGCAATCGCCTTGATGGTGATCAGACCATCGTTGATTTCCGGAACTTCAAGTTCGAACAAACGCTGCAGGAACAATTTGTCTGTACGGGAAAGGATGATCTTCGGATTGTTGTTATAGTTATCCACCCGCTGTACGATAGCACGCACGGTTTCACCTTTACGGTAAAAATCAGTCGGGATCTGTTCTGTTTTCGGGAGCAGCAACTCATTACCCTCGTCATCCAACAACAGGATCTCCTTCTTCCATACCTGGTAAACATCGGCTGCGATGATATTGCCGATT
>ENA-UEQL01003272-UEQL01003272.1-human-gut-metagenome-genome-assembly--contig:-NODE-3272-length-10141-cov-5.131359_pt1 | contig 10141 bp, 9 predicted proteins | sample MGYA00242905_ERZ507926 | MGnify/ENA primary metagenome ERZ507926 (study PRJEB26167, sample SAMN06115531) | human gut metagenome | host: Homo sapiens | place: China:Henan | collected 2015-09-09 | study...
AGGCGTTCTCTGTCGAAAATTTTCCCGATGCAATGCGTATGAGTCCGCTCATATATCCTACGGTTCCGAGCTTTTGAGCGACGTCACGGCATATACTTCTTACATACGTGCCTCCGCTGCACTCTATATCTATACAAAAAACCTTTTCCTCAACCTGCCTGACCAAATCAAGCGAATATATTTCCACTCTACGCGGAGGCAAATCAGGCGACACGCCTTTTCGGGCAAGAGTATATGCCCTGACTCCGTTTACAGACAATGCGGAGTAAGCGGGAGGGATCTGCATTTGCACGCCTTCAAGACTTTTCAGCGCATTTTTCATGGCGTCTTTATCAAACACAAAATCCTTTTCCTCGACAAGGACGCCGAAGGAATCCAAAGTATCGGTTGTTTTGCCGAAGGTAAAGAATGCCCTGTATTTTTTTCTCTTAAAAACCAAAAATCAAAAAGCTTTGTGCCCTTGCCTACCGCAATAGGCAAAACTCCGCAGGCTCCGGGGTCCAACGTCCCCAAATGCCCTATTTTTTTCTGTTTGAGTATACCGCGCAGTCTGACCACCATATCGCTTGCGGTAGGTCCCTGCGGTTTGAGAATATTTATAAATCCATCCATACAATATCTCTGACGGCTTTAAGCAATTTGTCCACAACGTCCTCGAAAAAGCCCGAAATCATACAGCCAGCAGCCTGCACATGACCTCCGCCGCCGAAATGCGCGCACACTTCGGAAATATTTTCTCCCTTGCTCCTCATACTTACCTTGTAAACATAGGGGCTGTGTTCGCATATAGAGACGCCTATTCTTGCGCCCTCGACGTTGATTGTGTAATCGATAAAGCCTTCGGTATCGTCCTTTTTGGTTCCTGTCGCGTCAAAATCTTCTTTGGTTACGTAAATAAGACAAAGTCTGCCGTCGTAATAACGTCTGATTCTCCCGAGAACCCTGCCGAGAAGCCTTGTACGCTCGAAACGGCTCGAAGCGTACAGTTTGTCGTACAAGTCAGCTATATCTATGCCCTTCTCCGCAAGCGACGACGCAATCTCAAAAACTTCTGAAGTGGTGTTGCTGTGAGAAAAATTTCCCGTATCGGTGCTCAAACCGATATACAGCAGTCGTGCCGATTCGGCGTCTATTTCCGTTCCGGATAATTTCAACAGTTTATAAACCAATTCGCAGGTGCTTGAACAATCCACAACGTAATTATATTTAGAAAAGGAAATATGGGAGTAATGGTGGTCGATACTGAGCGTGTTTGTCTGTTTTAGAAAAAACTCCGACAAATCCCCCAGCCTGCCGCTGTCGCCGCAGTCCAAAGCTACATACAAATCGAAATTTCCGCGCGGAGTGTCCGAAAAAAACTTGCCGAAACCCAAAGAATCGTACTTATGACCGATTTCGGTATCGCAAAACGCGAAAGCTTTTTTCCCCATACGCTCCAACGCCGATTTCAAGGCAAGCGTACTCCCGATTGCATCACCGTCCGGTCGGGAATGTGTAAACAATGCAATATTCCGCGCGTTTTTCAGCAATTCGAGGATTTTTTCGGGGGAATCATTCTTTTTCATTTTTGCCGCCCTCAAGCGAACTGAGCATTTTTTCTATTTTCTGACTGTACTCCATACTGTCGTCCTTCAAAAAAACAATTTGCGGGACAGACTTTATTCTCATTTCCTTAAACAGACATTGCCTGACAAAGTTTTCGCTGTGCTTAATCGCCTCAAAAGTTTTATCCGCCTTTTCTTTGTCTGCGGAAAAGACGCTGACGTACACCTTTGCATATGTCAACTCTTTGTCCGTATCCACCTTGACGATTGAAAACATTTCCGTCAATTCCTGCGATTTGACCTTTTTGGAAAGTATTTCGTATATGCTTCTTTTAAGCTCGGCATTGACCTTGTCCACTCTTGCGTTTGCCATTTGTCCTCCAATCAGTCGACAATCTGCTCCATCTTGTATGCTTCAAAAACATCGTCAACCTTTATGTCGTTGTAATTCTGAATAGAAACGCCGCATTCAAAGCCTGCGGAGACCTCCTTCACGTCATCCTTAAAGCGTTTGAGCGCAAGGATTTCTCCGTCGTGCACAATGACATTGTCGCGATAAATCCTGATTTTGGAATCGCGCGTGATTTTCCCGCTTGTGACATAGCAGCCTGCCACCGCTCCGACTCCGGTAATCTTGAACACGTTTCTGACTGAAATCTGTCCCAGAATTTCTTCCTTGAATTTAGGCGCTAGCATACCCTTCATGGCTTTGGTTATATCGTCCACCGCATCGTAAATTATGCGATAAAGTCTTATATCCACGCCCTCCGCCTCTGCCGTTGCTTTGGCGTTGGCGTCCGGTCGGACGTTGAAACCTATGATTATTGCGTTGCTCGCGCGTGCAAGCATGACGTCGTTCTCGTTGATTGCACCGACACCGCCGTGAATGGGAGATACCTTGACTTCTTCGTTGGAAATTTTTGCAAGCGAAACCTTGAGCGCTTCGAGACTGCCCTGAACGTCGGTTTTGATAATCAGATTCAGTGTTTTAAGCTGCCCTTCGTTTATCTTGCTGAAAAGGTCTCCGAGCGTGACGTTGGAAGCCGCCTTCATGTTGGACAGCTTTTCGTTGCTCTTTCTTTCGTCGGCAACGCTCTTAATCATCTTTTCCGTGCCGGCGTGCATGATGTCGCCCGCAACGGGAACATCGTCAAATCCCAGCACCTCGACGGGAATCGACGGTCCTGCGCTCTTGACGCGCCTGCCCTTGTCGTCGAACATGGCACGGATTTTTCCTACAACCGTTCCCGCGATGACAGAGTCTCCTATGCTCAGCGTGCCGTTTTTTATTAAGACGGTTGCAACAGGTCCGCGTCCCTTGTCCAGCTTTGCTTCGATAACGGTTCCCACAGCCTGCTTTTCGGGGTTGGCTTTGAGTTCCTTTATTTCCGTGACAAGCAAAACAGCTTCGAGCAAGTCTTTTATACCCGCACCCGTCTTTGCCGACACGGGCACCATAATAGTGTCTCCGCCCCAATCTTCCGCAAGAAGCTCATACTCGCTGAGCTGTTGTTTGACTCTGTCGAGATTTGCGGCAGGCTTGTCAACCTTGTTTATTGCTACGATTATCGAAACCTCCGCGGCTTTGGCATGGTTTATCGCCTCTACCGTCTGCGGCATCACGCCGTCGTCGGCTGCAACCACAATAATAGCCACGTCCGTGACCTTTGCGCCGCGCGCTCTCATGGCGGTAAACGCCTCGTGTCCGGGCGTATCGATAAACGTAATCGTTTCGTTGTTTACCGAAACGGTATAAGCGCCTATATGCTGAGTGATGCCGCCCGCTTCGCCTGACGTTACGTTTGTATGCCTTATTGCGTCAAGAAGGGATGTTTTGCCGTGGTCAACGTGTCCCATGACAGTGACAATGGGCGGACGCTTGGTATTGTCCTCAAGTCCGTCGCTTTCCGTTTCAAAGCCGGAAAGCAAAATTTCCTCCGCAGTCTTTTCCTCCTGCAATTCCAGCGTCACGTTGAAATTGCTTGCAATGTATTCGGCATATTCAAATTCAACCGTATCGTTTATGGTTTTTATTATTCCTTCCTTGAACAATTGCTTGATTATCTGCGCCACGGGTACGCCGATTTTTTCGCTCAGAACCTTAATCGGCACATCCTTGGTGTTGACAACCGCATGGTCAATCACTTTGATTATCGGCTCGAATTTGACTTCCTGCTTCTTCGGTCTTGCGCGACGGGCAAGCATTCTCTCGTCGTCCTCGTCCAGACCGGGGTTGTAGGTACGCATAAGCAATTGCTTTTTGCTTGCGGTATTTCTCTTGTCTTCGGATTTTTCAGGCGTTTTATTCTTGTTTCCGAAATTTTTGCCTGCCGAACCCATAACGGGAGGCAAAGGTGCAAAGCCGATTCTAGGTCCGCGCGGCAACGAAGGAGACGAGGTTCTGCTGCCGGCGCTCTGACCGCCGCGTCCCGCCGCTCCGTAAGGCGCTCTCGCTCCCTGAGCGGCGCTTTGCGAGGTTGTTCTCTGATTTTTGTCGCCGAAGCGCTTGGAGGTGTCGCTGCTTCTCGGCTTGCTGATTGAGTTCAATTTCTGTTTGTCAAAATCGGTCAGAAATCTTCTTACTCTGACGTTGCCCTTTTCGTCCGTATAGGTCTTTTGATTGGTCTTTTCGGCGACAGGCTGAGACTGCGCGTCCTTAGCTTCCTTTTCGGACTTTTCCGTAGCGTTTACATCGGTTTTTTTGACCTCTGCCGTCTTTTTGTCCGCGGCAGAATCCTTTTTGACAGCTTCGGAAGAAGTTTCCTGCTTTGCCGCAGCAGGACGTTCTGTCGCAGGTTCGGATTTTTTCTCCTCTACGACAGTTTTAGATTCTTTTTCCTCCGACTGCTTTGTTTTTTCCTGCGCAGCCTTTGACTCGGCGGCAGGCTCTGCTGTTCGGGCAGCCTCCTTCAACGCTTCTTCCCGCTGAATTTTCTCATGGAAAACTTTCTGTTTATCCGCAATTGCTTTGGAAATCGCGTCCAGCTTTTGTCTTGCGTCGCTCAACTCTTTCGCAAACGCGTTGGCATTTCCCATAACCACCGATTTAAGCGATTTTAAATTTTCCAACTGCGATTGCGCGGACCTAACTTTTTCTGCTGTCAAATTTTTACCTCCAAAGAACAACAAAATGTTATTTTATATTTTATCCTTCAATTCGGCATAAACTTCCTCGTCCGTTTCGCCGAGCTGTCTGTTGAGAATTTTAGATTTGGCGCACTTTGCCACGCATTGCTCGGATTTGCATATATACGCGCCGCGCCCGTTTGTTTTTCCCCTTTCGTCGTCGAGAAAAATTTTACCGTCGGGTGTTTTCACAACCCTGAACAATTCGTTCTTGGGAAAATACCGTCTGCACACGCAGCACATACGCAAAGGCACACGTTTCTCCGCCATAGGTCAATCCTCTTTTTCGACCTTTTCTTCGGCAACGGCGGCAGCCACGCCGTCGTCCTCCGTGCTTTCCGCGTCAAGCAGCCCGCTCTGCATGGCGGCGGAATAAGACTTTACGTCAATCTTCCATCCCGTAAGACGCGCGGCAAGGCGGGCATTCTGTCCTTCCTTTCCTATCGCAAGCGACAGCTTGTCGTCGGGAACTATAACCTTGGCTTCCTTGGTATCTTCGTTAGCCTGAACCATAAGCACCTGCGCGGGACTCAAAGAACGGGCGATAAAATCAAGTATATCCTCGCTCCAAGGTATAACGTCGATTTTTTCGCCGCCTATTTCGGAAACGACCGCGTTGATTCTCACGCCCTTATTTCCCACGCACGCGCCCACGGCGTCCACGTCCGCATCCTTGGAATAAACCGCGATTTTTGTCCTGAATCCTGCTTCTCTCACAATAGATTTTATTTCGACTATTCCCGCTCGGATTTCGGGTATTTCGTTTTCAAGAAGCTTGCGAATAAAAGCAAAGCTTGACCTACTTAGCAGAACCTGAGGTCCCTTTCCCGCATCCTTGACTTTTTTGATTAGTACTTTTATCCTGTCTCCGACGGCAAACTTTTCTCCGGGCACCTGGTCGGCGGGCAAAAGCATACCTTCCATCTGATTTTTTCCGATTTCGACAAAAATGGTGCCGTCGTCCTTGATTCGACTTACAACGCCTACAATCAAATCGTTTTCCTTGTCGGCGTATTGGGAATAAGTCATGCTGCGCTCCGCCTCTCGCAACGTCTGCATAACGACCTGCTTTGCAGTCTGAGCGGCGATTCTGCCAAACTCCTTGGGAGCGATTTTCGTAACCACTCTGTCGCCCACCTTGTAACTCTTTTTTATTTCCCTCGCTTCTTCGAGAGAGATTTCCTTTTCGGGGTCCTCTACGGTCTCCACGATGTTTTTGTACGCGCATACCTCTATCCCGCCCTTTTCGGGATTGAGTTTAAGCTCTACGTTCATTGCCTCGCCGAAATTCTTTTTGCAGGCAAAAGACAGTGCGTTTTCGAGCGCGGCAACAAAAACGCTCTTATCGATTCCCTTTTCCCTTTCAAGGTCATCAAGTGCCGCAAAAAAATCCTTGTTAATCATTTTCCCGTGTCCTCCGACTAAAATTTAATGACCGGCTTTACAGAAGCCGCAGCAGAATATTTGATTTCCACCAACCCGCCCTTTTCGGTTCTTATGCAAAAACCTTCCTTGTCGTACTTTTCAAGCACGCCGACTATTCTTTTTTTCCCGTCGACGGGCGCATAAAAACCCACTTCGATTTCCTTGCCCGCATTTCTCGCAAAATCTCTTTCCGTTTTCAAGGGGCGGTCGATTCCCAACGAAGAAACATTGAGAATGTAAGACGCGCCGTTTGTGGGGTCGAGAATATCCAGCGGCTCGTCTATGGCGCGGTGAAGCTTTTCGCAATCGTCTATTGTCACGCCGCCTTCCTTGTCGATAAAAAAAGTAAGGTTCATCCCGTTGTGCTTTCGGACGTATTCGACCTCGACTATTTCCAACCCCAACTCGTCCGCGAAAGGCCGCGCAAGTTTTTCGGCTTCTTCCTTGACATTTTTCATGTAAGCCAAGTCTCCTCATAAGGATATGAGAGAGGGAAAACCCTCTCTCATACCGAATTCAGTATTTAAGATAGTGATATTATATCACATAAAAAAAGTTTTTACAACTGTTTTATATCAGTTCGGGGTCTTTTTCCAATAATTTTTTCAGCAGATGCGCGGTTGCCGCCGCGTCGCAAAGACTGCGGTGCGCATTGTCCAACGGAATTTCAAAATACTTTGTCAGCACGTCCAGCGTAAATTTACCCGGCTCCTCTCCCCTGAACCTGTCTTGCGCAAACAATTGCCGCGAAAGTTCAAGAGTGTCAAGCTTTTTGTTGTCGAACAAATATCCCGACGGTTTGGCAAAATATCTCAAAAAACCGTAATCGAATTCGAGATTGTGAGCCACCATGACGGAGCCGAAACAAAATTTGTAAAAATCCCCCATTACCTGCTGAATTGTCGGCGCGTTTTCCACCATTTCGTCCGATATGCCCGTAAGGTCGGTTATTCGGGCGTCTATTTTTTTTTGCGGATTTATCAGCGTGCTGAAACTTTCCTTTATCTCGCCGTCTATCATTTTTACGGCGCCAATCTCTATGATTTTGTCCTCCAAAACACGCAATCCCGTGGTTTCAAAATCAAAAACCACTACGGTATTATTCAAAAAAAATTCAGGCGGCTTGTTCGTCGCGGCAAGCAAATCAATCTGATTCGGTTCTATGTAGGGCTCAGGCTCGACTACCATGTATTTGGCGCACGGCGGTCTTGAAACGAAAGAGTTTCCGTCCTCGTCCGCCGCTATCTTGCACCGGCTTATCTGATATGCGGTAATTTGCTCGCACTTTGTAAAATTGCTGACGGTGGTTTTGCCTCTCACCACGATTTCGTCCCCGTCGTAAACGCTCAGGAATTTTTTGAGATTGTTTTCGTCTTTGGCAAAATATACGCATGGTATTTCGCCCGAAAAATCCTGCAAATCGAATTTGCACAGTACAAAATCCTTTTCACGAGGCCTGTAAGTCGTCGGATTGTGCACCTTGCCGCAAACGATTGTCAGCTCCTCTCCCGCTCTTACGTCAAGAATATATTTAGGAGGGGTATCGATTGCTCTTCCTATAAGTTCCTTTACGCTTTCCAGCTTGATTTTGCGCGAAGGCAGGGAAAGCTGAGCGCTTATATTCAGGTCCCGTTTTTCCTCTAACTCCTTTACCCTTTCGTCGAAATCTATGTCGGACGGCTTTACGATTCGTTTTAAAGCTATCTTATAATTGGTATATCCCGAAACAAAATCGGCAAATTTTTCGGCAAAACGGGAGGACTCCACAAGTTTTTCCGTTTCTTCCGACAGCCTTAGCTCTACGCAAAAACCGTCTTCCGAAACGACGAACGACTGTTCTTTCGGGGAAATCGCAGCGGAGAGCGCCTGAAACCCCGACAAGAATCCGACAAACAAATCCTGCGCACCCCTGAGGTCCAAATAATCCCTGTCTATTTTCAGCCTGATTTTGAAATAAGGCGGACAAGCCTCCCGCACGACGCTCAAAATTTTGTCTCTTAAACCGTCGTCGGGGAGAACGGGAAAAGCAAAGTTAAACAGGCATGACCTCTCTCTCATATCCAGCTTGACTCTCCTGAGTTTGAGCATATCGAGAGTATAGCTTTTGTCTCCCGCGGAAACAGATATATTTCCGATTTTTTCTTTGATTATATCTAAAATCATATAAGCTTTTGTATCTCTTTTATAAACTCGGTTACTACATCAGCCGAGCTTACCGTTCTGAAAACTTTTCCGTTTTTGAAAAATACCGCGTTGCCGTCGCCGAGAGCCAATCCGACGTCGGCGTCCTTGGCTTCGCCCGGACCGTTTACCGCGCATCCCATGACGGCAATTTTCAAAGGTCTTTTTATATTTCTCGCAAACGCGTAAACTGCCTTTGCGGTACCGATTAGGTCGCCTTTGCATCTGCCGCAGGAGGGACAGGATACGAATTTAAGCCCCTCGTTAAGCCCCAGAGCGGTCAGAATCTCATTTGCGACAAACACCTCGTCCACGGGATTTTCCGTCAGGGAAACACGTACGGTATCCCCTATTCCGTCCGAAAGCAACGCGCCTATGCCTATGCTGTTTTTTACTATACCCGTCTGACCGACGCCGGCTTCAGTAACACCGATATGCAACGGATAATCGCAGAGCGAGGCAAGCCTGCGGTTGGCGGAAATTGTTTCCGACGTGTCGCTTGATTTAAGCGACAGCACAAGATTTTCAAATCCGTTTTTTTCACAGAATCTTACTTTGGCAAGCAGACTTTCGGTCAGCGCAACGCACTTGTCCTTAAAGCTGTCCAAAAAGCATTTCTCTACGGAACCGCTGTTTACGCCGATTCTAATCGGAACGCCGTGAGCCTTTGCGCAGTCGAGAACATGCGTCACATTGTTTTCTCCGCCTATGTTGCCGGGATTTATTCTGATTTTGTCGGCGCCGTTTTCAATAGCGGCAACGGCAAGTCTGAAATCGAAATGAATGTCGGCAACCAGCGGCAAGCCGATTTCGTCCTTGATTTTTTTCAGCGCCGCAGCGTCTGAAAGGTCAAGCACCGCGACTCGGACAATATCGCAGCCTGCGCCTTCAAGCTCTCTGATTTGTTTTATCGTAGCGTCCGTATCGGCTGTGCGGGTATTTGTCATGGATTGTACGGTAATTTTGTTTCCGCCGCCGAGCAGCACGTCTCCTACTTTTACTACTTTGGAAAATCTCATCTGTCTTTTCTTATGTCAGATATCGCAATACGTCAACCAATATAACGAGACCGAACAGCAAAATCATGCCAATCGCATGAATCCAGCCCTCTACCTTTCTGTTTACTGGCTTGCGGAATATCCATTCGATAAGGACGAATATAACTCTCGAACCGTCCAGTGCAGGCAAAGGCAGCAAATTGAAAACCGCAAGATTGACGGAAATCAGCGTGATAAGGAACAGCACGTTGGAAAAGCCCGTCCGGATTACCTGAGTGGTCATATCGATTGTGGTTATCGGTCCGCCGATGTCTTTAATCGGCACCCTTCCGGTAATCAATCCTCCCAAAGTTTCGAGTATATATCCTCCCGCGCGCAGACAATAAGGCACGCTTCTGCCGAGCGCCTGTCCGAAAGTAAAACTGTTTTTTACATAGGCGTTCTGCACGCCCCAGCCGTTAGCCTCTTCCTTGACGGGATTTCCGTTTTCGTCAAGCACCACATTGCCGTTTTCGTCAAGCTTGTCGACGGTAAACTTTCCCTTTCTGACGTTTTCGATAGTTACCTTTTCACGCTTGCCCTGTGCGTTTTCGCGCAAAACCACGACGTCCATTTCATCGCCCGCGCCGGCAATATAATTGCTTACGTCGACGACGAGATAAACTACCTTTCCGTCGATTTTATAGATTATGTCGCCTTCCTTAAAACCCGTGCCCTGCTGATAGGCGTCGTAATTCACCGACGATTCGTAAACCTTTTGTATGGCGAGCGCGTCGTCCCCGAAAGCCCAGAAAGACTCCTCCAGGGAAACAAAGGTATCGATTTCATGATCTGCCAGCTTTCTTTTCACATCATCATTATTGGCTA
>ENA-UEQL01003274-UEQL01003274.1-human-gut-metagenome-genome-assembly--contig:-NODE-3274-length-10133-cov-4.138027_pt1 | contig 10133 bp, 8 predicted proteins | sample MGYA00242905_ERZ507926 | MGnify/ENA primary metagenome ERZ507926 (study PRJEB26167, sample SAMN06115531) | human gut metagenome | host: Homo sapiens | place: China:Henan | collected 2015-09-09 | study...
AAAAACAGCACGATAAAAAACGGTAGCAATAACAAGGTTGAAACTGAAGAAATAGTAGAATAATATGCAACGTCTTCAATGCTTTTTGCAGATCTTCCTTTGCCACATCCCGCACACTGTACATCTGAATTCCGTATTCCATCATCATTCCGTCCTTTCTCCGCAATCCTGCGGCATCGGGAATATCTTACCACATCAAATTGCTTTTTGCAAGACATAAACAGCGCTGTGACAGACAATTATTGCGTTTTTTCGGGATTTTCCTGCATCAGATCCGCAATCGTGATGCCGTCAAAAAAATCGTTGGTCAGTTTGTTGAAGCGGCTCCACATGGCAATGGTGCGGCAGCAGCCCGAACGCGTGCAGGGTGCCTCCCCGGTCAGGCAGGAGACCGGCGCCAGATCCCCCTCGGTCAGACGCAGGATCTCGCCCACGCGGTAATCCGCCGGCTTGCGCGTCAGGCGGTAGCCGCCGCCCTGTCCCTGCATCCCCTCCACCAGACCGTTTTTCACCAGAACCGGCATGATCTGCTCCATGTATTTTTTGGAGATTTCCAGCCGTCCGGCAATGTCCTTCATGGCGATATACTCCCCCGCGCGACCGTTTTCCGCCAGGTCGATCATCATCCGCAGGGCGTAGCGCCCCCTTGTCGATACCATCATATCGCGCCTCCCAACTCAGCGGATCACTCCGCCGCCGACCACGGTGTCCCCGTCGTACAGAACCACTGCCTGCCCGCGCGTGACCGCCCGTTGCGGCGCATCGAACACCAGATGAAGCCGTCCCGGCGCCGGGACCGTTGCGGTCGCCCACGTCTCCGCCTGACGGTAGCGCACCTTGGCTTTGACGCGCAGCGGGGCGGTCGGCTCATCGCAGGCGATCCAGTTCATGCCGTCCGCATCCAGCTCACGCGTGAACAGATCGGCGTTTCTCCCCAGCACCACCCGGTTCGTCTCCGGCTCAATCCGCACCACATAAAGCGGCTCCCCGGCGGCAATCCCCAGCCCCTTGCGCTGACCGAGCGTGTAGTGAATAATCCCCCGGTGCCGACCGAGCACGTGCCCGTCAAGGTCAACAAAATCCCCCGCCGGGTAGTCCCTCCCCCGGTAGCGGCAGATGAAGGCTGCATAATCCCCGTCCGGCACGAAGCAGATGTCCTGGCTGTCCGGCTTGTCCGCGTTGAAGAACCCCTGCTCCGCGGCAATGCGGCGTGTCTCCTCCTTTGCCATCCCGCCCAAGGGGAAGCACGTGTGCGCCAGCTGCTCCTGCGTCAGCGCATAGAGGACGTAGCTCTGATCCTTCTCCGGCACCGCCGATTTTTTCAGCAGATACCGCTCCCCCGACCGCTCGATCCGTGCATAGTGCCCCGTGACCACGCAGTCACAGCCCAACTCCTGCGCGCGGCGATAAAGCCGGTCGAATTTGAGATGCCGGTTGCAGTCAATGCAGGGATTCGGGGTCGCACCGGACTCATAGGCGCAGACAAAGCGCTCCATGACCTCGCGGCGGAAGTCGCCCGTAAAATTGAACACATAGTAAGGAATCCCCAGCCGGTGCGCCACGCTCCGCGCGTCCTCGACATCGTCCAGCGAACAGCAGGTTTTGCTCCGCTCCGCCTCCGGGGCAGCCTCGCCGGAGTACAGCTTCATCGTCACGCCGATGCAGTCGTACCCCGCCTGCTTCATCAGATAAGCGGCGACAGAGGAATCCACGCCGCCGCTCATTGCGATCAATGCCTTACTCATGACAGTGCGGGCAGGAGTCACAGTCCGCAAACTTACAGGAATCGTAGGGGATGTGATTCCGGTCGTAGTAATCCTTCACCGCCGCACGGATGGCTTCCTCGGCAAGCACCGAGCAGTGCATCTTGTGTGCCGGCAGACCGTCCAGGGCTTCCGCCACCGCCTTGTTGGAAAGCTCCAGCGCCTCGCTGACCGGCTTGCCCTTGATCATTTCGGTTGCCATGGAGCTGGAGGCGATTGCCGAGCCGCAGCCGAAGGTCTCGAATTTGACATCGGTGATGATATCGTTCTCGATCTTCAGATAAATCTTCATGATGTCGCCGCATTTCGCGTTTCCGACCTCGCCCACGCCGTCCGCGTTTTCGATGACCCCCACATTCCGGGGGTTCCGGAAGTGATCCATTACCTTATCGCTGTACAGTGCCATTGTTCCTCACTCCTTTATTTCAGATAGAATTCCTTTTTCCCGCTGACCTTATCGCGCCACAGCGGGGACATATTCCGCAGATATTCCACCACCGCAGGAATTTCGCGGAGCATATCGTCCACGTCCTCCCCGGTGTTCGTCTCGCACAGGGACAGCCGGAGCGACCCGTGCGCGATTTCGTGCGGGTGCCCGATGGCAAGCAGGACATGGCTGGGATCCAGCGACCCGGAGGTGCACGCCGAGCCGGAGGACGCGCAGATGCCCTTTGCATCCAGCAGAAGCAGGAGGCTCTCCCCCTCGATCCCCTCAAAGCAGAAGTGCACATTGCCCGGCAGACGGTTGACGGGGTCGCCGTTGAGCACCGAATGCGGGATCTTCGACAGCCCCGCGATCAGCCGGTCGCGCAGAGCAGACACCTTGGCGGCGTTCTCCTCCATATGCCCGCAGGCATCGTCCAGCGCCGCCGCCATGCCCATGATGGCAGGCAGATTCTCGGTTCCGGCGCGCTTGCCCCGCTCCTGCGCACCGCCCTCAATCAGGCTGATAAGCGGAATGCACCGCCGGCAGTAAAGGACACCGATGCCCTTCGGACCGTGGAACTTATGCGCCGAGAGCGACAGCATATCGATGTTCTGCGTTGCCACATTGATGGGCAGATGTCCCGCCGCCTGCACCGCGTCCGTGTGGAAGATCACCCCTGCCGCGCGGCAGATTTTTCCGATTTCCGCAACCGGCAGAACCGAGCCGATCTCGTTGTTTGCGTACATCACCGTAACCAGGCAGGTATCCGGTCGGATGGCGGCTCTGACCTCCTCCGGCGTGATGTTTCCCGTGCGATGCACATCCAGCAGCTCCACCTCAAAGCCGCGCGCCTTCAGCTTTTCCAGTGTATGCAGGACGGCGTGATGCTCAAAAGCCGTGGAGATAATGTGCTTCTTTCCCTTTTTCTCTCCGATTGCCGCGGCGGACAGGATCGCCTGATTGTCCGCTTCGCTTCCGCCAGAGGTAAACGTGATCTCGCGCGGGGTACACCCCAGACGCTTTGCAATCCGCTCCCGCGCCGCCGTCAGCGCCTCGTTTGCCCGCTGTCCGACCGAATGCAGGCTGGAGGGATTTCCGTAAATCCGATCCAGGTAAGGCAGCATCGCGTCAATGGCGACCCGGCTCATTTTTGTGGTTGCGGCATTATCCGCATAAATTTCTCTCATGGATTCGTCCTCTCTTCCCGGAGCAAACGGTACAGCTCCGGCAGCATTCCTTCAAATTTCACTCCGTACCAGTGGGCAGGGTCATCCACCGTGTTCCGGATGCACGCCACCGTGAAGTCCGCCGCAAGCCTTGCCGCGTCCGCCACGCTTTTCCCGCCCATCATCGCTCCCGTGAATGCCGAAGCGTACACATCGCCTGTTCCGTGACAGTTTTTTCCCACGCGCGCGTGCTCATAGTAATCCGTCCCGCCGTCCCGCACAACCAGAACCCCGGTTTTGTCCGGACGGTAGCCGACACCGGTCAGAACCACCGTCCGGTCACCCACCGCATCGGTCAGGCGAGCGGTCAGGTCCGCAATCCATGCCCGGTCGTAGGTCTCCCGGTACGGCACCCCGGCAAGCAGACACGCCTCGGTGATGTTCGGCAGCAGAATATCCGCCGTGCGGCAGAGCGACCGCATTTCATCGACAAACGCCGCATCGAACGCCGGGTAAAGCCGCCCGAAATCCGCCATGGCAGGGTCAACGATCCGCACGGCGCCGTCCGGGAGGCTGGTTTTGATGATCTCCCGCACCTGTTCCACCTGCCGCGCGCTTCCCAGGTATCCGGTATAGATTGCGTCAAACCGGATGCCCTCCTGCTCCCATGCGGCACGGATGCGCGGCATCTCGTCGGTCAGATCCAGCGACGTGAAATGCCGGAACGCCGTGTGCGTGGAGAGCAGTGCCGACGGGAGCACGCACGTCTCATGCCCGCAGACCGAAAGAATCGGCAGGGCGACCGTCAGGGAGCACTGCCCCACGCAGGAAATGTCCTGGACGGTCAGAATCCGCTTTGCCTCCATCGCGTCAGTCGGCAAACAGCGGCGTGGAAAGGTAGCGGTCACCGGTATCGGGCATCAGCACCACCACGGTCTTTCCGGCGTTTTCGGGTCTTTTCGCCAGCCCGATCGCCGCCCACAGCGCCGCACCGGAGGAGATTCCGACCAGAACCCCCTCGCGCTTGCCCATCAGTTTTCCGGTTGCAAACGCGTCCCCGTTCGAAACGGTGACGATCTCATCATAGATCTTCGTATCCAGCACCGCCGGGACAAAGCCCGCGCCGATGCCCTGAATCTGATGCGCTCCTGCAACACCGGTGGACAGCACCGCCGAGGTTGCCGGCTCGACCGCAACGATCTTCACCTCCGGCTTTTTCTCCTTCAGGTACCGCCCCACACCGGTCACGGTGCCGCCGGTTCCCACACCGGCAACAAAGATATCCACCTTGCCGTCCGTATCCGCGTAAATTTCGGGTCCGGTCGTCTCATAGTGCGCCTGCGGGTTGGAGGGATTGACAAACTGCCCCGGAAGGAAGGCATTCGGAATCTCCCGTGCCAGCTCATCCGCCTTTGCAATCGCGCCCTTCATGCCCTTTGCCCCCTCGGTGAGGACCAGCTCCGCGCCGTATGCCTTCATCAGCTGTCTGCGTTCGACCGACATGGTCTCCGGCATGACGATGATGATGCGGTATCCCCTTGCGGCGGCAACCGAGCAGAGCCCGATGCCGGTATTTCCGGAGGTCGGCTCGATGATGACCGAATCCTTTGTCAGCTTTCCGGCGCGCTCGGCATCGTCCAGCATCTTTTTCGCAACCCGATCCTTGACAGACCCGGCGGGGTTGAAATATTCCAGCTTGGCAAGCAGCTTTGCCTGCAGATCAAATTCCTTTTCAATATGCGTCAGCTCCAGAAGCGGCGTTTTTCCGATCAGCTGATCCGCGGAGGTGTAAATGTTTGACATGGTGCTTCTCCTTTACCTATCAAAGCAGTAGGTTTTACGCTTATATGATACCACACTTTACCTACCTTGTCAATAGGTAATTGCGCGGTTTCGCATTTTTCGGCAAAAAAGACACGTGGCGATTTTCCGCGTGTCTTTTTTTGTTGATTTTTACAGGTTCAGTGCCTGCCGCATGGCGACCAGTGCGTAGGATGCAAACCCATGGTCGCGGCTTCCGTGATGCTCGCGGTATTCCCACAGCGTCCCGGTCTCCTCCGCCATGCCGCCGAAGAAGCCGGCAAGACTGTCCAGCACCGCCCGGTTCTCGCCCATTTTCAGGAGCGCCTCCAGCCGCAGATACGCGCCGATGAACGCGTTGATCGGGGCGATCTCGTCCAAAAGGATCTTCCGGTCGGAGCCGAAAACCTCCAGCACCAGCCGGCGCAGCTCCGCATACTCCGGTGCCGTCATGTCGATCCCCCCGAAGAGGATGGCGTAATACTGCCCCGCCTCGGAGCAGTCGGAAAGGCGCCTCAGCTTCCCGTTCTCCCGTACCGCGTGATCGAGGAACAGCCGCCCGTCAAAGGACTGCCGCACCGTCTCGCGCGCCACGCGCTCCGCCTTCTCCCCTGCCGCGCGGTCGCCGAACAGCCGTTCCGCGCACCGCAGAACCTCGGCATAAAGGAAGTTGGTGGGGTAACTGACGTCCTGCGTCCACCCGTTTGCCCGGCTCCACTCCACAAAGTTCCAGGACGGGAGCGATTCCAGCAATCCGTCGGAATTCTCGTACCGGGCATAGAAGGCAAGCAGCTCGTACACCGTTTTCCGGAATTTTTCGCGATCCGCCCCGTGCCCGCGGTTGCTGACATAGTCCTCGACCTCCAGAATATACCACATCGTCCACTGCGGAATGAATTTTCCGTCATCCTGCGCATCGGACGGATAGCACATCGGCAGAACGCCCTCCGGGTATTCGCCCGCATTCTCATACAGCCGGTAATTCTCCAGGAACGCGTCCTCCACCGCCGTGCTTCCGTGCAGGCAGTACTCGGTCTTTGCGGTGAAATAGGAATCACAGAGCCAGCCGGCGCGCTCGCGCGAGGGACAGTCGGTGTACAGATCGACCGCATTGTGCGCGAAGGTCCGGATCCCCGCCTCGTAAATGCCGCGCAGGACGGGATCGGTGATCTCCTCCGGAACGCGGACATCGGAAGTGTTTCCGGCAAAGCTGCGGACGCCGAAGCCGTCCAGCCACAGATCGCCCTTCTTTACAAAGACCGCCGCATATTTCAGCGTATACGGCTCAAAGGAGAGAAAATCGAACCGTCCGCCCAGTGTCAGATCGATCACATTGTGCACGTGCATATCCGTGAAGGTGAACCGGTCCGGCGAGGCGTCCTCCGAGAACGCCAGAACAACCTCGGTTCCCTCCTCCGCCGTGCCGAACAGGTGCAGAAAGCCCGTTTCCGTCCGGCTCATTTCAAAGATCGCGTAATGCCCCTCGCACACGCCCAGCGGCAGAGCGGTCTCCCCCGCCTCGCGGAGCTGCTTCTGCCCCTGCACCCATTCGTAGGAGTGCCGGACCTCGTCCTCCGGATAGCGCCCCCACCGCTCGGAGGGCTGGAAGGAATAGAAATTTTTGTGCACCGTTGCATCCGGATCAGCTTCAAAGTGACCCATGGACGACGCGCAGGAAAGCGGCACATCGGTATACACCGGATACGGTGCGACCCGCTCAATCACGCGCGGCGGGTTCTCCGTCACCGCCACCGGCACGCTCCGCTCAAACAGCGAACAGCGCAGATCCCATTCCTCCACAAAGTGACGCTGAACCGAGTAGCGCGCGGTCTTCGGATTGCGGATGCCGGAGAGGTAGCAGTCAAAATCCCGCCCGGTTGCGGCAAGAATCTCACCGTTCCGCACCACCTCCGCCCAAAGAAACATCGGCTGCAGGACCGTTGACAGCGACCGGCACCCGTGTCCGCTGACCGAAACGATGATCTGATTCCCGCATTTTCTGCCGTGACCCTCCAGCGGGATACGATCCATCCGCGCGTATCCCTTTGCCGTCCGTGCGGGACCGGACGCGACAAACACGCCGTTCACCGATACCCGGTAAACATCCGCCGCGCAGATGTGCAGCTCCGCGCCGGACAGCGAGTCCACCTGCGCCGCAAAGGTTGCGAAGGCGTTCATCACGCCGTCCAGCTCCTTTACCGTAATCGGTTTTGCCACTTTGAACATTTCAAGCACCTCCGGGGTCTTTCTTGGAATAATTATACCCTGGATTGCCGGCAATGTCAATAGAAAACAGCCGCTCTTTTTTGTCAATTTTTCATGACAACCGCGCAGAAAGATTCCGGCAATCGCGCAAAAAGAGCAGAAAGCGCGCAAATGCGTGCAAGCCAATATCGGTTGCCTGCAGTGAAAGCTTTCGCCCGCCTTTTTGTGGAGGCGGGCGAATTGGTGTTTGAATTTCGTTGTGTCAAAACCGGGGGTGTCTTTTTCTCTTCATTCAGCCGGCTCCGCGTCCGCCATTTTCGACATCTCGCGCTGCGCCATGACCAGCCCGTAGTAAATGCCCTTTTTCTCCATCAGCTCGTCATGCGTCCCGGTCTCGGCAACGCGTCCGCCGTCCAGAACGACCAGCCGGGTCGCGCCGCGGAGCGTGGAGAGCCGGTGCGCAATGGCAACGGTGGTCCGCCCGCGGGTCAGCACCGCAAGCGCCTCCTGAATCAGCTTTTCCGTCTCGGTATCCAGGGCGGAGGTTGCCTCGTCCAGGATCAGCAGCTTCGGATCGTGCAGCAGGGCGCGCGCAATGGCAAGCCGCTGTCGCTCCCCGCCGGAAAGCGTATATCCCCGCTCGCCGATGGTGGTGTTGTACCCGTCCGGCAGATTGACGATGAAGGAATGCGCACCCGCGTACTTCGCCGCCCGGATGACCTCATCCCGCGTGGCGTCCGGCTTTGCGTAGGTCAGGTTCTGCCAGACGCTCCCGGCAAACAGGAAGTTCTCCTGCAAGACCACGCCCATATGCCGCCGCAGCTCGGACTGCGGGATCTCGCGGATGTCCACTCCGTCCAGCCGGATGGCACCGTCATCCACATCGTACATCCGCATCAGCAGATTGATCAGCGTGGATTTTCCGACCCCCGACCGACCGACAAGACCGATGAATTCTCCCGGTGCAATGTGCAGACTGACATCCCGCAAAACCTCATCGCCGTCCCCGTAGCCGAAGGATACGTGATCGATTTCCACCTCCCCGCGAAGGGTTTCCGGAATCACCGGCGTCTGACTGTCCGGAATGTCAATCGGAGCATCCAGCAGTCCGAACACGTTCGACAGCGACACCGCCGCCGCCGCAAGCTGGCGCGGGACGCGGATCAGCACGGCAAGCGGAGAGTAGATCATGCCCGCATAGGAGGACAGCTGGGACATCTCGCCCGCCGTCATCTCGCCGGTCAGCATCCGGCTTCCGACAAAATACAGCAGGACAAATTCGCCGATGCCCATCAGAAAATTCAGCACCGGCATCAGGAGTGCCCACACCTTCTCCTGCCGCAGCTGGGAATCCCGCTCGGACGCCGCCATGGAAACAAACCGCTCCTCCTCCCGCCGCTCCATGCCGTATGCCTTGACGACTCGGATGCCGGAGAACACGTCATGCAACACCGCATTTCCCCGTGCGTTCAGGTCGCGGGTACGGCGCGTGAGCTGACGGATAAACCGCCAGGTCATCCGGAATGCCAGGGTGATGATCGGTGCCGGAAGCAGGATCATCAGCGCCAGCCGCCAGTCCACGGTGAACAGATAGAAGGACACGGCAAGCAGGAGCAGCCCCTGCTCCAGCACCGACGGCAACACGTCCACGATAAAATTCTTGATCCGGGCAGTGTCGCCGTTCACCCGCTTCATCAGTTCTCCCGATGTCATGCGGTAAATGCTGCCCACCGACATCGCCTGCACCCGGCGGAACACCGTGTCCCGCAGACGCACAACCAGCCGGTTTCCGGCAACCGTCAGAAACCAGGTCCGCGCCATGCCGAACAGCCTCCCTGCCAGGTTGAAGGCCAACAGACTCATCACCACGCCGACAAAGCCCGCAAGCAGAGCAGAGCCGCCCGGATTCTGAATGTAATCATCCACCATCCACCGGTTGATGCGCGGAATGATGAGGCTGACCGCCGTGGAGGCAATGAAAAACAGGATGGTCAGTGCAATGAACCCGAACTCCGGCTTTGCCAGCTTTGCAAGACGCAGGAGCGCCGATTTTGCGGAGGTTTTCGGCAGGGCGGCTTCCTTTTTCCGCTCCGCCCCGTCGGAGACCGTCCCCGTCATACGGCGCAGACGTCGGTTGACCGCCCGCACAAAGCCGCCGGCATCCGGGGCGCATTTTGCCGTGGCACGTGCCAGCAGCAATTCCTCTCCCCCGGCAGTCCGGGCAATGATCTCCACACTGCCGACGCCGCCGGGAGAGGAGATATGCTCCAGCTGCTTCAGCTCCAGCACCCGTTCTGCCTTGCCGGACTCCCGGATCACCAGCCGGTCATCCGCCGTCAGGATCAGAAAGGTCTCCGTGCGGCGTCCGGCTTCGTTCGCACACAGGTCGGCGGCAAACAGCGCGGCAGGCGGTGCGTCCCGAAAGGAAGGATCGGTCGCGCACAGCCGCTCCAGCGGGGTCGGCTCTTGTTTCTTCTTTCGCCAGAATCGCATACCGATACCTCAGATGTACAGATCCAGCCGCTTCCGGCTTTCCCGGTCAAGCGCCGACAGATCGGGAATCTCATACCGGTTTCCGTCCACATCGGAGAATGTGACCGACCCCTCCCCGATCCGGAAGATGCTCCGGTACGCGTCCTGCAGGGTAAAGGTCAGCTGTCCGGCGTCCGCAGTCAGGACGGTCCAGTAGGAGAAGCCGTACCGCTCCCGCACACGCAGGATTTTTGTAACCGTCGGCGCGTAGTAGCGCAGGCGAAGCTCCTCTTCCATCAG
>ENA-UEQL01003279-UEQL01003279.1-human-gut-metagenome-genome-assembly--contig:-NODE-3279-length-10111-cov-5.135440_pt1 | contig 10111 bp, 3 predicted proteins | sample MGYA00242905_ERZ507926 | MGnify/ENA primary metagenome ERZ507926 (study PRJEB26167, sample SAMN06115531) | human gut metagenome | host: Homo sapiens | place: China:Henan | collected 2015-09-09 | study...
CGCCGTCATCTGCTGCATAATCTCGCGTCTGCCTCCGTAGGTTCCAACCGGCATACCGCCACCGACTTCACACCGGAGGCGTCGTCCGTCGCCGTCAGCTTGACATGGACATCCTCCTTGAAGAACAGACCGAAGGTGATTTTGTTAATGAACGCCTGGAATGCTGTGCGTTCGTTCAGCTTGACCTCACCGGTCGGCGTGGTCTTATCGATCTTGTAGTTCTCGGTCACTGCCGCAGAGATCGCGCCAGTTTCGGTGTTCTTCACATAGAAGGTCAGCTCGCCGCTGGCAGTTTCCTCCGAAGCGGTCAGTGTATCCGCCCACTCGTCGTTTACCGTATCGGTCAGGCTGAGCTTGTAGCCATGCTTTGCCGTGATAACAAAATCTTTATTGATCCAGTCATGGGAGTTTACGCCATATTCGCTGCCGACAGCGACATATTCGACGATATTCGCCGTAATGCCCGCAACCGTGCATCGTTCGCCGTAATGCCGCGCGGCTGGGTGAGCGTGTAGTTGCCGACGGTCACGCCATCGCCGGAGAGAGTAAACGCCGTGAAGCTGATGGGAATATTCTTAGAAGTCGCCACGCTGTCGAAGGTCGGAGTGCCGTTTACGAGCGTTAGCACATCGCCGTCAACCACGCCCACCAGTGTCGGCGTACCATCAATTGTGGCGGTGTTTTTGCCGTCATATGGCTTATCTTTAACCTTGAGGTCAGCGATCGTCAGCTCTTTCGGCGTGATGTTTGCCGTTGTGCTGTCGGGCTGAGCCGCCAGCAGATAGTTCGCCGCGTCATCTCCCGAAAGGGCAAAATCATAGAACACGACTGTCTTGCCGTTGCCGACATTCTTGTTATCATACGCCGCTTTACCGGTGACGATCGCCACCTCGTCGCCGTCAATCAGTCCGTCAAATGTTCCGGCTGCCGTGACCTTGGCATCGGTGTTGCCGTCGTAGACTTTGGAGGCCTCGGCAGCCGTATCCACGATCTTGATCTCTTTGACTGTGATATCTGCCGTTACCGCATCGGGCTGTGCAGTGAGCTTATAGTTTGCTGCCGCCGAGCCGGAAAGGGTAAAGTCGGTGAAGGTAACCGTTTTGCCGGTGCCGGCGTTCTTATTGTCGTAGGCCGCCGAGCCCGCAACGATCGTGAGATTGTCTCCGTCGTAGTTTGCAGACGGTGTTCCCGCGCTTGTGATCTTTGCACCGGTCGTGCCGTCATAGATTCTGCTCGTCTCAACCGCTGTGCCGTTGATGGTGATTTCCTTAACGATAATATCCGCAGTTGTGCTCGTCGGCTGTGCAATCAATTTGTAGTTTGCAGCCGCATCGCCTGCAAGCGCAAATCCGCTAAATGTTACCTTTTTGCCGGTGCCGACATTCTTGTTGTCGTAGGCTGCCGAACCGGCAACGATCGTGAGGTTCTCGCCGTCGTAGTTATCGGACGGTGCGCCTGCATTTGTGATATTCGCTTCGGTTGTGCCATCGTAAACCTTGGAGCTTTCCACAGCTGCGCCGTTAATGGTGATCTCCTTGGCAGTGATGTCAGCGGTAACGCTTGCCGGCTGCGCTTTGAGCGTATAGTTTGCTGCGTCATCCCCTATAAGGATAAATCCGGTAAAGGAAACCGTCTTGCCTGTGCCGACATTCTTGTCGGTGTAGGTAGCCCTGCCGACTGAAACAGCCGCTTTATCCCGGCTTATAATGCCGCTCACCGTACCCGGAGAGGTGATTCTTGCCGAATTCGTGCCGTCGTAGACTTTAGAAGCTTCGACCGCCGTCCCGGTAACGGTGACCTCCTTTTGCACGATTACGAACAGTGCCGTCGCCTCGCCCGCCTCGTAGTTATCGGTCTCGGCCGTCGTTAGACGAATGGTATACTTGCCTGCGTTCTTCGGCGCAGTCGCCGTATATTCCGAATCGTCTGCGCCGACTGGCTTGTATTCCCACATCATTGCACCGTTCGTTTCCGTCATCGGGCCGGTCTTGGCGGGATCGATCGGATCGCCGTCATAGCTCTTTATCGTCCAGTCCGCCAGAACGATCTTCGGCTGTCTCTTCTTCACCGTCAGCTTCACCGCCGTCGTGGCAGGCTCGTCGCCGCTGCCAAAGCTCATGCCCAGCGGGTTATACGCCACACGGATGGTGTATTCTCCGGCGGCAAGGGTGGAAAGATAGTCGTCTTTAAGAGTTATAGTTCCGTTCTCCGATACCGTATAGCTGTCACTGTCGATAAGTGTATTGCCGTTATACAGCGCCTTTACGGTATTGCCGTTGAGGCTGACAGCGAAGGAAACGTCCTCCCCATCGAGCCTTGTAACAGTCATAGCCTCGGTGATTGCCTCTGCGTCTGTATAGACCACCACGCCGTCGGTGTTGACGACGGTGATGTTGTCGCTCACATCCGTCACACGGACATAGATGAACGCCTTTTGGTTCGGCTCGATGTCGAACCACGCCTCACGCTGAGCATTGAGCCTGACTTCCGTCCAGTCGCCGGTGATCGCATCCTGATTCGTGAACGGCGTTTCGGACAGCAGATATTCGACCTTTTTGACCCCGCTGCCTTCGTCCTCGGCCTTCACCCACACCTCCTGTGTTTCCTTAAAGAACAGACCGAAGGTGATCTTGTTCAGGAATTCTTTGAAGCTATTACCGCGAATACTGACCTCCACCTCGGGCGGCGTGATGTCCGCTACGCCCTCCACGGTAATGACGAGATCTTCGCTGACATCAACGACAACAAAGGAAGCGTTGTTCGTATCAGACCACAGTTCGTCGAGCTTATTGCCGTTCACCAGCACCTTAAAGTCCTCGGTCCGGGAATAGCCTTTGTTGACCTGCACGATAAAACTAAAGCGGTTGCCATGTCTAACCGTGAGCCCGTCTGAAGAGGATATCGTATAGCCTGCGCCGGTGGGCAGCGTGACATGATAGGTCTTAAAGATCCCGAAGCGGAAGCTGACCGTGTTGCCCGCAACGTCGGTCGCTGTGATCAAATGCGTCTCGTTGTCCGGCTCCATGGTATATTTCCCGTTGACGAGCGTGATCTCCTCACCGTCCAGCCACACAGTAAAGTCGTTTTCGTCGGTGACGGTGAACTCCAGCGAGCCGTAGTGATTATTATCCGGATCAATACCGGAAATGACCGGTGCTTCGGTATCGGTCGCCTCCACATAGCCGCAGCCGCAGAGCTTCTCGTGGGTGTCGGTTTTCCAAACGCAGGTATGGGTGTGGTCTACGACCTTAACATCCCCGGCGATACCCACACGACCGTCGATGATAAAGCCGTTGTTCATATCCTCAAACGCCTTACCCTCCGCAAGACAGTCGATAAGATGCTGACCATTAACCGTGATATTGGTAAATTCGCCGCCGCTTAGAGTGAAATCAACATTATTTTCAGCTCCGACCTCGGCATACGAGCCGCCGGAAATTGTAAGCTTAGCACCGCTCACAGCCGCAATTTTGGTATAAACACCGCCCGAAAGGGTTAGCTTACTGCCGGATTCGGCGGTGATCTTACCGGTATAAGTACCGCCCGCCATATCCAGCGTTCCGCCGGACTTGAGCAGGATGCTGTTTTTATAGGTGCCGCTGTAGGACTTCAGACTGCCGCCATTGTTGATGGTGACATCGCCGCCGACGGTGCAGCTCTCCGCCTTGGTAAATCCACTGATGGAAAGGGCCCCGGCAATCTCGCAGGCGGTAAGCGTCAGGCTGCTCTTGCCCGAAACGGTGCCGGCCAGCTTGCAGCCGCTGAAGGAGCCCCCGCCGACGCAGTTGATCGCGCCGGCAAAGTTGGTTCCCGACGCAGTAAGCTTTCCGCCTTTGGCGCAAACGACATTTTCTGTGACCGTACCGCCGCTGACGGTAAGATCCGCGTCCTTGGACACATTGAGCTTTCCGTTAATGGTAAAGTTCGCCGCGTCCATGGTGAACTTGCCGGATTTCACGGCCACAGTGCCGCTGACATCAGCGAACAGTTTCAGCGTGCAGTCCTTGTTTTCGTCGGTCTGCGCCGCTGCAAGTGCGTCCGCGAAGCTCACATAGCCCGCTGTCTTGCCGTCCTTGACGATAGCCGCCGCAAGGTCGCAGTAGCACTGGGAACACTTGTAGCCGTAATCTTCGTAATAGCCCGGGTGCTCGCACACTGTCATAGTGATTGTAAAAGTATTGGAATAGAGCACATAGCCGTTGTATTCCAGCTTGATACGGAACTGTCCGGAATCCGCCGTAGTGAAATCCCAGAGGTTAATGCCATCCTGGAAAATTCTTGTGGGCTTGACCGTGTTTGTATACACAACCGTTCCGTGTGTCCTTTCACCGGTAATGGTGATGTCCCCTTTTGACGGATAACCGCCGCTGTATAAAAACGTAAAGACGGCCCACTTTTCGTAGTTCGGCATAGTGAGATAGTAGATGTCGTCACGAGGCTGACTGTGGAATTTCAAAGGTGCCGACACCACAGAGACATTTCTGATATAGCACGTGGTCATTGCGCCGACCGTATCACGCACAACATCGCTTTCGTTTGCATATTTATCGCTTCCGGAAGTCAGCTGATAGGCGCGACCCTCGGCAAGATAGCTCAGAGGCGAGACCGCCTCGGCGCTCTGCGCACTGCTGACCATTTTGAAGCGGCCGCCTTCAAGCACAAGACTGTCGGCGCCGTAGGCTTCTATTTTGTAGATTCCCGTAAAGTCGCCGCCGGTTATCGTCAGCCGTTTCCTGACCTCAATGGCTTCCGAACCCGTTTCGCCGACGATTTTGCCGCCGCCGACGGAGTCGGAGATCGTGAGATCACACTCGACACTGACCGTCAGATAGCTGCCCTCTACCGCTCCGACCGTCAGCGTTTTTCCCGCAAGGTCAATAGTATACGATCCTTCGGTCAAGGCGAGACGATAGTGCGATACCATGGAGCTCGTGCCCGCGATGGTAATATCCTGCAAAAGCTTCACGGTGCAGCCTTCGTTTTGCCCGGCATAGCTTATGGCCTCTTCAAAGGTCCCAAACCGCTTTGTTGTGTCGTTTGCTGTCACGGATGCGACAAGCTTCAGACCGCAGGCAAAGCAGATATTGTTGATGTCGATATCCTCATGGTCACAGGGGATAACGGTAACATGACTTAGAGTTTTATCTCCTGCCTCCGCATAAAACAGATCGCGGAAACGATAGCCCTTTGCCAAAGCATCCCTTGCACCAAGCGTTCTCAGTTCAAGCCTTCCGTAAGTGCCGCCGTACAGGGTGATATCATCCGATTTTGTATCCGGGATCAAGGTGTGAACATAACCGTAGCTGCCGGAATAGACCGTAAGCTTACCCACCACAACGATCGTTTTAACTTCGCCGATGCCCTCACCCATCACCAGGTGTGCACCGGCGTTCACCCCGAACGTTGCGGCGATATCGGATTTGCCTGCCGAGGAGCGAATGGTTACCTCGCCGGAAAGGATACCAACGGCGATTTGACCGGAAAGCGACTTGCCATTCATCTCGATTGTCAGGTCGTATTTCAAAGAAGTACGTTCCGTACACACCACATCGCTCAGCAATGTCACAGTCGCGCCGCTGTACTTTTCATCCTGCAGCGCCGCGAACAGCTCGTCGCCGGTTGCAAAGCGGTCAGATATGTCGCCAATTTCCACCTTTGCCGCAGCAGCGGTGCCGCAGTTGCGGCAGGTGTCGGTCTCAGTGTCAAAATCGTGAGCCGGATAGACCTTAATGTAAACGGTAGTTTTGTTTTCCGCTTTGTCGGTCACAATGATCTTATGCTGTTCGGAATCGGCCTGAAGGGTGTACTGCCCGTTTTCGCCGAGGGCGATTTCCGTACCGTCTAAGGTGACCTTGTCTATATTCTTGTCGGTGATCGTTATGGTTTTTTCGCCGCAGAAAATATAGGTTCCGCCGTTTTCCAACCCCTCGATCACCGGGGCAGTCTTGTCAATCTCGAAGCCCTTGGTCGAGGCATAAGCCACATTGCCGGCGTAGTCGGTCAAACGGACATAGATCACATACTGCTGTTCGTTTGAAAGATCTATCGCTCCATCGTATTCCGCAAATACCGAAGCTTCGACCGCCTCTTTGCTCATGGCGATATCACTGACAAAATATTCTGTTTTTACAGCGTGCTTTGCCACATCAAAGCCGGACTGGCTGTAGCTGTCATCCGTGGCCGTGATCTCGGCTTTGACATCTTCCTTATAGAACAGTCCAAAGGTGATCGCGTTCAGAGCCGTCTGCCACCAGGTGCGCTCTTTGATCTTGATTTCGCCTGTGGGCACGGTCGTATCCTGTATATTATCGCCGTACTCCGCCTTGCAAACAGAGCATATCGCTTTTTCAAAATAGCTTGCCTCGCGGTCATTGCCGCCGTCATGCGGGCAGGGGTAGCTGCATTTCGTGCATTTGCCATCCTTGCCCCATGTGTGCTCGCCGCAGGCGACGACCTGAACGTCCGTCAGCTCTTCGACCTTATCCGGAGAGAGCGCGCTGCCGTTCTCATCTGCAAATAAGTACCCGGGCGCCAACAGATCGGCATAGGTCTTGCCCTCGGGGAGCCCGAACATCAGGCCGCCTTCTGCTTTAATATATCTGCCGCCCTTAAGCGTCAGAGTGCCGCTCTTGTATTCTATAGCTGTCCCGCCAAAATAGTTTCGGATCGTCACCGTGTCATGGACAGTCACAGTGCCGCCCTCAACGATCAGCGCCGTGGTTGCGCCGGAATTTGCATCTAAGCACCCATCTCCGGTGATCTCGATGTTTCCGCCGGTAATTTTCAGAACGCATGGCATGGTGTCTTCTAATTCGTTTCCAATTCTTCCGTAAGAATCAAATTCCATCCGGAACGAGCCTTCGCTGACGGTCACTGTATCAGAGACTATCACATCCGAATGAACGGTCAGCGTGCAGCCCTCATGCGTCTCGGCGACGGTCAACGCTTCCTCTAAATAATCATAGAACTTATCGAGGCTATCGTCATTCGTACCGCTTATCTTTGCTGCCGCGCGTACATAACACTCCGCGCTCTTGCACACACCTTCGTCGTTATACTCATGCTGATGGACTATCTTTACATTTTCAACCTTACGCGCACTGCCGTCCACCGTTTCGCCGGTATCTGCGTCCACGAACCGGCAGCATCCGCCCAGCACTGCGCCGGCGGTCGGGAATTTATCACCCTCCACCTCTATGCCGGTATAGGTGCCCGCCAACAGGTTGACTGTACCGTTATAGCTTTCGGTGATCTTTACATTGCCGAAAGTACCCTGTTTTCTCACTTTCAGGCTGCTGCCGCCCTCCGCAATGACGGCGTAAGCGCCGTTTTCCGAGGAAACACTGCCGTAGGAGAGGTCAAGGCTGCCGCCCCGCATCCGAATCGCCGCACAGCCCTCACCGTCGGCGGTGATCATCGATTCCGACGGCATCGTGAAGGTCCCACCGGTGACCACTATGCCGTCCACACCGTTTGCAGCCACCTTACCGGCGTCTCTGATCTCAAGATTTCCACTCGTCAGCTCAATTATGCTTCCGCTGCAGTCGGCTGTGTTTGACAGCGTGTACTCTTTGAGATCCAGATAAACCGTACCTTGTGTGTTCAGCACAATGGTCCGGCTTACCGCAGCATCGTTAAGGAGTTTTAAAGACGCCACTTTGACCGAATGCGTTTCTATAAAGCTCTTTGCATAGGAAACGGCATTGTCCAGATCGGTAAAGTACTTAGTGCCGCCCGCGGCATACACTGCCGCGGCGAGCGCTTTGCCGCAATATGAACAATTGCTATAAACCCCGCTGTGTTCTCCATCCAGGCACGCCGTCACGGTGAGATCCTTGACAGGCTGTGCATTGTCTTCAAATTTGCTGCCGGTGGATATGCTTTTTCTGCGAAATATAAAATCGCCGTCTGTATGCCTGATGGCATAGCCGTCCTCCAGCAGCTCACCGATTTTTAAAGAATTGCCTGTGCTGTTGATAACGCTCCCGAGGCTGCCGCCGGAGAGGCGGACAGAAGGAGAGGTACCACCTATGGTCAGAGTGTCTATCGTTCCGCCGGAGCCCGCAAGCGTTCCGCCGTCTACTGTGACAGCACTGACGGAGCCTGTGCTCTTGCAGTCGCAGAGCGTGAGCTTGCCGCCGTCTTCGGCTGTTATCGTTCCGTTTAGCTTTTTGCCGTTCAGGCACAGGGTAAGCTGCTGCGTGCCGGACAAGGTCAGATCTCTCGTCACATTATTCGTCAGGTAAACGCAGGCGCTGCCGTCGGCGGAATAGGGCACCTCGCCCGTACCGTCCCAGGGCTCGAATATCACATCCTCGTGACCGTGCTGCGGCTCCCGGCTTACCGTGAGCTTTACCGCCTCCGACGAGGTCGCGGTGTAGTTTTTGGTCTCGGAAGATCTTGCAAAGATATAATATGTAGTGTTTGTTTCGTCGATATCGCTTATGGTGGTGGTTTCGTCTATCTCCACGTTGAGCGAATCGAGATCGGAGTAATAAATGGAACTCGGAGTCGGCGTATAATAATACGTCACTGCCGCTCCCTCCGGCGCTCCCTCCGCAGACAGCAGCGGAAGTATCTTTTCAACCGTCGTACAAGTCGAGCTGGAGAGCGATACGACCAGCTTAGGCACCGCCTGATAGATCGTGCCACCGATGGTGAACGTTTCTTCGCCCTCTTTGAGCTTATACTTTTTCGCAGCTTCGCCTATCAGGGTGATCTCCACATTAACGGTATGGTCTCCCGTATCTGCGGAATCGAATGTCTTCACGGCCGTGAAGCCCGTTCCTTCCTCGAGCTGGATCTCGTCCGTGCCGTCCGTGGTAAACCACAGCGTGATCCGAATCATGCTTCCGTCCGTCGTGCCGTTATATGAACGGCCTATGGAGTTCGGCTTTCTGGTGCACCATATCTCCGTTTTTGTGTTCGTTTCGGTATCGGACAGATCGTCCTCCCCGGTCGGGGTCTCCGGGGCAGAGGGCTGCCCGGCGATGTCGCCGGTATTCTCGTCGGCGTAAGCCGCTGACGCAAACGCCGACAGCGGCATCATGGACAGTACCACAATGACCGTCAGCAACACGGAAAGTATCCGCTTTTTAAGTGTCATGTTTGTGTTCATCTTGTTACTCCTTTACACACATTTGGCGATCGCCGCAGAAAGAATTTGCGGGGAAACAGGCTTTTGATGAAAATACGCACAGCCGAGCCTGTAGGACTGCACGCCAAAGCCATTATCATTTGAAAACCACAGCACCGGAACGCTTTCGCAGAGGTTTTTGGCGGCGATCACGCCCTCCATGCCGTCTGCGCCATCCATCGCTACCACAATGCCGTTCGGTGAGCTCTCTCTGAGGCCTGTGATAAAGCTGTCATAGTCCGGATAGCCAACAACGCTTATGGTGTTGCCATGCCGACCCGGTATCGCGGAAAGAGCGTGCATAAACGCCTCTTTATCCGATTCTGTTCCATATAGAATCAACCTCATAGGACGCCTCCTTCGCGGACATAATCATACATGATCATCATAATGGATGTGGGAACACTCCGCAATGGATTTGGCACAAGCGGTCAAAAAATGGCACAAACGGTAATCGCTTAGGGCTTGACGGCTTTGCTTCATTAACCAAGCAGAGAAAGCCGAACGGTAAGATCAGCCGATTTCTGATATTCTAAAAAAGCGGGAATTTTAACAAATTCCCCTCTTGACAAGTGCGGCGAGGCATGGTACAATAACTCTCGCATTTGGGAGATGCGGCTTTAGCTCATCTGGTAGAGCGCCACCTTGCCAAGGTGGAGGTAGCGAGTTCGAGCCTCGTAAGCCGCTCCACGCACCACCGGCGGTGATTTTCACCGCCGGTTTTTTGTTATCTTTTATTCCAAAGGAGGAACTCTCTATGTCTCAGATGGAACTGAACAAAAACCTGGCGCAGATGCTGAAAGGCGGCGTCATTATGGATGTCACCACCCCCGAACAGGCGAAGATCGCCGAAGCGGCGGGCGCGTGCGCGGTCATGGCGCTGGAGCGTATTCCCGCCGATATTCGCGCGGCGGGCGGCGTGTCGCGTATGAGCGACCCCAAAATGATCAAAGGCATTCAGCAGGCGGTATCCAT
>ENA-UEQL01003280-UEQL01003280.1-human-gut-metagenome-genome-assembly--contig:-NODE-3280-length-10109-cov-41.861643_pt1 | contig 10109 bp, 9 predicted proteins | sample MGYA00242905_ERZ507926 | MGnify/ENA primary metagenome ERZ507926 (study PRJEB26167, sample SAMN06115531) | human gut metagenome | host: Homo sapiens | place: China:Henan | collected 2015-09-09...
CGTTCAAGATCGCGGTGCTGCTCATCGAGCACGACATGAACCTCGTCATGAACATCTGCGAGGGCATTGCCGTTTTGAACTTCGGCCATGTCATCGCCAAGGGCACACCCGAAGACATTCAGAACAATCCCGAGGTCATTGAAGCCTACCTCGGCAAGCAGAAGGAGGCCTAACGATGGGACAGATCTTACAGGTGAACGATCTTCACGTCTACTACGGCAGCATCCACGCCGTCAAGGGCGTTTCCTTCGAGGTCAACGAGGGTGAGGTCGTCACGCTGATCGGTGCGAACGGCGCGGGTAAGTCGACCGTTCTGAACACGGTCTCCGGCCTTCTGCATCCCAAGCACGGCAGCGTTGTTTTTGAAGGCAAGGACTTAAAGGGCGTCCCCGCGCACAAGATCGTCGAGCACGGTCTTGCGCAGGTCCCCGAAGGCCGCCACGTCTTTTTGCAGATGACGGTCGAGGATAACCTCGAAATGGGCGCCTACACCCAGCCGAACTCCACCATTGAAGCGGGCATTGCGGACGTCTACGAGCGCTTCCCGCGCCTCAAAGAGCGCCGCAAGCAGATCGCCGGTACGCTCTCCGGCGGTGAGCAGCAGATGCTCGCCATGGGCAGAGCGCTCATGTCGAAGCCGAAGCTTCTGATGCTCGACGAGCCGTCTATGGGCCTCGCTCCGATCCTCGTTGAGCAGATCTTTGACATCATCCGCGAGCTGCACGCTGCGGGCACGACGATCCTGCTCGTCGAGCAGAACGCGCAGGCCGCGCTCTCCGTCGCCGACCGCGCGTACGTGCTTGAAACGGGCCGCATCACGCTCTCCGGCACCGGTAAGGAGCTTATGGCGAGCGACGCCGTCCGCAAGGCCTACCTCGGCGGTTAAATCTCCCGCAAATGCAAAGAGCCATCCGAAAGGATGGCTCTTTTTTTGTGCAGTTTTGCCGCCGTGCAAAATTTCCGCGCAACCTGCTGCACATTTGCAAAAGATATGGTATACTGACGAGACAAGCGCCGCGAAACCGCGGCGCGCCGACACAGAATCGGAGGGATCGGATTGTTCAAAATTCTCATTGCGGAGGACGACCGCGAGCTGCGCCAGCTCTTCGCCCATGTGCTCACCAAAAACGGTTACACTGTCCTCGGCGTCTCCAACGGCGAAGAGGCGCTTGCCGCGCTCGAGCAGAGCTATTACGATCTCATCATCTCCGACATCATGATGCCGAAGATGGACGGCTACGAGCTTGTGCGCTCGATCCGCGAGAGCGGTTCGTCCATCCCCATTATGATGATCACCGCCAAGGACGCCTTTGACGACATGCGCCTCGGCTTCCTCTCCGGCAGCGACGACTATATGGTCAAGCCCATCAACATCGGGGAAATGGTACTGCGCGTGAGCGCGCTGCTGCGCCGCGCCCAGATGGCGAGCGAGCGCCGTCAGGTCATCGGCGGCACGGTGATGGAGTGCGACTCGCTCAGCGTCACCGTCGATGGCGAGAGCATGGTGCTGCCGCAGAAGGAATTCATGCTGCTCTACAAGATGGCGTCGTTCCCCGGCCGCATCTTCACGCGCCAGCAGCTCATGGACGACATCTGGGGCTATGATTCCAGCACCGACACCCACACCGTCGATGTCCACATCGCGCGCCTGCGCGAGCGCTTCCGCGACAATCCCGACTTCAAGATCGTCACGATGCGCGGCGTGGGATATAAGGTGGTGCGCACATGAAAAAGCGGCGCAACAAATTCTTCGATATCCGCGTGCAGTTTTTCTTCATCTGCATGGCGGGCTTTATCGGCGTGGCGCTGCTCGCTGCGCTCGCGGCCTGGGGACTTGAGCACCTCGGCGTCAACGTGCCGATGTTCGTGTGGCTGCTCATCTTCACGCTGCTGCTCGGCAGCGCGACGGCGGCGGGCTTTTCCATCGCGTTCTTCGCGCCCATCTCGCGCCTGTCGCGCGCGATGAAGGAGGTCGCGGGCGGCAACTTCCGCGTGCATGTGGAGACGAAGAGCGTCTTTCGCGATATCCGTGACAGCTTTGACAGCTTCAACCTCATGGTCAGCGAGCTGAACGCGACCGAGACCTTGCAGACCGACTTCATCTCGAACGTCTCGCACGAGTTCAAAACGCCCATCAGCGCGATCGAGGGCTACGCCTCGCTTTTGCAGGAGCACCAGCAATCCCCCGAGGAGCAGGCGGAGTACATCGACAAGATTCTCTTCAATACGCGCAGGCTTTCCGCCCTCGCGGGCAACATTCTGCTGCTTTCTAAGCTCGACAGCCAGTCCATCCACCCCCAGCGCTCGCGCTTCCGCCTCGACGAGCAGGTAAGGCAGTGCATTCTGGCCCTTGAGCGCAAGTGGACAGAAAAGGACGTCGACTTCGACGTCGACCTCGACTCCGTCGATTTCACAGGCTACGAAGGACTACTCCAGCATGTGTGGATGAATCTCATCGACAACGCCGTCAAGTTCGGCCCGCGCGGCGGCCTGATCCGCATGCGTCTCATCGAGGAAGACGGCAGTGTGCTCTTCACCATCGACAACGAGGGCAAAAGCATCTCCGACGAGGATAAGTCCCGCATTTTTAACAAATTCTATCAGGGGGACAGCTCGCACGAATCCGAGGGCAACGGCCTCGGCCTTGCGCTTGTGCGCAAGATCGTCGCCATCCACGGCGGCGAGGTCTGGGTCGAAGACCCGGTGAACGGCGGCTGCCGCTTCGCCGTGCGCCTTCCGACGGAAAAATGACCACCATTTTTCAACAAAAATTGAGATTCTCTTCACCATTTGTTCGAAACTCTATGCTATATTAAATCTTAACAGCCGCAGAGACGGCTTTTCCCCGGCGCAGCACCCCTGTGCCGGGCTTTTATCACGGGATAAGGAGAGGTGACGATGGGCTTTCTGCGCTGCTGCGTTTATTACGGAATTTTAGCCGTCGTGTCGTTTTTCATCGGGCGGCTGCTGCCAAAATCCTGGTTCCACGGCGACAAATTCCCCTACCGCTGCGCGAGCTGGGAAGCAAAGCTCTTCCGCTTTCTGCGCGTGCACGAGTGGCAGGACAAGGTGCCCGACATGAGCAAGATCGTCCCCAAGCTCATCCCCGCCAAAAAGCTGGGCACGGACTTTCGCGCGCAGCTTCCGCGCATGATCGAAGAGACCTGCGTCGCCGAGTTCACGCACTTTGTGCTCATTCTGCTCGGCTTTTACGCGCTGCGCCTCTGGCCCGGAACGGGCGGCGCGGTCGTCACCGCCATCTATATTCTATTCGGCAACCTGCCGTTTCTCATCATTCAGCGCTACAACCGGCCGCGGCTGCAAAAGCTTCTCGCCGCGCAGCAGCGCCGGAGCAGACGCAACCAAGAAGAACAACAGTAAAGGATCGGATCTTTTCATGAAAGTTTTGATTTTAAGCTGCAACACCGGCGAGGGGCACAACTCCTGCGCCGCGGCGCTCGAGGAGGAGTGCCGCAACCAAAACATTCCCTGCGACACCGAGGACGCGCTGCGCTTCATCTCGCCCGAGGTCTCGCGCTTTATCTCCAACTGGCACGTGCGCATCTACCGCCACGCGCCGGGTCTTTTCCGCGTGGGCTACCGCGCGGCGGAGGATCATCCCGCGCAGTTCCACGAGGGTTCCGCGCTCTACCGCTATCTGACGCAGGGCGCGGAAAAGCTCTGCGGCTTCATTGCCGGCAGCGGGTACGACACGGTCATCTGCACCCACACGTTCGCGGCGCTGATGGTCAGCGAGGTCGTGAAGACGCACCTGCCGAATCTCAAGACCTGCTTCATCGCCACGGACTACACCTGTTCGCCCAGCGTGAAGGACAGCTCGCTCGACCGCTACTTTATCCCTGCCTCATCGCTCTCGGGCGATTTTCTCGGCGGCGGCGTGACGAGCGAGCGCCTGCGTGCCTGCGGTATCCCCGTGCGCCAGATGTTCCGCTCCAGCGTGCGCAAGGAGGACGCCAAACGCGCGTTCGGTATCCCCGCTAACCACAAACATCTTGTGATGATGTGCGGCAGCATGGGCTGCGGCCCCATCATGAGCATCGCGCGCCGCATCGGGCGCGACCTGCCGGACGATCAGGACCTGACCATCGTCTGCGGCACAAACAAGCAGCTCTACCGCCGGCTCCAGCGCCGCTTCTATGATGCGAAAAACGTCCACGTCCGTTCGTATGTGAAGGACATGGCGCTTTTGATGGACTCCGCTGACCTCTACCTCACAAAGCCCGGCGGCATCAGTGTGACCGAGGCGGCCTCGATGCGCCTGCCGATGGTCTTTATTGACGCGGTCGCGGGCTGCGAGGAGTACAACAAAGACTTCTTCCTGCGCACGGGCGGCGCGGTCACAGGGCAGACGCCCAAGGAGATCGCGCGCACGAGCCTGCGCCTTCTCAGCGACAAGGACGCGCTTGAAAAGATGGGCGACGCACTCGACGCCGCCGTGCCGCACAACGCCGCGGCCAACATCCTCTCCGAGATGAGCGAAGCCGAGGAGGAGAAGGAGGAAGACCTCGCATGATCAAACCCAGCGTTGACTACCGCCAGTTCCGCTTCAGCAGACTGAACACGCCGGAGTTCTCCCACGTGTGGCTGCTGCTCTACTGGCCCATTTTCGGCCTCGGCTTTTCGTATGTCGAGCGCTTCTACCCCGTGGCGCACTACATCAACATGCACTGCGCGCTCGACGATCTGATCCCTTTTAATGAATGGTTTCTGATCCCCTACCTGTTCTGGTTCGTCTACCTCATCGGCGCGGTGGCCTACACGTTCTTTTTCGACGTGCCGGGCTTTCGCCGCATGATGCGCTTCGTGATGATCACCTACTCGGTGACGCTCATTATCTATTTCCTCTTTCCCACCTGTCAGATGCTCCGGCCTGAGGTCTTCCCACGCGACAATGCCCTCACGCGCTTCATCGCGGGGTTCTACGTGTTCGACACGAACACGAACGTCTGCCCGTCGCTGCATGTCATCGGCTCGATGGCGGCATTTTTCGCTTTCTGGTATGCGCCCATCTTCTCCAAGCGCGGCTGGCGCATTGCATCGACCGTTGCAGCATTTTTTATCAGCATTTCCACCGTCTTTATGAAGCAGCACTCCATTCTGGATGTCGCCGCAGCCATCCCGCTGTGCGCGATCGGCTATTATTTTGCCTACGTCAGAACGCCGAAAAAATCCCGCAGCGCCGTGCCGGATGTCACCCGATAAGAAACTTCATCCGCAGAAGCTCCGATCGCTTCTGCGGATGCTTCTTTTATACGGCTCTTTTCCCTTTTCTTCTGCATATATTCGCGCATAATTGCATACTTTTGTGAATTTTCGGCTTTTCGAATGCATATTTGTGCACCTTGCATAGAAAGGCGTCGAAAGTTCCGGCATTTTTTGAGTTTTTAATCGTTGACAATGAATAAGTAAACACTTATACTAACGCTATCGTTTCTGAAGCGTATGAAAATTCGTTCAACGATCAAACATTATACAAGATGGAAAGAAATTGAAAAAGGAGCTATCAACCATGAAAAAGTTTACTGCACTGATGCTGGCTCTGATGATGAGCCTTTCGCTGGTCGCCTGCGGCAATAAGCCCGACGACAGCAACAACGCCGATGATGCCAACACCGACAACAACACCGAGCAGACCGGCGGCACGCTGGTGCTCGGCACCTCCGCTGACTACGCCCCGTACGAATTCATGTATGCCGATGACAGCGGCACGATGCAGTACGCCGGTATCGACATTTCCGCCGGCCAGTACATCGCCGATGAGCTGGGCATGGAGCTTCAGGTCGAGAACATGAGCTTCGACTACCTGCTCACCTCCCTTGCCAAGGGCGATTTTGATATCGTCATGGCAGCCATCGAGGTCACGCCCGAGCGTCTCCAGTCCGCTGACTTCTCCGATCCCTACTACACCGACCTGCCGGCCATGATCCTTGTCAAGGCTGACGCCGCCGATCAGTACAACACCTTGGCAGACTTCGCCGGCAAGAGCGTCGGCGCACAGACATATTCAGACATCAAGGCCTCGCTCCGCCGCTATCTTGCGTCCAAGAAGGATCTGGACCTTTCAAATGATGACAATTTCTATGACCTTTCGATTCCGGTCTCTGGAGAGGACGGTGTGACTGCCGCGGTTGTTCCTTTGGAAGGTATTATTGGTGCGGCCATTGTGGAATATACCATTGTCCAGCAAGGCCGTTCCAAGGTCAAGAATCTCCTTGGATGCCAAAACTATTCCGACATATTCAAAGTCCTTGGCATCCCTTCCGCCGACATCAACGACTTCATCCGCGGGATACTTTAGTTCTAACAGGCTCAGTGACCGGACGGCTCCGTGACAATCAGGTAGTTGTCTTCGTTATAGGGTGTTTCGATACGGACTCCGAAGATGTGCGCGTCATCGCCTGACTTGACTTTCAGGCGGGTGCGGAGTTCATCGCTGGACATCGGGATGTTCTTGGCGGAAACTTCTGAATGCGGGTAGCGCTTTCCGACATCCTTCATCGAAGACTTGTTGAGAGGAAGGATCTCCTTTACATAAAAGACTTTGCCGAAATCTTTAAGCGGTGCCGTACGTTGCTCTGATTCGCTGTCGGACAGTGGCTCACTGATTGTGTAAAGATGCGTGAACCGAGCCAGCTTGACAAGCCCGAACCTTTCGCAGATGGCGTTGGACACCCCCGCCTTTGTCAGCGATTTTCCCGGCTCGAAGATAATCCTTGCGAAGGTCGAATCCGGATAACCGGCTTTAGCCTTGGTGATTTCCTCTGGCTTGAATGTCAGCGTCTTGCCATCTTCCCGACAGGTCAATGAATATCCTTCATTCCATTCCCCGTCCAACAGAATCAGCAGCTCCTTGCATTCTCCGCCGCTGGCCACCACGTGAACCTCACGCACCCACTGCCCGTTCCACCCTTTCCCGGAAGCCTTTTCAAGATATTCCTCATAAGTCCTGTCCAGCCTCTCAACAGCCATCGTGATGTCAGCCATAGGGGAGACTTTAAGGAGTACGAACCTGCTGATTCCGAACAGTTCCGGCAGAATCTTCAGCACATCAGGCGAGCAATCTTCCAACAGAAACACCTTCTTCCCGGCGGAGTCCCTTCTCGCGGGATCAAGGAATATGACATCCGGTCTGAAGTCTCCGAAGATGTCCTTGAGCGAGTCTGATGTCGCCTCCGAATTTTTTATGAATATATTCGTGACTCCCAGCGCCTTGAAATTGTGTCTTGCTGCCGCAGCAAGCGCCGGATTCATCTCATTGTAAAGCACTTCCTCCGCCACTTCGCTGAACGCCCACGAGTCCACTCCCAGTCCTCCCGTCAGGTCGGCCACCTTGCCTCTGCTTGGTATGGTCACTTCGGCAAGCTCAGTGACCGATTGGTTTCTGGTCGTAGGGCTGTTTTTGTCGGGCACTGATTCTGTCCCTTTGGTCGCTGAGCCTGTGGTTCGACAAGGGTCACCAACCATCGAAGCGACTGTCCCAACATATTCATTAAAGATTCTTTGAACAATCGAAGCCTTGTACCGCGCCGTGTCCGATGAGCTGCACTGCTCCGCGCAAAGCGATGAAGGATAGACCAGTCCCGTGCACGCCACCCATTCCGGCAGTTTCTTCCGCAGCCTCCTCCGCCCTTCAATTGTGTTGACAGCCAATGATTTCGCATTCAACTCCGCCAGCTCCGCATCCTCAGGCACAGGCCACTCCTTGCACGCCATCACCAGCCGCACCGTGTCCGCGTTCCCGTTCTCAACTATGAATTTCTCGAAACTGTCCATATCTGACGCAAAAATAGACAAATATTGCCAAATAATTTGAGTAAATTTGTAATCAGTATGGTTTGATGGTCAGGCCGTACGGCAACAAGACAAGATAATAAAACGAGAATATTATGGCACAGGATTACAACGAGAACGCCAGGAAATGGCTGGAAGGGGATTTCGATCAGGAAACCAAGATGAAGGTGATCGAGCTGCGGAACAATGATCCGGCGGGGTTCGAGGACGCATTCTACAAGACTTTGGAGTTTGGCACCGGTGGCCTCAGGGGCATTATGGGAGTCGGAACCAACAGGATGAACAAATATACCGTCGGAATGGCCACGCAGGGACTGGCCAACTATATTCTTAAGAAAGTTTCCGGGGATGACATCCGCGTCTGCATTTCCTACGACAGCCGCAACAACTCCAAGCTGTTCGCCAAGATCGCCGCTGACATATTCAGCGCCAACGGATTGCACGTGTTCATATTCGAAAATCTGCGTCCTACGCCGGAATTGAGCTACTCCATCCGCAAGATGGGTGCGGTTGCCGGAGTGATGGTCACAGCCTCGCATAATCCTAAGGAATATAACGGGTATAAGGTTTATTGGTCTGACGGTGCGCAGATCACCGCGCCGGTGGATCAGGAGATCATCAATGAGGTCAACAGGATCACCGACCCCTCTCAGGTGATGTTCGAGAAGAAAGAGCATTGCGGAGAGGTTGAGCTGATGGGCAAGGAGATGGATGACGCTTACCTTTCTGACATCATTTCACTGACCCTCAGCCCTGAGGCTCGTGAGAAGCATAAGGACTTGAAGATCGTTTACACTCCGCTTCACGGAGCAGGAGTCCGCATTGTGCCAGAGGCTCTGAAACGCCTTGGTTTCGAGAATGTTATCCACGTGCCTGATCAGGACATTAGTGACGGGGACTTCCCGACAGTTGTATCCCCGAATCCGGAGGAGCCTGCCGCTATGAAGATGGCTCTGGAAATGGCCGACAAAAAGGGGGCTGACATCGTGATGGCCTCCGACCCTGACGCTGACCGCCTTGGAATCGCTGTTCGTGACAACGAAGGCAAGATGGTTCAGCTGAACGGCAACCAGACAGGATCCATCCTGACATATTACATCCTCACCCGCTGGAAGGAACTCGGCAAGCTGGATTCCACGAAGTACATCGCCAAGACCATCGTGACGACTGAGCTGATCGCCGAGATCGGCCGTAGTTTCGGAGTGAAGTGCTACGATGTGCTGACCGGATTCAAGTACATTGAGGAGATCGTTCGCGAGAACGAGGGCAAGGGCGAGTTCATCTGCGGCGGTGAGGAAAGCTACGGCTTCAATGTCGGTGAGTTCGTGCGCGACAAGGACGCTCCGGTAGCCTGCATAATGGTTGCCGAGTGCGCCGCTTGGGCCGCCGAGCAGGGCCTGACCCTCTATCAGCTGCTCCAAAGGATATATTCTGAATATGGCTACCGCAAGGAGTCGCTGGTGTCTTTGGTCCGCAAGGGCAAGAGCGGAGCCGAGGAGATCCAGAAGATTATGGCAGACCTGAGGCAGAACCCTCCGGCAGAGATTGTCGGCTCGAAGGTCATCAAGGTCATCGACTACAACGAGCCGGAGAAGACCGGACTCCAGAAGTCCAATGTCCTCCAGTTCTTCAACGAGGATGGCGACATCGTTTCCGTCCGTCCTTCCGGAACCGAACCGAAGATCAAGTTCTACTTCGGGGCCAAGGGGCCGGACGCTGATGCAAAACTTAAGGCTCTTGAGGCTCAGTTCATCAGTTAGGCGACTTTTTTGGCGATAGGCCAGCCTTGTCACTGAGCGTGCCAGAATGAGACCTTGAAAAGTCGTGGCACCTATTGTCTTGATAATGGTGTGAATAGATGTTTACCTATAGTGGAAATGAATCATAGGTGATAACGTAAAGATTTTATGCTCAATAATTTATCTGCCACGAGGAAATTCACTATCCGTGATGCCCGGCCGTCAGACGGCGAGTTCATCGCAAGAAATGTCCTTGCGGCGATGGGGTATGAGGTTTTCAATGTGGATGCCGACTCTGCGATCGAGTTCGGCTCCACATCTTTGAATGTCCAGGGTGCCGTCAAGCTCGTCGGAGAGATTTGCGCCAGACCCGACACGTTATATTCATACGCCAGAACGAGGATCGCATGCGTGGAAGGCAATGCAGTGGGATCGCTGACGGCATATTCAGGAGATGACTATCAGCCGCTCAGGGGCTTTACTTGGGGACTGCTGAACGCTGCTTTTGAGAATATTGCCGCAGAAGATTCAACTTCTGATTCTGCCGATGGTTCAGGC
>ENA-UEQL01003282-UEQL01003282.1-human-gut-metagenome-genome-assembly--contig:-NODE-3282-length-10105-cov-4.366075_pt1 | contig 10105 bp, 13 predicted proteins | sample MGYA00242905_ERZ507926 | MGnify/ENA primary metagenome ERZ507926 (study PRJEB26167, sample SAMN06115531) | human gut metagenome | host: Homo sapiens | place: China:Henan | collected 2015-09-09...
CTAAGGCCGACGCCGAGGCCGACATCAAACTGATTAACCAATACAGCATGAAAGAGCTGACGCCGGAAGAAGTCTTCGTGTTTTCCGTCATCCTCTGCGACAACGAGGTAGACCGCGACTTAGAACGGTTCACAAATGAAAGCTTGGAAGCTCTTGCCCCTCTTTTCATCGGGAAAGCAGGCATCAGCGACCATGACTGGACGATGGACCGGCAGATCGCACGGCTATATCGTACCGAAGTGGTGGATACGGGAGAGATTAACTCCCTCGGCGAACCGAAGAAGGTACTCCGCGGCGACGCTTACATGCTGCGCTTGCGAAACGACCGCATGGTAGCTGCCATTGAGGGCGGTATCATCAAAGAGGTGTCTGTTGGCTGCGCCATCGGCGGCGCCTCTTGTTCTATCTGTGGAGCGCCCATGCGCTGGGGTGGCTGTGGTGACGGCCACGAAAAGGGACAGGAATACGACGGAAAGCTGTGCTATGCGGATTTGAACAATCCGAAAGATGCTTATGAGTTTTCTTTCGTCGCTGTCCCCGCTCAGAGAGGCGCGGGGGTCACGAAATCAGCAAAAGACCTCGACGGCCTTTACGATGACCTGATGGCGGCGGACATCAGCGCACTCGGAGAGGACAAAATCAAATCCCTCATCACGAAAGGGCAAGCGGCGCTCCTTTCGGAAGAGGAGCGGAAGAAACGCGCCGAAATCATAGCGAAGTACAAAATCTGACACAAATTAAGGAGGATATGACAATGACTTTGTTTGAAATCAAGGAGAAGATGCAGACCCTTACCGATGCCATGAATGCCGACAGGGAGTTCATCACTTCCAAGGCGGCCGACCCTGCCTGTGACCTTAAGGAGGTCGAGGAAAAGGAAGCTCATCTTGCATCTCTGCAGAAGCGGTACGACCTGCTCAAGGTCGAGCACGACCGCATGGAGGAAGCGCAGCGCACCCAGATCGCCATAAAGAATGGCTCTGGCGCTGGCATGGACGAAAAGACTGTGCGCACAAAGGCCAGAGCCGATTTTTATCGCGCTGCCCTGACTGGCGGTGACATTTCCAAGGCATACGAGGGGCTGGGCGGCATTCCCGTCAACACCGCTGACCTCGGCTATGGTGAAAAGCTCCTGCCGACCAACGTCTCTAATGAACTTCTGGTGGAGCCTGTCGAGGAGAACCCGCTGCGCCCCATCTGCCGTGTGACCAATATCAGCGGCTACGAAGAGCCGAAACTGGGCTTCACCATCGAGGACGCGGATATCGGCGATGTGACCGACAAGCAGACCGCCAAGGAGATTGAGCTGACCGGCGACTCCATTGTGTATGGGCGCATGAAGATGAAGGCGTCCGCGACCGTGAAGGATACCGTGCTTCACGGCACCGATACCGACTTGCTGGCTCAGGTGGAGGGCAACCTGCGCTCCGCTCTGGCTTACCGCGAGAAGCACTTTGCGTTTCTGCCGGCCGCGACCTGCGGAACGGACACCGCGCACGCGCACATGTCCTTCTACAACGCCGTGGGCGGAACGTCTGTGATAACCGAGGTAGAGGGTGCAGACCTGTATAACGCCATCGTCAACGCCTATGCCGACCTCGCCGATAAGTACGCCGCCAACGCCAAGGTCGTGATGAAGAAATCCGACTACTACGGCATGATAGCAGCCCTGACGAACACCGCCGAGGCGCTGTTTACGGACAAGCCTGCGAAGATTCTCGGCATCCCCGTTATCTTCTGCGACAAGGCCACTGTCCCCGTAGTTGGCGACTTCTCCTACTACGGCATCAACTATGACATTGGCTCCATCTACCAGACCGACAGCAACGCGAAGAAGGGCGAATACTACTTCGTGTTCACCGCCTGGGGCGACCAGCAGATACGCCTTAAGAGCGCATTCAGGCTGGCGGTGGTGAGCGAAAACCCTTAAGCGCGCGCCTGTCGGGGCTGACGATGGGTGCGCTGGTATTGTCACCGGCGTTTGACGCCGATACGACGGAATACTCAGCCGAGACAAGCAACGCCACGAACACCGTAACGGCCACGCCCGAGGACGATGCTGCGGAGGTGGCCATACTGAACGGCGAGACGCCTATAACCAGCGGAACCGCTGCAACCTGGGCGGACGGTGCTAATACCGTGACAATCACCGTGACCAACGGTGAGGCCGAGAAGGTCTACACGGTCATAGTGACAAAATTGTAGCAGGAGGGGTGGCAAATGGCAGTAACAACGACACAACTGGCGGAGTATCTACGTTTGCCGCCTGACACAAGCGAAGACCTGAACATCTACCTGTCGGCCGCGCAATCCAAAGCGCGGTCGGCAGGCGTTCCGGCTTTCGATAACAACGCTCAATATGACCTAATGCTCCTGACGTTGGCGGCCATGTATTACGAGAACCGGGGCGCAACCTTTTCGGGGTCTTATCAGGCCACCGCAGAGGGTAACGCAAGACGCATCATCAACAGCTTCGTTCTGGAGCTGCGCCACGCCAAAGAGGACGGTGAGGTCGAATGAGCAAGTCGGCGAACGCGGGAGAGCTGCGGACGCAAGTCTATTTCATGCGCGTCACTCGCTCACAGGACAGCGACGGCTTTGAGCCCGAAATCGAGGAAAGCATCTTTGCGGACCAAGAGGGCGCTGCACTTCCCGCGCTCGGGAAGTGGCAGAACATCCACGGCTCAGAGGTCTTTACCGCCATGCAACTGCAGCTCAGAGACCCCGTAACCTACACGACGCGGTACTCACCGCAATACGACATAACGCTGATTGCCTATCTTGCGAACGAATACAAGGCGGCTCTTGCGGCTATTGCCGAAGGAGAGGAAGCCGAGGATGTCCTGGCTCCAATCCGCTATGAGGTAATCAGCATTGACGACGTCGAGAACCGTCACCAGTGGCTTGAAATCAAGTTGCAACGCAAGGTAAGCGCGAGATAGGGGGTATTACATGGAGATAAACGAAATCCTTATGAACACCCTCACGCCTGTCTTCTCGAAGGTGGCGCCGCACGAGTATGTGGGCAAGGAAAAAACCTACTGTGTATTCAACTACTTCATACTCGGCGACGACTATGCCGACGATAGTCCGGGTCATGAACGCTACATCGTGCAAGTGCATCTGTTCTTCCCTTTGCAAACGAACAGTTTGAACACGATAAAGCGGACAAAACAGGCGCTTGTCGGCGCGGGGTTTACATGGCCGAGCTCAACAGACGCTTCCGATGAGGACGGACAGCATATCGTGCTCGAATGCGAGTACGCCAAGGAGGTGGATCTCGATGGCGACGATGGTAACTGACGGCTTGGATGAATTCATGCTGTCAATGCAGGAAATCGCCGGACTGCCAAACTCGGTTGTTGACGATATGCTGCAAGCCGGCGGCGAGGTTCTTGTTCAAGCTCAAAAGCGAGCTGCCCCGAAGAAAACGGGTACGCTCAAAGGGAGCATCAAAAAGGGCAAGATGTTTCGCAACTGGAAAGGAGCCTATATCGACATCAAGCCAGAGGGAACGCATCACACGACCGGCAAGCCCTCAAAGGGCGGCAAGAGCGGCAATACAGGGAAAAGGCGCGGCAGCACAGGCAACACCGTATCAAATGCGGAGGTTGCCTTTATTCATGAGTTCGGCGCTCCCGGCCGCAACATCAAAGCGCAGCAGTGGATTTTGAAAGCGAACGAACAGTCCGCAACAGAAACCACAGCAGCAAAGCAAAAAGTCTATGACGACTATCTCACCCAAAAGGGTCTTTGAAAGGAAGGTAAATTACTATGGCAGATTTTGGTGCAAACCATCCGTGTTTCAAGCCCGATGCTATCGGTGCCGTGGGCGTTGTCCTCGGCAGGCTGGTATCGGCCAACCTGACCGTCAACCTGGCGTCCGGCGAGATTTACGCCGATGATGAACTGGCTGAACAGGCCTCCGAGTTTTCCAGCGGCTCTCTTGCCATGGAAACCGACGACATGAGCGATGCGAATGCGTCTATCGTTTATGGCGCGACGGTAGTCGGCGGAGAGGTCACCTACAACAAGAACGACTCTGCGCCGATCGGCTGCTTGGCGTACTACAAGGTGCTCATGCGCCGTGGCGTCAAGTATTACAAGGGCTACTATTACCCGCGCGTCCGGGCGGCTCTTGGCAACGACAATGCGCAGACGAAGGGCAGCTCCATCACGTTCCAGTCTACGGCGACCGCGTTCACCGTGTTTGCCGACGAGAACGGCGACTGGAGGAAGACCGAGACCTTCAACAGCGCCGAGGCTGCAAAGGCTTGGTGCGAAAACAAGTGCAACGTGGCGGCCCATTTTGCCATCAAAGTATCCGTGCAGGGCGCGGATGACGGCGAGGGCGTGAGCCCCGTTGGCACTTCCTATGTTGCGTCTGGTGCGGACTTTGTCCTGACCATCACGGGCGCGACGGGCGTCACCGCTGCTTATGATAACGCGGTCGAGAAGACCACGGATATTCAGGGCGGAGGCGGCACCTACACCATCTCGGTGGTCGCCGTATCATTAAAAAACGTGGTTATTTTCTAACTGAACGCTGTACCGGTAGGGGCTTAACCGCCCCTGCCGGTATTTAGCTATTGCCGGAGGTGCCTATGGATAGAGTGGTAAATGTGAGGATCAAAGACACCCCTTATACGCTCAACTATTCTGTTGCCGTGATGTTCGACATGGCCGACAAATTCGGCGACATACAGAAAGCTCTCGACGCTTTGGCGCAGGGCGGCAAAGAGGGGTTTGATGTCCTGCAATGGTTTCTGCTGAAGCTGTCCGAGGATGGAGAGCTTGCCCGACGCGAGGAAGGATATGAGCCCTCTCCGTTTTTGAAAGAGACGGATATATCACCGCGGATGAAGCCGCTGGAATACGAGGAGCTGAAAGGCGCCGTCGTTGCCGCTATCACAATGGGCTACCAGCGTGAGGTCCAAGCCGACGACGAGGAAATTGATGTAGGGTTGCAGGAGCTCAACGAAAAAAAAACAAAGGCCGGGGATTGAGGGCCAGATTTAACTATACCGCCGTCGTTGTGCTTGGCATGTCGCGGCGGGAGTTTTACCGTATGAACCCCGGCTTGTTTTTCGATATGGCCCAGCTCCACGCGAACAAGTACAAGCAGCTGCCGAAGAATAAAGATATCGATTGAGAGGTGTAAATAATGGCAAAGGTATTTGAATTCAAAGATTATAACCTTGAGCTGAATATTGCCGGCAAGGAGTTTCGCATTAACTGCAATTCCGACGTAGGCGATAAGATGCAGGCTTTCTCCAAAAACGGAAAGGTCATGGTTGAGCAACTCCGCGCCGGTGAAAAGACCAGCGAGGACGCTCTGCAATACTGCGCCGAGGCCGTTGACGGCATCCTTGGTGCGGGAGCGTTTGAGAAGATTTTTGAGGGCAGAAAAGCGACCGTAACAGACTGCTCTGATGTGCTCATCTTCCTGTCGCAGGAAATCGCCGCAACGAACAGGTCGCAGAAAGAGGCGGCCATGAACCGCGAGCAGAGGCGCGCCGCTGCAAAATCAAAATGAACAGAGAAAAGGTGACCTGCCCTTATTGCGGGTACGAAATGCCGATAGAAAAGGACAAGGACGCCGAAGCCAAAGGCCTGTGGGTCAAGTGCAAGGGGCGCAACTGCGGCAAAGTGTTTGAAATCAAAATAGAAAAATCAGACGACAAGTAGTGCCTGAGTGCCGATGTCTCTTTTAGGAGGTGCAGACATTGGCGGTCAGGACAATATCCACACGTTTGGCTATTGAGGGCGAAGCTGAATACAAAGCCTCGATTACCCGGATAAATAGCGAACTCAAAAGTCTGCAATCCGCTTTGAAACTGACCGAGAGCGAATTCAAGGGGCAGGCAAACTCCATAGACGCCCTCAAATCCAAGGGCGAAGCTCTTAACCGCCTGCATGAGCAGCAGACAAAAAAAGTAACCGAACTGCAGAAAGCATTGGAGAATGCTCAAAAAGCAGTAACCGCATATTCGCAGAAGAAAGAGCAGCTCACTAAGCGTATCGCTGATAACGAGAAAGCTCTTGAAGAACTGAAAAAGGCAACCGGCGACACCACCGAGGAACAGGCGAAGCTCACGGCCGAAAACGAAAGGCTGAACGCCGAACTTGTTCAGAACGATAAATACCTTGACGCCGCCGAGCGGGGCGTAAACGATTGGGAAACGAAGCTCAACAGCGCCCAAATCGAGCTGAACGACCTCAACAGCGAAATCGAGGAAAACGACAAGTATCTCGATGAGGCAAAAAATAGCACCGATGGGTGCGCCACATCGATTGACAGGTTCGGCGATAAGGTAAACAAGAGCGCCGAATCCGCCACCGACCTAAAGAACGCCCTGGTAGCTGCCGGGCTTATCGCCGCCCTCAAGGCTACCGCCGAAGCTCTTGAAGCGTGTGTAAAGGAAAGCGTCGAGTTTGAATCTGCTATGGCAGGCGTCGCCAAGACGACCGACATGAGCGGTGACGAACTCGACGCTATGGGCGATGCCATTCAGGAGCTCGCCACCAGAATACCGGCTACCGCCGACGAGATTGCAAACGTTACCGAGGCTGCCGGCCAGTTGGGTATCGCCAAGGAAGATCTGCTCGCATTCAGCGAGGTAATGGTGAACCTCGGCGTTGCTACCAACCTGTCCTCTACCGAGGCGGCATCTGCGCTTGCGAAGTTTGCAAACGTGGTTGGCATGTCTGCCGACAATTATGCAAATCTCGGCTCCGTCATCGTAGCCCTCGGAAACAACTTTGCCACCACAGAGGCTGATATCGTTTCTATGGCGACGAGGCTCGCGTCCACAGGTTCACTCATCGGACTGTCGGAAGCGGAAATTATGGCCGTTGCAACGGCTCTGTCGTCCCTTGGAATTGAAGCCGAGGCCGGAGGCTCTGCAATATCGAAGCTGCTCAAGAAATTTGAGACGATGGTAGCTACCGGCTCCCCGGCTTTGGCGGACTTTGCGAGTATCGCTGGAATGTCTGCGCAGGAGTTTTCCGAGGCGTGGGGCGAGAACGCTGTTTCAGCCCTCGGTATGTTTGTGGATGGTCTCGGCCGTATGGATGCCGCAGGCGGCAGCTCCGTAGCTGTGCTCGATGAGCTGGGCATTACGGAAGTCCGAATGTCTAACACGGTGCTTGCCCTTGCGAGCTCTGAGGGTATTCTATCTGATGCGGTAGATATGGCAAATAAGTCGTGGGATGAGAACACCGCTCTTGCCAAGGAAGCCGAAACACAATATTCGACAACCGAGAGCAAACTCCAACTTTTGAGCAATGCTTTTGACAATGTGAAAATCGCTGTAGGCGACCAGCTCACGCCGGCCATTGGCGCTCTTGCCGATGCCGGGTCCGACCTACTCAACTGGATCGCCGGGATTATTGAGCAAAACGAGTGGCTCGTCCCTGTGATTATGGCCGTCGTCACCGCCCTATCTGTTTTCGCGGTCGGCGTCACGGTCGCGGCCGTTGCTACTACCGCTCTGGGTGCGGCAATAAAGGCGGCGACCATTGCGATGGCCACCAACCCAATATTCCTCGCAGTCACGGCTATAACCGCTCTTGCCGTTGCTATCGGCGTTGCTGCGGCGAATGCTGCAGATGCGACGAGCGAATACGACACCCTGACCGAATCATCCCGCAGACAGTACGACCAACTCCAAGAGCTGAACGCCGAGTATGAGCGGGCTTGCGAAACCTACGGCGAAACGAGCCAAGAGGCTGCGCTGCTGGCATGGGAGGTCGAGAATGCTACGGCAGCGTATGAGGCCAACAAGCAGACCTTGGAGGAATACATTGAGGAAAGCCAAAACCTCAATGATGCCTTAAATAAGAACCTCTACACCAATCGTGAGAATCACGAGGAAATCAACCGCGGCGAGACTCTTACGCTTGCCCTTATAGGACGGCTGAGAGAGCTCGCCAGTCAGAACGACAAATCCGTTGAGAGTCAGGAAGAAATGAAGGCGATAATCGCCGAGCTCAATGAGCAGCTTCCAGATCTCACTACGAGGACGTCGCGTCTGGTGTCGGCGACTTCACAGATGCGCTCGAGGCATCAATCAGAGCACAAGCAGCCCAGGAGCGATATGCCGATGCGCAACAGGGCATGGTAGACGCCTACAACGCTCAGTATGAGGCGGGTATCAAGCTCAATGAACTGCGCGAACAGGAAGAGGCCGCGACACAGCGCGTTACCGATGCAAATGCTGCCTACTTTGAGAAGCTCGAATTGCTTACTCGGTATGATACCAGCGGCATGGCCGGCTTATCGATGATATGGTCGTCTGAAGCAACCGAGTGCGAAAACGCCGAGGCTGCTCTTGCGGCATACCAAGAAGAAATCGCAGCATGGGAAGCGACGCTTGAGCAGGCCGGTATCGACTACGAGACCTATAAGCAGTCGATGGTCGATTACGTTGAGCAAACAAACGCTTCTACTGATGCTCAGGCTGCGGCAGCCGCGGCGCAAGCTGAAATAATCCAGAGCCTCAATGACGTCGCTGCCGCCTACAAAGAGGCATATGATGCTGCCCGGGAAAGCGTTGAGGGCCAAATCGGCTTATTCGATACCTACTCAGCAAGCATTTCCGAGGATACCGATACCGTTGAGGAAATGCTGGAACGGTGGGCCGAACAGACTGCAAACCTCGCAAGCTATACCGAGAACCTAAAGCTTGCCGCTGAATACGGTTTGGACCAGGGCTTGATTCTGTCCCTGTCCGATGGCTCGACCGAGAGCGCAGGGTACCTTGCTACGATAATCAGCGAGATAGAAAACCTTGGTGCGACCACAGAGGGAATGAGCACCGACGCTCAGACCTTCGTCGATAACTTCAACGCTGCTTTTGCAGAAACACAGGAGGCAAAGGACACCTGGGCCGAAACCGTGGCGGCAATCCAGACCGACCTTGACGATGCTATATCGGCAATGGAAACGGCTGCGTCTGAGGCAGACTTTTCCGGCTTCACAACCGCTCTTGAATCTGCGTTTGCAAATGTGGGCGTTGACTTTGAGGGAATAGGCCAAGACGCCGGAAGCGGACTTGCCGCAGGCATAAACGGCAGCGCCGGCGACGCTTCTGCCGCTGCTGGTGATATGGCAGATGATGCCATAGACGCCACCCGTGACGCCTTTGACAGCCACTCCGACTCACGCGTGACGATAAGCATCGGCGAGGATGTTGTGGGCGGCCTTGTGACCGGCGTCGAGCAGAGCAAGGGCGAGCTGATTTCTACAATCCAAGACCTTGGTGATGAGGTTGTGAGAATCAGCGAGGAATCGGCGCGAGATTTGGTTGACCGCTACATCAAGGAGTTCTCGCAGATTACCTCGCGCAACCAGAGCGAGCTTGAAAACCTCAAGCGCACCATAACCAATACCATGTCCTCCATACCGTGGGAGATGTCAAGTATAGGCTCTCAAATGGTGGACGGCATGATAAGCGGTCTCAACAGCCGCTCGGGTGCGCTCTACTCCACGGTGCGCAGCATCGTTAACTCGGCAATCTCGGCAGCGCGTTCGGCAGCAGCTACCGCCTCACCCTCGAAAAAGACCACGAAAATCTTTGAGGATGTAGGCGAGGGCATGGTAGTCGGCTTGGAAAACAAAAAGCGGAAAGTGGCCGACACTGCGCAGGGGGTTGTCGATGAAGCTCTCGCCCTCGACACGGACAAGATGAATGATGCTTTCAGCAGCACGATTCGGGATATGGCAAATTCCGCGCTCGTGTTCGATGTGAGCAGGATGGATGAGGTCATTCGTTCTATCAACGACTATGTTCCCGACCTCTCCGCGCCGGAACGTGCCTCTACAGAGCCAATCGAGAAAACCTCAATCAGCTTCGGCGACATAAACGTGGAAGTGACAGTGCCAGGCATCGATGAGGAACAAGCCGAATCGGTAGGCGTCACCATCGGCGAGGAAATCAAACGCGAGCTAAGGTATAAGGGGGTGCTGTGATGCTCAATAACAGTTTCATGTTCGGAACTACCGATATGAGAGAAGCGTTCGGTCTAATTGTCGAGGACGTTGACAGGCCCCTTGCAGCAAGCCTCCGGGCGCGAAAGGTTGTCGTCCCAGAAAGAGACGGCG
>ENA-UEQL01003287-UEQL01003287.1-human-gut-metagenome-genome-assembly--contig:-NODE-3287-length-10071-cov-14.424154_pt1 | contig 10071 bp, 6 predicted proteins | sample MGYA00242905_ERZ507926 | MGnify/ENA primary metagenome ERZ507926 (study PRJEB26167, sample SAMN06115531) | human gut metagenome | host: Homo sapiens | place: China:Henan | collected 2015-09-09...
GGCAAGCGTGCTCAATTCCGCCGGAATGGATGCTCAATTTGAGCGGCCGTGCTGCGCAATCTCGCGCGGAATACTCATATTGATTCTGCTAATATCACCTTGCTTGGCCTTTACTAATGCAGCACTCTGGATGAACATGCCGCCAGAACCACAGCAGGGATCTATAAAGACGCTGTCTTTGATACAAACAGAAAAAGCCTTCTCCGGCACATAAGTGCTGAAAAAGGCTTGAAATAAAGGACTTTCGAGGTTCCACTGTGTTTTACAGCAGAGATTCGTAAGCCCTTTTTCTGTTTATTTGATTGTTACTGGCCGGTTCTGTGGCTTGTGGAACTTACCCATCAAAAACGGCTGTCAGAGGAATAATTAAAAAGTGTGGAATAATTAAAAGGTTTCAAACTCTAATCCTTTTTTGTAAAAGCCTTCACCCCTGTCCATATTGCTCCGCCTATTAATGCGAGAACTCCCATTACAGTAACGCCTGTATCTCCGGCTTTCTTTTTACATGCAGAACAAATACCCGTCTTGTTTTTACCTACTATGGTTTTTCCACACATTTTGCATTTTTTCTCTTCATTGTTATTCTTGCTCATCATTTACATCCTCCACTGAAACTATGTAAACATCTTTGTTTTCGATTGCGAGTCTTGTGCTTTCTAATGCAGGTTCGAGTTCTTTTGAAAAGGTATACCAACAATCTGTGTTTTCTTTGCTATAGTGATAGTTATCGTGCATCAGCTCTATAGCAGACATACCTCTTCCGCCTATTTCCTGCGTGATAAAATCGTGCATTACGGTTTGATAACGATCCAATACGAGCTTTGAGTCCTCCCGACGACCGAGTGCCTCAAACACCTGCATTTGTACGCCAGAAAACTTTGTTGCCAACTGCAAATCATCCGATAAATTTGAAAGAAGAGTATCTATAGAAGATTGTTTGTGGAATAACGACCATTTTGTGTTCTTCGCAAGATGTAATGAAGCAGTTCGCATTTCCGCATATACGCTATTTAACGCTGTTGTCATTCTGTCAGATGCCTTTTCAAGGAACTGGTTCCTCGATTCAATAGAAGTTGCGTTCTGCGCTTGTAAGATATAGTCACGAGCATCAAAGAAAGGCGTGAGAATATCTCTATCCCGATCTCGATCCAACTGATAACTCTGCATTTCTTGGATGCCTTTTAGTGTGTCTTGAATTTGCTTCATTTGCATTTGATTAGCGATACTTCGAGTGGTTTCGAGAATTCCGGGATTATTAATTACTTTTTTAAGTGTGATATCTTTGACACGAACCCCATTTTCATCAACGATTACCGCACGAAGATTACCATCCACTTGTTTTGAGTCTCCTATAGAGTATAGACCCTGTTTGAGCTTTTCTTTTACCCCTGCTGGCAGGCTATCAAAATCAGGAACAAGGGTGATGTTTCCTCTGGCAACAACAGCTGCATGTTGAACAACATCATTTATTATTCCAAGGTCTGCAACAGAAATATTTGAAACCACTTCAACAAACGGACTATCTGCCAAAGATCGTGTTAACTGTTGAGCATATAAGCCCATGAAATCACTCATTTTTGATATTTCATATCCGTTCGTATCTGCGTCAGTTACAAGAATATGTAGTTCAGAAGGAACAAGAGCAGTGACAGATTCTTTGTTTTCCTGATCCTTGTATTCATTTGAGTCAATCACGGTGTTTCACCTCTTTACACTTGGATTTTAATCATGCAAAATGCTCTATGGCTATGGCATTGAGCTGTGCGGCAATCTCCGAGAAATCCTGGTTTAAATCAAGGGTTTTCACACTGATTTGATTGCCGCTCATCTGATAGACATTATCCGGCTGAATTGCTTCGTCTGTTGCGGCATAAAGGAGCATGCCGGAAACCTTGTGGGGCTGATCCCCGAACTCCGTATCCTTGTTCTTGACGTAGGTAAAGATCTGATACAGATTGCCGGAATGGAGCGTGTGGACGTCGTACTGAGTCTGCGTGGTATGCGTGTAATACTTAGCGTCAATGATAAGCACCTCGCTCCCTCTGGTGAGCATGATGTCGCTCTGCATTCCCGGTAGCATCGTCCCGATACCATCATCCAAGGCCCACGGGATCTGCGAGGCCGTCGCCGTCACCTGCGGACACTCCTTGGCGTAGTATTCGAGGATGAATTTCTCGTACAGACGGTTCATGCGCTGTTCATCCACAAAAGAGGCCAGCTTGTATTCTCCAGAGTCTGTGGTCAGAAGCATTCCTTCCAGAATGAGCTGGCAGAGGCTGATGAGCATACGATAGGTATTGTTGTTCCTCTGGAACCGAATGGCTGACCAGCGGATCGTGGTGGGATCGATCGTGTCAACATTCGAGAAGAACAGCATTTCCTTTTTCAGATCGCTTTTGTACTCCTGATCCACCCTCGTGTGCCTGAGCAGAAGCATAACGGTCGTTTTCAGTATCTGATTCAGGAGATTGTTTTCAGAAAGCTCGTCGTACTCGCAGGTCAGCGCCCGCTTTCTGGCAAGGCGGTTCTGAATGGTCCCCGGCATATCGATCTTGCCACGGACTACTGCGACATCCTCTTTACGGTTTAAATACTCCCGGTAAAGGCCCTGCTTTAACTGTCTGCTGATGCCCTTCGCCAGAATCGCAGCGAAGAGGTTATGGATGTTCTCGAACTCTTCGGTAGCAACATCCTCATATCCGCCTTGATTCAGCGTCGTGAAGGCATACGAAAGCATATAGTATATGTTTTTTATGAAGATGCTCTTATCCTTAATCATTGAAACACACCTTGCAGAATGTTTTCCCACCGCTGGAGCTTGTTGGCGTCATCAAACCAGTATTCACTGAGCATCGGAAGAATGTCGTAGTCAACGATGGAATGCATCCACTCCTCGGTGCAAATATCCCTGCCGCAGAAATAGCTGTGGCCGATGCAGAAGCCCTTGCCCAACGATTTATCAAGAGAGATTTCACGGTTCAGGTCTTTCACCTTATTTACGAGTTCATTCAGCGTCTCGTTGTTCAGGCTGTTCTGGTAATGGATGAAGCCCTCGGAATCGAATCCCGGTTCCACTTCAAAGAAGCTGAAGCGGCGACGAAGCGCATAATCGATCATGGCGAGACTGCGGTCTGCCGTGTTCATCATACCGATGATGTAGAGGTTCTTCGGAACGGAGAATGAGAGCCCGTTATAAGCGAGGGTCGCTTTTGTACCTCTGTAGTCCTTCTCGATCAGCATCAGCAGCTCACCGAAGATCTTACTCATATTTCCACGGTTGATTTCGTCGATGATAAAGAAGAACTCCTTGTCCGGCTGGTTTGCGGCCTTCTGGCAGAAGCGATAGAAAATACCATACTTCAGCTCGAAACCATCCTCGACTGGCTTATAGCCCATCATGAAGTCTTCGTAGGAATAGTTCTGGTGGAACTGTACGAACTCGATGCGGCTATCATCCTTTTCACCCATCATGGACCACGCCAAACGTCTGGCGGCGAAAGTCTTACCAACACCGGGAGCACCCTGCAGGATGATGTTCTTCTTGTTGCGAAGAACGGCCACAAGGTTCTCGTAGCGTTTTTCGGTCATATACACTTCATCAAGGAAGTCGCTCTTTGTATAGGCGTCAATGGAGGCTTCCTGCGCTACCGGATTCTCATCACGAATCATGTCGAGGATGAAGTCAAACTCGCCTCTGGTGAGCTTGAACAGGCTGCCTTGCGGATTCTGGAAATACTCCATACGCTCCAGCTCCGGGCAGCCTCTCAATGTCGCATAATCAATCGGTGAAGTCAGGCCTTCGACCTTTTCAAAGAACAGCTTCTCGCCGTCTTGTTCTGCGCTGACACGACCGATGGCAACGATCTGCTTTACCGGATTGGATTCGTACCCGATGATCATATCGCCAGCCTTCGCATCAAGGAAGTTCTGGAAGATACGACGCTTGTTGCCATTCTCATTGTAGAGCGTGTAGGACTGAACCTCTCCAACAGCGATGTCTGCAAAACTCCAGATCTTCGGATTGGCATTCAACCACCAATAACCACAATCCTGCTCACCGGGAGCCGCTGTGACATACAGTTCGATACTGCTGAGGTCTTTCTTGTCGAGTGCAGCAGAAAGCTCATCTCTCAGTTTCCATACAAAGCTGCCATCCTCGTCTTTTCCTGCATCACGGCCCGTATAGAGAACCGTCCACCACTGAGTGGAACCATCATCTCTGGTGTTCGGCGTGATGCTGGTGGACTCACAAACTCTTCTTGCCAACGCTACAGAGCCAGAATTATAGAAGTTCTTTGTCTCGCCGTATTTCACAGCAAGCTGAGTGCAGGAAGCCATGCCGCCATAATCCTTCATGCGCTTCATGATTTCCAGCGCACCCGTCGTAAAGACGGTTTCATCCTTCAACAGCTTGCTCCAATCCTCAACAGAGAGGCCGGGCTCAAAGTCTGCGCCATACCAGCTGGTAGTATCAGGAGCAACATCCTTCTGAGAGTAATACCGGCTGATGTAGAAACCGACGTCGATGGTCAGCGTCTTCAGTTCCGGATCAGGATAGCAGGTATCGGTCAACTGCGACTGGAACAGGTTCACCAGTTCGGTATCCTCTTTGAGGGCCACACTGATTTCATCATAGAGCTTCAGGAAGTTCCGGATGTTATCGGCATAAGCACCTTTTTTGAAGCGATAGTCAGATTCCAGCTCACTGGCGACCGTTTTTACTTCACCGAATTTGTAGATGTAATACTTATCCGGGTAGCGGAGCCACAGGTATGTGCTGATGGCATTCTCGTACTGATAATGCTGCGCTGCTCCGTTGCCGTATTTCTCCAAGAGAACGGTCGACTGCATTTTGAAGGCATCCATTCTCTCGAACACATCCTTGCTCTCATCAAACAGAGCGATGAACATTGCACGGACCTCTTCGGGAGCGGATTTTGCAAAACCGACAATCATGCCCTTCGGGAAGTTGTTATTAGAAGCCAGCAGGTTGAATGTCTTATCCAGCGAACGATTCAGCATTTCTGCAAAATCAGCTGCATTCACATCCCAATTGTCCTGAAACCACCTTACGGCCTCCCACTTGTATTTTTCTTCGCCCCATTGCTTTGAAACGAAGTTCTGCTTGTAAGAAACAAGCACATCTGCGAGTTTTGACTGGTCAAACATTCCTCTGAACCTCCTTAATCAGCGTACTGCTTATAGTTATCCACCTGCTTCATAATCTCATCGTAGGCGTCGTCGATCGTTCTCGGCGGATAACCATGCTTTTTCAGCAGCTTTGCGACGTCCGCATACAACTCATCCTTGACATCCTGCCGGTTGGTCCAATCGGTGTACTTGGATTTGTTACCCACGAGCTTTTGGATTTCTTTCGCAAGGAAAATGTATGTATCCTCGGCCAGTTGATCCTTAAACCCATATTTCTCGGCCACAGCGATGAGAATGTCATAGAAGGCTTTTTCCTCATAGGTAATGTCCTTTGCCTCAAATGACTGCTTCTCTTTCTTCAGATCAGAAAAGATTTTCTCAAGCTCCTCACTGAGGTTGTCCACAACGTCTTCAATAATATCTTCTACATCGCTGATGGTATTCCGGGAATTATAGCGGTCAATGACATTCTTCAGCTTCTTGGAAAATTCTATGGCTTTAAGGCGGTTCGTTTTTCCGAACTCCTTTATTGCACGTTTCAGCAGCTTTACCAAGGCTTGATACTTTGTGTTCGGATAAGGTATCCGTTTTAGCTTTTCTATAAACTCATCGCTGAAAAGCATCTGAACATCGTCAGTAGGCTGCTCGTCGAAGTTGAATAACTTTCCGCTGTAAGTAGAACTAATCGCTCTATCGACCAGCTCGGCCACATGCTGGTTCATCAAAGTCGCATCTGGCGTATCACCAGAGGTCATCTTGAAGATAACGGATCTCACGCAGAGGAAGTAATGCAGCTGTTCGACCTCATACGCCGTTATTGCATCGTGGCCAATGCAAACGTCAAATGCCTTCTTGCAGCGTAGGGTGAATCCCATAAAATTATCTTTCCGGGCTTTCTCTGCAAGAACATATTCAACGCCTTTTTGAATGATCGTCAGTCTCTCAAGCGGAGAAATAGTCTCCGTAAAGAATGCACTGTAATCGTACCCGTGCATCAGCTCTATGATGCGATCCAAGAAATCTTTGAAAACAACCAGTGAGGTATCAACGCCATTTATAGGTGTAATGTCGCCATTGTAGAGTTTCATGGCAGTCAGGATTGCGCCTTCGAGCCCAATATAGTCGACGATGAGGCCTTCCTTCTTGCCTTTGAACACACGGTTTACACGAGAAATCGTCTGGATCAAATTGTGGGTCTCGACAGGCTTATCCAAATACATAGTGTCCATCGAAGGAACATCGAATCCGGTGATCCACATATCGACAACGATTGCAATTTTCAGGTTTGACTTATTATCCTTGAATGCCCGTGCGTAGGCTTTGCGGGTCTTCGAGTCACCGATAACAGCCGTCATCTCAGCAGGGTCATTTTTGCCGTTGGTACAAACGAGCATGACCTTTTCGATTTCGATGGAGTCTCTGTCGATGGCGGTGCCTTCATACTCCGGAGCACATTTACGCTTAACAAACCACTCTGGCCGCAGGGCTTTTATCTTGTTATAGACGGTCCACGCTATTTCACGGTCATAGCAGACGAACATGGCCTTACCATTTACCGTGGCATGTTCTTCACAGCGTTTTTCATAATGCCAAATGAAATGACGAACCACGATATCGAGACGGTCCGAATTACCGAGAATGATCTTCAGGTTGGTCATGTCTTTCTTGGACTTCTCGATCTGGTATTCGTTTGCACCGGCTTCTGCCTGCAAGCGATAATACTCGTCACAGGCCTGTGCCATTTTCTCATCCAGCTGAACTTCACGAGGACCGGGCAGACGTGCAATTCCGACTGTGGAGCCATCATCGAGGGACTGTTTCATCGTGTACTGAACGACGACTTCACCAAACACTCTCAATGTGGCGTCAACCGGTGTTCCGGTAAAGCCTACATAGGTAGCGTTCGGGAAAGAGTCTCTCAGGTACTTCGCAAAGCCATATGTCTTTTTGGCATCGCTCTTCGAGATAACATATTTGGCCTCTGTATTCGTCTGGGTACGATGGGCCTCATCAGAGATACAGATGATGTTATTTCTCCGGCTAAGAAGGCTGATGTCCTCAGAAAACTTCTGGATCGTCATCAGGTAGATACCACCGCTCTCAATATCAGCCAGCTTTTCAAGGAGTTTCTTCCTGTTTGCGATACTTACAGAGTTCTCATCGACGAGATACTCTTTTGCGTTTTCAAAGTCATCCGAGAGCTGTTCATCCAGATCATTTCGGTCAGTCAGCAGGATAATGGTCGGCTTATGCAGTTCCAAAGACATCGTGAGTCTCTTGGCAAGGAACAACATCGTATAAGATTTGCCGCAGCCGGTCGCTCCCCAATATGTACCACCTTTGCCGCTGCCGGTTCCATATTCCTTGAGAATGTTGGCATACATTTTCTCTGCGCCATAGTACTGGTAGTACTTAGGCAGGATCAAGAGATTGCTGTCGCTGTGATCCGGGAAATAGACATAGTTGTACAGGATGTTCAGGAGCGTCCTGTGTGCAAACAACCCACTGATAAGGACGTGAATCGAATCAATACCGTCTGCATTATTGTAGTCCTCTCCGTTCGTCGAGTTCCATTTGAAGTAAAACTCATAGCTGCTAAACAGAGAGCCATAACGGGTGTTGGCCCCATCACTAATAACATTGATAAAGTCAAACTTCATCAACGACGGGATGTCCTGAGAATAGCGAATGTGCGTCTGATCGTAGGCGTCAGCAATCGAGACTGTCTCATCTGCCGGATTCTTCAGTTCAAACACCGACACAGGGATACCATTAATAAACAGGACTATATCCGGACGGCGATTGTGGTATTCCTCAAACTCAAACTGGTTGACGGCCTTAAAGATGTTGATCATCTCGGCATCCGGGCCGAACTCAAAGAAGTCGATAAACTGATCCGTACCGTCATCCCGGTGAAGAACATACCCACGGGAAAGCAACTTGTACGTCTCTTTCATGGATCTGTACAAGGACTGGTTCGAGTAGCTTGTGATATAGGAGATTAGGGTGTGCAGTTCATCATCCGAAAAATAACCATACTTCCGGTTCAGATAATCCTGAAAGTCCACCTGAAGGATTACATCATCCTTTTCTCGATGAATGTCATATCCGCACTCGTATTCCCAGCCACAGTTTTCAAGCAGCTCAAGGACGGCCAGTTCATAGTCGTTTTCATAGTATTTGAAATTCGCCATATTATCGACCACCTTCCTTGATAGCTCCCTTAATAAGGATCGGACAGATTTCTGCAATATCTTCTGTCCCGTTGTTGTTTGCCAAAAGTGCTTTAAACACCGCAACATATTTACGTTGAATGTCAATCGAAGGCAAGTTAATCTCTATAGCACACATTTCATTCCATGAGAACACTTCTCTTGCAGATCCCCAAGAATGATAACGAGAATACCTATCAAACTCAGGTCGGTTGAAGTACATGAACAAGAAATCTGAATCCAGTATATCCGTTGAACTCACATAAAAAACAATATATGAGCTTGACACGATATAAGTATCTTCGGTTTCGTTATGGGCTATGGTAATCTTATTCCCGTTTCTTGATGTCACAGGAACATAAGCAAAGTAATCCGGCTTTACAACCAAATAGGGTGTCAACGAAACACCACTCATGTTTGCTTTGGTCTCAATAAAGACCTTCCTGATTGAAGCACCTTTTACATCGCCTATGCCATATTTGTTTTCGCTGTTTTTTTCTTCGGAGAGGGTAATCAGATCACCGAGTTTATACTTAGTTAATGCCATAGCTAATACCCTCCATTGCAGATTCAAGCATTGACAAAGCATCTCTTTGCTTTTTTGCTGATTCACGTAATCTGTGTTGAATCCTTTCCATTTCTGTACTGTAGTCTATTTCTAAATCATGATCGATAAACTCAACATAATCAGAGGTAAACAGGCTATAATCTTTTCTACGGATTTCCTCCATCGTAGCCGAATAACAGAATTCCGGAATATCGTGATAGAGTGTTTTCCATTCAGGAGACTGCCATGCAAACAGTGTAGAAGCTATCTTACGCTTATCAGTTTCAGTCAAAAGCACATATCCGTCCTCATTTGCTTTCCCGTCTCCAAGAGTTCTGGCATCAATGAACAGTATTTCATTTTCACGGTCTCGGAGAACGACTTCTTTGTCATCCCGCTTTACCCGCTTACTCTTTTTGTGATTACCAACGATCCACAAAGTGACGGAAATATCCGTTGCATAGAACATTTCCCTCGGCAGTACGATGATAGCCTCAACCTTATGGTTTTCGATAAGCTGTTTCCGGATCTTGTATTCTTCAGAATCTGCGCCAAGAGCACCGTTAGCAAGAAGGAAGGCAGCGGTGCCGTTATAGGACAGACGGGCCAACATGTGAAGAATCCATGCATAGTTTGCATTGCTGACAGGCGGCACCTCGTATCCATACCAACGGCGGTCATTTCTGAGCTCGTTTTCGGTTCGCCAGTCTTTGAGGTTGAAGGGAGGATTAGCAAGAATGAAATCTGCACGGAGGTTCGGATGCTTGTCTGAAGTAAACGTGGAAGTGTCCACATCACCCAAGTCACAGTTCAGCCCACGTATTGCAAGGTTCATTCTGGCCAGCTTATAAGTCTTGTCGTTGGACTCCTGACCATAAATTGTAATGTCTTTCTTGTTTCCCTTATGCCGCTTGATGAACTCTGCACTCTGTACAAACATCCCGCCAGAACCACAACAGGGATCGTACACCGACCCGGAGTACGGCTGGATCAGCAGGGTCATAAGTTCGACGATATTGCCCGGAGTGTAGAACTCACCCTTTTCGGATTTTGCAGCAATGCAGAACTTTCTGAGGAAGTATTCATAGACACGACCGATCACATCGTCGGATTCTTCCTGCGAATACTGAATGCGGTCGATCTCATCAATCAGCGAAGAAA
>ENA-UEQL01003290-UEQL01003290.1-human-gut-metagenome-genome-assembly--contig:-NODE-3290-length-10069-cov-4.163631_pt1 | contig 10069 bp, 6 predicted proteins | sample MGYA00242905_ERZ507926 | MGnify/ENA primary metagenome ERZ507926 (study PRJEB26167, sample SAMN06115531) | human gut metagenome | host: Homo sapiens | place: China:Henan | collected 2015-09-09 | study...
GGGGAAATTGGTGTGACCACTTTAGCTAATGATGCAAAGATTTCCCGTACGGGTACAGTTGAGGTTGTGGCTGGTGCAGAGAAAGTAACGGTAACAGTTATTCAAGAATCGGCTGAAGATCTGGATATCAATACTCCTGAGGGGTATCGGTTGGTTTGGCATGATGAATTTAATGAGGGCACATCTCTTGGCAATGATTGGACACACGAGGTTCAAGGAGCAGGGTGGGTAAATAATGAACTTCAAAATTACGTCAATGGTTCTGCTGACGGAAAGCGTGTGACAGAACTTGTGGACGGTAAGTTGAATATTAATTGTTTCAAAGGCTCCGATGGTAAAATTTACTCTGGTCGTGTGTATGCTAAAGTGAATACTGGTTGGGAATATGGCTATTTTGAAGCACGTATCATGTTGCCTGAAGGCAAGGGGACGTGGCCGGCTTTTTGGATGATGCCAGTTGGTAATGACTGGAATACTAACCCATGGCCCATGTGTGGTGAAATAGACATTATGGAGGAAGTGGGAGTCGTACCCAACGAAGTCTCTTCGTCTATCCATACGCAAGATTATAATCATACTATAGGTACGCAGAAAACACATGCCATGACTATAGAACAGGCAGAAGGAGAATTTCATCTCTATGCTTTAGAGTGGACAGAAGATGCCATCACTACATACGTGGATGGCAAGGTACAGTTGGCTGTTACCAAGCAACAATTGGGAGCTGGTCATAATCAATGGCCTTTCCATTATGCTTTCTATCCCATTCTGAATCTGGCTTGGGGCGGTGATTGGGGTGGAATGAACGGTGTGGATGAGTCTGCTCTTCCTGTAACGATGAAGGTGGACTATGTACGCGTGTTTCAGAAAAAATAGAGCCTTCATATTTAAATAAAATTTAAATATGAAGGCTGAATGTTTTTTATTTATAACATAAATACCTTATGCTTTAGGACAATTGATAATGAAAAAAGAAAAAATATTTATTTTTATCTGTTTAGTTTTGTTGTCTGCCTGTTCTCCTTCTTCTTTAGACGGCATTGTAATAGAGAAAGCGGCAGACGGTTATAAACTTTCCATTGACGGAAGAGAAACCTATATTAAAGGCGTAGGCGGCACATATCGGTTGGACATTGCCGCCCAGAGTGGTGCCAATGCCTTCAGAACCTGGGGAGGTAATGTGGAGGAGATAAAGAAAAACCTGGCATTGGCTTCGGAGCACAACATGTACGTAATGCAGGGAATAGGCATGACCAAAGACTCTATACGCTATTACGATGATGAATATAAGAACAAGATGCGCGAAGAAGTCCGCTTGTTGGCAGAAACGTTCAAGAATGATACGAGTTTGCTGGCTTGGGGTATTGGCAATGAAATTGAGTTGGGAAATGCTAATATAGCTGCCGCATGGAATTTTGTGGAAGAACTGGCACAGCTGATTAAGTCGATAGACAAGCGTCATCTGGTTTCGACAGTGATTTCCTACAATCCGTCGGCATTGGACTCTGTGGCAAAGTATGCTCCGTCTCTCGATTATGTGGGCATCAATGTATATGGTCCGATGGGAGAGGTGCAGGCTGTTGTTGACCGGTCGGACTACAAGGGTGCATTTATGATTACCGAGTGGGGACCGACCGGTTGGTGGGAAACAGCGTCAACCGAGTGGAAGGCACCCATAGAGCAGACCAGTGAAGAAAAACGGCAGGTATACGAAGAGCGTTATACGCAATATATTTCTGCCAATCCCCGTTGCTTGGGCTCTTTTGTATTCTTGTGGGGACAAAAAGAAGAACGTACGCCTACCTGGTTCAGTATGTTTGTAGAAGACACGGTGGATATGCTGCCTCTGAAAGGAGAAAAGACTCCTATGGTAGAGGCTATGCAAAGAGTGTGGACTGGTAAGGAACTGGATGAAACGGCTCCGGTAATTCTGGGTATGATGACTGTCAATGGGAAGAGTGCTATTGATAATGTCCGCATCAAGGCAGGTGCTTCATTGAAAGCAGAGGTTGCGGCCATAGACAAGGAAAATGATTCTCTGACTTATGTTTGGGAAGTGCTTAAAGAAGCTACAGTGCTGGGCTTTGGAGGTTCTTATGAACCGCGTCCGGAAAGAGTCGGTGAGGTGGCTATGTCAGATAAAAATGTGTATGAGACTGCAATTAAAGTTCCCGGAGAATATCGTTTGTACGTATATGTACTTGATAATACGGGCTTTGTCTCCACAGCAAATATTCCATTTCAAGTAATAGATTAAAGATGAAAACAATGAAAATGCTCTCTGCTTGTTTGTTGCTGCTTCCTTTTATATCTTGTACTCAAGTGCAGGATACAAAAAATGACGCAGTCATCGAGCAGAAAATAGAAACGCTGTTGTCCAGTATGACATTGGAGGAAAAAATTGGGCAGATGAACCAGATTTCTTCTTATGGCAACATAGAGGATATGAGCGGATTGATAAAGAAAGGTGAAGTCGGGTCTATCTTGAATGAAGTAGATCCGGTGCGTGTCAATGCCTTGCAGCGTGTGGCAATGGAGGAGTCCCGCTTGGGCATCCCCTTGCTGATGGCGCGTGATGTGATCCACGGTTTCAAGACCATATTCCCTATTCCCTTGGGACAAGCGGCATCTTTCAACCCGCAGGTGGCTAAGGATGGTGCACGGGTAGCGGCTGTGGAGGCTTCTGCTGTGGGTATCCGCTGGACATTTGCACCGATGATAGATGTGGCTCGCGATCCCCGTTGGGGGCGTATGGCCGAAGGATGTGGCGAAGATACTTATTTGACTTCGGTGATGGGTGTTGCTATGGTCGAAGGTTTCCAGGGAGATTCGCTGAACAGTCCGACTTCCATAGCCGCATGTCCTAAACATTTTGTAGGTTATGGTGCTGCCGAGGGCGGGCGTGATTATAATTCCACTTTCATTCCGGAGCGTCGTTTGAGGGATGTATACCTTCCTCCTTTTGAAGCTGTGGCCAAGGCAGGGGCAGCCACTTTCATGACTTCGTTCAATGACAATGACGGAGCACCGTCTACCGGAAACACTTTTATTTTGAAAGATGTGCTTCGTGGTGAATGGGGATTTGATGGAATAGTAGTGTCAGACTGGGCTTCGGTAGCCGAAATGATGGCACATGGCTTTGCTGCCGATTCTAAAGAGGCAGCAATGAAGGCGGTGAATGCTGGTGTGGATATGGAGATGGTCAGCTATACGTTTGTCAAGGAATTGCCGGAATTGATAAAAGAAGGTAAGGTCAAGAAGTCTGCTATAGACGATGCCGTGCGGAATATTCTGCGTATCAAATTCCGGTTGGGACTGTTTGATAATCCTTATGTGGATGAGAAACGGATAGAGGAACTTTATGCTCCTTCTCATCTGGAGGCTGCCAAGCAAGCTGCTGTGGAATCGGCCATCTTGTTGAAGAACGAAAAGGAGACATTGCCTTTGCAATCTTCGGTAAAGGCGGTTGCTGTGGTAGGTCCGATGGCAAATGCACCTTATGACCAATTGGGTACCTGGGTATTTGATGGTGACAAGACAAAAACCGTGACACCGTTGAAGGCTATCAAGGAACTGGTGGGGGACAAAGTGCAGGTGATATACGAGCCGGGTCTGACTTATAGCCGTGACAAGAATATGGCAGGTGTTGCCAAAGCCGCTGCTGCCGCTGCACGTGCTGATGTTATTTTGGCGTTTGTAGGCGAAGAGGCTATTCTTTCAGGAGAGGCGCATTGCCTGGCCGACCTGAACCTGCAAGGTGCGCAAAGCGAACTGATTGCCGCTTTGGCGAAAACAGGAAAACCGGTGGTTACTGTCGTAATGGCAGGGCGTCCGTTGACCATAGGAAAGGAAGTCGAACTCTCGTCAGCTGTACTTTATTCGTTCCATCCCGGAACCATGGGAGGACCGGCATTGGCCGACTTGCTGTGGGGTAAGGCTGTGCCAAGTGGCAAGACTCCGGTGACTTTCCCGAAGATGGTAGGACAGATACCGGTTTATTATGCTCATAACAGTTCCGGACGTCCGGCTACGCGGAATGAGGTTTTGCTGAATGACATTCCGTTGGAAGCGGGGCAGACTTCGTTGGGATGTACTTCTTTCTATATGGATGCAGGTTTCGATCCGCTGTATCCGTTTGGCTACGGTCTGTCGTATACGACGTTCAAATATGATAATGTGAAACTCTCGTCTGCCAATCTGAAGAAGGAAGATGTGCTGACTGTGACTTTCGACCTTGAGAATACCGGAAAGTATGAAGGTACCGAGGTAGCCCAGCTTTACGTGCAGGACAAGTTTGCTTCGGTGACCCGTCCGGTGAAAGAGCTGAAACGTTTTGCTCGCGTCACATTGAAGCCGGGTGAGAAGAAAAATGTATCGTTTGAACTTCCGATAAGTGAACTTGCTTTCTGGAATATAGATATGGTGAAGACGGTGGAAGCCGGAGACTTTGCTCTTTGGGTGGCACCGGATAGCCAAAGTGGAGAAGAAGTTTTCTTTAAGGTAGTAGATTGATTGTTGATTTAAGGTTAAAAAGAGAAGGGGCGGACCGTGACGGTTCGCCCCTTCTGCTTTCTTCTTTATAAGCCCCGCCTTCCGGCAAATAACTCATCACTTATTACTTATAACTTTCTTATATCCATACACCGCATTGCTTCCCAGTTCTTCTTCGATGCGAAGCAGTTGGTTGTACTTTGCCATACGGTCTGAGCGGCTCAGCGAACCGGTCTTGATTTGTCCGCTGTTGGTAGCTACGGCTATGTCTGCGATAGTCGCATCTTCCGTTTCACCGGAACGATGGGAAGTTACGGTAGTATATCCGTGGCGGTGTGCCATTTCGATGGCATTCAGTGTTTCGGTCAGCGAACCTATCTGGTTTACTTTAATCAATATGGAGTTGGCACAGCCTTTTTCGATGCCCATTGCAAGGAAGTCTACATTGGTGACGAACAAATCGTCTCCTACCAACTGGCAACGGTTGCCGATACGGTCGGTCAGTTTTTTCCAGCCGTCCCAGTCGTTCTCGCTCATGCCGTCTTCGATAGAGTCGATGGGATACTTGTTGATTAACTCTTCCAGATAGTCAATCTGTTCGTCGGCAGTACGTTTCTTGCCTTTTTCACCTTCGAATTTGGTGTAATCGTAGATGCCGTCATGGTAGAACTCGGAAGAAGCGCAGTCCATGGCAATCATTACGTCTTTGCCCGGTTCGTATCCGGCAGCCTTGATGGCGGCAATGATGGAGTTCAAGGCATCTTCTGTACCCTCTAGATTAGGAGCAAAACCTCCTTCATCGCCTACTGCTGTGCTGAGGCCACGGTCTTTTAGGACTTTCTTCAGTGCGTGGAACACTTCGGCACCCATACGCAGACCTTCGCGGAAGGAAGTGGCACCTACGGGGCGTATCATGAATTCCTGGAAAGCAATGGGAGCGTCACTATGTGAACCGCCGTTGATGATGTTCATCATCGGTACAGGCATCACATAGGTATTTGTACCACCGATATATCGGTAGAGTGGGATGTCAAGGTAAGCGGCGGCAGCCTTGGCTACAGCAAGAGATACGCCGAGGATGGCATTGGCACCCAGATTGGCTTTCGTTTTGGTTCCGTCCAGTGCAAGCATGGCATGGTCGATACCCATCTGGTCGAGGGCGGACATACCGATGAGCTTGGGAGCAATGATATTATTGATATTGTCCACGGCTTTCAGGACACCTTTGCCTCCGTAACGTTTTTTGTCACCGTCACGCAGTTCCAATGCTTCGTGTTCTCCCGTGGATGCTCCTGACGGGACAGATGCACGGCCTATGAAGCCGGATTCCAAGGTTACGTCTACTTCTACAGTTGGGTTACCTCTTGAATCGAGGATTTCACGTCCGATAATCTTCTCTATTTTCATATTCAGTCAATTTTAATTATAAACTATCTTACTAACAAATGAAAACAAGGAATTGTTTTTCGTTTTTAATCCTTTATTGTAATGCCTAAAAGAGCAGTCAACTCCATGGCTTGGGAAGTATTGACGATGGCTCCCCGTATGTCGGGCAGGTTGAGGCGTATACCTCCTATGTGCGAGTCGCTCAAGTCGATTCCTCTTAGAGGGGTGTGTGAAAACTCGGATTCTACCAGCTCACAGTTTTCAAAGGCGATGGAGGCAAGTTTGCAGTCGTTGACGTCGCTGTTGCGCAAGTCACAAGAGGTGAAGCGGGCTTGATTGATTTTACTCATGGAAAGATTGAGGTATCTGGCATTGCAGTCCTTCATTGTCAGATGGTTCAATATTGTTTCCGGCAGATTGGTTCCCACCAGTTTGCAGGATATGAATTCCACTCTGAACAGAGAACTTTCGGCAAATGAGATGTTGGAAAGGTCGCAATGTTCAAAACGTACATCAGTGAAATGGCAGGATTTCAGTTTGCAGGCGCTGAATTGGATATGACTGAAAGTACAGTTGGTGATGCTTTTGTAGGAATACTCCATGTGTTCCTCTGTCCGTTTACCGAAGTGAAGGTCTCTGACAGTTTCTTCCGTATTCAGCCATTCTTCCAATGATTTGGAACTTTCACTTTGTCCCTCTAAGGTAGGAGGGATGATGCGTACGGGAGGCATGACAAAAGGCTTGCTGGGTTTCATAGGGGTGTTTGGGTTATATACAGCGTCCGAAGGCGCCGCCGGCGAAGGCTGCCAGGACTCCTAATGTGATACTTAATAAGGTATATAAGGCAAACATTCCGTAGAATTCTTGCTTTATCAGAATCAGTCCGTCATTGCTGAAAGTGGAGAAGGTGGTGAATCCTCCGCACAGACCGGTAGTCAGCAACAGCCGTACCTCAGTAGAAAGGTTGAAACGGGCGGATAAGGTATAGAATAGCCCGATGAGGAAACTTCCGAGGATATTGACTGTGAATGTAGCCCATGGGAAAGAGTAGGGGACTATGCGCTCGTGGAGCATCATCTGCACGCAGTAGCGCAGTACGCTGCCGGTACCGCCGCCAAGGAATATAGCTATCAGTAATCTAGTCATAGGTTTTCTGGGGTTGGTTTTGGCTGCAAAGGTAGTGAAGACAAAGGAATTTCAGTAAATCATAGCCCGAAATTTCATAAAGCGATTCTGTACTGGGGCAATACCGTAGGTGGAGTTCTTGAAGGCAAAATTAGCCAGTGTTAAATCCGGCACATAGGGCCAGAAGGTAACAAAAGCACCGTAAATCACAGCCAAGAGTGTTGCCAGTTGCATGGCAACGATGACGCAAGCCGCAATAGAGATTGTTTGGCTTGAAGCGCCTAAGTCTCTAGCAGTCAGTGCCCGTGCACCCTGAGCTTGTCCTGCTGTTTTAACGCGGCCTGCGAAATAAAAGGCGATCAAACACGGCACTAAAAGCCATAAGCTTAAAAAGGCCGCTGCGGCAAAATTTTGACTGCCGATCGCTTGGTTATAGATTTCAGTGGCAAGAACCGGGAAGCTTCCACCGAGAAGTTTCGGAACACCGAAGTCTGTGACCGTAAGCACAAAGGCAATTAAAGCGCCGTTAATCAGAGCCGGTTTTAAATGAGCAAGAAGGATGCCGTAAAAACGCTCAAAAGGCCCTGCACCCAAAGAGCGTGCAACGTCTAAAAGTCGAGCATCAAAGCTCGAAAGTCCCACCTGAATTTGAAGTGTTGCGTGAGGAAGCGCAAAGATCAGAGCGCCGAGAAAGACACCGGTGGCACCATAAAGCTCACATTGCATGAGCATGCCGTTTGCGCCGATCAAATAAATAAGACCGATCGCAGGCATGATCGATGGCGCAAAAATGGGCGCTAAGAAAAGAGCTTTCAAGGTCAATCGAACAGGGGCACTGCTTGTGGCAATCGCAACGGCAATCACGGTACCAAGCATTGTGGCAACTAAAGCAACGCCGGCCCCTAAGAGAAACGTATTGGTGACAGCACTCAGGTTGTAGCCCGTGCAAAGCGCGCTTAGCGTATCAAAGGCGTCAACCAGGCTTGCCGCAAGCTCGATAGCAGGCGGAATAAGCCCGATCAGCAGTAACGCTGTGATGGCGGTCAATGTCGCGTTAAAGCGGCTAGTCATGACGCGTCCATCCTTTTAAAAGTGCTTTGGGCAAACTTAAGGCGTAAAGCTCACCGATTTGGAGAGTGGATGCCACGGCTTCGCTTCGGACAATATCGGCCGTAATTTCCGTTTTAAAGTCGTTGAGTAAAAATTGTGCTCGGATAAAGTCGCCCATAAAGTGGGTGGTAAGAAGCCGACCGATTACTGTATCGGGTTGTGATAAGGCCGCTTCTGTGGCGCGGTTGACTTTCACGTCGCTAAAACGAAGGCCTAAACCTGCAAAAGAGTTCTCGGATGAGCAGACGAGTTTTTCATCGGCAAATTCCGAGATGACATTCATGCCGCCCACAAAGGTGGCAACAAATTCGCTTTCGGGATGATCGTAAAGCGTCTCTGGGGTGCCGGCTTGCTCAAGTTGCCCTGCATTTAAAATCACAATGAAGTCAGAAAGTGCTAGAGCTTCTGAGCGGTCGTGCGTGACCATGACAGTCGTAATACCGGTTTTTTGCTGAATGTCTCGTAACTGTCTGCCCAATGAAGAACGAGTCCAAGCATCAAGCGCTGAAAGCGGTTCATCTAAAAGCAAAATGTCAGGATCGGTGGCAAGAGCCCGAGCAACGGCCACGCGTTGTTGTTGACCGCCGGAAAGTTCTGCCGGATAGCGATTCTCGAGTCCTGTTAAGGCCGTGAGTTCCAACATGGCTTGAAGCTTTTGCTCTAAAGCGTCACCCGTCAGTTTTCGTTTGACGCCATAAAGAATGTTGTCTCTGACCGTTAAATGGGGAAAAAGCGCATAGTGCTGAAACACGATTCCGACGTGGCGTTTTTCTAGAGGGATCTCAGTGATATCTTTATCTTCAAATTGGATGCGTCCTGCGGTCGGCGTTTCAATGCCGGCCAATAGCATCAAAAGCGTGGTTTTGCCGCTTCCTGACGGTCCCAGAATAGACGTGAAACTTCCCTTAGGGATAGTCAAATTTAAGGGCTTAAGGGCCTGCGTGACTCCGTACGTTTTGTATAAACCGGTTAAGGTGAGATCTGTCATGGCTCTAATCCTTATTTTTGAGTCAGGCGCTTAAAGCGATCAATGATGGCGGCCTTTTCTTTTGCTGCGCGGTTAAAGTCAAGCGCTAAGAAGCGAGAGGCAATCGAGCGACCCTTATCACTGCTGTAGGCATCAATTGCCGCAATGCCGCTAAAGTCTCGAGCGATTTGGGCAACCTCTTCCGAAGCACAAAAGTCTAGGAAAGCTTCCGCGGCTTCAGTATTAGTACCGCCCTTCGGGCGAGCGCAACCTTCAGCGTCCCATGCAATACCTTCTTCAGGCTCAATCGATTCGACCGGGATGTTAAAGCGCATAAAGGGGCGAACAAACGCTTCAGATGTTAACGCAATGGGAATTTCCCCTTGAGCGACCATGGCGGCAGGACGTGCGCCGCTAGAGGTGTAAAAGAGAATATTTTCGTGCAGTGCTTCGATATAGTCCCAGCCCTTTTCTTCCCCAAAGCCTTGTACCCAACCGAGCATAAACATGTAGCCTGTGCTTGAGGCCGCGGGATTAGGCATGACGATTTGACCTTTATATTCAGGCTTTAACAAATCGCGCCAAGAGCGGGGAATGGGTAGGCCACGCTTTTGCAGTAAGTCCGTATTAACACAAATAGAACCGCCCCAAGCGTTAATCCCAAACCAGGCAAAGTTAGCGTCTCGCATCTTAGGATTGATTTCATCGGCTTTGGTAGGGCGATAGGGAGCTAACAAGCCTTCATCATTGAGTGTTTGAAGCGCAATGGCCGATAATCCCAAAATGACGTGCGCGCGAGGCCGCTCTTGCTCGGCTTTCAGTCGAGCCGTGATGGGGCCCGCGGAATCCCGAACATAAGTAATCTCAATATCAGGGTGTTTGGCTTCAAAAGCCTCTTTATAAACAGGCAACAACTCGGGCTCAACAGCCGTATAGACCGTAAGCGCAGTTTGAGCACTTGCTTCGGAGATTAGGCCCATGAGGCAAGTT
>ENA-UEQL01003291-UEQL01003291.1-human-gut-metagenome-genome-assembly--contig:-NODE-3291-length-10068-cov-3.982985_pt1 | contig 10068 bp, 10 predicted proteins | sample MGYA00242905_ERZ507926 | MGnify/ENA primary metagenome ERZ507926 (study PRJEB26167, sample SAMN06115531) | human gut metagenome | host: Homo sapiens | place: China:Henan | collected 2015-09-09...
CTTGCTTCTTCTTCGCTTACCCATTCTTGGAAAAGGCTAGAGAATGACGTTCGATAAATGGTTTCTCCTGTTGCTTTTGGGTTTTGTTTTCACTCATTTTTCGTCAGCTCCTTAGGCCAAGGGTTCATCAATGCGTTCATTCTTACCTTGCAGACGCTTCGGCAAGAGGTGAGCGTACGGCATCAAAGCGTTTTGGATAGCAAAACGATCGGCGCCTTCGGCTTCCATCTTGGCACGGATTTCGTCGACTTCGGCTTGACGCTTGGCCGTATCCGGGTGGTCGATGTAATTCTTGGCACCGTAACCACGCCAGCCCGGAGGCAATTCCATCTTGTTGACGTCGAGATCTTCGTAAGAGATGGTCGGCAACGTGTCGTTGTCGCCCCAGCTCGTCAACGTACGCTTGAGCCACTTGCTGTCGTCACGAACCGGGTAGTCTTCACGGAAGTGAGCACCACGGGATTCCGTACGGGCAGCAGCACCGCAGGCGATCGTCAAAGCAAGACGCAACATCTTTTGCGTACGGTAAGCGTAGGTCAATTCAACATTGGCACCCAATTGGCTCTTGACCGGAACGTTGAAGGAACGCTTGTAGAGGTCTTCCAATTCGCTCACGGCGCTTTCCATATCGGCACCGCGACGGAAAATACCGATCTTGGACGTCATGATGTCTTGCATACGTTCACGCAACTTGGCCGGATCTTCAGTACCGGAGTTGTTGCAGAAGGCGTCAAGCTTGGCCTGTTCACGCTTGATGAAGTCATAGACGATCGAGGTCGGGATATCGATGACGTTTTCAGCCTTTTCGCAGAAGTCAGCAATGTATTCACCGACGAGCATACCGGCAACCACCGTTTCAGCCACGGAGTTACCACCCAAACGGTTAAAGCCGTGCATATCCCAGCAGGCGCACTCACCGGCAGCAAACAAGCCCTTCAATTGACGGCTTTCACCAGTGTAGTCGGTGCGGATACCACCCATCGTGTAGTGTTGAGCAGGACGCACAGGGATCCATTCCTTCACAGGGTCAACGCCGAGGAAGTAGTGGCAGATTTCATACACTTCACGCAAGTTGTGCTTGATGTGATGTTCGCCCAAGAGCGTGATGTCCAACCAAATGTGTTCACCGAAGCGGCTCTTAACGCCCTTGCCTTGAGCAATACGTTCTTCCATACGACGGCTAACCACGTCACGGGAGGCCAATTCTTTCTTTTCCGGTTCCACATCGGGCATGAAGCGGTGACCATCAACGTCACGCAACAAACCACCGTCACCACGGCAACCTTCGGTCACCAAAATACCGGCCGGGAAAATACCCGTCGGGTGGAACTGAACGGCTTCCATGTTACCCAACGTAGCAACACCCGTTTCCAAAGCCAAGGAGTGACCCGTACCTTCGCAGATCACAGCGTTGGTGGTCACACGGAACAAGCGACCGGCACCGCCGGCAGCGATAGCCGTTGCCTTAGCAACATAGGCCATCAATTCACCCGTGATCAAATCACGCACCACGGCACCGTAGCAACGCTTGCCGTCGTGAATCAAAGCGATAGCTTCCACACGTTCGACCACAGGAATGTGTTCTGCGATCACGCGGTCAGAAACAGCGTTCAACATGGCGTGACCCGTGCCGTCAGACACGAAGCACGTACGCCACTTCTTCGTACCACCGAAGTCACGTTGACCGATCAAGCCGGCGGCTTCCTTGCGTTCGGTAATCGTCACGCGTTCGCCGTTAATAATCACTTGGCGGTCACCCGGGGTAATACGGCTCCAGGGCACACCCCAAGCTGCCAATTCACGCACAGCCTTCGGGGCGGTGTTCACGAACATACGGGCGACGTCTTGGTCAGCACCCCAGTCGGAACCTTTAACCGTATCGGCGAAGTGGACGTCTTCGTTGTCGCCCAAACCCTTAATTACGTTACCCAAAGAAGCTTGCATACCACCTTGAGCGGCCTTCGAGTGAGAACGCTTCGGCGGCACCAGCGACAAGATGATGGCGTCATGACCACGGTGCTTGGCAGCAACTGCCATGCGCAAACCGGCCAAGCCAGCGCCTACCACCAGCACGTCGGTGTAGATGATTTTCATAATTACTTGGTCTCCTTGATCCAAGAGGGCCGCCGCCTTCAATACTTACGTACCGAAAAACGGCAGGGGTCTTTTTTAAAAAGGTTCCCCTTGTTCGTCTTGGAGCTCCTAACGATTCACCGGCTTCGGGAAACCCAAGAGAATACATACTCTCTTTTCAGTGTTCGCCGCAGTTAAGTAACCACTGCGAAACTGTAGTTAAAGCCGTGAGTTCTCGCTCTCAATACGGACAAATACTCCGCGGTACCCTTTCAAGCGGAGTTGTCACTTCCACTCGAAGTCTCAACCGGGTCCGTCGTTTTAAAATCGACTCTCTTTATATATACGAGTAAACACTTCGAAAGTCCGAAGACATCCGAAGTCTCCCTCACCTGTATAAAGAGAAACAATATTATTACCACAGGGTCCGAAAACCACACCGGACTCTACGATCGATTGAGCGAGAGTTTAGTGGCAGTCTTCTCATACACCCATTGGGATTAACCCGAAGTTTACACCAAACTCGATCAGAGGGCGTTTTTCACCCTTGAGCCAGGTCTAAAAAGACCACTTTTTTGACAAAAAACAGACAATCCAATTGTCCCTTAACATTCTTTACGATAGTTTATACTTATCGCAAACTGCGCTTTGATAGAAAAAATCAATCGCAATTCCCGCTGACATTCTTTTATATAAGAGGACTCATCATGTCGCATGAAATCGTTCACACTGATGCCGCTCCGGCCGCTATCGGCCCCTACTCCCAAGCTACCAAAGGCACGCCGACGCTCTTTACGTCCGGTCAACTTGGCATCGTGCCGACTACCGGCGAATTGCCCACTGAGTTCAAGGCTCAAGCCGAACAAGCTTTTGCGAATCTGAAGGCAATTATTGAAGCTGCGGGCGGCTCAATGCAAAACATCATGAAGGTCACGATCTTTTTGACAGACATGAAAGACTTCCCGGTTGTAAACGCCGTCATGCAAGACTTCTGTCAAGCTCCCTACCCTGCTCGTAGCTGTTTTGCAGTTGCCGCGCTGCCTAAGGGTGCCGCCGTTGAAGTCGAAGCGATCGTCGCGCTCTAATTAATAACACACTGCCCGTTGCTTCGATATGGCATATCCGGCATTAAGAAAAAAGGGCGAAAAACTCGCCCCGCTCTCGGAGCGGCTAGCTCGACTCGGTCTTCAAAAAGACTGGGATTATGTGCTTCATTTGCCGCTTCGCTATGAGGATGAAACAAAAATATCCCCCATCGCCGAGCTTCAGGCTGGCAGCACCGGGCAGTGTCAAGGTCAAGTCATTCGTTGCGAGCGAGTTCGTCGCCCCTCCGGAGAACAGTTACAGGCAACTGTTTCTGACGGCACGGCTACATTGTCAGTCCGCTTGCTTCACTTTTTCCCTTCTCAGGTCAAACAACTTGAAGTCAACAAAACCGTTCGGCTATATGGACCGGTTCGAGACGGCTTCACAGGTCTTGAGATGGTGCACCCGAAAATTAAGCCGCCAGTTGACCAAGCACAACTGCCGTCAACCCTGACACCTGTTTATCCGGCCGGCGAGTCTATTACACAAAATTGGCTCAGAAAACGCATCTCTCGTGCCCTTTTGGACGTAGAGATTTCCGATCCAATGCCGGCAGACATTTTGGTGAAGTTGCACTTACCCGGCTTAGCCGATGCGATTCGATATCTACATCACCCTCCCGTTGGAGCGAGTCTTGCAGCTTTATCAGATCGCACGGCTGCTGCATGGCAACGACTTAAATTCGATGAACTCGTAGCCCAACAAGTTGCGCTTCGTCACAGCCGTGCGCTGAAGGCTCAAAGCCAGGCCAAGCCCATTGCTCCAGAGCGGGAAGTCTTAATTGAGCGTTTCTTTGATCGCTTGCCTTTTGCTCTAACGGATGCACAACGTCGCGTCTTTAATGAAATTCGAGCAGATTTGGCAAAAACCACCCCCATGAACCGACTCTTGCAAGGTGACGTGGGAAGTGGGAAAACGATTATTGCAGCACTTGCCGCTGTGTTAGCCATTGACGCTGGATTCCAAGCAACGCTAATGGCTCCGACAGAGATCTTGGCCGAGCAACATTACGAAAAAATCGCTCAATGGCTCGAACCTTTGGGCATTAAGCTTGCTTGGTTAGCCGGCAAACAAAAGACTAAAGAGAGAAATGCTAATTTAGAGGCCATTGCCTCAGGTCAGGCACAACTCATTATCGGCACCCATGCGCTCATCCAAGAAAGCGTCAAGTTTGCCAACTTGGGACTTGCTATCGTTGATGAACAACATCGTTTTGGTGTTGCTCAACGACTTGCACTGCGCCAAGGCTCAGAGAATTCATTACCTCATCTATTAATGCTTTCGGCCACGCCCATTCCCCGAACATTGGCAATGAGCTATCTGGCCGACTTGGATGTCTCCGTTATCGATGAGTTGCCTCCTGGCCGCAAACCGATCGTAACGAAACTCATTTCGCTGTCACGAAAGCGTGACGTTTTAGGGGCCGTTGCCGATCAAGTCAATCAGGGGCGCCAGGTGTATTGGGTATGTCCCTTGATTGAAGAAAGCGAAAAAATTGATCTCACTGCCGCCACGCAAACCTACGAAGAACTTAAGCGCAGTTTGCCCCATCTTCGTATTGGCCTTGTGCACGGTGCACTGCCCGCTGATGAAAAACAAGTCATTATGCAGGCATTTCAAGACGGTGTTCTCGATGTCTTAGTCGCGACAACCGTGATTGAAGTCGGCGTTGATGTCCCTAACGCTACGCTGATGGTCATTGAACACGCCGAGCGCTTCGGGCTTGCACAGCTTCATCAACTGCGAGGTCGTGTTGGTCGAGGAGCTGAAAAAAGCTTTTGTATTTTGCTCTACGGTGAGTTGTCTGAAACCGGTCGAGAACGACTTAAAGTTATTCGAGAAACCACCGATGGATTTGAAATCGCCCGTCGAGATCTTGAGATTCGTGGTCCGGGAGAATTTCTTGGGGCGCGTCAGTCAGGCGTGCCGATGTTACGTTTTGCCAATTTGGAGCTTGATGCCGAACTTGTCGAACAAGCTCGAAACTTTGCCCAAGAGTGGCTGCAAACTGATCCCTCTGCAGCTGCCCTTCACGCCAAACGTTGGTTTGGTCATGCAGAGGGATTTTTGGAGGCCTAATGACACTCACTGAACTCAAATACATCATTGCGGTCGCCCGCGAACGCCATTTCGGCCGTGCTGCCGAGTCATGCTTTATCTCTCAGCCGTCTTTGTCGGTTGCTGTGCGTAAGCTCGAGGAAGAATTGGGCGTTCATCTCTTTGAAAGACGCTCGCAAGAAATTTCGCTCACCCCTGTCGGTGAGATGATTATTGAGCAGGCACAGAAAGTGCTTGAAGAAGTTCGTCGTATTGAAGAAATCGCCATACAAGGGCAAGATCCCTTGTGCGGGCCGTTGCGCTTGGGGGCCATCTTTACAATCAGCCCCTACCTTATGCCCGGACTCGTGCACACCATTTTGAAAACAGTGCCGACGATGCCCCTTATTTTGACCGAGAACTACACCGCCAATCTCCTAGAGCAATTGCGCGCCGGTGAAATTGATGTTGCCATTATGGCATTGCCCATTACCGAACCCGGTTTGATGTTAGCTCCGCTCTACGATGAAGAATTTATGGTCGCCGTGCCCAAATCGCACGAATGGGCCGAAAAGTCAGAAATTCGCCGTGAAGATGTTCGTTCGGGCAACCTTCTGTTGTTAGGTAAAGGGCACTGTTTGCGTGATCAGATTTTGGAAGTTTGCCCCGAATCCTCTCCTAAACGCGGCGCAGTTTCAAACATTCAGCGCACAGTGGAAGGCTCTTCGCTTCTGACAATTCAACAAATGGTGGCTCAAGGACTCGGAGTGACGGTTCTGCCACGCACTGCTATCAAGGAATTAGGCGGTGATGAACTCATGCGCGTCATTCCCTTTGAAAAACCCGCTCCGGTACGCCGTGTCATCATTGCATGGCGAAAGAGTTTTAACCGTATGCCCGCAATTGACGCCATTAGAAGTGCTGTTGCAAGTCTTGACTTGCCCGGATGCAAGATGCTCAACTTCCCGCCAGTGAGCTCTGCTACGCCGGTCTAATTCTCTGATTGGCATAACAAAAAGGCTGCTTAAGATTCCCAAATAGGGAAGACTAAGCAGCCATTATTTTTTACTATTTTCTTAAATTAGGCCTTACCCAACTCGTCAGCCAGCACTTGATTGCGATCATACGCGGCCTGAATTGCCTGATCCATCATCTCCATGAAATCGCGCTCGTCCATCACTCGAAGCGCTTCGGCAGTCGTGCCGCCTTTACTGGTCACATTGGCACGCAACTTAGCCGGAGCCTCTGTGCTTTGAGCTGCCAATTTCGCTGCCCCTAATACCGTCAAAATCGCCATGCGACGAGCTGCCACCTCATCGAAACCACGACGTACAACCCCCGATTCCAACGCCTCGATGAATCGGAACACATAAGCGGGACCGGAGCCCGAGACCGTCGAGAGGAGATCGAGTTGTTGTTCAGAAGTCGTTTCTATCACCTCTCCCATAGCTGACAGAATTTCGTAAGCCGTGGTTTTATCGTTGGCATCAATCGTTGCAGGTGCAAAAAGACCAACAACACCGGCTTTAATCAGACACGGTGTATTTGGCATGGCGCGTACAAGCTTTTGCGAACCCAACCAACGTGCGATATCTGCAATTCGAATACCTGCTGCAATGGAAATAAATAGCGCCTCAGGATTTAAAAAGTGCTTCAATGTCGCAATCGTCTGTGCCAATCCCTGCGGTTTAACGGCCAAAACAACAACATCTGCGGCTTTTAGCCAATCACCGGCTTGTTCATAAGCGTTGACGCCAAAGTCTCGACGTAAGGCTTCGCACTTATCAGCATTACGATCCAAGACATCAATGTTTTTAGTTTCCAGTCTGGCAGAAACAAGTCCTGCGACCAGGGCTCGAGCCATATTGCCGCCACCCAACATTGCAATTCGTTTATTCATCTTCAAAATCCTCAAATAGCTCTAGCGGTTGCTGTAGTCTCGGGCTCCAAAAATCGCCGAGCCCACTCGCACCATCGTTGCGCCCTGATCAATAGCCAGAGCAAAATCTGCACTCATACCCATCGAGAGCGTATCAAAATCAAAACCCTCTTTTCGACAAAACTCAAAAAGAGACTTCATTTTTGCGAAAGCTGCACGACTTTGAGCTTCATCGGCCTGTGCGCTAGGGATGCACATTAAACCGCGTAACTTTAGATTAGGTAATACGGCGACTTCTTTGACAATAGCCAAAAGATCATCGGGAGCAACGCCACTTTTGGTTTCTTCGTCATCGATGTTGACTTCAATGAGCACATTTAAAGCAGGCATCGAGGACGGTCGTTGTTCACTTAAACGACGAGCGATTTTGAGCCGATCAATACTTTGCACCCAATCAAAATGCTCGGCCACAAGACGCGACTTATTCGATTGCAACGGTCCGATGAAGTGCCACTCGAACTCAGCCTGGGGTTGCGCATCCCGAAAATATTGAATTTTTCGCACACCCTCTTGCACGTAATTTTCTCCGAAGATGCGTTGACCGGCTTGGTACGCCTCCCAAATCGCCTCTTCAGGGAAAGTCTTACTGACGGCAACTAATTTCACTGGCGTGTCTTTTTGAGCAACATCGACGGCTTGTCGAACAATATTTAAATTATCAGCGATGGTCATACAAACTCTCTAAATCCGAAACGGTTAAAGTATACAATTGTGAGCACCGATCGATTATGGATTTTTTCATGCAAGACGTTTTGCTGCATTGCTGTTGCGCTCCTTGTTCAAGCGCCATCATTGAATGGATGCTCAACAACGAGATCAAACCGACACTTTTTTACTTTAATCCGAATATTTATCCAGACACGGAGTATTTAATTCGCAAAAATGAACTCAAGCGCTACGCACAAGCCTTGCAACTCAGAGTCATTGACGGAGACTATGATCACTCGGGTTGGCGAGAAGCTGTCAAGGGTCATGAAATGGAGCCCGAACGCGGTGCACGCTGTCAGATTTGCTTTAACTTACGTCTAGCAGAAACCGCTCGCGTAGCACATGAAGAAAAAATCCATCGCTTCACGACAACACTCGCCTCAAGTCGCTGGAAAGATTTAGAGCAAATCAATGCTGCAGGCCTTCGCGCTCAAAGTCTTTATCCAGACACACAGTACTGGGATCGCAATTGGCGAAAAGGCGGCTTGCAACAAAGACGCAATGAATTAATTAAAGAGAATGCTTTTTATAACCAGCTGTATTGTGGCTGTGAGTTCTCTATGAGAAGGTTGGAAGCTTCTGAGTGCGAGCGAATTCTCTCGCAAGCAAAGCCCGATGGGCTCTAATTGGTCTTTTTAGAGCAAAACCAAAGACCAACACCCAAAACTACCATCGGCAACGACAGCCACTGCCCTTGACTTAAACCTAAGGCTAAAAGCCCGATGAACGAATCCGGTTCGCGGAAATATTCTACAAAGAAACGCGCCGCACCATAACCTGCGCAAAACAAAGCGGCCACTCGTCCCTGCGGTCGTGGAGAGCTTGAATACCACCACAACACTATAAAGAGCACCAAACCTTCAAGCCCGGCTTCATAAAGTTGCGATGGATGACGAGGTTGGAGATCGGCTGCTTGAGGGAAGATCATTGCCAAGGGAAATTCGTAAGAGCAGACTCTTCCCCAAAGCTCTCCGTTAATGAAGTTGCCGAGTCTTCCGAAAAAAAGTCCGAGAGGCACCATCGGTACAGCGAAATCCGCCACCGCTAAAAAGGCCTTTTGACGAGAGCGTGCGAAATAGTAAAGTGCCACAATGACGCCCAAAACACCGCCATGCGCGCTCATGCCGCCGTCCCAAATACGAATGATGTCTAGAGGGTGTGATAAATAAAAACTCGGTTGATAGAAAAAGCAATACCCAAGCCGCCCGCCTAAGATCACCCCCAAAACACCAAAAAATAGTAAGTCTTCCACGTCATCGGGCGTCATGCCTCGCCAGGCATCTCGTCTGGCACGCCACTGTCCCAGAAGCCAAAAAAGCAAAAAGCCCACTAGGTACATCAAGCCGTACCAGTGCACAGAAAATGGGCCTTCAATTCACGGCGTGAGGATGTAACGGATCAGTTGAAGGTTGAGGGAACCGTGGACAATATGAAGCTGGGAAAATATACAGTAAAGTACAGCTTTACAGATCAGGGCAGTGAGATATGTAAGAGTATCGAGATAACAGTGGAGGATGATGAAGCTCCCGTTATAACAAGGGTTCCTGTGGAGATAAAGCTGGAGAGTTACAATGGACAGGCTGATGAGCTTGCAGATCTTGTTGCATCTTATGTGAACGCACAGGATGGTGATACACTGATAAGGACAGGAGTGGCCACAGATGGCAATGGCAAGACTCTGGATGGACAGGCACTCACAAGTCTTGGACAGGACGTTATATGTGTGGCTGTTAACAAAATGGAGTCCAAGGCGGGCAGCTATACAGTTGTGTGCTGTGCGCAGGACAGCAGCGGCAACAGATCATCCTATCACACAGTCACAGTCACCGTTGAAAAGTAGAGGTGGATCATGGCAGACAGGAAAAGTACAATTTATGATCTCGAAGCAGAGAAGATAAAAGAAAAGATAATCATATTTGCCGCCGATACAGGTGGATATACACAGAAAGAGGTCTCCTTGGAGATTCAGGCATCCCTGGACGAGCTCACGGAGCTCATAGACACAGCCGGAGCCGAGGTCGTGGGACGGCTGGTGCAGAACAGGGACCGCATTGCAAATGACTTGTATCTGGGAAGAGGAAAGGTTGAGGAGCTCAGGGAGATGATATATGAGCTGGGCGCCACAGGAGTGTGCTGTGATGACGAGCTGTCACCGGGGATATGGCCGCCTATGCTGTATTCGAACGGACCGCGATAGAGTACACGATCGCGTATTATTCGGACGG
>ENA-UEQL01003292-UEQL01003292.1-human-gut-metagenome-genome-assembly--contig:-NODE-3292-length-10066-cov-3.322054_pt1 | contig 10066 bp, 8 predicted proteins | sample MGYA00242905_ERZ507926 | MGnify/ENA primary metagenome ERZ507926 (study PRJEB26167, sample SAMN06115531) | human gut metagenome | host: Homo sapiens | place: China:Henan | collected 2015-09-09 | study...
CTTCGGGTGCACCATACCGGCACCCAGCAGCTCGATCCAGCCCTCGCCCTTGCAGGTCGAGCAGCCCTTGCCGCGGCAGTTGAAGCACTGCACGTCGACCTCACAGCTCGGCTCGGTGAACGGGAAGTGGTGCGGGCGGAAGCGGACAACGGAATCCTGGCCGTACATGGCCTTGATGAGCGTCTCAAGCGTGCCCTTGAGATCGGCCATCGTGATGCCCTTGTCAATGACAAGGCCCTCGATCTGGTGGAACATGGGGGAGTGCGTCGCGTCGACCTCGTCCTTGCGGTACACGCGGCCGGGGGCCAGAATGCGGATCGGCGGCTGGCCGATGGCCTCCATGGCGCGGATCTGCATGGGGCTGGTCTGCGTGCGCAGGAGGACTTCTTCGTCATCTGTCACATAGAACGTGTCGCTGCGGTCGCGGGAGGGGTGGTTCTCGGCGATATTCAGCTTGGTGAAGTTATAGTCGGCAAGCTCGACCTCCGGGCCGTCGAGGATCTTGAAGCCCATGGAGATAAAAATATCCTTGGCCTCGTCGAGCGCCTTGTTCATCGGATGCCGGTGACCCAGCTGGACAGGGGTTCCGGGGATGGTCACGTCGATGGCCTCGGCCTCCAGTCTGGCCTCCATGGCCTTTTCTTTCAGCTCGGCGCGGACGGTTTCGATTTTTTCCTCAATGGCGGCGCGGACGTTGTTCGCGGCCTGACCCATGACGGGGCGCTCCTCTGCGGACAGCTTGCCCATCGTCTTCAAAACGCCGGTCAGCTCGCCCTTCTTGCCGAGAAAGCGCACGCGCAGCGCGTCCAGCTCCCCGGCGTCCTTGACGCTTTCCAGCGCGCCGAGCGCTTCCTGCCGGATTTTTTCGAGTTGTTCCTTCATAAACGAATGCTCCTTTTCGTGATAATACAAAAAAATAAGCCCTCCGCCCGGAATCGGGACGAAAGACCATGCTTCCGCGGTACCACCCGCTGTTCGCAGAAAAATCTGCGCTGCTTTCTGCCCGGTAACGGCGGCAATAACCGGCGCGTCCTAGTAGGGGAGCGACCCCGTTCAAACGGCAGCTCACGAGAGAAAGCCCTGCAGCCCAACCGGTAGGCGGCTTCCAGCAAAACCCGCCCTCTCTGTACCCGGCCCTATCGGACAGGACAGCTCGATCCTCGCTTTTTCCAGATATCAGATGCATTTTAGCACAACAACCGCCGTTTGGCAACAGCTTTTTCGGAAAAAGCACAGAAAACCCGGCGGCTGCGCGCCGCCGGGAGAAATTTCTTATTGCAGTCCCTTGCCCGCTTTGACCTTGTCGAATTCTGCCTCGATCTGTGCGTCAGGCTCTGCCGTGAGCAGGGAGACGGCGACGATCACGATCACGCTGAAGACGAACGCGGGCAGCAGCTCATAGATGCCGAACATCCCGCCGAGGGGCTTCAGAACGAGCTTCCAGAAGAAGACCATCGCGCCGCCCGCGACCATACCGGCGATCGCGCCCTGATATGTCGTGCGCTTCCAGAACAGGCACAGGAGCATCAGCGGGCCGAAGGCCGCGCCGAAGCCCGCCCAGGCAAACGAGGTGATGCCGAAGATGGTGGAATTGGAGTTCCAAGCGATCGCCATGGCGACGATGGTGATGATGACGAGCGTGATGCGCGAGCACCACATGACCTGCTTTTCGGTGGCGTCCTTCTTGAATACGCCGCGGTAGAGGTTCTGGCTGACGGCGCTGGCCGAGATCAGCAGATACGAATCAGAGGACGAGATCGCCGCGGCCAGCACGCCCGCGCAGGCGAAGCCCGCGAGGATCGGCGGCAGATAGGACATCGCCGCGTCAATGAAGATATTTTCCGCATCGTTGTTGGACAGATAATCAAGCCCCGCGACGCTGCGGCCCACGACGCCGATGAACACGGCGGCGGCCATCGAGATCACGACCCAGATGATCGCCACGCGGCGGGAGCGGCCCAGCTCATGCTCGGAGCGGATGCCCATGAACCGCAGCAGCACCTGCGGCATACCGAAATAGCCAAGACCCCACGCAAGGCAGGACGCAATGGACAGCGCGCCGTAAGGACGGCCTGCACCAAAAACGTTGACCTCTGTGGTCGAGGGCGTCGCCGTGCGCACCATGGAGAAGAAGCCGTCAATGCTCTTCGCGTTTTCGATGACTGTGTTCAGTCCACCTGCGGAAACGACCGACAGGATCAGGATCAGCACCAGCACCGTGACCATCACAACGCCCTGCATGAAATCGGACGCGCTCTCGGCCAGATACCCGCCGAGGAACGTGTAGGCCAGCACGAACACCGCCGCAACGATCATCATGCCGCCGTAGGAGAAGCCGAACAGATTTGCGAACAGCTTGCCGCACGTGGACAGGCACTGCGCCGCGTAGACGCTGAAGAAAATGATGATAATGAGCGAGCAGATCGTCATGATGATCTTTTTCTTCTCATGGAAGCGGTTCGAGAAGAAATCCGGGAGCGTGAAAGCGTTCACGGCGATCGAATAGCGGCGCAGCCGCTTGGAGACGATCAGGAAGTTGAGATATGTGCCGATGGCAAGGCCGATGCAGGTCCAGCCCGCGTCGGCAAGACCCGTCCAGTACGCGAGGCCGGGCAGGCCCATCAGCAGATAGCCGGACATATCCGAGGCCTCCGCGCTGAATGCCGTGACCCACGGGCCGAGGCTGCGGCCGCCGAGGAAATAGGACTCCGCGTCCTTATTCGCCCGTCCGGCAAAATAGATACCGATCCCCACGACTGCGGCCATATACAGGACCATGGCCAGCAGATGCTGCAAATTTGCTCCGCTCATACTGTTTCTCCTTTTTCTCTCCCCTTGACACATTACGTTTTATCATGTATAATATCAAGGAATCGCATAACATGCGCGTATGATATCACGTTAAAGTGAAAAATGCAAGAGGAAATTTTCCATGGATACGAAGAAATATGAGGTACTGGAGAAAACGGTCGAGCTGTCGTCGCTGACGAAGGCTGCGCAGGAGCTCGGACTGACGCAGTCGGGCGTCAGCCATATGCTCGCCGCCATCGAGGCGGAGCTGCAGCTGCCGCTGCTCAAGCGCACACGGACCGGCGCGCGGCTCACGCCCGAGGGCGAGCAGATGATGCCCTACATCCATGAGATCGTGCGGCAGGAAAAGCTGCTGCGGCAGGCGGCGGCCGCGCTCCACACGCTCGTCACCGGCAAGATCCGCATCGGCACGTTCACGAGCGTCGCCACGCACTGGCTGCCGGCGATGATGATGCAGTTCCAGCAGGCGTATCCGCAGGTGGATTTTCAGCTGTTCAACGGCGATTACCACGATATCGACACCTGGCTCGGCGCGGGCAGCGTCGATCTGGCGTTCACCACGCTCCCCGCCCGCCCCGGCTGCAGCTGTGTGCCTTTATATGAGGATGCGCTGGCCGCAGTCCTGCCCAAGGGGCATCCGCTGGCGGCGGGGCCGGTCTGCCCGGTGGAGGAGCTGGCAAAGGAGCCGTTCATCTCGCTGCTGGAATCCTCCAACCACGATGTGCGGCGCGCGTTCCGCGCGCTGAGCGTCAGGCCGAACATCCGCTTTGAGACGAAGGACGACTACGCCGTCATCGCCATGGTCCGGCAGGGGCTGGGCGTGAGCATCATGCCGTCGCTGCTGCTGCGCGGCAACACGGACGGCGTGGAGATCCGCCCGATCGATCCGCCCGCCAGCCGCACGATCGCGCTGGCCGCCGCCTCTGATGCACCCGGCCCGGCCGCCAGCCGGTTTGCGGAATTCGCCGTCAAATGGGTCAGGGAAAACACATAAAAAATGCGCCCGGAGGTTTTGAGCCGTCCGGGCGCGTTTTTTGTTGGGGTGTATCTGAAAACTCATGATGTGACCGGCAGCGAGGAATTTTCGCGCTGAGCAAGACATTTTTTCGCAGGAATACTGACGTATTTCAAGGAAAAATGACGCAGCACAGCGCGAAAAGGCCCGCTGTCCGGGTGCGTTGGGAGTTTTCAGAGACACCCTAGATCAGGCGTTTTCCGCCAGCTTTTCGCGTGCCTGCTTCAGCGCGGTCGCCAGCTGGTCGGGACAGGAGGTCTCTTTCATGCCGCAGTGGATGCCGTCCAGCCGCTCGATGACGGTATCGATGTCCATCCCCTCGACAAGCTTGGAGATCCCCTGCAGGTTGCCGTTGCAGCCGCCGATGAATTCGATATTCCGGACGGTCTTGCCGTCGACGTCAAACAGGATCTGCTGCGAGCAGGTGCCTCTGGTTCTGTAGGTAAAATGCATGATGGTTTCTCCTTTTATTCTGTTCGATCATTGACCGATGGTTTACGGTTCCAGTTCTCCGTCCCGGATGCGGAGCACCTTGGTGAAGCTGTCTAAAAACTCCGGGGAATAATTGTGCATGGCGACGATCAGGATGTCGCACGGCAGCTGCGCGATCTGCTTTTCCAGCTCGACGCGCGTTTTTTCGTCCAGTCCGGCAGTCGGCTCGTCCAGCATGACAAGACTGCCCTGCCGCCAAAGCGTCCGCGCAAGATCGAGCCTGCGTTCCTCGCCGCCGGAGAGCGCGTGCGCCTCCCCGCCGATCGCTGCATCCATGGACGCGCCGCGGTCGGCGTACCATTCGGAAAGACCGGCGGCTGCAAGGGTCTTTACAAGCGCTTCATCCTGCTGCGCCGTGCCGGAGAACATGGTGAGATTGTCGCGGATGGAGGCGCTGAAGACGAAGGTCTTCTGGGCCAGCAGCGTGACCTGCCGGCGGAAATCCGCGTACCGGTAGGCATGGCAGGGGCGGCCGTTGATGGTGTACTCGCCTTCCGCGCCGCACATGGCGGCCAGCACCTTCAAAAGCGTCGACTTCCCCGCCCCGCTCTCGCCGAGCAGCGCGATGCGGTCGCCCTTTTGGAGCGTCAGATCGACGTGCTTTAAAATTTCTCGTTCCCCTCTACGGCAGGAAATATCCCGGAGCGAGACGGTCTCCACGCGGGTGAGCGGCTGGCTGCCCCAGCCGGACGCTTCATCTGTCGGCTCGTCCAGGAAGGCAAGCACGCGCTTACAGACCGCCGAGGCGGCGATGGTCGAGGAATAGCGTTCGCTGATGATCTGCACCGGCCCGGCGACGAGGTTCATGAGGCCCGCGAAGGTGATGAGCGCCGGAAGCGTGATGACGCCGCGCGCGACGAAAAACAGGCCGAGCACCCACGTGCCGAGCACGACCAGATTGCCGCAGCCATACGCGCCCGCGTATAGGATCCTGCGGATGCGGCGGGAGCGGAGCTTTTTCCGGTAAAGATTTTCGTTTGCTTCGTCATGGGCGCGGTTGGCACCTGAAAATGCGTTGAAAATTTTCAGCTGGAAAAATCCAGAGAAGATCTGCGTGATCGCCGTCAGATAGCCGGCCTTCGCCTGCTGCTCGTTCTCCTGATACGTCTGCAGGCGCTTTTCCGTCAGCTTGGGAAACGCGGCGGTCAGCACGCTGACGGCGATCATGATCAGGGTCATGACCGGCTGGATGGCAGCGGCCGAGGCGACCGCGAGCAGGAAGCAGCAGATCTGAAAATAGATCTCGCCCAAGGACGCGACGTAATCCTGCTGGATGGTGTCGACGTCATTCTGTACGAGAGACAGGCAGGCGCCGTCGTCTTTCTCGCTTTTCTGCATATAGCTGAGCGACTCGATCTTCCGCACGGCGTCGGCGCGGAGGTCCCGGCCGACGCGCTGGACGACGATATCGCGCGAGTAGTCCAGCAGAAAGGCGAAAAACGTCTCAACGCAGAGGTAAACCAGCGTCACGAGCGCGATCTTCCACACGCGCGAGAGATCTCCCTCCATCGCGCTGTCGGCGAACAGGCCGAGCAGGAACGACACGAGGACGGACGAGACGGCCGCGAGAAGGTTGGACACAAGAAACAGCACGACAGACGTGCAGTTTCTGCGGAAATAGCGTTTCACAGCGGCCTCCCTTTCTTTCTTAGTAATACTTGATCTCCGAGCGGTGCGCCTGCAGAAGACCGTCCAGATATTGCTCGACGTATTCGGTCATCTGCTCCGGCGGGTTCACCTTTGTAAATTCCAGCCCGTGCTGCTGGCAGTATTCCTGCCCGAGCGTATCGCGCAGTCTTTGCCGCAGCATCACGCGGGGAAGCTGCTCCGCGACCGTGTCAAAATACTGCTCGGTGGTGATCCCCATCTTCGTGCAGTAATCATCGATATACGCCCGTACTTCCTCGTATTCTTCGTAGTTTTTCCGCTGGCCGGCCATCTCCGCGTCCACCTCTTCCTGTGTGACGGAAAGGCCGCGCTGCTCCGCCTCATCGAGCATGATGAGGTTCAGCAGGAGCTGATCCAGCGCATCCGCGTCGCTGACGGTTTTGTCTCCTGTGACATTGATCTGGTTCTGCTTTTCATACGCGACCAAGCTCTCGTGGATCTGCGTGTCCTTGTAGGACGCGACGATCGGGTCGTCCGACGTCTGCTTCTGACAGGCCGTCAGGAAAAGCAGAAGCAGGCACAGCGCAAGCATGATCTTGGATCGCATCGCGTTCTCCTTTCGTTATTCGGTCAGGTCGCAGAGAGTTGCGTTTACATAATCCGTGAGCTGCATGGGGTCGAGCAGGACCTGGCAGCCGCGGCAGCCGGCGGAGACGCCGATCTCGTCGTAGAGCTGGGCGGTCTCGTCGATGAAGGTGGGGAACTGCTTTTTCATGCCGATGGGGCTGCAGCCGCCGCGGATATAGCCGGTCGTGGCCAGCAGGTCCTTGACGTGGATGAGCTCGATCTTTTTGTCGTGCGCGGCCTTCGCCGCCTTTTTGAGGTCCAGCTCGCAGCAGACCGGGATGCAGAACACCGCGTATCCGCCGCGCTCGCCCTTCGCCACCAGCGTTTTGAAGATCTGCTCCGGCGGCATGCCGATGCCCTCGGCCGCATGCATGCCGTTGAGGTCATTTTCGTCGACTGCGTATTCTTTCGCCCGGTACGGGATCTTCGCTGCGTCCAGCAGGCGCATCACATTGGTTTTTGTCATTTGAAGCACCTCTTTCCCCGCCATTATACCTGATTTCCAGCCTTCTGGCAAGGAGCAAAACCCACACGCATGATTTGAAAAAAAGCGCTCAAACTATCTACATCTTACAGACAGGAGCACGGAGCATGGGCGAAGCGAAAAAAGAAGAACAGGCGCGGCAGGAGCTGGTCGATCTCGGCGCGTCCACCACGAAGACCTCCCGCGGGACGATCTACACGCTGACGATCATCGGCCAGATCGAGGGCCATCAGGCGCTGCCGGAAAACATCAAGACGACCAAGTATGAGCACGTCATTCCCCTGCTCGCGGCCGTGGAGGAAAGCGAGGACATCGACGGTCTGCTGCTGCTTCTGAACACGGTCGGCGGGGACATCGAGGCGGGACTCGCCATTGCGGAGCTGATCGCGGGGATGAAGAAGCCGACGGTCTCGCTCGTGCTCGGCGGCGGGCATTCCATCGGCATCCCGCTGGCCGTATCGGCGCGCAAAAGTTTGATCGTGCCCACGGCCAGCATGACCGTGCATCCGGTGCGGATGACGGGGCTGGTCGTCGGTGCGCCGCAGACGTACCAGTATTTCAACCAGATCCAGGACCAGATCGTGAATTTCGTGACAAAAAATTCGCATATTTCCCGTGAAGATTTTCTGCGCTATATGATGGCGACCGACGAGATCGCGACGGACGTCGGCACGGTCTTATACGGCGAAGAGGCCGTATCCTCAGGGCTGATGGACGCGATCGGCTCGCTCTCCGACGCCCTGAACCTGCTGCACCGGCAAATTGACCGGCAGAAGAAGCGCGGCAGGGGCTGAAAATCAGGACTTTCGCCGCATTGACAGGCGGTCCGGGATGTGCTAAAATGCGGGCGATGCGAGCGGTGGAGTCTGTCATAGGCGCTGGAAAGCGTCCTATTCGCATCGGAGCGCATGCAGCTTTTCGGCAGAACCATGTGGTTCTGCCGTTTTTTATTGTTCTGAATCATGGAAAGAAGGCATTTATCATGAGAAAAACGAAGATCGTCTGTACCATCGGCCCGGCCAGCAGTTCGGAGGAAGTCTTTGCAGAGATGTGCAAGGCAGGACTCAACGTCGCGCGGCTCAATTTTTCGCACGGCACACACGAGGAGCATCAGCAGAAATTTGACATGATCCATAAGGTCCGCAAGGCGCTCGGCCTGCCCATCGCCATCATGCTCGACACCAAGGGGCCGGAATACCGCATCTGTACCTTCAAAAACAAAAAGATCCTGCTCCAGGACGGCGACGCCTTTACCTTCACGACCCGGCAGGTCGAGGGCGACGAGACGATCGTCGGCGTCAGCTATGCGGGGCTGGCGAACGATCTTTCGGTCGGCGATACGGTATTGGTCAACAACGGACTCGTGATCTTCACGGTCGAGCGCATTGAGGGCACGGAGATCCACTGTCGTGTCGTAGTCGGCGGCGAGCTGTCTGACCGCAAGAGCATGTCCTTCCCGCACAAGGTGCTCGAGCAGGTCTATCTCAGCGAACAGGACAAGGACGATCTGCTGTTCGGCATCCGGAACGGGATCGATTTCGTCGCAGCGTCGTTCGTCTCGCGGCGGCAGGATGTGCTGGATGTGCGGAACTTCCTCGACGCGAACGGCGGGCAGGACATCGAGATCATCGCCAAGATCGAGAACCAGACGGGCATCGACAATGTGGAGGAAATCTGCGAGGTCTGTTCCGGCATCATGATCGGCCGCGGAGACTTGGGCGTGGAGGTGCCGTTTGCGGAGCTTCCGGCCATCCAGAAATACCTCATCACCAAGTGCCGCCTGCTCGGCAAGCGGGTCATCACGGCCACGGAAATGCTCGAATCCATGATCCATAACCCGCGCCCGACCCGTGCGGAGATCTCCGACGTGGCCAACGCCGTCTATGACGGCACGAGCGCGGTCATGCTCTCCGGCGAGTCCGCCGCGGGCAAGTACCCGGTCAAGACCGTGCAGACCATGGCCGAGATCGTGGAGGAGACGGAAAAGCACATCGACTACGAGACGCTGTTCCGCAAGGAGGAGTTCCAGATCAAGAACATGGTCGACGCCATCTCGCACGCGACGTGCTGCATGGCCTGCGACATTGGCGCAAAGACGATCGTGGTCAGCTCGCTCTCCGGCGCGACGGTCCGGATGGTCTCGCGCTTCCGCGTGCCGGTCGACATCGTCGGCATGGCGACGAACGAGCGCGTGTGGTACCGGCTCGCGCTCTCCTGGGGTGTCCAGCCGATCTTGTGCGAGGAGACGTTTACCTCGACCGACGTGCTGTTCTACAACGCCCTGCACGCGGCCAAGAAGGCCATGCACCTGCACAAGGGCGACAACATCGTCATGACTGCCGGCAACACCAACGGCGCTTCCGGCAATACGAACCTCATCAAGGTCGAAACGATCTGACAGGCAAAGAGCCCCCCGCCGGGATCGGGCCGTGTTCCTGAAACAGCGAATCCTCCGTATGCCTGCAGGCATACGGAAGATTGTTTTCTGCATATAATTCAAACTCGCTGGCGGAGAATGAAGCTCCGCAGAACGCACTACTCTCGATATAGAGAGTATAGAAGTGCGCCCTTTCGTTCCTAAAGGGATTTTATCAGTTCGCCAAACTGGAAGTTGTTTATTTCTTCTTTTTCGGTTTTGGGGCTGGCAGTTCATCATACATTGCATGAAACAAGCCTGTCAAAAATTCCTTATTATCAACTTCATCTACCAACAACATCTCTTTTGCTCCCTCATAGGGTAATTCATACGGAGCTGTCGGCATATAACTAATTGCTGATTTTACTGGTTTAACAAGTAATCTATCATCATAGATACCGCCTACAATCTTGCCACGATAATAAATAATAAATTCTCCCATCATAGCTCGATAAGTAATTTCTTCTAACTCAGATAGCTGCCCTAAAATAAACTCTAAGTATTCCTTGCTTGATGCCATATTTCCACCTCAAATTCCGATTTATCAAATAAGAATTTCCGTCAATTTTTCTCTTGATGTGGCTCGCTTCTAAGAGTAGGAACGAACTGTTCT
>ENA-UEQL01003294-UEQL01003294.1-human-gut-metagenome-genome-assembly--contig:-NODE-3294-length-10063-cov-9.996996_pt1 | contig 10063 bp, 9 predicted proteins | sample MGYA00242905_ERZ507926 | MGnify/ENA primary metagenome ERZ507926 (study PRJEB26167, sample SAMN06115531) | human gut metagenome | host: Homo sapiens | place: China:Henan | collected 2015-09-09 | study...
AGTAGTCTTATCAGCTCTTTTGTTTGCATCCTTGCCCTCTCAGGCGCTGACGCGCCAGCTCTCCCAAAGGGAGAGCCCTTGGCAAAAAGGGAAACTGCTATGAAAATCATTTCAATCGATTCGGGCTTTGCCCTCTACAAAGAAAAAGACGAGATCGGGCGCTGCGCCCTTACCCCCACCCCAAAAGGGGGAACCTTTGGCGCGTTCTGCATCCTGCCCCAGTGGCGGCGGAAAGGCTACGGCTCCTATCTCTTAAAAGAAGCCCTGCGGGCCCTCGGCGGCTATGACCGGGAACAGGCCACCGTCTTTACCGCTCCCCTGCCCACAGACCCGGGCGAGGCGGCATTCTGGGCCAAATTTGATTTCCAGCCCGAGGGCACACAGCTGGTCCGCCGCCGCACCCCGGACCTGACCGCCGTCCGGTTCGTGCAGGATTTCCTCGCCGCCCGGCTCACGGCCCCGCGGCTGTGCATCGACGCCACCTGCGGCAACGGCGGGGATACGGCGTTCCTGTGCGGGCTCTCGGCTGCCTCCGGCGGGCGGGTGCTGGGCTTTGACATCCAGCCCGAGGCCATCGCCTCCACCCGAGCCCATCTGGCGCAAAAAGGCTTTACGGCAGAGCTTCACCGCGACAGCCACGCAAACCTGCTGCAATACGTTACACCCGGCACGGCAGATGCTGTCATGTTCAACTTTGGCTGGCTCCCCGGGGCCGACCACGCGGTATTCTCCACGGCAGGCAGCAGCATCCCCGCGCTGGAAGCGGCCCTCACGGCCCTGCGCCCCGGCGGGGTGCTCAGTGCGATCCTCTACAGCGGGCGGGTCATCGGCTCGGACGAAAAGCGGCACATCCTGCAGTGGGCGCGCGCCCTGCCCCTGACGAAATGTACCGTATTGGTGTGTGATTTTGCCAACTGGGCCGATACCGCCCCGCTGCCCTGCCTGCTGCTGAAAAAATAGCAAAAACTCTTGCATCCATGTGCATTTTCTGTTAAAATAAACGTTGTGTGTGTTTTCAGGAGAAACTCCCATGGAAACGGACCGATCTCGTCTATCCCCTTTTATGATATCAGGAGAAGTAAAACCATATGACAAATCGTGAAGAAATCGAGCGCCGCCGGACGTTTGCGATCATCAGCCACCCCGACGCCGGCAAAACGACGCTGACCGAAAAGCTGCTGCTGTACGGCGGAGCCATCAATCAGGCAGGCTCTGTCAAGGGCAAGCAGAGCGCCAAGCACGCCGTGTCCGACTGGATGGACATCGAGAAGCAGCGCGGCATCTCCGTCACCTCCTCTGTCCTGCAGTTCAACTACGCCGGCAAGTGCGTCAACATTCTGGACACGCCGGGCCATCAGGACTTCTCGGAGGATACCTACCGCACCCTGATGGCGGCGGACTCTGCTGTCATGGTCATCGACGCCGCCAAGGGCGTTGAGGCCCAGACCATCAAGCTGTTCAAGGTCTGCACCCTGCGCCACATCCCCATTTTTACGTTCGTCAACAAGATGGACCGCGAAGCCCGCGATCCCTTTGAGCTGATGGAGAACATTGAGGAGATCCTGGGCATCAAGACCTACCCCATGAACTGGCCCATCGGCTGCGGCAAAGAGTTCAAGGGCGTGTTCGACCGCAACTCCCGCAAGGTTCTGGCATTCTCCAGCGACGGCCGTGCCAACGGCGTCAAAAAGGTCGAGGAAACCGAGGCCGAGCTGGGCGTTCCCGCACTGGACGAGCTGCTGACTCCCTACCTGCACCAGCAGCTGGTGGACGAGATCGAGCTGCTGGACGGCGCTGCCGAGGAATTTGACCTCGACAAGGTGCTGAAAGGCGAGCTGAGCCCCGTCTTCTTCGGTTCGGCGCTGACCAACTTCGGCGTGGAGCCGTTCCTGGAAAACTTCCTGCGGCTGACCCCCACCCCGCTGGCCCGCGTGGACAGCCTGACCAATGAGCCCGTGGATCCCTGCCGCGATGAGTTCTCCGCCTTTATCTTCAAGATTCAGGCCAATATGAACAAAGCCCACCGGGACCGCATCGCGTTCATGCGCATCTGCTCGGGCAAGTTTGAGCGCGGCATGGAAGCTTACCACGTCCAGGAGGGCAAGAACATCAAACTGGCCACCGGCACCCAGCTGATGGCACAGGACCGCGCCATTGTGGACGAGGCCTACGCAGGCGATATCATCGGCCTGTTTGACCCGGGCATCTTCTCCATTGGCGATACCCTCTGCACCGGCAAAAAGAAAGTGCAGTTTGCGGGCATCCCCACCTTCTCGCCGGAGCACTTTGCCCGCATTGAGCAGAAGGACACCATGAAGCGCAAGCAGTTCGTGAAGGGCATGGAGCAGATCGCACAGGAGGGTGCCATCCAGATCTTCCGCGAAGTGGGCGGCGGCATGGAAGAAGTGGTGGTCGGCGTGGTCGGCGTGCTGCAGCTGGAAGTGCTGGAGTACCGCCTGAACACCGAGTACAACGTGGAGATCCGGATGCAGCAGCTGCCCTTTGAACAGCTGCGCTGGGTGCAGAACGACCCCGACACCTACAACCTGCGGGATCTGGACCTGACCAGCGACACCAAGGCTGTGGAGGACATGAAGGGCAACCGCCTGCTGCTGTTCACCTCCGACTGGGCCGTGCGCTGGGCCGAGACCCACAACGAAACGCTGGAACTGAGCGAGTTCGGCAACATTTAACTTGTCGGGGCAAGGCCCCTCCATCTCGCCTGCGCGAGACCGTTCGGTCGCTTAAAAGCCCCACCGGGGCTTTCATTGCTCCACTTCGTTACGCAAACGCGAATCTGTTTCAAGAGAGCTGCTGTGTGGGGCAACCCCCTGCGCTGCGGCTTTTTTTGAATAAACCAAAAAATACATCAAAGGATGCCAGCATTGGAATGAAGGATTCCCATTGCGGGGAACACTGCTGGCAGGAGGGTAAGTTATATGAAGAATCTCCAAATCGGCAAGAGCGGCATCGAGGTGCCGTTCCTCGGCATGGGCACCTGGGCCATCGGCGGCGGTGCCTGGTGGGGCGACAACGACGACAGTCTGTCGGTCAAGGCCATCCAGACCGCCGTGGAACAGGGCATCCGGTGGATCGACACCGCGCCCATCTACGGCCTGTACCACAGCGAAGAAGTGGTGGGCGAAGCCATGAAGCACATCGACCGCGACAAGGTGGTGCTGTCCACCAAGTGCGGCCTGGAGTGGCGGCACGAGACTCCCGTACTGCACAAGGTGGTGGACGGCGTGACCGTGTACCGTGACCTGTCGGCCCAGAGCATCATCGAGGATGTGGAGGACAGCCTGCGCCGCCTGCACACCGACCATCTGGACGTGCTGTACACCCACTGGCAGTCGCCCGACTTTGGCCTGTACCCGCTGGAGGCCACGGTGGAAGCCATGATGAAGCTGAAGGACCAGGGCAAGATCCGCGCCATCGGTGCCTCCAACGTCACCGCCGACATCATCCGCGGCTACTGCAAGTACGGCCAGCTGGACGTCATCCAGGAAAAGTACAGCCTGCTGACCCGCCGCATTGAAAAGCAGCTTCTGCCCACCTGCAAGGAGCTGGGCGTCTCGGTGCAGGCCTACTCCCCGCTGGAGCAGGGCCTGCTGACCGGCAAGGTGACCATGGACACCACCTACCCGGAGGGCAGCACCCGCAACTCCAACCCCAGCTTCCAGCCCGCACGCCGCGCCCAGGCCATCGCCGTGCTGAACGGCTGGCAGGATCTGACCGAGAAGTATCACTGCACCATGGCGCAGCTGGTCATTGCCCTGACCGCCCGCATGGTGCCCGGCCTGTTCGTGCTGTGCGGTGCCCGCACTCCGCAGCAGGTGACTGATAACGCCGGTGCGATGCACATCCATCTGGACGGTGCCGACGCCGTGCGCATGAAGTGGGATGTGGATTCCATTTCCTGAGTTTTCCCCGCAAACACCAAGCCCCCTCAGAGCCGCAGCTCCGAGGGGGCTTTTGCTATGATACGGGATCGCTTCAGGTAGTTTGCAGCATCGCCTGCAATTTTGTTTTGGCGCGGTAGTAGGTCACCCGTGCCCAGGCGGCATTGTGGCCAAAAATGGCTCCGATGTCCTCAAAGGACAGCTCCCCGAACACCCGCAGGCTGAACACCTCTTTATAGGGTTCTTCCAGCGTGTGCAGGCACTGGTGCACCGTAAAGGCGGCATCCTTGTCCACCAGCAGCTGGGCAATGTCCGGCGTATCGGCGGCCTTTGTCTCTGCGTCCTCCAGCGGGGCGGCGTGCTTTGCCTTGCGGCAGTGGTCGTAATAGCAGTTGCGGGCCACCGTGAACAGCCACGCCCGCACATCCTGTTTTCCGTCAAAGTTCTTCAGACCGTCCAGCGCCTTGAAGAAGGTCTCCTGGGTCAGCTCTTCGGCCAGTGTCTCCGAGCGGGTCAGACCTTTCAGAAACAGGTACACATCCTTGAAGTAGAGCCGGTAAATGGTTTCCATGTCCATAATCAGCCCTTCTTAAAGTCGTGCCCATATTGTTCCTCGGTGCCGTACCCGTACCGCACGGTGCCGTCCGGGTTCTCCCCCGCAATGAATCGTTCCACCTGCTGGCTGTCGCTGTAATAGCGCGTTCCGTCGGCGCACTCCACGGCCAGCACCTGGGTGCGGGAGACGGCGATCTCTGTGGACACGATCTCGGAGCCGGTCAGCTTTGTCAGCGCGGCATGGAGGCCGGGGAAGGTATACCGCATGGCCCGGACGGTGATGTATTCCTTGCCCCAGCTGAACCCGCCCTCGGTCTCCAGCCGGACATTCTCGCCCTGCACTTCCAGCACGCAGAGGTTTGCGCCATCCTCCTTTTTGTTGTAGAGCCAGATCCCGGCTTCCTCCGCCGTCACCGGCGTGCTGAGGTTGCCCATCCAGAACACCAGCACCACGGCGCACAGCACCGCCAGCACGGCGGCTGCGGCCGTAAGGATGCGCTTTTTCCGCAAAGCCGTGCGGATGCCTTTCAGCGGGGCATCCGGCTGGGGTTCCGGCTGCACCGGCACCGGCAGCTGCATCTGCTCCAGCTCGGCGCGGCAGGCTTCGCATTCCTGCAAATGCTCTTCCACCAGTGCCGTACTGGCCGGACTTGCCATGTGCTCGGCGTACAGCGGCAGCAGATCCCGGATGACTTCACAATCCAGTTTCATCGTCTTTTCCTCCTTTTCGGGCTGTTTCACCACAATAACGCACAAAAAGAGAAAACGTTACAGGGTTTTTGATTTTTTCAGCGTCCGACAAACTGGAATTGTTTTACTTCTTGTCATTGAAGTAGATGATAAAAGCACCCATTACTGCAATAGCAATGAGCAATCCAAACTCAACCCAATTACCTAAAAGTTCAAGTCCTACGACCATACCTAAATAACCAACAATCAATGTAACGATTGCTGCCAAAATCGCTTTACCCATATAATCACACTCCTTTGTCAAATTCCGATTTATTTTTATGTATTTTCCTTCCAGAACAATCCGCCGGAGGTCTGGAACAGCAGCCAGGGGTTCACACTCTTGCTGCCCAGCTTGAAGTCCATGGTCAGCTCTTCGCCCAGAGCACCCACGGCCTGGCCTTTTTCCACCGTCTGTCCCTCGGACACCACGAGCGCCTGCAGGCCGTACAGGTAGCTGCGCATCCCGGCTCCGTGGTCAATGACCACCGTGTTGCCGGTGAGGGCAAGGTTCCGGGCCAGCACCACCACGCCGTTGGCCGGGGCACGGCAGGGCTCGCCGGGGATGGTGTAGAGCTTGGTGGAGTTGGAGCGGCTGCCCTGCTGGCCGTTTGTCACCTTTACCTGTCCGTAGTCCACCAGTGTCATGGAGTTTTCCGCCGGGTTCACGAAACCGCCGGACCACAGCTTTTCCCGCGCGGGGGCCTCGTACAGGCCCCAGACCGCATTGCGAAACTCGGCATTGGCGGCATCGGTGGCTGCCGGTTCCGGGTCCACCTCCACGGTGCCAAAGTCCTTGGGCAGCACGACGAGGGTGTGGGTGAGCGTTTCGCCGTTCACGGCAACATTCACCGCATGTCCGCCGGAGGACGCATTATAGGCCGCCGGGATGTAGGCGCGCCAGCCGTCGGCGGCGCGCACGCACTGCACGCTGCCAAGGTCGGTCTCCACGGCGGGGGCGGTGTCGCCGGTCATGCCGGAGATGCGCACGCCCACGATGCCGCCCTGCTCCACCCGCTCGGCGGAGAACGCGATGTCCGCGCTGGCCTGCAGGGTGAACCGGAAGGAATACCGGTACCAGCCTGTGGGCTTTGCGGGGCGCTCCAGCCCCAGATTTTTGCGCAGGGCACCGGTGCTGCCGCCCTCGAACTGGGTGGCCATGCCGCCCTTGGGCACGCGCCAGAGGGTCATTTCGGCCTTGTATTCGCCGTTGGCCGGGAAGAGGAAGCTCTGGTATTCGCTCACGCTGCCGGCAAACACCACACTGCCGACCGCGGTCTGGATGGTCAGAGTGGTGTAGCTGGCCCAGTCCGGCAGAGTAATGTCCGGGTGCGCCGTGTACAGGGTGCCCAGCTTCTGCACCGTGAGGGTGGCAGGGCTGGCAAACACCTTGTCCAGCCGGCCGCCCAGCAGCGGCACCTGCCAGCAGAAGCCGTTGGTCTCCAGCTCCTGGCCGCCGAACTGCGCGGCAGCATCCGGGCAGCCGCCCTGCGTGGTAAAGGCATAGCTCACCCCCATCACAGCCGCCAGCAGCAGGGCCACGCCCAGTGCAACGCTGATGATCCACAGCAGAAAACGCTTCATGTCCTTCTCCTTTTATGTAGCAAAAAGGCGCACCCGCGCAGCCTGTGGTCAGACTGCCGGTGCGCCTCCTTTGTGTCCGGTGTTTGGTTTATTCTGCAGCATCCTCGGCAGGTGCCTCTTCGGCAGCTTCCGGCTCGACCGTTTCTGCATCGTCCTCGCCAAAGAGCAGACGCTCGTACTCGTCCAGTTCCTTTTCGCGGCGGTGCAGGTAAACAGCAGCAGCAGCCAGTGCTCCGGCAACAGCGGCCAGGGCAGTGATCACAGCGATCAGGCAAGATTTCTTCATAGGTTCAGTACACTCCTTTTTTCGGTCGAAACGATGGTGTTTCAGCTTATTTTTCCAGCGGGAGACCCGCAGCAGCACGTCCGCCGCCTTCCAGAGAAACGACAGCATGTGAAGGGAGCATTTTACCAGAAAGAACATCCACATCCACTCCATTCAGGGGGCTTCGGGCACGGTCCGCTTCCCCGCTATCTTGTGGTTATTATACCCGTTCCTGTCAAAAATTACAACCGTTGCGGACAACTTTTTCGCTTCCTGTCCATTCTGTACAAAAAGCCTTGGGCAGGGTGCCGGTTTTGCCGTGCCCGCTTTGGGCAGATTGCCAGAATTTCCAAATCATCCCAGCATCCGGTCTTTGTAGGCGGCAAAGGCACCGGGCAGGGTGTAGGTGGTGCGCAGCTCCGCGCGGCTGGCCCAGACGCAGCCCGCCGGGGCCGCCTGCTCCGGCACCGTGAGGGCCACACCGGACAGCAGCCATTCGATGTGGCTGAAGATGTGCTTGGCCGCCGGCAGGGCTTCCGGCACTGCGGTGCCGGTGTCCACTCCAAGGGCTGCCAGCCTTGCCAGCACTTCGGCCTGCAAAAGGTGTTCGCTCTCCCACAACAGCGGCTGCCACAGCCCGGCCAGCAGTCCCTTTGCGGGCCGCTGCTGTACCAGAAAGCCCGCCGGGCTTTCCACCAGCGCCACCGTCACCGGCAGCACCTTGCGGGGCTTCGGCTTTGCCTTCTGGGGCAGCGCGGCGGTGGTGCCCGCCGCGCGGGCCTGACACAGCCCGGCCAGCGGGCAGACATCGCACAGGGGTGCACCGTTGGGCACACAGACCAGCGCCCCCAGCTCCATCAGGGCCTGATTGTAATCCCCGGCCTTTTCCGGCGGCTGATGTTCCATCACCCGGGCAGTAAAGGCTTTTTTCACCTTCGGATCTGTAATGACACCGGGGTCATTATACAGGCGGGAAAACACCCGCAGCACATTGCCGTCCACCGCCGGTACCGGGATGCCAAAGCTGATGGATGCAATGGCCCCGGCGGTGTAGTCCCCGATGCCGGGCAGGGCCCGCAGGGCGGCATAGTCGGCGGGCAGCTGGCCGCCGTACTGTTCGCAGACGATCTTTGCGGCCTTCTGCAGGTTGCGCACCCGGCTGTAGTAGCCAAGACCCTCCCACAGCTTGTGCAGCTTTTCCTCATCGCAGGCGGCCAGCGCCGGGATACCCGGCAGCGCCGCCAGAAAGCGCTCGTAATACGGCAGCGCCGCCGACACCCGGGTCTGCTGCAGCATCACTTCGCTGAGCCAGACGTGGTAGGGCGTGGGGTCCTCCCGGAAGGGCAGGATGCGGTGGTTTTTGTAAAACCAGTCCAGCAGGGCCGGTGCAATGTTTTCCACTTGTTTTTGTCTCCTTGTTGAAAGTTAAGGGCGGGTCACTGTTTATAATGTCCTCCGCGATGCTCTGGGCATAAATAGCGGAACTCTATTTTATCGTCGTGTTTGTCGCGGCCTGCGGGCCGCTCCAAATACCTTTTCACAGATGGAGTCCCAACCGGCAGCAACTGCGCTACAGCAAAACCTGCCGCTAGCCGCACCGACCTTTCCCGTGAAAATGCAATCCCGGAAAGTCCGCAGACTTTCCGGGATTGCGCTATTTAAAATAATTCTTCCGCTGTCATTGCCAGAGCAAAGCGGAGGCAATTCCCAATCGTTCTCAGAATCAGAAACCGTAAGCGGTGCGGGGGAACGGCAGCACGTCACGGATGTTCTGGATGCCCGTGAGGTACATGATCATGCGCTCGAAGCCCAGGCCGTAGCCGGCATGCTCCACGCCGCCGAACTTCCGCAGGTTGAGGTACCAGTCGTAGCTGGACTTGTCCAGACCCAGCTCGTCCATGCGGGCCACCAGCTTGTCGTAGTCCTCTTCACGCTGGCTGCCGCCGATCAGCTCACCGATGCCGGGCACCAGCATATCGGCTGCGGCCACGGTCTTGCCGTCCGGGTTCTGCTTCATGTAGAAGCTCTTGATCTCCTTGGGGTAGTCGGTGACGAACACGGGCTTCTTGAACACCACCTCGGTCAGGTAGCGCTCGTGCTCGGTCTGGATGTCCACGCCCCACTCCACCGGGAACTGGAACTTCTTGTTGTTCTTCTTCAGCACCTCGATGGCGTCGGTGTAGGTGATACGGCCGAATTCGCTGTTTGCCACCAGCTCCAGGCGCTCGATGAGGCCCTTGTCGATGAACTGGTTGAAGAACGCCATCTCATCCGGGCAGTTGTCCAGCACATAGCGGATGACGTACTTGGTCATCGCCTCGGCGGTGTCCATGTAACCGTTCAGGTCGCAGAAAGCCATCTCCGGCTCGATCATCCAGAACTCGGCGGCGTGGCGGGTGGTAAAGCTCTTCTCCGCCCGGAAGGTGGGGCCGAAGGTGTACACCTTGCCGAATGCCATGGCCATGGCCTCGGCTTCCAGCTGGCCGGAAACGGTCAGGTTGACCTGCTTCTCAAAGAAGTCCTTGGTATAATCCACGGTGCCGTCCTCGTTCTTGGGCACGTTCTCCAGGTCGAGGGTGGTCACGCGGAACATCTCACCGGCACCCTCGCAGTCGGAGGCGGTCAGCAGCGGGGAGTGGGCGTAGACAAAGCCGTTCTCCTGGAAGAACTTGTGGATGGCATAGGCTGCCACGCTGCGCACACGGAATGCGGCGTTGAAGGTGTTGGTGCGGGGGCGCAGGGTGGGCATGGTGCGCAGATACTCCATGCTCATCTTCTTTTTCTGCAGGGGGTACTCGTCGGCGGGGCAGTCGCCCAGGATCTCCACGCTGTCGGCGTTCAGCTCAAAGGGCTGCTTGGCCTGCGGGGTGAGCACCAGCTTGCCCTTGACGCGCAGGCTGCTGTACAGACCGGTGTGGATGACTTCGTCGTAGTTGGCCAGCTTGCCGGCCTCCAGCACGACCTGCAGGGTCTTGAAGCAGCCGCCGTCCGACAGGGCGATGAAGCCGATGTTCTTGGAGTCGCGGAT
>ENA-UEQL01003297-UEQL01003297.1-human-gut-metagenome-genome-assembly--contig:-NODE-3297-length-10052-cov-3.737444_pt1 | contig 10052 bp, 5 predicted proteins | sample MGYA00242905_ERZ507926 | MGnify/ENA primary metagenome ERZ507926 (study PRJEB26167, sample SAMN06115531) | human gut metagenome | host: Homo sapiens | place: China:Henan | collected 2015-09-09 | study...
TCATCATCGTGATGCCCGAGACCATGAGCGTGGAGCGCCGCCAGCTGATGAAGGCCTACGGCGCGGAGCTGGTGCTGACCGAGGGTGCTAAGGGCATGAAGGGCGCCATCGCCAAGGCTGACGAGTTGGCCAAGGAGATCCCCAACAGTTTCATCCCCGGCCAGTTCGTGAACCCCGCCAACCCTGCCGTCCACAAGGCTACCACCGGCCCCGAGATCTGGGAGGATACCGACGGCAAGGTGGGTATCTTCGTGGCGGGCGTCGGCACCGGCGGCACCGTTACCGGCACCGGTGAATATCTGAAGAGCCAGAACCCCAATGTAAAGGTGGTGGCCGTGGAGCCTGCGTCCTCTCCGGTGCTGAGCAAGGGCGTGGCGGGCAGCCACAAGATCCAGGGCATCGGCGCAGGCTTTGTGCCCGACGTGCTGGACACCAAGGTGTATGACGAGATCATCCCCGTAGAGAACGAGGACGCCTTCGCCACCGGCAAGCTGATCGGCAAGCGGGAGGGTGTGCTGGTGGGCATCTCCTCCGGCGCCGCTGTGTGGGCTGCTGTACAACTGGCCAAACGGCCGGAATTTGAAGGCAAGACCATTGCCGTTCTTCTGCCAGATACCGGCGACCGCTATCTCTCCACTCCGCTGTTTCAGGATTGATTTTTCTTCTCTTTTCCTTTTTCTTCTCTGATCCTCTCTTAAATAATGGATAAGCGCCGCGGCTGAGCCGCGGCGCTTATCCAGATATCGGTAAAAAACACCGGCGGTCCGATGACCGCCGGTATCGTTTATTCGCTGATGTCGCGGGTGGCGTAGGCGTTCAGGTCCATGCCCGCCGTATGGCCCGCCAGATATTCGTAATACCCCTGTGCGCCGATCATGGCACCGTTATCGCCGCACCACCGCAGCGGCGGCAGGTACAGCCGGCAGCCGGCTTTTTTGCAGGCCCGCTCCAGGTCCGCCCGGATGACGGAGTTGGCCGCCACGCCGCCGGCGGCGACGATGACGGTGCGGCCGGACTGCTTTGCGGCTTCCATGACGCGGGGGACCAGCGTATCGCTGACAGCCTGGGCGAAGTCACGTGCCAGTGCCGGGGCATCCAGCGGTTCGCCCACCTGCTCGGCGTGATGGGCCAGATTCACCACAGCCGTTTTCAGGCCGGAAAAGCTCATATCCAGCGGGGCACCCTCCACATGGGAATGGGGCAGGGTGTAGACACCGCCCCTGGACTGCTGGGCCAGCTTGTCCATAGGCGCGCCGCCGGGGTAAGGCAGACCCAGCACCCGGGCCGCCTTGTCAAAGCATTCCCCCGCCGCATCGTCCCGGGTCGCACCCAAAATTTCCAGATCCGTATAATCCCGGACGTCCACGATCAGGGTGTTGCCCCCGGAGATGGCCAGCGCCAGGAAGGGTGGCTCCAGCTCCGGGAAAGCCAGATAGTTGGCGGCGATATGGCCCCGGACATGGTGCACCGGGATCAGAGGCACCCCAAGGCCGTAGGCCACGGATTTGGCAAAGCTCAAGCCCACCAGTACGGCCCCGATGAGACCGGGGGCGTAGGTGACGGCCACGGCGTCAATGTCCTGCCGGGTGCAGCCGGCGTCCGCCAAGGCTTTTTCTGTCAGGGCCGCGATCACTTCAACATGCTTGCGGGAGGCCAGCTCCGGCACCACGCCGCCGTACAGGGCGTGGAGGTCCGCCTGAGAGGCAATGGCATCGGACAACACCCGCCGTCCGTCCTCCACCACTGCCACGGCGGTCTCGTCGCAGGAGGATTCAAAGGCTAAAATCTTCATAGCAATGCTTCTTTCTCCAAAAGATCGGCGTTCTCCGCCTTACTGCTGCCAGGGCACCTTTGGCCCCGGTGCCGCCTTGGGATCAAAGGGAATCCGAACATATTTGTGGTACTTGTCCGCAGAGAAGGTATTCTCATAGACGAACCGGTGCTCTTCCATCAGCGCAACGTCATCCACCGGGCCGCCGGCGAGATACAGGGTCTTGTAGTGGACGCCGAACATCTCCGTATCATACCCGGCGGTCCGCAGACCGCACCGGGCATAGAACCCCAACCGCCGCCGGGCCATCTCCGGGTCCGGCGCGTCCTCCGGAGCCTCCGATTCACCGAAGATCACCGTGCCCGCCTCCCGCTCCCGCAGCTTTTCCAGGATGGATGCACCGACGCCGCCGTTGCGGCGGATACTGGAAACACACAGGTAATCCAGCAGTGCCCAGCCGGGATGTCCCAGCCAGAGGAATGCTTCGCCTACGATATTGTCTCCGTCAAACAGGCAGTAGGGCTTGTACCAGCCCTCCGCCCAACTCTTCTCAATATTCCGCAGGGGTTTTAATTCCGCTGTGGGAAACGCTTCCTTCAGGTCCCGGTCATAAATCGTCCTCAGTTGTTCAACTGACGGGATTCTCAGTTCCATGCTGTTCAAACTCCCTTGTCATAATGATGGCATCCTCCCGGGGATGCTCATAGTAATTCTTGCGCCGGCCCACGCCCCGGAAGCCCCGGCTGCCGTACAGGGCGATGGCGGGGTAGTTGGAGGCCCGGACTTCCAGCGTCAGAAACGCCAGATGGTTGGCCTGAGCAAAGTCAAGAAACACTTGCAGCAGCTTTCCGGCAACGCCCTGCTTCCGGCAGTCCGGCCGGACGGCCACATTGGTGATATAACCCTCGTCCAGCACCGCCTGCAAACCGGCGTAGCCTGCTACCTTATCGTTGTCATCCAGCGCCACAAGGAATGCGGACAGGTAGTTGTCCAGTTCCTCCGCCAGCATATTCCGGCTCCACGGCGTAGAAAAGCAGATCCGTTCCAGCTCTGCTACCTCGTCCAGATGGTCCGCCGTCATAGGCACGATGCGGACATGCAGATTTTTCTCTTCCATCGTATGTTACTCCTTATCCCTTGGCTTCCAGCCAGTTGCGGCCCCAGTGGGCCTCCGCCGTCAGGGGGACGGACAGGTGGGCCACCTGCTCCATTTCCTCCTCCAGCAGCTTTGCCGCGGCCTCTGCCTGCGGCTCCGGGCACTCCACGATCAGCTCATCGTGAACCTGCAAGGCCAGCTTGGCCTCCGGCAGTTCCCGTTTCAGCCGTTTCTCCACGGCCACCATAGCCAGCTTCATAATGTCCGCCGCCGTGCCCTGAATGGGCATATTCAGCGCCACCCGCTCCCCGAAAGAGCGCATATTGAAATTGGAGGAGCGGATCTCCGGCAGCTCCCGCCGCCGGTGGAACAGCGTCTCCACATACCCCTGCTCCTTGGCCTTTGCCACCACATCATCCATATACTTCCGCACACCGGGGAAGGTGGCGAAATAGGCCTCCATATACGCCTTGGCCTCCGCCACCGTCACGCCGATGTCCTGACTGAGGGAAAAGGCGGAGATGCCGTAGACGATACCGAAGTTCACGGCTTTCGCCCGGCGGCGCATCTCGTGGGTCACATCGCCGGGGGCCACATGGAACACCTGGGCCGCCGTAGCGGTGTGGATGTCCGCTCCGGTGGTGAACGCCGCCTGCATGGCCTCGTCCCCGGAAATGTGGGCCAGCAGCCGCAGCTCGATCTGAGAGTAGTCCGCGTCCACTAAGACGCAGCCCTCCGCCGGAATAAACATCCGGCGAATTTCGCTGCCAAGGTCCGTCCGGGTGGGGATATTCTGCAAATTCGGCTCCGTGGAGCTGAGCCGCCCGGTGGCGGTAACGGTCATCTGGAACCGGGTACGGATGCGCCCATCCGGGTCCATGGCCTTCAAAAGGCCCTCGGCGTAGGTGGACTTCAGCTTTGCGTACTGCCGGTATTCCAGCACCGCCCCCACGATGGGGGCCTCGTAGCGCAGCTTTTCCAGCACATCGGCATTGGTGGACCAGCCGGTTTTCGTTTTCTTGCCGTGGGGCAGGCCCAGCTTGCCGAATAAAATTTCTCCCAGCTGCTTGGGGGAGTTGATGTTGAATTCCTCCCCGGCCATGTTGTAAATGTCCTGTTCCAGAGCGGCGGCCTTTTCGGAGAGCATCTCCCCGAAGGACACCAGCGCCCCCTTGTCCACCCGGCAGCCAGCCAGTTCCATTTCCGCCAGCACCCGGCACAGCGGCAGCTCCGCCGTGGCGTACAGATCCCAGAGGTCCAGCTCCTTCAACTTGGGGGCCAGCACTCCGTACAGGGCGTCCACGGCGCTGGTGTAGCTGTGGAAGGCAGCCTCCGCCGCCGTCACATCCCCCAGCAGGGAGAAGGCATCCGGTTCCAGATGGACCGGCTTTACCAGCTCCGTGTGGAAATACCCAGCGAACAGCTGACCGATTTCATATTTGCCGCTGGTGGCATCCGCCAGATAGGCAGCCAGGGCCGTGTCGAATATGAAGCCCTCGGCGTTCAGGCCGTTTTCCAGCAGGGTCCGGGTCAGGTCCTTCACATTGTGGCTCACTTTTTTAATGTCGGCGGCGAACAGGGCGTTCAGCAGCGCGTTCCAGTCACCGGTGTAGCGCTCGAAGAAAAATTCCGCCGACAGGGCGGTATCCGCCCCGGTATCGCAGTCCGCAATGACCCCGGAGAGGTCCGGCAGGGCCAGCACCGTCACATGATCCGCCTTGCGGAACAGTTCCAGCACCTCCCGGGCACGGGATTCCTCCGTGATCCGCTCCGCCGTCACGGTGACATCCGGCGCGGCATCCGCCGGAGCCGTTTCCTCTGGACGCAGGCCCATTTTTTCAATCAGTTTGGAAAATTCCAGCTTCAAAAACAGGGGATACGCCGCCGGTGTCGGCTCCTGCACCCGGTTTTCCGCCGGGTCAAAGGACAGCGGCGCATCAGTGACAATGGTGGCCAGCCAGTAGGAATGGCGGGCTACCTCCTCCCCCGCCGTCAGCTTTTTGATGGCGGCAGGCTTGGCGTCGATATCCGGAAGCTTTTCATAAATGGCGTCCACGCTGCCATATTTTTGAATAAGATCCATAGCGGTCTTTTCACCCACCCCCGGTACGCCGGGGATATTGTCGGAGGTGTCTCCCATGAGGGCCTTCAGGTCGATCATGTGGATGGGTTCAAAGCCGTACTGCTCCCGGAAGGTCTCCGGGGTCATGTCCTTGGTGGTGGTCTGGCCCATACGGGTGGACACCAGTTTCACCTTCGTATGGTCGGTGATAAGCTGGAGGGAATCCTTATCTCCCGTCACCACTACGCAGTCCCAGCCCGCCGCCTCGCATTTCCGGGAAATGGTGCCGATCAGGTCATCGGCCTCCCACCCCTCCATTTCATAGCGGGGGATGTTCAGGGTATCCAGCACCTCTTTCAGCACCGGCACCTGCATCCGCAATTCCTCCGGCATGGGCTTCCGGGTGGCCTTGTACGCCTCGTCCGCCTTGTGACGGAAGGTAGGGGCGTGGAGGTCGAAGGTGACGCACAGGGCATCCGGCCGTTCTTCCTCTTTCAGGCGCAGCAACGTGGTGAGAAAGCCGAACACGGCGTGGGTGTACAGCCCTTCCCGGTTAGTCAGGGGGCGGATGCCGTAATAGGCCCGGTTGATGATGGAGTTGCCGTCAATGACCATGCACTTCATGGAAAAACCTCCGGATTTTTTTGACATAGTTAAGTTTATTATAGCCCCTTTTCCGCTGTTTCGCAATGGATTTCCCGCGAAAAACCGGTTGAGACGCCCGGTTTCCCCCGCCTGTCAAATTCTGCCGAAAATCCGGATAAAATTTCGGCGGGAAACCGCCGTCTCTTCTATGGACAAATCAGTTTTTTTCAAGTATACTGCTCCCAAGAACAACAGATATTACATTTCGTTATGTCTGCTATAAGCAATTCCGATTTCTGTTAAATTTATAGAAGGAGTGGTACTATGCCGGAAAGCTATGCTGGAAAGATCAACCGAAAGCTGCTGAAAAAGCAGCGGATCATCGCGGCCGCCGCCGGGCGGGAGCCTGCGGATCTGGTGCTGAAAAACGCCACCTTTGTCAACGTGTTCTCCAATGAACTGTCCACCATGGACATTGCCGTGGCGGAAGGTCTGATCGTGGGCATGGGAAGCTATCAAGGCCGGTCTGAGGTGGACTGCACCGGCAAGATCGTTCTCCCCGGTTTCCTGGACGCCCACATTCATCTGGAAAGCTCCTTGGTCAGTCCCACGGAGTTCGTGAAAGCCGTCCTGCCTCACGGAACCACCACGGTGGTAACGGATCCCCACGAGATCGCCAACGTTATGGGGACCGACGGCATCGAGTATATGCTGCAGGCCACAGAGGACCTGCCGGTGGACGTGCGGTTCATGCTGCCCTCCTGCGTCCCCGCCACGCCGCTGGACGAGTCCGGGGCCATTCTGGACTATCGGGCCATCGACAGCTTCTATGACCATCCCAGGGTACAGGGCCTTGCGGAGATGATGAACTTTGTGGGCGCCATCAACGGTGACGAGCAGACCGTGGAGAAGATCGTGGCGGCCCAGGCCCACCACAAGAAGATCGACGGCCACGCCCCGGACCTTCAGGGCAACGACCTCAACGCCTACATCGCCGCCGGCGTCTACTCCGACCACGAGTGCCATGATGTGAAGGACGCCATCGCCAAGCTGGAGCGGGGCCAGTTCATCATGATCCGGGAGGGCACTGCCGCCCGGAATCTGGAGGCATTGATGCCCCTGCTCACCGGCAAGTATGCTGACCGCTGCATGTTCTGCACCGACGATAAGCACCCCAATGACCTGCTGGAAAAGGGCCACATCGACTATATCGTGAAGAAGGCCATCTCTCTGGGGGCCGACCCCATCACCGCAGTCAAGGTGGCCTGCCACAACGCCGCCCGGTACTTCCTGCTGAACAACCGGGGCGGCATTTCCCCCGGCTATCTGGCAGACTTCGTCATCATTGACAATTTCCAGAACTTCAACATCGAGCAGGTCTACAAGAAGGGCGTTCTCATGGTGGATCACGGCGAGATCCAGGATTTCCCATCCCCGGAGATCGAGCCGTATCTGGTGGAGCGGGCTCACAAGACCTTCCATGTGGCGGCCCTCACCGCCGAGGACTTCGCCGAGAAGCGTCCCCGGGGCATCATCGGTATGGTGGACGGCGAGATCACCACGGTGGACGCCGGGTACTCTGACCGTATCGATGTGGAATATGATGTGCTGAAGATCGCCGTTGTGGAACGGCACAAGAACACCCATCACATCGGCATCGGCTACATTCAGGGCTACGGCCTGAAATCCGGCGCGGTAGCCACCTCCATCTCCCACGATTCCCACAACATCATCGTGGTGGGCACCAACGAGGCCGATATGGCCGCCGCCGCCAACCGGGTGGTGGAGCTGGGCGGCGGCATCGTGGTCTGCGGCGTGAAGTTGTCAGATACGACGGCCGACCGGCTGTATGAAGACCTCGACGGGCAGGTGTACGTCCTCGCCGTCGGTAAGCCGGAGCAGCTGGACATGTGCGACAATCCCCGCGTGTTCCGCCTGCCGCTTCCCGTGAACCGGTACGACCTTTCCGCGTCGGTTCGGATGCTGGAGCAGCTTGAGGAAATGAGCCGCCGCGACGTTCGTCCCCCGCAGGACGAGCTGGAAACCATCCGCCGCGCGAAGCTGTGGCTGATTGAGCACGAAGGGCTTTCGGAGGAGGAAGCGCACCGGCGTTTGCAGCGGCAGAGCATGACCGCGCGGCGGCGCATGGCGGAGGTGGCGGCTTCCATTCTGGAACGCGCGCGGCGCACGGAAACGAATCTTTCGGATTTCTGACAGACTTGATTTATGAGGTGATGGCAATGACCAGGTATATTTTCGTCACGGGCGGCGTGGTCTCGGGTCTCGGCAAGGGCATTACGGCCGCGTCGCTGGGACGGCTTTTGAAGGCGCGCGGCCTGAAGGTCGCCGCACAGAAGCTCGATCCCTACATCAACGTCGACCCCGGCACGATGAGCCCCTACCAGCACGGCGAGGTATACGTGACCGAGGACGGCGCGGAAACCGATCTCGACCTTGGACACTACGAGCGCTTCATCGACGAGGATCTGAACAAATATTCCAACCTGACCACCGGCAAGGTGTACTGGAACGTTCTGAACAAGGAGCGCCGGGGGGAGTATCTGGGCTCCACCGTGCAGGTGATCCCCCACATCACCAATGAGATCAAGGAATTTGTCTATCGGGTGGGTAAGCAAACGGACGCCGACGTGGTCATCACCGAGATCGGCGGCACCATCGGCGATATTGAGTCCCAGCCCTTCCTGGAGGCTGTCCGGCAGATCTCTCTGGAGGTGGGCCGGGAGAACAGCCTCTTTATCCATGTGACGTTGGTGCCCTTCCTCCGGGGCTCCGATGAGCACAAGTCCAAGCCCACCCAGCATTCCGTCAAGGAGCTTCAGGGCATGGGGATCAATCCCAACCTCATCGTCCTCCGGTGCGATGAGCCGCTGGAGCCTTCTATTTTTCAGAAAATCTCCATGTTCTGCAATGTAAAGCCCGACTGCGTCATTGAGAACATCACGCTGCCCTGTCTGTATGAGGCGCCGCTGATGCTGGAGCAGTCCCACTTTTCCTCTGTGGTCTGCCGGGAGCTGGGCATTGACGCCCCGGCCCCGGAGCTGACGGAGTGGGAACGCATGGTGGAGCGGATCAAGCGCGCGGACAGACGTGTGACCATCGGTCTGGTGGGCAAATACGTCCAGCTTCATGACGCCTATCTCTCCGTGGCAGAGGCACTGCGCCATGCGGGCTATGCTCTGGGGGCTGAGGTGGACATCCGCTGGATCGACTCCGAGACCATTACGGAAAGCGATGCGGAGGCGGTTTTGGGCGCGTTGGACGGCATCATCGTCCCCGGCGGCTTCGGCCAGCGGGGGATCAACGGCATGATCCTGACGGCGAAATACGCCCGGGAGCACCATGTTCCCTATTTCGGCATCTGCCTGGGAATGCAGATCGCCGTGATCGAATATGCCCGCCACGCCGCCGGGATCGCCGATGCGGATTCCGGCGAGTTCAACGAGCTGTGCGAAAACAAGGTCATCGACTTCATGCCGGGACAGAGCGACGAGATCGACAAGGGCGGCACGCTGCGGCTGGGGGCCTATCCCTGCGTGATCCGGCCCGGCACCACCATGGAGCGGTGCTACGGCACGCTGGAGATCTCCGAGCGTCACCGCCACCGCTACGAATTCAACAACGACTACCGGGAGGCCCTCACCTCCGCGGGACTGGTCCTCTCCGGACTGTCCCCCGATGGGCGGCTGGTGGAGACGGTGGAGCTGACGGACCAGCCGTTCTTTGTGGGCGTTCAGTATCACCCGGAATTCAAATCCCGCCCCAACCATGCCCATCCGCTGTTCAAGGGCTTTGTCCAGGCGGCACTGGAGCGTGAAAACGCATAAAGCCGCAATATCTGAATCGTTATTTTTCAGGAGGTCTCTATGGCATCACAAACCGTTTTAGTACTCGATTTCGGAGGTCAGTATAATCAGCTTATCGCCCGTCGCGTCAGAGAAAACAACGTATATTCGGAAATCCGCCCCTACACCGCGCCGTTTGAGGAGATCAAAGCGGCAGGCTACAAGGGCATAATCCTGACAGGCGGTCCGAAAAGTGTGTACGGCGAAAATGCCGTGACATACGACAAGGCGCTTTTTGAGCTCGGCATCCCGATCCTCGGCATATGCTACGGCGCACAGCTTATGGCGCACACCCTCGGCGGTGTCGTCGAAGCGGGTTGCAGCGAATTCGGTAAGGTCGATGTCAGAGTCGATGAAAGCTCGCTTCTGTTCTGCCGCGATGTCGGCGAAACGACATCCTGCTGGATGAGCCATTCGGATTATATAAACAAAGTACCGTCCGGCTTCCGTGTGACCGCAAGCAGCAGGGACTGCCCCGTCGCCGCAATGGAAAACGCCGAAAAGAAGCTCTACGCCGTGCAGTTCCACCCCGAGGTGACTCACACCGTTCAGGGCTTTGCAATGCTTCGCAACTTCATATATAACATATGCGAATGCAAGGGCGATTGGACAATGTCGTCCTTCACAACCACCGCAATAGAAAAACTGAGAGACCGCATCGGCAACAAAAAGGTG
>ENA-UEQL01003299-UEQL01003299.1-human-gut-metagenome-genome-assembly--contig:-NODE-3299-length-10049-cov-11.564079_pt1 | contig 10049 bp, 11 predicted proteins | sample MGYA00242905_ERZ507926 | MGnify/ENA primary metagenome ERZ507926 (study PRJEB26167, sample SAMN06115531) | human gut metagenome | host: Homo sapiens | place: China:Henan | collected 2015-09-09...
GTTTTTGCGGTCAATCATATCCTGTTCGTTGAAGCATACGATAAAGCCGTTGCCGTACAAGCTCGTGCCTTCCTGCAAGGAAAGGAGCAGATTGCTTCGTTCCGAACTACCGATAATGATACAGCTTCCAGCTTCGTTCCATTCATCCGTAAATATCCGGTAATCCGTCTTTAACTGACGGATTACACGGTTCTGGATAATCTGATAATAGATGGTGCCTTCCTTTCCCTCTATGGTGGAAGGTCTGAATTTCACTTTGACACTGGCCATGGGCTTACTTTTTAGGTTCGTCCGTAATAGACTTGTCCTTGATGGACTTCGCCTTGCTGTCCAGTTCTTTTGCGGCCTGTTCTTTCAGCCGTGCCTGCTCGGTCAGGGTGGCCTGTTTCCGTACCGCTTCCTCGTAGGCTTCCACGTCCTCACGCATCTGTCCGATCCGTTCGTTATCCCGGTTCGGTCCAAAGAGGTTCTCAAGTTCCACAAGTTGCTCAGGAGTAGCCTCTCCTTTCATCTTGACATAACGGTACTTCAGATTATTATCGGCATGTTCGTTATCTGTTCTTGCCGAAAAATAGAGAGCCACGGACAGGGCCACGATTGCCGCGAACATCACGGAAAAACTCCCAAGGATGTACGGGGATTCCAAGCTCAGGCTGAAATGATGGTTGATGTTGCTTGTCTTGACGGCATTCTTTCTGATTGTGTCATTGGTCTCATAAAACAGGGTTTCCACTTTCTCCTGGTTCTGCCGCTGTTCATTACGCATTTCCGACAAGACCTGTCCAAGTCTTTCCTGTGACGAGTTTTTCCTGTCCATGGAAACCATATCGTTCTTGATGGCGGCAAGACCTTCGTACACGCGAGCCAACAATTTGCGAAATATCTCATGACCTTTCCGGACTTCATTCAGCACGGACTCATTCTGTTTATTATTAACTGTCGGACTGTTGCCTTCCGGCAAGGGGACGGACAACCCGTTGATTTTGTTCTCGATTCTTTCCAGGCATCCGAAGATGCTCTCGATACATTCTTCCATTTTCATATTCCTGCAATTTTAATGTTAATGAATAATTTGAATGAAGAAAGGACAGGCTACAGCCCAAATCCTTTCCTCCTTTTCTTTTTCCTGCGGCTGCGCAAGAGTTCTTCCTGAGATAACGGCTCTTCGGGAGCAGTGCCGTTTGTCGGGCTGAACAGTCCCGGCCCTGTACCTTCGAGAAGAAGCCCTCTGTCCGGTATCCTTTGTAGTACCTTCTGTTCGGATTCCTGTTGGGATTCAGAAGTCTTCCAACCCAGCCGGGCATTCAGTCTGGCAAAGCTGAACTCCCGGCTGATCTGTGAAGCCTTGAAGGTCTGCCCGTCCTTAGTGAACCGGATTCCCTGTATGTCCTCCGGCCTTTTTATCTCCCTGGTACGCTTTACAAATTCCAACCTGATGCCCCGGCGAAGCAGATAATCGTTGAACTCTTTCCATGTTCCGGAGTGCTTCAAAGCCGCCTTGACGGCATTGAAAATTTCGTATTTCACACGTTCCGAAGCATGGAGTTTCTCCACGTTAGTCTTGCCCTTGTCCTCGGCGTACGTCAGCCCGTACTTGTTCTTAAGTAGTTTTGTGGCGATTTCGTTACGTTTGTAATCGCCTTGAGAAGAGATTACCTTGCCGTCATACCCGATGCGGTTATAGACCAGATGGCAGTGCGGATTGTCCGTGTTATGGTGTCTTACCAGGATGAACTGGGTGTTCCTTATGCCCATCAGCTCCATGTATTCCCGGGCTATTTTAGCCATAAATTCATCCGTCAGCAGTGCCTTGTCCTCCGGCTTGAAGCTCAATGCGATATGCCCGACAGGCTGTTTTATCTTCGGATTAAGCTCACGTTGGTAATTGAAACTGGCCGTTATTTCCCGGATATTTCCCAGCAATACACCGTCTGAGTCAATAATTTCCGCGTTGTCCTTGCCCATCACGTAACGGATACAGCCGCCGAAGGATTTTCCTTTCTTGATTTTGCCAATCATAACGGCCTCCTTTCTCCGTGCCTGTACCGGACAATAATCTCCTTGAGCTTCTGCAGGAGTTCTGTCACCGTCCTTTGGGTACGGTGGAATCCGGCCTGATGGGACAGACGGGTTAGTTGGTTCAGGTTGTTCGCCATACCCGTAAGGCTGCGTATGACGGCAGTCTCCTCGGCAGAGTGCCTGGCCGTTATCGTCGTCTCAAATGCTGATACGCGAAGAAATTCCGCCAGCGTGAGGTTAGCCTGCCTGCTGCGTCGGCACAACCGTTCATAGTCTATCTTGGAGAATTTTACTGTAACGGCTTTGCTGAGTTTGCACACTCCGCTTACTTTTGGGCGTCCCCTCGGTCTGTTTTTCTTTCTGTCATTCATATTTTCTTCCTTTGATTTTTGATTATTCTTTTTCTCACAATCTGCGACCATCGGGAGCGGATTGCCTCCACTCTTCGGGAGTGGAGCGAGGTTTTTCGGGATGCCCGAAAGATAACCTCGCTAACTCCCAAAACTGAAGTTTTGTCCGTTACCCCCTCAGGGCGGTTGCTGACTGTCTGAATACTGTAATGACTGAAGTCAGTAAGTAAGTTTGTCATTCAGGAAAATGTTACAGCTTTCGCCACTGCTCGAAGTCTTCCGAATAGATTTCAAGATGCTGCCGGGCGATGTTCTCAAGCAGTCCGGAAACACTCATTTTGCGTCCTCCCAACCTGCGGACAAACTCGTCCAGCCTGTCACGTACCTCACCGCTTACGAACACGGGCTTGCGGTCTTCGATTCTCGGGACCTGAAGAAAGGCTTTCCGGTATTCGTCCAGAGAAAGTTTCCTCTGCCTGCTACTTATGCGACGCTGAGAAGGTAGAATAGCTTCTTCTCTTCCTATTGGCGATTGCCGGGTCTCGGATGTGGAGTCGGTCTGTCTTACCGTTCCTTCTGACTTTTCTTTTCCGGTATCATTCAAGGACGATTCACAGGCAGTTTCAATGCCGCCATCTGACGGGAGTATGAGTGACATGTCTGTACCTGTCATGGCCTCCCATTCTTCTTTGGTCAATTTCTTTTTTGTTACCATACATTTTTTGATTTTAATAGGTTTACTCACTGGTCTCGGTGCGCACCTTGACTCATTGTCGTGAGCAAAGGAAATGTGTATAGTGAACAGAATCAAGCGATTGGAGATACCGTGGCAATTATGTAATCTCGTGCACTATACAGATTGGGCGGTCGGTGCTGCCTACCGTGATCTGCCGGAGTGATTCTTCCATGCAGGATTATTCAAGCGGATTCCGTTTATAAAGAAGGCTTATTGTATGCGGTTGATATGTAACATGATGTCATTCCGGGCAACACATCGTCACCGGTCTGAAAATCCATTGCAGTGTGATTCCTACTGCTTTTATTTGCAGTGGGAACAGAAAAAACGGTCATATTTCCTGCTGAAAAATAAGACGACGAGACATGATGGAATGTCGGCTGTAAAAGCCCTGTTCTGTTCCGAAAATCAGAATATATGTTTAACTGAAAATAATGTAGACAATGGAAATCATCAGCTTTGAAAAAAGGACTTTCGAGGAGATTGCCGCCAAGTTGGATCGTTTCGTTCGGCGGGTGGAAAGCCTGTGCCGTGAACACGGCGGAAAGGAAATAAGTGAATGGATGGACAACCACGAGGTCTGCCGCAGGTTGCGTATCAGTCCGAGAACCCTGCAGACCTTGAGGGATAACGGGACGCTTGCCTTTACCAAAATCGGGAACCGGACTTACTACCGTCCTGACGATGTGGAGCGGGTAGTAGGTAACGTGGAGGACAAACGCAAGGAAGCACGCTGGAAAGGCAAGACCATTTGAACGAGTTTCAAGAATAATGTATAACCAATATCAAACGCGTATGAGTAATGAAATCAGAGAAAAGGACCACGAGTGGGTAAAGACATTCCACTCGAATTTCGACAGGCTGTTGGCCCTGCTCGAAAAGTTGTTGGAAAAACGGCAACCTTATAAATAAGCCGATACTTGATACCGACACACTTGAGAGCAATGTGCAGACAATCGCAGATTTTGCAAAATCGGTTGATGTGCCCGTAACGGTAACTCTTGTGCCGTCAACAGGCTACATCGCAAATGATGTTCTTCCTGCGGTTCACGATACATATACAGATGACGAAAAAATCGAAAACGCACAGAAAGTGCTTACCGAAAACGGTGCGGATTTTGTGGATTTGCGTTCCGCATTCAAAAATGCCTATGCAAACGGCACGCAGCTTTACTACAAAACCGACCATCATTGGACAACGGCAGGTGCATATACGGGTTATACGGAAATATGCAAGTCGCTCGGAATAACCCCTGCCGACAAGAGCCTGTTTACTGTTGAAAAGTACGATGATTTTTACGGCACAACATATTCGACAAGTGGTTTTTGGCTTACTAAGCCCGACACCATTGAGGTGTGGAACAATAAAAATAACACCGAAAAGAATATCAGCGTAGAGATTATTGAGGGTGACGAAAAGCAGGAGTACCATTCTATGTACTTCTACAACCACCTTAAAGAGGACGATAAATACCCTGTATTCATAGACGGAAACCACGCAATGACAAGAATTAAGAATACAAATGCCGCAGGCGGAAAAATTCTCCTTGTAAAGGACAGCTTTTCACATTGCCTTGCGCCGTTCCTTGCAGAAAATTACAGTGAGGTAATACTCGTCGATATGCGTTATTACAAAAACAGCGTTTCAGAGCTTGTAAAGCAGGAAAAGCCTGATAATGTCTTAGTCCTCTACGGCATAGATAACCTTGCAACCGATACCGACATTGCGTGGCTGTCGTAAAATGATTAATAGCGATAAAATTGACACTCGGCTTTTTAGTCGGGTGTTTATTTTTGCGTGGATAAATTTTAATATTTTCAGTATAAATTTGTTGTTTTATGAAATATTTATGCTATAATGATTTTAGTGAAATATAAGAACTAAAGGCGGTGAGGATAATTAACAGCATAGGAAGAAATATATTTAAAGCTGTTCATGAGGGCAAGTGGCTTTATATAGAGTATAAAAACAAAAGTGATACGATAAGTAACGAGATTTTGCTAAGCTATCATTATCGCTGTAATAAAGCTATAATAGATTTCAGCAATAAAAAATATTATAATAATAAACTGAAAATTAAAACAGTATCTCAAAGCACACAGCCCCTGACATTTGTTGATATTCAACCAGAAAATCCTGATTCGGGAAAAGATAATAATACAGGTAACAATTCTGGTTCGGGAACAAATGAAAATGGAGGAGAAAAGATAGAATCTGTTTCAACAGGAGACGAATCTGCAGTTGGATTTTGGAGCCTAATGGCTGTAATCATGGTAAGTATAGTGATGTGTATGGCATTTACAAAAATAAGACGTAAAAAGCAGAAAAATTAAGGAGCCACATAAGTGTTCAGAAAAAAGTATAAAGTAGTATTAAAAGTAGTAGTATTAGCAATTGTTCTTGGAGTTCTATTAAATGCTTGTAGTAAAAGACAAACAGTAACCGAGGAATATAATACAATAAGTGATTTGGCGTATTCTGAAAAATGTAAAATTGAACCAATCATATATATTGAAGAAAAAACAGGATTTGTTCCATATATTGTATTAACTAATGATTATAATGGTAAAACACTTTTGTTAAGAAAAGAAATTCTTCCAGAGAATAGAAGAGTTAGTGATTATTCGGCTTACTATGAAGAAAGCGAAATTGATAATTACTTAATGGGAGAGTTTTTTGATAATTTACCTATTCAAACTCGTTGCTTAATTCAAGATTCGGAAATAGAGATTTTAGATGAACGATGCTTGAATCAAATAGATGATAGCGTGATAACTATTGTAAGAAAAGTGTTTTTGTTGTCTTTTACTGAACTTGGATATAAAAAAAATGGGCATGTCGGAGTTGAAGGGGTGCCATTGTTGTATTTTAAAGATAATAAGAATCGTTTTGCTACTACGAATAATGGAAAGTTTACTGTAAGTTGGTGGTTAAGAAGTGCGGATTCTACATATGATTCTTGTGTATATGCAGTAGGACCGGAAGGTGAAATTGGAAGCACGAATGCATGCGATATGAATGGTATCAGGCCAGCATTTTGTGTTGACGGTAAGCAAGAAATATATAAAGAAGAGGGCAGATATATTTTAAAATAACATAACTTATTTATATTAAAGTGATTATGTTATTTTGAAAGAATTATTGAAATTCATTTGCCTGTGCTATCTAAACGTTAATTGGCTACATTTTATTACTTAGTTTGATAAGTCATAATTTATAAATATTACCAATAATTAGGATGCAACAAAAAATCCGACAATAGTTTTTACTACTGTCGGATTTTTGATTGTTAAACTTATTCTTCTGTAATATCTTCGGCTTTTTTCGGGATAAAGTTATTTAGGAAAATTGCTTTTTTGCCTCTGTTTTTAAGGTAGATAAATCCCAAACCGTTAAACACAACTGCGCCGACAAAGTTTACCATTAAATCTTTCATTGTATCAATAAGACCGATGTCGAGGTAGCCGTTGATGCCGAGGTCTTTGCCGTTTACGGTTGTAGATGCTATTCCGCTTATATGGGTAACGGCGTTTGTATCGTTGCCCGAAAGCAGGGTAGAGTTGATTGTTGTGACGATTGTGTCTTTCTGCATATCTTTGCCGAGAAAAGTGTCAACACCAAACTCGAAAAATTCCCAAACTGTACCTGCCGTCATTGAAAAACAGAACGAGAACAGGCATACAAAGATAGGGGAAAGGTTAAATTTAACCCTTTTACTGCGGTTCAAAATATCGGTAAGTCCGAATCCCACGCCTGCGCAGATAAAACCGTTCAGCGTATGAAGAATTGTGTCGAGAAAAGGTATTTTTTCATAGAATGAACCGATTTCACCGAGAATATTTGCCGAGAATACAAACAGTATCATAAAGGTTTCAAGCACGCTCGGCAGTTCTATGTGAAGACTGCGGTCAATGAACGACGGAATCAGCATAAGTATAAATGTAAGTCCGCAAGTCATTGCGCTTTCGTATTTGCCACGGATGATGTTGAGAACAAATATAAATATAATTACAAGCCTTAGTATAAAGTAAAGTGCGGTAAGCTCCTTGTTTTGCTTTACGCTGTAAAGCAGTGAGTGCTGTTTTGGCGCTTTTGCCTTGCTTTTATTCTTTTTCACTCGTTTCACCTCTTAAAATTTTTGCTATACATTATTATATGTAGATGTTAATGTTAATTTTCTAAAAATGTTCTGTTTAAAATTGGTGGGGAAAATTAGCCAGCCTAAATTTTAGATTTCGGGACGAATAGTTCGTTATTTTTCAAACTCTGTTGCCCGACCAAAGCTATCTGAATTATCACAACTTAAAAAGCCTTAAAAATAATACAGTCCGATTATAAAATATCGGACTGCGTTTTGTTAGGATTTTTGCTCTGCGTCCTGTTTTTCGGCAAGCTCTTTATTAAGCTCCTCTTTTGCAACAGCAAGCATAAGCTTGATTCTGTTTTCCTGATTTACCTTTGGAGCACCGGGGTCATAGTCGATTGTAACTATGTTCGCCTTTGGGTTTACTTCCTTGATTTTACGGATAGCGCCCTTGCCGTTAATGTGGTTTGGCAGACAGCCAAACGGCTGAGTGCAAACAATGTTTTCGTAGCCTGTTTCGGCAAGCTCAAGCATTTCTGCGGTCAAAAGCCAACCCTCGCCCATTTTGCTGCCGTAGCCGATAATGCCCTTTACAAGCTGTTTTGTATGGGCATATTCGTGCGGCGGAACGAAGTTGTATTTCTTAGCGGACTCAATCATAAGTGCTTCGAGTTTTGTGAGGTAGTCAAGCAGCATTTTACAAAATGTGGATTTAATCTTTGCACCGCCGTAAAGTTTGGCGTCCTCAATTCGGTTGTCAACCTTAAATGAAGCAAAGCCCATAAGACCCGGCACACAAACCTCGCAGTCCTGTGAAGCCAAAAATTCCTCAAGTCCGTTGTTTGCCATTTTGGAATATTTTACATAAATCTCGCCTACAATGCCTACCTTTACCTTTGGCACTTTATTAAGCTCGATTTCCGCAAACGATTTTGTGATTTTATCGAGGTTTTCGTCAATTTCTTCAAGCGTATAGCCGTTGCCCTCGATAAGCATTTTAGAAATCTTATCGCTCCAATCGGCAACAAGCGCCATACTTTCGCCTTTGTTTACCTCATAAGGCTTTGTCTGGTTAGAAAGGAGCATAAGCTGATCGCCGTAAACAAGACCGCCGACAAATCTTCTGATAAGCGGAAGTGTGAGCGAAAAACCGCTGTTCTTTTCCATACCAAAGGAAAGAGAAATTACAGGAACAAACTCAAAGCCTGCTTTTTTAAGCGCTTTTCTCAAGAGAAAAATATAGTTTGAGGCACGACAGCCGCCGCCTGTCTGAGTAATCATAAGTGCTGTTTTATGCACATCGTATTTGCCGCTCTGTAAAGCGTGTATAAACTGTCCGATTACAAGGAGCGCAGGGTAACAGGTGTCGTTATGAACATATTTAAGACCTGTCTGCGCAATTTCAGGGCCGCAAGTGTCGAGAAGTTCCGACTTGTAGCCGTAGTAGTTAAAAACATTTTGAAGTATATTGAAATGAATAGGCGCCATATTCGGCATAAGGATTGTGTATTCCTTTTTCATTTCTTTTGTAAAAAGCAAACGACCTGTTTTGCTGTCGTATTTAAGCTCAGCCATTTATAGCACAACCTTTCATACGGTGATTAATCGTTGTCAATAGCAGCAAGCAAGCTGCGGATACGGATTTTAACTGCACCAAGATTTGTGATTTCGTCAATTTTAATCTGCGTGTAAATTTTGCCCTCTTTTTCAAGAATTTCTCTTACTTCGTCAGTAGTAATGGCGTCTACGCCGCAGCCAAAGGAAACAAGCTGTATAAGCTCCATATCCTTTCTTGTTGTAACATACTTAGCGGCAGCGTACAGTCTTGAATGATATGTCCACTGGTTAAGTACATTGGTGTGGAATTTCTCAACCCTCGGAGATACTACATCTTCGCTGACAATAGCAACATTAAAGCTTGAAATCAGCTTATCAATGCCATGGTTGATTTCGGGATCTATGTGGTAAGGTCTGCCTGCGAGCACCATTATCTTTTTGCCCTCTTTTTCGGCTTTTTCAATAATCTCGTTGCCCTTTGCAATTACCTTTTTTCTGTATTTATGCTGTTCGTCATATGCGAGCTTTGCAGCCTTTCTTACCTCGTTGAGAGTAAGGTCAGGAAAATATTTTGAAAGTGCCTCATATGCCTTTTGTGGGAAATGCTTTGGCATATGTACGCCGAAATATTCCTTTATAAAGCAGATTTTCTGCACGTCTTTCATATTGTTGTTGATAACTTCGGGATAGTAGGCAACAACAGGACAGTTGTAGTGATTATCGCCGAGGTGCTCGTCAAAGTTGTATGACATACATGGGTAGAATATAGTTTCCGCACCCTCGTCTATTAAGGTCTGAATATGACCATGCACAAGTTTTGCCGGGAAACATACGGTATCACTCGGAATTGTCTGCTGTCCGCGCTGATATATTTTTCTTGTCGAGAACGGTGAGTGGAATACTTCAAACTTAAGCTCTGTAAAGAATCTGTACCAGAACGGATACATTTCAAACATATTGAGTGCCATCGGCATACCGAGCTTGCCACGAAGTCCCTCAACAGGCTTGTATTCCTCAAGCATTTTCAGCTTGACAGCGTACATATTAAGCTCGTTTGACTGAGATTTCTTTGTAATCGGTCGCTCGCAGCGGTTGCCTGCAATAAATCTTCTGCCGCCGCCAAAGCTGTTGATTGTAAGTCGGCAGTTGTTGCTGCACATACCGCAGTTTGTAACCTTTATATCGTGAACAAAGGCTTTGAGCGCTTTCATATCCGAAAGCTTGCTTTTGCCGTTGCCCTTTGATTTGTTTTTGGAATAGAGAGCCGCACCGTATGCGCCCATAAGTCCGGCAATGTTCGGA
>ENA-UEQL01003305-UEQL01003305.1-human-gut-metagenome-genome-assembly--contig:-NODE-3305-length-10034-cov-3.598976_pt1 | contig 10034 bp, 7 predicted proteins | sample MGYA00242905_ERZ507926 | MGnify/ENA primary metagenome ERZ507926 (study PRJEB26167, sample SAMN06115531) | human gut metagenome | host: Homo sapiens | place: China:Henan | collected 2015-09-09 | study...
ATCAGTCTTTTCAAGGTAGAAAAGATAACCCGGTTGATGACTACATCCTGCGTAAGCTCATCTACCTGGCAGATGGTCTTGCCGTCGGCAGAGCGGCCGATGGCGATGCCGCCCGCCACGATGGGATACTTGGTGGAGGTGCTGTAGGCCACCTGTTTGCCGTCGGTGTAGCAGACGTAGGTGGCGCCCTCGCCCAGATAGTTGAGGAAATCGCCCAGCGTGCCGCCCACGCTGTCGCCGGTGCGGCGGAGCACATAGCTGAACAGCTGGTCCGTCTTGCCGGTGAGGGTGTTCCAGGTAGAGCTGACGATGCTGCCGTCGATGAGGCCGTAGAGCACATCGCTGGTGCTGGGCACCAGAATGTTCTTCACGTCCTGAAAGGTCTCCGCATCGGTCTTCTTCACCGTGGTGGTCGTTGTCGTCGTGGGAAGGCCTGCGGCCTCCTTTGCGGCGTCCTGCGCCTTCTCACTGATCTTTTTGTCGATCTTCTTGGCGGCTTCGTCCGTCAGGCGGCGGACCGAATCCAGCGCGGCATACTCCCACAGGTCGCCGGTCACATCGTTGAGGATGACCCGGTCGATCTCACCGGCAGCGTTGGTGGTGTAGTAGCGGACGTCATTCTCGCTCAGCGTTACCCCCGATAGGCGGCTGGGGCGAACTGCCCCAGCCACACCCTCCGACGTCGTATCAAGGATCTGCACGTTGTCTGCAAACGGGGTGTCGCCCAGCGCAGTGCCGTCGGCGCGGATGGTGCCGCTGACCGGACGGGGCGAGATGGACTTGACGCTCTCGCCGCCCTCGTCCACGCGGATCTCCACCAGCTTGCCCGCCGGGAAATTGAGCTTATTATTTACATTGACGGTGCGGGCCGTGCCGTCGGTGCACATAATGGAGACAGCCTGCTGCACCTCGGCGCCGTTGGTCTCCACGAGGGTGCGGGATGAGGACTGCACCACGCCGTAAAAGACAGCGTCGGCCTCCTCCCCGGTGAGGACGGAGACTGCTGCGTCGTTCATACCCAGCAGCAGCGTGACCACCTGACCCACACCGCCGCCGGACAGGGAGGACAGCTGGTAGGCCACGGAGGGCGAGGCGATGGTGTAGCTGACCCCGGCCACAGTCACAGAGGTCGGAGCGCTGGCCGAGGGCGAGACCGCCGTCACACGGCCTGCGGCACGCTTATTGTAGATCCACACGGTGCGGGCGCTCTCGTTATAGTAGTAGACATCATAGGGCGAGAGGGCCGCAGAGGTGGTGACTTCGTCGTTGCGGTAGATGGCCGCCGGGGCAAAGGGCAGGGCCGTGGCCGCATCGGCCACGAAGGGGCCTTTGACGTTGTCCAGCAGGACGGAGGAGATGTCCACCTGACCGTTGCTCACCGCAAAGCCCAGCGTGGAAGCGTAGACCTGACCGCTGCCGTTCATGGCGGTGAGGGCGTTGTAGAAGAGCACCGTGCCCTGCTCGAGAGTCAGCACCTCGCCCTGACGGGCGCTGATGTCATTGCGCAGGCCCAGTGCGCTTGCCTTATTGAGCTGAGCCGAGGGGAAGGTGCCGCCGAGGCTCGCCACATCGTAGCCCAGCAGGCGGAGGGCCATGGTGCAGGCCTCCTCCAGCGTGACGGCATTGTCCGGGCGGAAGCTGCCATCGGAGTAGCCGGTCATCCAGCCGTTCTGGACGGCGGTGCGGATGTAGACGGCGTAGGGCGAATCGCTGTCCACGTCGCTGTACAGACGGCCGGTGCGGCCCTGTGCTGCGGCGGTGTCGCGGTAGGCCGAGAAGGCCGTCAGGAGACGGGCCGCCTGCCCACGGGTGAGGGGTGCCCCCAGAGAAACGGCCTGCTCGGCGGTCAGCCCGCCCAGCGCCGTCGCCGTCTGGACTGCCGCGTTGGAGCCGACCGCAGAGGCGGGCAGCACCAGCATGGAAACAGCCACGCAGACAGCCAGCAGGAATGCGAGGAATCGTTTTTTCATGGTAAACTCCTTAATCATATCTGAGCGCTTCGATGGGGTTCAGGCGGGCGGCACGGCGGGCAGGCAGGAAGCCGAACAGGACGCCGATGCCGCAGGAGATGCCCACGGCGATGGCCGCCGCGTCCGCCGAGGGGGTGACGTTCAGGGTGATGTCCGTCAGGACAAACGGAAGGATCTGGTTGATGATGGCCGAGACGATGTAGCCCAGCACGATGCCGAAGCAGCCGCCCAGCGCCGACGTGACGCCGGCCTCTACGACGAACTGGGTCAGGATGGTGCTCTCCTGTGCGCCCAGCGCCTTCCGGATGCCGATCTCGCGGGTGCGCTCGGTGACAGACACCAGCATGATGTTCATGATACCGATGCCGCCCACCAGAAGCGAGATGCCTGCGATGGCCGTCAGGACGCCCACCATGACGTTGATCATGGAGGACATCTGCTTCATGGCTGCGCTCAGGCTCATGACGTAGACATAGTCGTCCTTGCTGACCAGCTTCTTGATGCTTTTTTGCAGATACTCCTGCGCCGCGTCCGAGTGGTCTGCATCCTGCAGCACGACGTAATACTGGCTGACGCTGCTGCCGCTGCTGAGGCTCAGCAGGGTGGTGTAGGGGATCAGGACGACATCGTCATTGCCGCCCTCATACTGGGCGGCGGGTCTGGAGCGGCCTTCCAGCACGCCCACGATGCGATACTCGTCGGCCCCCACTTTCAGGGTGCTGCCGAGGCCGTTGCCGCCGAAGATCTTGCGGTCCACATAGTCGACGATGACGCAGATGTTCTTGTTGTCCATCAGATCGGCGTACTGGATGCCCCGGCCCTTGGCCACCTTATAGTTGTTGATGGCCAGATAATCCTCATTGACGCCGCTGATGTTGGTGCGGCGGTACTTCTCCCCTGCCACCCGCAGCGGATCTGTCCCGGCGCTGGCGATGGGCGAAAGACCCCGGTAATACTCCGGCTTCTGGTTGATGATGTTATACACATCGCTGACCTCCACCGTGCGGGTGCTGGCGGTCATGACGTTGACCGCCAGAATGTCGCTGCCCATGTCGGAGTAGAAGTCCTGCATCATGTGGGTCATGCCATTGCCGAGGCCGACGATGACGATGACGGCCATAACGCCGATGATGATGCCCAGCATGGTGAGGAAGGTGCGGACTTTGTTGCTCCACACGTTCTGGATGGCCTGCTTGAAGGTCTCCTTTATCATGCGTTCGCTCCCTCCTCTCCGGCTTTCGGGGCCGACATCATGAAGTTCGGCTGCACGACCGCCTCGGGGGCGTGGGCGTCGCCGTCGTAGACGACGACACCGTCCTCCAGACGGATGATGCGCTCAGCCTGCACGGCGATGGAGTTGTCGTGGGTGATGAGGACCACGGTGTGGCCCTGTTTGTGCAATTCCTGAAGCATCCCCAGCACCTCCCGGCCGGTATGGGAGTCCAGCGCGCCCGTCGGCTCGTCGGCCAGAATGATGGGCGGGTTGCGGACAAGGGCGCGGGCGATGGACACACGCTGCTGCTGGCCGCCGGAGAGCTGGTTGGGCTTATTCCGGAGCTTGCTGCCCAGACCCACCTGTTCCAGCGCTGCGATGGCGCGGCTGCGGCGCTCGCTGCCGCCTACGCCCGCATAGATGAGGGGGACTTCCACATTTTCCAGCAGGGTCAGCTTGGGCAGCAGGTTGTACTGCTGGAAGATGAAGCCCAGCTTCTCGTTCCGGATGGCCGCCAGCTCACGGCGGTTCATCTTGCCGACGTCGCTGCCGTCCAGCAGATACCGGCCGTGGGTGGGCACATCCAGACAGCCGATGATGTTCATGCAGGTGGATTTGCCGGAGCCGGACTGGCCCACGATGGCCACGAACTCGCCCCGCTCTATCTTCATGGAGATGTGGTCTGCCGCTTTGACGAGGGTGTCACCCATCTGATAGTACTTGCAGACCTCGTCAAACTCGATCAGGGCGCTCATTCGTCGTCTCCTTCGGCAGACGCCATCATGGTGCTGTAGAAGTCGGTCGCGCTGACCGTCGAGGTGTCATAGGCGATGGTGTCGCCCTCCTGCAGGCCGCTCTTCACCTCGATGTAATCATCGTCGCTGATGCCGGTAGTTACTTTGACGTAGACATAGCCATCGGGGGCGGTCATGGAGGCCTCGGCGTTGGCGGCGCTGGGCGAATCCTTCGTCACCAGCACATAGCTGCCCCGGACGAGGGCGGCGTTGGGCAGAGCCAGAACGTCCTTGACGCTGGCAGTGGTGATCTTGGCCGAGGCATTCATGCCGGGCAGCAGGTCACCCATCTCGTCGATGCGGACGGTGACGGGATAGCTGGTGGAGCCGTTGGCGGTGGTGCCGGCCACGAGGATGCTGCTGATGGTGCCCTTGTAGGTCTCGCCCGGGACGGCGTCGGCGGTGATCTCCACCTCCTGCCCGACCTTGAGCGAGCGGATCTTCAGCTCGTCCACGTTGAGCTTCAGTTCCAGATAGCTCATATCGTAGATGGTGCAGAGGTTCTGCATGGCTGCGTCGTTGGCGCTGAGCTTATCGCCGGCTTTGACCTTTTTGTCCACGATGGTGCCGCTGATGGGCGCATCGATGGTGTAGTGGCTGATGTTCCGCTCTGCGGAAGACATCCGCAGCTCGGCGGAGCGGAGATTGTCGGCGGCGTTCTGGGCCTGCTTGTCCAGATCCTTGCCGGTGATGCGGAGGAGCACATCGTCCTGACGGACGGTGCTGCCCTCCCTGACGCAAAGCTCGGACACGGTGCCGGAGGCAGCGGCCACGACGGTCTCCTCGCGCTGGTACGCAAAGTGGGCCGAGTTGAGGGAGCTGACACCGTTCACCTGCGCCATTGCGGCCTGCGCGGTGGTCAGGCTGCCCGTGTTGGGCACCGCGATGGTGACGGTGCAGGTCATGAGGCTGGCGTCACCGGAGGGGTCTGCGCCCGACACCGAGCGGATGGTGCCGTTCAGCACCTCAAAGGTGGTGTCCGGCATGACCTGCGCGGCCTGACCGACAGCGAAGCTCTGGGCCTCGGCGGCGGGGAAATCCACGGCCAGAAGCATCACCGAGGTATCGCGGACGGTGGCGACGGTCTGCCCGGCCTGCACCGCATCGCCTGCGGCCACAGCAAAGGAGCTGACCACGCCGCCGATCTTCGTGCGGACGTTCCGGGCGTCGGCAGCGTCATCGTAGCTGCGCTGGGCCTGAGACACCGAAAGCTGTGCGCTCTCGAGGTCGCCCTCCACATCCGAGCTGTCGATGACGTAGAGGACATCGCCCTTCTGGATGGTGTCGCCCAGCTCGAAGTCGGCGGTGAGCACCGTGCCCGTGACGAGGGACTTGACGGTGTAGGAATCGGCGGCATTGATGGTGCCGCTTCCGTCGTAGACGTTCACGATGTCGCGGCGTCCCAGCGTCTCCTGCACATACGCCATGTCTGCCGATGCGCTGCGGCTCCTGCGGGGGATGACCATCACCGCCAGCACGGCCACAGCCACGACCGCCGCGATGCAGCGCTTTTTGTGGGTCCTGATAAAGTGGAGCACCTTATTTTCTCCGCCGGTGTTCTCCTGCGGAGAGGCGTCCTGTGTCTTTTTGTTGAAACCTAGCATGAAAAGCCTGACCTCCTGTGTTTTTTCTGTAGACCTGTGAAAAAAGAATGTGTTCTTCCTGCGTTCATCGCTCTGCGCCTTTCCCGCTGCACCCGCAAAAATCATCCCAGCTGCGAGATACTGCACGGATCCGCTGCGCAAATCAATGTTATGATAGCATCTTATAAAACGGACTACAAGGAAGTTTTCCTGCATGATTTGCAACTTTTTTGAAAATTTTCCCATTATCCATCCTCGCTATACCTGCAAATAAGGTTCCCGCCCTCTTGCCGTTCTTCTGCTCCGCAAGCGTCGGGAGTTTTCAGATCTGTCCTTCATTCAGATACACTTCGTGTGAAAATCGCCCAAAACGCACACGTTCGTGTGCTAAAACATTGTCAGAGACCCGCAATGGTGCAGGAACCGGAGATTTCTGTGCCCTTGCGGGTCTTCTTTTGTGGGAAAGTAATGATCGACACGCGCGCATAGAGGAGGATAATTCTTATGAAGGCATTTATTTCTCGCCGTGATTTTCTGAAAGCGTCTGCCGCTGACGATCTCCATCCCGCTGGTCGTCGCAGCTACGGTGCTGCTGAACGAGCAGAACTCCAATATGGCCCTGAAGGTCGCAGACTACGCCTATGTGCTGGAGACCGGCAACCTGACCCTCTCCGGCACCGGTGCCGAGCTGCTGGCCAATGAGCAGGTCAAGGCCGCCTATCTGGGCAGAAAGCGCACCGTCTGATCCCTGCTGCCCTTCCCGGACAGCTCTATCGTTTGGCATGAGAAAGCCAAAAGCCGGGAAAATGGCCGGGCTTGAGCGCTCCTCGTCACTGGGCTGCGACCCATGGCAAGATAAAAATCGACAAAGAAAATGGCTGCGGCACAAAGCAATGTGTCACAGCCATTTCTTGCTTTTATAATACCATAAATAAGGTTCCTGCGGCAATGAGCGCACCGCCGATCAGACTTTTGGCCGTGAACGGCTCATGTAGGATGAAAAATGCCAGTGCCAGCGTGATGACCACGCTCAGTTTATCAATGGGAACCACCTTGGACGCTGCACCGATCTGTAGAGCGTGATAATAGCACAGCCAGCTTGCACCAGTGGCAAGGCCGGATAGGATCAGGAACAGCCAGCTTTTGTGAGAAATATCTCCGATGCCGGTCTGTGTTCCCGTCAGAAACACCATGCCCCAGCTCATCAGGAGCACAACTGCAGTGCGAATGGCTGTGGCAAGCGTGGAATTTACTCCGTCAATGCCGATCTTCGCAAGAATAGAAGTCAATGCGGCAAATACCGCTGACCCCAACGCAAAAATAAACCACATACCGCTTCCTCCTGTTTTTTCAACTCTACCACCATTTCAGGCCTATTTCAAGTAAAAGTGTTTGGGATAGCGGTGCGGGAGCATTCCGTTCAGCGGCCTTTCGGCGGGGCGCTTTCGTCCGGGGCGCTGCCGCTGCCGGAGTTCAGGATCGCCACGAACTGCTGCAGCTGCTTGAGGGAGCTGACGCCCAGTTTGTCGTAGATGTTCTTGTTGTGGAAACGCAGGGTGCTGTCCTTGATATCCAGCTGCTGCGCGATCTCCCGGGTGCGCAGCCCGGCGGCGTAGCCGTCAAAGATGCGGCGTTCGGTCTTGGTCAGGGTGGGGATGCCCGCCACAAAGGTCTGGAAGGCATCGGGCACCGACTCGTTGCGGCACACGTCCGCCAGCCGGGACAGCTCGGTCTGCATCTGCTGGCGTTCCAGCTGCAGCTCGTCCATCCGCCGCCGGGACTCCCGCCGGTCCTCCTCGAACTGCCGGAACGCCGGCGAGAGGATGTACCGATGGAAGTTCATGCAGCAGAACACCACGAAAAAGGCGATGAACAGGCCGATGAGCAGCATCTGCAGATTGCCGGAAAAGACCAGCCTCCGGTAGTCTGCCATGGGGATGCACACCGCCAGCCGGTAGGACTGGCTCTCGCTCAGGCGGCACAGCTGGGAGATGCCCGCATAGGCGCTGTCGGGGCCGGTCAACTGGGTCAGCCCGCCGCCCATGCTGCGCAGCATCAGCGTGTCCCGGGGGGCATGGTAGTAGCCGCCGGTGGTGCCGCTGCTGAGGGCGGCATCGGCGGCAAGGCCGTCCCCCGCCGGGGCCAGCAGGCAGCTCAGCCGGTCAAAGCCGGTGGGCTGGGCAAAGTTCTGCTTGAAGTAGCTCTCGCTGATCTCAAAGCCGCACAGCCCGTACATCGTGCCGTCCCGCCCCCGCAGGGGCAGCAAAAACAGCTGCACCTCCTCCGAGGTGCCGGGCAGCTCGAACCGCTCGGTCAGCGTATAGGACTGGTACAGCGGGGCGCTGCCGGGGGTCATCCAGCGGTCGTAGTCCGGGAACTGGTCGGTCTGGAACTCCATGCGCCACTTGCGGTGGGGCATCACGCTGTGGGCCTTGCCCACCTCCGCACTGCCCCGGTACGGCAGCAGGGGCACGGTGGGGGTATCGGCACCGCTTTTCTGCACCTACAGCCCGGCGCGGGCATGCTCTGCCCCCTCCATGCGGGTGTTGACGGTGGCATCCAGCAGCACAAAGGCGCCGGAACAGCCGGTCTGGCGCAGACGGCGGCACAGCGGCTCGATCATTTCCTCTTCCAGCGCGTTCAGCACCTCGGGGGAGTCGTTCAGCTGGGCAAAGGACATCTGCCGCAGAGCAAGCTCCTTGTCCACCTCTGCGCTCATGTCCTCGGACAGGTTCACGCCCATGACCGCCAGCTGTTCAAAATAGCGCTCCATATCGTTCTGGAACACCGAAAACTGGATCTGCAGACTGCGGCTGATGTCCTTTTTGGTGTTGTGCAGGTTGGCAAACAGGAACAGCGCCGCACCAAAGGTCAACACCAGCAGCACCACCAGCAGCAGGCAGGCCCACAGCAGTCGGCTGCTCATGGGGCTCTGGCGGATCTTTTCACGGTGCCGGTCAACAAAGTGCATCAAAGTCCCTCCTTTCCGGCTGAGCGGCAGGCTCAGGCATTGTCACACAGCAGCTGCCATGTTTCCTCGGCAAGGGCTTCCAGCGTTTCGCCGTCCGCAAGGCGCTGGGGATAGTCCTTCTGGCGCTGGCGCAGGCTGTCGTACAAGGTTTTGGCCTTGGCGTGGTACCCCACGATGCCCGGTTCGGACAGGGGGGTGTTCTGGATGCGCATTTCGTTGTAGACGTCGTACAGCCGCTGATAGCTCTGCTGCTCAAAGGGATAGTCCGCAATGGCGTCAAAGGCGGCGCTGGACACCGGCATGTAGCCGGTATCGGCGGCAAATTCCAGATTGCGCTGCTGTTCGGTGAGCCAGCGCAGGAACACCGCGGCGGCTTCGGCCTTCTGGTCGGTGGTCTTGAAGGCGCACAGACCCACACCGGCCTGCGGCATCAGGGGCGTGGCGGTGCCTGCGGCGTGGGGCAAAGGAGCCAGCAGCAGGTCGGTGGGCTCGGTGGTGTTGTCCGGGTAGGTGACGAAATCATTGTAGTAAAGGATGGCCGCAGAGCTGCCAAGACCCGCCAGCGTCTCGCCGGTCATCACCTGCGTGTTGGAGTACAGGTCCGAGATCAGAATATCGCCCTGCACCAGTGCCCGGGCAAACTCCATCCACGAAGCGCGGAAGGTCTCGTTGGTCAGATCGTACCAGCTGCCCTTGTACAGCTCGCCGCTGCCCTGCTCCAGCGCGTTCAGCTCCACCAGACGCAGGGGGTAATCCAGCGCGCAGAAGGGCTTACCCTGCGACCACTGCCGGTAGGCACCCGCCATTTCAAAAAAGCCGTCCCATGTGGCAAGGGTGGAAAGCTGCGCCCCGGTGTCCGCCGCAAACCGGGCGTACTGGGAGCCGTTCAAAAAGATGAGCTGGGTGGATTTGGACACCGGGAACACCACCTGCTTCCCGTCAATGATGCCGTCCTGCACAAAGCCGGGCACATAGGCCGCCATGTCCTCGGCGGTGAACCAGTCGTTCCAGTCCACAAGGTTCTCAATGCCCAGACCGCTGGCGTCCGCGGGGTGAGCCGAGAACAGGTCCGGCAGGTCCAGCGCGCCGGGCTTGCCGGCCTTGGCGTCCTGCAGCTGGCCGCCGATGGCGGCGCTGTTGGTCATGTTGGTCACGTTGAGCAGGATGCCCTTCTCCCTGCCCACCGTGTCGTTGAACTCGGTCAGCAGGCGGTTCATGGGCGAGTCGGCCTGTTCGCCGTACACATGCCAGATGCTGAGCATGGTGGGGTCCTTGGGAGAAAGCAGGGTCTTGCTGCCGCCGCAGCCCGCAAGTGCCAGACCGGGGACGAGAGCCGCAAGCCGGAGACCGCCGCATGGGACGCGGATTACGGCATCCGGCTGGAACAGGACCGCACCTACCCCATCCTTGGCATCTATAATGAGTATATCGACTTGTGCATCGGATTGGCTTACTTCGGCTCGTGCGCTCTGGTTTTTCTGCTCACCTTTTTTATCGGCCGAA
>ENA-UEQL01003308-UEQL01003308.1-human-gut-metagenome-genome-assembly--contig:-NODE-3308-length-10030-cov-3.649653_pt1 | contig 10030 bp, 7 predicted proteins | sample MGYA00242905_ERZ507926 | MGnify/ENA primary metagenome ERZ507926 (study PRJEB26167, sample SAMN06115531) | human gut metagenome | host: Homo sapiens | place: China:Henan | collected 2015-09-09 | study...
AACATGTCCCAGAAAAAGGTACGCAGTTCATCTGGAGGATACAGCGTCTGCTCATCGATGGCCTCCAGAATGGAGGACAGTTCTTTTCCATAACCGTTCTGTTCACTGTTGATGCAGGTGTTTTTCAGATGGGCAAACTCGATGAGCCGTTTTCCGCCCTCTGTAAAATCCCGACAGGCAACTACCAGCTTTGTTTTGCCGCGGCTGTCCGTATAGTTTCCGAGGAGCGTTTCCTGTGTCCGAAATCCCAACATTTCAAAAAAATGACAGGCGACATATTCGCTGATACAGCCGTTGCTGTAGCTCATATCCCGATTCCTGCTGGGCTTTGGCGGGAACTTGAGCATATAACTGTGTCCTTGATAGGTGATATTGATTTTATTACCATTGGCTCCGCCATAGGCGCGGAAGCGGTTGACTGGGCAGTTGGTAAAATCAATCACAGGTTCTCACCCCCTCATAAATATTTTGCACGAAGAGTTCCCCAAGTAAGGATTGGGATGCGTACATACCGGCGAAATCATCTTCCGGAGTGATGATCTCCGCTACACCGATCGAACGGATCACTGCCTCGTGGATGGGAGAAATCCCTCGTACGATCAGTTTGTTCACATCTAAGTTCTTTAGCAGGGCTACAGTCTGTATGGAGGTCCCGAAGTCCTTGCCGAAGGTGACGAAGATGGCATCCATCTCGTTCAGTGGTAGCGTGTTCAAGGCGTCTTTGTCCGTCGTGTCGAGGCTGATTGCTCCGGATATGGTGTGTTTGACCGCTTCGGTCTTGTGCGGGTTGATATCTACGCCGATCACTTCATTGCCGATGCGTGTCAGGCTTTCGGCGATGGCGCGTTTGAAGAGCTCGGTTTCGGCCTGTTCGAGCTCCGTGCCCGAGAGGTCGTCCATGTGGGTGTTGACCAGCGACGAGACCTTCTCGTAGACCATCGAGAAGTAGTTGGCGGCCGAGAATCCCAGTTCGGCCTTCACCCGGTTAAGATTGACCGTCTTCTCGTACTTGGTCGCCGCTTTGCCCCCGGCCCAGCCTGCGGAGGTGAATTTCTGGAGGATGTTGCGCTGGCCGTCCCAGAGCTGGACGTGCGTAGGCTGGGGCATGTTGTAGAGTACGCGCACGCCGAGGTCCTGCGCCGACTCCCCGGTGAGCATCGGGCGGAAGAAGATGTTTTCGAGGTCGGAACCGGTGTACTGTTTCGAATTTTCGAGGTAAGTCATGGTTGTTTTTGGTTTTAAATGGTTGATGAATTTGGTTGTTTGTTTTGCCTCCGCAGGGCGGGTATCGCCGGACTTCCATTTTAGGCCGAAACCTCCTTTTGTTCCTGACCGGCAGATTTTCGATTCGCCTCCGGTGAATCGGCAGCCCGAAGCCCCCCCGCTTGGCAATTTTCAATTCTTAATTTTTAATTGCGCATGCGCCTGGCGTCTTCGGCATAGGCGCGTTCGTTGGCCGAGCGGACCGTGTCGCCGCAGGAAGGGTCCTCGCGCGGCTGCGTGGAGGTCGGCGCGGCCTGCCGGCGGGCTTCGTCGGCCGCAACAGCCGAACGGCTGCGCAGAGCCTGCACCTCCCCGTCGAAATGGAGAACGTTGCGGTCGGCGGGAAGCGCCGGGCCGGGCCGCAGACCGATATTGGCCAGCAAACGCTCCCAGCCCCGGGCGATATTCCGCGCCAGCGAGGACGCCGGCTGCTCCGCAGCTTCGACCACTTTGTCGGCCAGTCCCGCCGCAACGGCCTCCTCGGGTGCGAGCCAGCGGCCGTTGCCGTTGTTCTCGGCCATCAGGGCCTCGAACTCCGCGGCCGGACGCCCCGAACGGGATGCATAGACCGCGGCGATACGCGCATCGGTCTGGTGCAGCAGGTCGATCTTCCCGGCGATCTCCGCGGCATTTCCCTCGGTCGAACAGATGGCCGTGTGGATCAGATAGAGGGCATTGGCCGACAGGAGACGGCACCCCTCCGACGCCGCCTGGGCGATGATCGTCGCAGCCGAGGCCGTATAGCCGTAACAGCGGGTCGTGACCCGCGCCGGGAGCTGCCGGAGCGCGTCGTGGATCAGCAGCGCGTCGTTCACGTCGCCGCCCGTCGAGCGGATGTTGACCACCACCTCCGGGGCCTCGATCTCCGCAATGCGCCGCAGGGTGTCGCGGAAACGCTCGTAGGTCGCCACCCGGGCGTCAGGCTCTTCGAACTGCCACTCCTCGGGTACGCCGATGGTCCCTTCGATGTCGATCTGGCAGACCCCGGCCGTGTTGTTGATTTGAATTTCCGATTTCATGATTAATGTTTGTAAGTGTTGTAAAATGCGTTGCGCACCTTCTCGTAAGAGCAGCAGAATTTCCCGGCTGTGACCTCGAAGGCTTCGCAACGGGACATGCCCTCCTTTTCGAGCCGCCCGATTTCGTCACGGATCGCGCGCTGTTCACACCCCCGGCGGCTGACCAGCCCCAGTTCGAACAACCGCAATACCGCCTGCCGGGTCGTAAGCCCCCGGACCTCCCGAAGCACCGCTTCGGCCAACAGTTCGTCGTGCCGCGTCATCAGTCTTCCATGAGGCGGTTGAACGTGCAGCGCACCGAGGCTTTCGCCGGGTCGTAGTCGCCAACGGCGTGCAGCGCGGCCCGCACCACGCCCGCTCCGGTATCGATGCGGAAGACCGAACGGATGTCCGGCGCTCCCGTTCCGGGCGTCAGAAGGGCTTCGAATTCGTGAGGCGCGAGCCGCAGCGAGAGGATGATCCGCTCACGGGAGGCCTCCCGGCGCACCTGCCCGTCGTAGAAGCGGTGCAGCCCCTGTTGTCCGTCGCGGTCCTCGAAACAGAGCGTGAACCCCTCCGCAGCGTCGTCCCCCGCGAAATGGAACGCCGCGAGCGGATACTCCGAACGCCCCGAAGGATACCCCCACCGCTCGTCGCCGGGCAGCGGATGCATCCCGGCGTAGCGGACGATGCGGAGCGTGAAGTTGGTCCCGTCCTCCTCCGCGTCGTCGCGGTCGCCGACCTCGGGAATCAGCGCCGACGGCGCATTGAGGTAATGCCCCGCGGCATTCAGCGAGGGACTGAACAGCGGATTGCGCAGCACCTTTTCGCCCTGCATCGCGGCGTAGGAATCCGCCGCAAAACTCCACGCCCCGAGCGGAGCCTCCTCCCCGGCGTCGAAGCGCGCCACCGCGCCGTCGCCGTCCCGGTACCGCCACGTCCGCACCTCGTGAATCTCCGGGGCGACCGGCCGCCGCTCGACAGGCTGCGAAAAGTCCGTCCTGCCGCTCCAGTCCGTCTCCGGTCCCGCACCGAAAAACTCCCCTTCCGGCTCGATCCAGACCCTCCGCGTCGCCTCCTCGGTGTAGAACCGCAGGTTGAACAGATGCGCAAGGGCATCGAGCAGTTCCGACTGCCGGATGCGGTGCTGCGCCACATCGGCGAATGCGATCCGCGACCCGAATCCCGGAGCCGAGAGGAAGCGCGGCCGCAGCGAGCACTCCTTGTGCAGGGTCAGCGCCATCCCGGGCTCCGCCCCCGCGAAATAGATCAGATTGAAATACTTGGGCGATGCGGGCGAAACGCTCTCGGCGGCCGTGCGGAGCCGCACCTCGACCATCGTCTGCCCCGTCTCGCCGACGTAGCCGTTGTAGAGCGCCCAGTCGCCGCGGTAGGCGACCCACTGCGAACCGCTGCGGACCAGCAGCACGGGATCGACGACGGTCCCCGAGGCCGGGGTGGTGACCTGCGCCGAACGGGCCGCAAAGTCGGTCCACACCGTGCCGGGCACGCCGTTGCGGGTGTAGGTCAGGCGGTACTGCGCCCCGGCGAGGTGATCGAAAACCAGCGCGCGGTAGGTGAAATTCGGCGCAACGGCCTCGCGGAGGTCCCTGTACCGGTTGGCCAGCTCGAACCGGAACTCGGCCCCGGGACCGAGATACACCGTATCGAAGCCCTTGAGCCGCGTCCGCGAGACGATGCGGTGGGCGGTGGTGTATTTCAGGCGGTATTCGAACCCGACGCTGATCTCCGTCGGCGGCGTGAAGACGATCTTGCCGTTGTCCGTCGAGAAACAGTTGCCGTTGTTGAAAAGCCCGTCGATCGCCTCTCCGTCGGCGTCGACGCTCTGGGGCGTGGCCGTGTCGACGATGTTGCCCACGGTGTTGGCGACGGCCTTGGGGTTGGCCGAAACCCGCCCCAGTTCGTTCGCCGCAGCCGTCGCCGGAGCCAGCCGCCGCGCCGAGAAGCCCATGCGGCCGGCCGCCGCCGTGGTGTCGCGCGAGGAGTAGGCCCCGCTCATGTAGAGCGACCGGAAAAACGCCGATTCGAAAAAGCGGCTCTTCACCTCGTAATCCGCCTCCCGAAAAATCTGCCCGACGAGCGTGGCGACGTGCAGGAACGGATGGTAGTCCTCCACCGAGAGCAGGCGTTCCGCCGGAAGCAGGTCCGAGGAGCTGTTCTGCCGACGGTATTCGTCGCGGTGGATGGGGAAGAACTTCACCGGGGAGTCGTCCGTCCAGCTCTCGACGATCGCCGTCGGGGTCAGGACATTGTCCCACGCCACCCCCAATCGGGAAAACATGCGGCGGGCGGCATTTTCGGCCCATCCGGCCCCTCCGTCGCGGATTTCGAGCGTGTACCCCTCTCCCGACGCGGCCAGCAGGCGCACCGTTCCGCCGATCAGCGCCGAACCTTCGGCCGACAGCTCCGCCGTGTGGAGCGCGTCGTTGAACCCGCCGGCGGCGTGCGGATCGCAGGCAAACCCCACGAGCGCATCGTTGCGCGGCGTCGCGGGAATCGGGATTTTCAGCGACCGCCCTTCGCGGCAAGCCTCCGGATCGGCGAGCCGTGCGGCATCGTAGCCGGGAACGGCAATGCTCCCCGCCTTCAGGTCGCAAATCTGTCCGTCGATTTTCAGTTCCATGCTGCGTGTTTTTTACGTTTGGGGCGAATGGCGATCTCCAGACAGCTCAACGTGCCGCGCCGCTGTACGACGGCCTCTTCGGTGGCGATGTCTACCGGTATATAGCACTTTTCAGTGACGATCCATGCCGCTGCCGTCGCTGTCAGTTCGGCCAGCGGCTCCAGCATGCTCCGGGTCTCGTAGGCCGATACGAGCACTATTTCGCGGTCTGTTTCCGCCGCCGCGACCACACGTCCCTGCGGACCCTCCGCCTCGCGCCTTTCGGTGCGCACGGTTGTCGTCCGCACGATGGGAAAGGTGTAGTGCTCGACCGATCCGGCGCTGCTCCGCCAAGCCAGCCGCACCTGTCCCTGAACGGCCGGAGTCACGGAATAGACGACCGTGCCGCACGTCCCGGCATCGACCGTCACACGCTCCGCGCCCGGGAAATCGCGCATGTCGAGACGAAACAGGTGCAGCCCCGCCTCGCTCGCGCGGTAACTTTCGGCCGTCGCGGTGTCCCCGGCCTCGGCCGTCACCGTCACGATGCAGGGTCCGTCGGTCAGCAGCGTCAGTTCGTCGCATGCATCCTCCGGGATCAGACGCACGAGCGGCATCGAGGTCCGCAGGCCGGGCGTTCCGGGGGCGTCGCCGGGCAGAAACGTGCGCGCCGGAGCGATCGCCGCGGCCGCTTCCCCATCCGTCCCGGCAACCTCGACGACGGCCGTGACGGTCCGTCCTTCGGCGGGGTAAAATCCGGTCCGCCCCGTTGCGGGCGTGAAATGCAGCCGTCGCCGGAGGTAGGGCGCCGCATCGAACGCGGCCTCGGCGACGGCCGCAAAACGTTTTGCACCCAGCAGCGCACTGCCGTCGCCGACCGGTCCGCGCGTGCCGGCTCTGTCTGCGCCGCCGGGCGAGACCGCCGCGCCGATTCCGGCTGCGGACCCGGCCGCCGCATCGACGATGCGGATGTCGATGTTTCCGGCCGTCTCCTGACTGACGGCGTAGCGGAGTTCCCCGCCGAGCGGGGCGTACTGTTGCGGAATTCGAGTAAATAGCATAATGGATTTTTAAGAGAGATGACTGTATTCATTCGCCGCAGGACACGGCGCAATGCGGCATGCGGATGCTTTTGACACTTCCGGCATCACAGGCACAGAGGCGACCGGATTGTTGACAACGGGTTTAAAACTTGTCGATAAATGGAGATAACAATTCACAAAATGCGGAAACAGAAGCGTTTCCCGATGTTGATAACTTTGCCGTCCCTGCCGGCCGGCTGTGAATCGTACGGCAAATATACGACACCGGACACCCCCTTGTCAAGACCCCGATGCACTTTTTCCAGATTTTATAGAAAAACTTCGGGATTTTGTCGTACCTTTGTTTCGCAAACCAACAGTTTTACACCTTATGGATGATGGTCATAGTTCCACGTATAGCCGTCGTGTCGTGCTTCAGCACGACGCCATTCATCTATGGTATCCAGCACGAAGATAACCTCCGCGCCGGATTGCTGTTGTCCGACCCCGCCGAAACAATCCAAGCCTTTTCCGAGCACAAAGCCGACATCGCCCTGATTCCGGCCGCCGCCATGCCGTCGCTGACAGACGCGCGCATCGTCACCGAATACTGCGTCGGAGGCGTTCCCGCATCGAAGGAGGCCCTGCTCGCCAGCGACGACGCGCTGGTCGGGGCGTGGAAACCGTTCGGAAAACTTCCCTGCGCCTTCGCCGTCTGGGCGGCGCACGCCGACACGGACCCCGACGCCGTCGAGACCTTGCAGCATGCCCTGACCTACGGACTCGAACACGGCTACGAGGCGATTCTCGAATCGGCTTTCGCGGCCGATCCCGGGCGCGCCTACGCGGAACTCGCACATTTCGACTACATCTTCGACAATCAGAAAGACAAAGCGCTGAAAAAGTTCTGGAACTCGGGCCTCAAGGCGGTTCCGAGAGCCAATCCCGGCTGAAGAGCTTAGCGGACCGGAGATCCGCCTCTCTGCACGTAAACGGATTCACGAACTTTAAGAGAGCGTCTTATGATTACAATTTACCTCAAGCAATACAACAAGATCATCCGCAATGCCGACACCAAGCTCTTCGATGAACTGGGCTACGACGACATCCTGTGGATCGACATGTTGCTGCCCACGATCAAGGAGCAGAAGGCCGTCGAGAACTTCATGGAGATCAGCCTCCAGACCAAACAGCAGGTCGAGGAGATCGAGTCGACGTCGAAATACTCCGAGAACGAGAACTCCATCATCTCCAACTCCAACTTCTTCGTCCCCACGGGCGACTCGTTCATCGTCGAACCGGTGTCGTTCATCATCTCGAACGAGGGTGTGCTGGTCTCGGTGCGCAGCGCCGAGTTCCGGACCTTCCGCGAGACGGAAAAACGGCTCCAGATGAACTACCGCAGCTATTCGACGGGTTACCACCTCTTCATTTCGCTGCTGGAGGTGCGCATCGACTTCGACGCCGACCTCGTGGAGCTGATCGCCAAGCAGGTCGCGGCGCTCTCGAAGGACATCAACTCCGAGAATTCGATCGACAAGGAGGTGCTGCACCGCATCAGCGCGTTGCAGGAATCGACCATGTCGCTGCGCGAGAATATCTTCGACCGCCAGCGCGTGCTGTCGGGCATCCTGCGTTCCGAACGTTTCCCCAACGACATCTATCCGCGCCTGCAGCTGATGATCAAGGACGTCAACTCGCTGATCAACCACGCCGATTTCAGTTTCCAGCGACTGGACTACATCCAGGACGCGGCGCTGGGTCTGATCAACATCGAACAGAACGAGATCGTCAAGATCTTCTCCGTGGCGGCGGTGATCTTCATGCCCGCGACGCTCATCGCTTCGATCTACGGCATGAACTTCAAGTTCATGCCCGAACTGGACTGGACGCTGACGCTCGGCAACGGCTGGAACATCCCCTTGGGCTACATCTTCGCCATCGGGCTGATGATCTTCTGCTCGGCCCTGACAATCTGGTATTTCAAGTATAAGAAGTGGTTGTAGGCGGTCTCTCTATCCGGCTATCCGAATAACATCCATAGTTTGCAGCAGCCGATGCTGCAAAGCGTCAGCGTGAGTCCCACCATCGATTCGTAGACTACGAGCCGCAGCCGTTGTGTGATGGACACTTCGGTGCAACCTCCCGTCGCGTGGAAGAACGAACCGTGCGGCAGGTGGTCCAGTACGGTCGCCCCGGCGTTGACCATCGACGCGCCCCAAACGCCCGGTATGCCGGCGCCCAGGACGGCTCCGGAGAACGATGACGATGCGATCGTGGCCCCGGCCGTCGTCGAGGCCGTTGCCGCGGACATAAGGGCCCCTGCGATCGGGGCGATCAGCATTCCGCCGATATGCCATTCTCCGAGCAGCGCGATCAGATCGGCGTTCAGGCTCGACGCTTTGATGATTCCGGCGATTGCCCCCGTGCCGACGAGCAGAATGGCCACGGACGACATCTTTCCGAGCCCGTATCCGAGACTGTCCCCCAGCTGTTTCCACCGTCCCATAGCCGCCATTCCCGCGAATCCGCCCAGCGGAAGAGCCACCAGCGGGTCGATTACGATCCCGAACAGCGGCCGGAGCGCCAACAGCAATACCGTCACGACCGGCGCAGTGATGCTTACGCGGAACGACGGCAGGTCTGCGGTCGGTTCCGGGGTTTCGGGGACTGGTTCGCCTGCAAATTTTGTTTTTTCATCCGGCAACAGCCGTACGATGACCCATACCGTCACCGCCAGTCCGATCAGCGCGGGCAGCAGGTTGGCGGCCATCACCGACGGCAGCGGGGCGTTGAAATTCTCCGCGGCGACGAGTGTGTTGGGATTGGGAGAGATGATATTCCCGCATTTTCCGCCGCCGATCATGGCCAGCAGCAATTTCATGCGGGAGACGGGCAGCCGCCGGGTTATCGTCAGGGCCACGGGAGCGACCGTAATGACGGCGACATCCACAAATACGCCGATGGCCGTCAGCAGCATGGTCGAAAATGCCAGCGAGAGGCATACATGCCTCGATCCCAGTCGTTCGACGATTGTCCGGGAGATCGATGCCGCGGCTCCCGTGCGGATCAGGATACCCGAAAGAACGCCGGCGGTGATGATCCGCACGATGGCGGGTACGAGGTCTTTGATGCCGTCGGACATGGCGGTGACGGTCGTTTCCAGTCCCATGTCTCCGATCAGCCCGCCGACCAGCGCGCCGAGGATCATGCTGTAAACCGGCGATACCTTCCGCAGGATCAGTATGATTGCAACAGCCAGTCCTGCAAGTGCTCCCCAGGTACTCATTGTCCGAATGATTTGAGCAGGTTCACGATCTGTTTTACGGTGCGGCGGATGTTTTCTGCGGCTCTCGCCGTTTCCATTGCCTCCGGCAGGCTTGTCGGGGCGGCCTGGATCGGGAAGACGGCGGCGAAGCCCTGTGCGAGCAGTTCGTCCGCGGCTTCGACGGCCCCGGCGATCGCCACGACGGGTATGTTCTGTTTCCGGGCCCTTGCGAGTACGCCTCCGGGAGCCTTGCCCATCGTCGTCTGACGGTCCAGGCGGCCTTCACCCGTGATGACCAGGTCTGCGCCCTCCAACATCCGGTCGAACGACAGGGCGTCGAGCACCATCTCGATGCCGGGGCAGAGCCGGGCTCCGAGCAGTGCGTACATACCTCCTCCCGCACCGCCGGCGGCTCCCGCTCCCGGCAACGTCCCGATGTCGGTGCCGTTGTATGCGCGGATGGCTTCGGCGAAGCGGGCGAGCCCGGCGTCGAGCCGTTCCACCATCGCGGCATCGGCGCCTTTCTGGGGCGCGAAAATCTGGGCGGCGCCGCGTTCCCCGAAGAAGGGATTGTTTACGTCGCAGGCGACCTGTATTTCGGTGTCGCGGAGGGCAACCATGCATGCGGAGCCGTCGATGCGTGCAACGCGTCCCGTCGAGGTCCCGCGCCCCGGGAGGATGTTGCCGGCTTCATCGAAAAACCGGTATCCCAGGGCCGTCAGCAAGCCCATCCCGCCGTCGTTCGTGGCGCTGCCGCCGATCCCGACGAGAATCTTGCGGCAGCCGTGCCGCAATGCGTCGGCTATCATCTGCCCGGTTCCGTAAGTCGTGGTGCGCTCGGGGTTCCGTTCTTCGG
>ENA-UEQL01003310-UEQL01003310.1-human-gut-metagenome-genome-assembly--contig:-NODE-3310-length-10022-cov-5.231976_pt1 | contig 10022 bp, 6 predicted proteins | sample MGYA00242905_ERZ507926 | MGnify/ENA primary metagenome ERZ507926 (study PRJEB26167, sample SAMN06115531) | human gut metagenome | host: Homo sapiens | place: China:Henan | collected 2015-09-09 | study...
AGGAAATGTTCGCCGCCGTCTGCACGGACAAGCCGTTCTTCAAGATGGACGTGCATGACTTCTGCGACCTGCTGGAAAACTACGTCATCCGCTGGGACATCCGGGGCAGCATGTGGCTGCGGGACACCCCCTGGACGCTGAACCCCGACGGCTACGGCATGGACATGACCGACGAGCGCACCGTCCGATTGGCAGAGATCAACCGCATCCGGGAGAAGGTGCGCCGTCCCCTCTCGGCCCTGGCCCAGGGCCTGAAGCAGCGGCCCGCCGCCCGGGACAAGGCCCGGACGCTCTATCAGTTCGCGGCGGACGCCGGGGTGCCGGAGGCGCTGCGGGACAAGGCCGACCGGCTCCTGGCCGAGGGCCAGGTGCAGTTGGCAGAGGAATACGCCCAGCTGTGGCAGATCTTCTGCGATGTGCTGGATCAGTTCGTGGAGATCCTGGGGGACGCCGAGCTGGACGGCGAGGAGTTCGCCCGGCTGCTGCGCCTGGTGCTGACCCAGTACAGCGTGGGCACCATCCCCGCCACGCTGGATCAGGTGAAGGTCAGCGAGATCACCCGCAACGACCGCCACCGGGTGCGGGTGCTGTTCCTGCTGGGCGCCAACGACCACCTGCTGCCTCAGATCGACCGGGACGGCGGCGTGCTGGACAGCGACGACCGCCAGGCGCTCCAACAGCGGGACATCCCCCTGTCCGACGCCACCTTTGACGCCCTGGATAACGAATTGCAGAACATCTACGCCTGCCTGGCCCAGCCCACGGAGCAGCTTCACGTCTCCTGGCCCGTCACCGACGTGACCGGCGCGGAGCTGCGGCCCTCCTTCGTGGTGGAGCGGCTGACCCGGCTGTTCCCCCAGTCGAAAATTCGGCGGGAGGACGGGGCCTATCGCCTGACCCTGCCCGCCGCGGCACTGTGCGCCGCAAGCGAGAACGAGGCCCTGTGGCGCTATTTCGCCCAGAGTCCCCGGTACGCCCCAGCCCTCTCCGCCATGGAGCGGGCGCGGCACATGACGCGGGGCCGCCTGTCCCCCGAGGCGGTGCGCTCCCTGTACGGCCACTCCATCGCCATGTCCGCCAGCCGCATCGACCGGGTGAAGTCCTGCCATTTCGGCTACTTCATGGAGTACGGCCTGCGGGCCAAAGAGCGGAAACGGGCCGGGTTCGAGGCCCCGGAGGTGGGCACCTTCCTGCACTATCTGCTGGAGAACGTGAACCGGGACGTGAAGGCCCTGGGGGGCTACGGCCAGGTGTCCGACGACGCGCTGCGGCGGATGACGAAGGACTACGTCTCCCGCTACGCCGCGGAGCGCATCGATGACTTCGCCCACAAATCCGCCCGCTTCCGCTATCTCTTCACCCGATTGCGGGAGACGGCGTATACCATTATATTGAATATCGCCCGGGAGATGCGGCAGTCGGATTTCCAGCCGGTGTCCTTCGAGCTGAGCTTCGGCGGACGGCAGGGCGACCTGCCCGCCATCACCATCCAGGAGGACGGCGCGCGGCTGTCCGTATCCGGCAAGGTGGATCGGGTGGACGGCTGGCTCCACGAGGGGAAGCTCTATCTCCGTGTGGTGGACTACAAGACCGGCAAAAAGAGCTTCGACCTGACCGATATCCGCTACGGTCTGGGCATCCAGATGCTGCTGTACCTCTTTACCCTGGAGCGGGAGGGCCAGTCCTTCTTCGGCCATCCCATCGTGCCCTGCGGCGTGCTGTACCAGCCCGCCCGGGACGTGATACTGCGGCAGGACCGGAACATCAGCGACGAAAAGCTGAAGGCCGCCCTGCAGAGCGAGCTGCGCCGCACCGGACTGGTGCTGAACGATCCCCAGGTGCTGCAGGCCATGGAGCACAGCGCCCTGGAATCCCCCTGCTATCTGCCCATCGGCGTGAAGAAGGACGGCAGTCTCTCCGGCAGCGTGGCCACGGCGGCCCAACTGGGCCATCTGGGCCGGTATGTGGACAAGCTGCTGCACCAGATCACCGGCGAGATTGCCCACGGCAACATCGACGCCGACCCCTATGCCCGGGGCCCGCAGGACAGCGCCTGCACCTACTGTCCCTTTGCCGCCGCCTGCTGCTTTGACGAGGCGCGGGACAAGCGCCGTCCCCTGCGCAAGACCGACAGCGAGGAATTCTGGGCCCTGATGGAGAAAACCGGAGAGGAGGATCGCCATGGCGAAAATTGAACTGACCCCCGACCAGCGCAAGGCCGTGGAGGATCGGGGCGGCAGCCTGCTGGTGTCCGCCGCCGCCGGCTCCGGCAAGACCAAGGTGCTGGTGGAGCGGCTGTTCCGCTACATTCTGGAGGAGCAGTGCGCCGTGGACGACTTCCTCATCATCACCTATACCAAGGCCGCCGCGGCGGAGCTGCGGGGCAAGATCGCCGCGGAGCTTTCCAGGCGTGTGGCGGAGCAGCCGGACAACGCCCACCTCCGCCGCCAGCTCTTCCGGGTCTATCAGGCGGACATCAAGACGGTGGACGCCTTCTGCGCCGCCCTGCTGCGGGAGAATGTATACCGCCTGCCGCCCATTGACGGCCACGCCCTGACCCCGGATTTCCGGGTGCTGGACGAGCAGGAGGCCGACATGGTGAAGCAGCGGGTGCTGGAGCGCGCCCTGGAGGATTTCTACGCCGGGATGGACCAGCGCTGCCGCCAACTGGCGGAGACGCTGGGTGCTGGCCGGGACGACCGTGCGCTGGAGACGCTGGTGCTGGAGCTGCACCGCAAGCTCCAGAGCCACCCCTATCCCCTGCAATGGCTGGAGCAGGTGCGCCGGGACTGGGAAAGCCCGCCGGACGACCTGGGCCAGTCCCCCTATGGCCAGGTCATCATGGCCGACGCCGCCGCCAAGGCGGATTTCTGGGCCGGACTGCTGGAGCAGGAGACCGACGCCATCACCGACGAGGCGGTGGCCGCCGCCTACGCCGACCGCCTGACGGAGACGGCGACGCAGCTTCGCGCCCTATCCGCCGCCCAGGGGGACTGGGAGGCCATGGCGGCCATCCGTCCCGCCTTCCGCCGCATGGGCGCCGTCAAGGGCGAGAACGCCGAAAAGGAGCATCTTCAGGCCGTGGTGAAGCGGTGCAAGGACGCGCTGAAAAAGCTGTCCGCCCCCTTCGACACCGCCCAGGCGGAGCATCTGGCGGATCTGGCGGCCATGGCTCCGGCCATGCTGGCCCTGGCGGATCTGACCTCCGACTTCACCCGCCGCTATCAATCGGAGAAGGCCCGCCGCAACGCCATGGACTTCTCCGACCAGGAGCACTACGCCATCGAGCTGCTGCTGACCGACGACGGCCAGCCCACCGACCTGGCCCGTCAGGTGGCGGGCCGGTACCGGGAGATCATGGTGGACGAGTATCAGGACGCCAACGATGTCCAGAACTGCATCTTCACCGCCGTCTCCCGCCAGGAGCAGAATCTCTTCACCGTGGGCGACGTGAAGCAGAGCATCTACCGCTTCCGCCTGGCCGACCCCACCATCTTCCTACGGAAGTATAACGCCTACGTCAGCGCCGCCGAGGCGGAAGACGGCCAGCCCCGCAAGGTGCTGCTCTCGCAGAATTTCCGCTCCCGCCCCAGCGTGCTGGACGGCTGCAACGCCGTGTTCCGCAGCATCATGTCCCGCCGGATGGGCGAGATCGACTACGGCCCGGCGGAGCAGCTGAACTTCGGTGCCACATACTACCCGCCCCGGGGCGACACGGCGGCGGAGTTCCATCTCATCGACGTGGCGGACACCGAGGACGAACACTTCGACCGCACGGCGGTGGAGGCCCGCTTCGTGGCCGGCCGCATCCGCCGCATGCTGGACGAGGGCTACGCCGTTTCCGATGGCGACGGCCTGCGCCCCTGTACGCCGGAGGACTTCGTAATATTGATGCGCTCCCCCCGCAGCCGCCTGAAGGCCTTCACGGCGGCGCTGGCGGAGAAGAACATCCCCTGCGCCGCCGACGAGAGCAGCGACTTCTTCGCCGCGGTGGAGATCGCCGTGGTGTGGTCGCTCTTACAGGTCATCGACAACCCCCGTCAGGACGTGCCCCTGATTTCGGTGCTGCGCTCGCCCCTGTTCGGCTTCTCGCCGGATCACCTGGCGGCCATCCGGGCCCTGCCAAAGGACGGCGACTACTACGACGCCCTGCTGCTGGACGAGGGCGAGGACACCCAGGACTTCCTGCGCACGCTGGACAGCCTCCGGGCCGCCGCCCGGGACGAGACGGTGGACGACCTTCTGTGGCACATCTACGATGCGTGCCGCTGTCTGGCGGTGTTCGGCGCCATGCCGGGCGGCCGGGCCCGGCGGGACAATCTGGTGGCCTTCTACACCTACGCCCGGCAGCTCTCCGCCGCCGGGAAGAAGAGCCTCTTCGACTTTGTGTCCCACCTGCGGACGCTCCTGGAAAACGGAGACGCGCCGGATCTCTCCACCCGCCAGAGCGCGGGCGGCGTCCGCATCATGTCCATCCACAAGTCCAAGGGACTGGAGTTCCCCATCGTGTTCCTGTGCGACCTCAGCAAGCGATTTGACCCCCGGGATGTGCAGGAGCCGGTGCTGGTGCACCCGGAGCTGGGTCTGGGCACCGATCGGGTGGATTGGGAGCGCCGCATCCGCTACGACACCGTCAGCAAGACGGCGGTGGCCCTGCAGCTCCAGCGGGAGAGCAAGTCCGAGGAGATGCGCATCCTCTATGTGGCCATGACCCGGCCCCAGGAGAAGCTGATCGCCGTGGACTGCCTGCGCAATGGCCGCAAGCGGGTGGCCGATCTGGCGGCCATCGCCGGCGTGCCCACGCCGCCGGAGGCGGTGGCCTCCGGCAAGTGCCTGGGGGACTGGCTGCTGCTGCCCCTGCTGTGCACCGCCCCCGGCGCGAAGCTGTGCCAATGGGCGGGCGCGCCCGCCCCCGCCCTGACGGCGGAGGACGGCGGCTGGCAGGTATATCTGTGGGAGAATCCCACCGCCGATGCGTCCGCGCCCGTCGGTGACGGCGTGGTGCTGCCGGACAGCGCGTCGGCCCCGCCCTTTGACAGCGCGCCCCTGGAGTGGGCCTACGGCCACACCCGGGCCGCCGTCACCCCCGGCAAGGTAACGGCCACCCAGCTGAAGGGCCGCGCCATCGACGAGGAGATCGCCCAGGGCGCGCCCACTCGCCGCCGTGCCGTGCTGTTCGAAAAGCCGAAATTCCTGCGGGAATCCACCGCCCTGACGGCGGCGGAGCGCGGCACCGCCGTCCACGCGGTGATGCAGTACATCAGCTTCCGCACGCCGCCCACGGCGGAGGCGGTGGCCCATGAGGTGGAGGCCCTGGCCCAGCGGCGATTGCTGACGAGCCAGCAGGCCGCCGCGGTGGACTGCGCCATGGTGGCCCGGTTCCTGGCCTCCCCCCTGGCGGAGCGTATCCGCCGGGCGGGCCATGTCTGGCGGGAGTACCGCTTCACTCTGCTGACCGACGCCGCCCTCTATGACCCGCAGGTGGCCGGCGAGGAGCTGATGCTCCAGGGCGTGGTGGACTGCGCCTTCGAGACGCCGGAGGGCCTTGTGGTGGTGGACTTCAAGACCGACCGCGTCACGGCAGAGCAGCAGGCCCAGCGGGCTGAGGGCTACCGTCCCCAGTTGGAGGCGTATGCCCTGGCGCTGGGGCAGGTGCTGGAAAAAGAGGTGTCGGAAAAGCTCCTGTACTTCTTCCACACAAATTCCACGGTGAAATTGTAAAAAAGTGCTTGCAATCCGCTGCAAGGTGTGGTATTATCACAGTTGCGTTTATGGGTAAAACCGAACGACAAGTGTACCGGAAAGGGGTGAACCAGAGCAATGAAGGAAGGAATCCATCCCAATTATCAGCAGACTACTATCAAATGCGCCTGCGGTAATGTGATTGAGACAGGTTCTACGAAGAAGGATATTCGCGTGGAAGTCTGCTCTAAGTGTCACCCGTTCTTCACCGGCAAGCAGAAGCTTGTCGATACCGGCGGACGCGTTGCCAAGTTCAACAAGCGTTTCGGCCTGGAGGGCTAACAAGACACATAAAAGACCTGCATCCGTCGGATGCAGGTCTTTTTTTCCTGTCGAATTGACACCGTGGCCGGGATGTGGTACCATTTCCCGAGAAATCAGCGGGATAAGGGGAGAATCAAATGAAGGTATTATGGGGCACAAGCCTGGATCCCATCCGGGACGGCGACCGCTTTGACGGTGAGGTATTCGCCGCGGCGGAGACGGATGACACCCTGCTGCGCGCGCTGGACGACGCGGTGGAGCAGGAGGAAAAGATCATCATGGACGCGGAGCTGCCGGGGTGGTTGTCGTTCCTCAAGTGGCTCGGCGAGATCGTGTTTTTTATTATGGTTGGCGGCTTTGCAAAGTCCGGCGCTTCGCTGGAAAATATCTATAATCCGCCGGGCATGTTCTGGGCCGCCGTGATCGGCGGACTGGTCTGGCTGGTGCTGTGGCTGGTGGAAAAGCACCGCAAGCGCAGTCTGAGCACCAGCAAGGAGCGCTCCGCCATCCGCCAGCGGACGAAAAAAGCGCTGCAAGCCTGCCATGACGCGCTGGACGTGCCGGAGAACGCGGCGGAGGTGGACGTGCTGGCCATGCATTACCGGCAGCGGGACGGCGAGATAAAGCCGGTGAAAAGCGGCGGCGAGTTCAGCAACACGCCGGTGTATATGTGGCGCAAGGGGGACGCCCTCTGCATCGCGGACGCCAGCGTCCGGATGGAGATCCCACTTTCCTGCATGACCGGGCTGGCAAGCCGCCGGGGCACCGTGCGGCTGGACGATTGGAACAAGCGGCGCAGTTGGCGGCAGTATAAGGCGCAGGGCGTCTATGCCGGCAAGCAGGGCATCTTCGTCAAGAGCTACTGCATCCTGTCCATGCAGTACAGGGGCGAGACCTATCAGCTATGGCTGCCGGGCCACGAGAAGGACATCATCGAGAAGCTGACCGGCTGTCAGGCCGTGGAGCAGCGGCTGTCCCGCGCCGACCGCAAGCGGAACGAGAGCATCGCCCGCCGGGAGGAGGAAAAGCCGAAGTCCCGCTGGCGTCTGCCGGAGAATTTTCTAGAGTACTTCATGCCCGCCTCCGACGATGACTTCAAGGAGGAGCACCCGCGGCTGTATCCGCTGCTGGTCATCCTGGGCTGCGTGGCCTTTATCGCGCCGCTGCTGGTCTACTGCCTTTGGATAGGCGAGGCCAACCTGTGGGCGCTCTTAGGCATCGCAGGAGCCTTTATCATGGGTATCGGCATGTTCAATATCGTGGCGGCCATCCTCCACCAGTATCTGGGCCACGTCGTCACCATCGGCTGCTTCCTGCTGGGCGGCGTGATGATCGGCGTCAGCCTGCTGCTGATATAACGCAAAACACCAAGAGCGGAGCCATGGCTCCGCTCTTGTGCTATTCTCACCCCAGCAGCTCACCGGCGATGTCCGCCACCTCCGGCAGCATGAAAAAGCCCTCACGGATGCCGCGGTTTTCCGCCAGCGCCGCCTTTTTCCGCAGGGTCTGGGCGTCGTCGAACAGCACATAGTGATTCTCACTGCCGGTGCGGTAGGTGAAGTACCGGGCGCACAGCTCCTCGGAGAAATAGACGCTCTTCCCTTCCCGCAGCCGCCGCAGCTCCGATGCTGTGAGTGGCCGGCGGACGTTGGCGGAATGGGGCAGGGTGAAGTCCAGCCGCAGCCGCTCCAGATCCAGGGCCAGCCGACCGGCGCCGTACCGGCGGATGCCGTCCTCCAGACAGGCCGCCAGGGTGCCGCCGCTGACGGCGGTGTTCAGCAGCACCGTAGCCTGGGCGGCATAGGGGGCGTATTGCTCCGGCACGAACAGCCGCAGCCCGTATTGGGGGCATAATTGCCCCAAAAGGGCCGTTAATGTACCGCGGTCAGGCCCTTTATGGTGCCAATCCAGCACCACGCCGTCGTAATTCCGCCGCAGGCACTCCCGGATGATGTCCCGCGCCAGCACGTCGTGGGGGCCGCACTCCCGGCTGTCGCCCACCAGCATCATGCCGCCCTGCACCGTCCCGCCGCCTATCGCCGACAGCAGCCGTGGCCCCAGCCGATAGGCCGCCCGCACCGGGCGGAACCGCCCGCGGGGCAGCGTGTCCCCCATCCCCGCCGCCAGATAGAACTGCATACCTCCGCCCCCTTGTATTTTCCGGTAAAAACTGCTATACTGTACCTGATTCTATGAGAAGGGACGAGGGATCATGCGGCTTTCTTTGCGGCCTGACCGTTTGCTGGCGGCCTATGACAACGTGACGCCGGCACTGCTGGAGGAAAAGGGCGTGCACCTTCTGCTGTGCGACCTGGACTATACCCTGGCACCCAAATCGGTGAAAACGCCGCCCCAGGGCGTGAAAGCCTGGATCGACGGCCTGAAGGCCGCCGGGATCACGGTGATGATCCTGTCCAACAACCGCAGCAGCAAGAGAGTGGACGACTTCTGTCATGCCCTGGGCATCGACTATGTGGGCCACGCCCAGAAGCCCTCGCCCAAGGGGCTGCGCCGGGCCATGGCCAAAGCGGGCGTCCATGCGCGCGAGACCGCCATGCTGGGCGACAAGCTGCTGACGGATGTGCTGGCGGCCAATCTGGCGGGGGTCACCGCGTTGATGGTGGAGCCCGCCGGCGGCGCGGTGACACCGTGGCAGAAGGTGCTGCACGCCATGCAGGCCCCCTTCAAGAAGCTGGCGCGGGAAAAAGAACAATATAAATAATGTGACATAGGAGGAGTTATCATGAACCATCTGGAACACATTGCGGCCCATCTGGGCGAGCTGGACGCCATGCTGCTGACCGGCGAATCCAACTGCTATTACGCCACCGGCTTTATGGGCGAGGGCGTGGCGCTGGTGACCCGGAAGGGCAGTTGGTACTTTACCGACAGCCGCTATACCGAGGCGGCGGGCAAGGCCATCGGCGATGCCGCCGTCATCTGGGAGACCAGCCGGGCCAATCCCTTCACCGACCTGATCAACAAGGCGCTGGCCGAGTCCGGCGCCCAGAAGGTGGGCTTTGAGGAGGAGGTCATGACCGTGGCCACCCACACCGCCTATACGGAGAAGCTGCACTGCACGCTGGTGCCCGCCACCGCCGCCATGACCTTGCTGCGGGGCAGCAAGGACGACGAGGAGATCGCCAGCATGATCGCCGCCCAGCGGATCGCCGAGGGCGCGCTGGCGCAGATCTGCAAGGAGATCCATGTGGGCATGACGGAGAAGGAGATCGCCGCGCGGCTCAACTACCTGATGGTGTCCGCCGGGGCGGAAAAGACCTCCTTTGATACCATCATCGCCTCCGGCCCCAACGGCTCCATGCCCCACGCCGTGCCCAGCATGCGTCAGGTGCAGCAGGGCGACTTCATCACCATGGACTTTGGCTGCGTGTACAAGGGCTATTGCAGCGATATGACCCGCACCGTGGCACTGGGCGAGCCCAGCGAGGAGATGAAGAAGGTGTACCACATCGTGCTGGAGGCCCAGCTGGCGGGCATCGCCGCCGCCAAGGCGGGCGTCACCGGCGCGGCCATCGACGCCGCCTCCCGCAAGGTCATCGAGGACGCGGGCTACGGCCCCTATTTCGGCCACAGCTTCGGCCACAGCCTGGGCATCGACATCCACGAAGCACCCAACGCCGCCCCCAGCAACGATAAGCCCATGCCGGAGAACGCGGTGGTCAGCGCCGAGCCGGGCATCTATCTCCCCGGCAAGTTCGGCGTCCGGATCGAGGACGTGATGGTGCTGCGCAAGGACGGCGCGGAGGTCATCACCAAGGCACCCAAGGAACTGATCGTGCTGTAAGGGAAATAATTTCGCATTTTTGGCAAAAAATACGGCAAAGCACTTGCCAAACCACACAGCATCATGTAAAATAGATAAGGCTTTTTGCGGCCAGAATTATTTTATTCGAGGGAATGTTGATATTCCCTCATCACATGGGAGGAATATCAATATGGCAACTATTACCGCCGGTGATTTCAGAAACGGCAAGACCTTTGAGATGGACGGCAAG
>ENA-UEQL01003321-UEQL01003321.1-human-gut-metagenome-genome-assembly--contig:-NODE-3321-length-10001-cov-5.430975_pt1 | contig 10001 bp, 8 predicted proteins | sample MGYA00242905_ERZ507926 | MGnify/ENA primary metagenome ERZ507926 (study PRJEB26167, sample SAMN06115531) | human gut metagenome | host: Homo sapiens | place: China:Henan | collected 2015-09-09 | study...
GTATTGGTTTCACAACTTGTGCAGACTTGAACAACAAATTTAAGTAGTCGATAGGGGAATCGAACCCCTATGCCAAGATTGAGAATCTTGTATCCTAACCATTAGATGAATCGACCAACAATGCAATCTTGAACTCCGCTTGCGGAAGGTGGGGGATTCGAACCCCCGGTACGGTAATCCCGCACGTCAGTTTAGCAAACTGGTGGTTTCAGCCACTCACCCAACCTTCCAATTGGATATTGTTGCCAAATCAACAAGCATCGTTCTCAAATGCGGGTGCAAAGATACTACATTTTTTTTGTTCCACCAAATTTTTCTGCAACTTTTTTCAAGAAATATGCATATTTTCTTGATTTTTCTTGTTTTTGGGAGGAATTATAGGGGATAAGCTGACTTTGTCAACAAAAAAGGAGGCAGATTTACCAATTATTGGAAATCTGCCTCCTGTAGGAAAGGGTCGCTCGATGATGTGATGAAACTCCGAATGTCATAAACATTTGAGAGCTCTCCGCTTTTGTAATCCACCGGCTTTGCAGCTTAGTTGACATGTCAGTTTATGTGGCCCGCCATAGGCAAGAGAAGTCTTCTCGGTTTCATAAGTGTAATTTGATGAGTATCCCGATCGAACCGAAACGACCCTTATATCTTTGTCGAATAGACATAGCATAGGCTATCATCCATTGATAGAAGTCTTTGGGTTTTCTATACTGCAAAGATAATGTAATCTTTTGAAACTACCAAATCTTTCTGCTGATTTTTTCGAAAAATCTTCTTTATCAAAAGCCAGAACTCCCTTTTCCTTGTTTCTCTCAAGGGTCAAGACTTCTTTTTCCTGAGCTCTTCGTATATTTCTTCGAAATATTTCCTGAGTTCTGTCTTGTCCTCAATGATATTCCGCAGCTCTTTCAGAGCCTTCTCATTGGGTGAGTTGGGAATCCAGAGCTTGATGTAGCCGTTGCGGGAATATTTCTCGTCCATGTGGTCGGCGAACCGCTGCCATTGCTCTTCCTTTCCTTTTCCGGGATAGTTCTCCTTTCCATATTCGATGGCACGAAGAAAAATTTCGTGAATATCGATGTCGCGGTCGGCTTCGGCTACAATCTTGCCATAGATGCTTCGTGGCTGGCGACTGGAGGAGGCGCGGTGATCCTCCACGGCTTCTTTCATGATTTTAATCTGCTCGGGAGTGAACCAGCGCTTCAGTCTGGCATCAGCCTGGAGGATTTTGCCACTGGTGAGGTGGTGGATGGCGCGCGGACCGCTCATTCCCAGGTCGTGATAGGCGGCAACGATATAAACCATGTCGATGTCGGCACCTGTTACAGGTACGAGTTTCAGGGCGTTTTTGATGACACGGGTTACGTGGCGCAATCCGTGGCTCTCGCCAAATTCTGTATATTTGGGCAGAATCTGTGTTTCCACAAACTGCATGATTTCGAGATTTACTTGTTGCTTCATACTTTTTCTTCTTTTATATAAATAATGTACGCGCGTACATTATATAATTATTATTTCTGAATGTTATCTTCTCATTCTAGAATCTTCTCATGCCATTCCAGAGGGGGCGGGTATCTTTGGGATTACCACATCATTCCAAGGATGATGAAGGTAGAGATCATACCAAAGGTAAAGATGTTGAGAGCCGTGTAGCCCAGTACCTTGTTCAGCATTCTGCCTTCTCCTATCTTCCTCATCTTGGCGAATGTTCGGTTGTGCACCACGAGATATGTGGCGGCGAAAGGCAAAAACCTAGTATCTGCATCGTAGGCAAGTGCACCATAGATGTTGATTCCAATCATGATGAGGATACCGATGTTGCCCAGTGCGCAGTAGAGGCGCTCGCCGTTTTTCTTGCCGATGTGAACGATCAGTGTCTTCTTGCCCGCCTTGATGTCGTTGTCGTAGTCGCGATAGTTGTTCAGAATGAGCAGCGTATCTACTACCAGTCCGCAGGCGATGGAAGTCAGTATGGCTTCTGCTGATACAGTCTGCATTCCTTCAGGCATGACCAGGTAGTAGGTGCAGCAGACCGGCACGATGCCGAAAAAGAGAAGTACCAGCAGGTCGCCCAATCCCAGATAGCTCAGCTTGGTGGTGTAGAGGAAACAGAAGAGGACGCAGCAGATACCCACGATGATCATTTCCTTTCCGCCGTAAAAGGCGAGGGGCAAACCGATGATACAGCCCAGAAGGGTAGTGATGGTGATGCCCCCTTTCATGGCTTTCATGGTGATCCAGCCTTCGGCGCAGGCTCTCTTTGGACCTAATCTGGTTTCGTCGTCGTTGCCATGCTTGAAGTCGAAGAAGTCGTTCACGAAGTTGGAGTCTATCTGCATTATCCAAGCAAAGAGCAGACAGAGCAGGGCAGGAACCCATTGGCAGTTGGCACTTGAATCCTTGTATGCCAGGGCTACTCCCAGCATCACCGGTACTGCCGCTGCCGAAAGGGTGACGGGGCGGGCGGCGAGAAACCATGCCTTGATAGAATTTGTCTTTACCATCATATTGTTGCTTTTAAATTATAAGGAGCGAGGTTTTTGGGGAACCTCGCTCCTTGTTGTTATTCATTAAGAAAAGATTCGCTTCTATTTTGTTTCAGAAGAATCTCTTGTGGAAAAGATTCGCTTCCTAGTTGAAGAAGTTCCAGCTTACACCCATTCTGAAAACTCGCTGGTTCATCGGATAGTGAGGGGTGAAGAAGTAGTTCTTGTCGCCCTGACCTGCATTCAAATGGCTCATCATCACGAAGAAGCGGGTGTGCTTGATGTGAACATTGGCGTAGGCATTGACGATAGGGTAGTTGCCCACCTTCACGTTCTTCTCGCCGTTGCCCTGTACGGTATATTGACCGATGTAAGGAGAATAATCCGGAGCCTCGTAGCTGGTGAAGTATCTGGCGTCGGCACCCAGCTCGATATTCAGTACTTTTACCACCTTGAACTTGATGAAGAGGTTGGTATATACGTTGAGGTCTGGCACTGGCAGGGTACTCTTGCTGCTGGTATGCTGGTAGGTGATCATATTCTGCCAGTTGAAAATACCGAACTTGAAGTCCTGTTGCAGCTGCGCTGTAATCAGATTGATGGCGTCGCCGCTCTGCATTGGTGTCACTGTCACGCCTGTGCGCAGACCATTTTCTGTAATCGTATATTGCTGTGAGAAATAAGTATAGTTCTTGATTTCATCCACAGCCACACGCAGCGTGGTGTTAGTCTTGCCGAATCTCAGAGTTCCCATGATGCGGGTATGGATAATCTTGCTCAGATCATCATCCCACCAGAGATGTCGGGCGTGATATTTGCGATAGTAGAACGATGGCGTTTCGTGATGTATGAATGCATCGCCTCTTACCTGTACGGTGTCACCCAGGAATGGCAGGTTGATGTCTGCGCTTCCATCAATGGCAAAGGTACCGGCATCTACTCCGGTGAGTCCTACCTCGCCCACTACATTATAGTGAAGGGTCTTGCCCTGAGTCTTACTCAGCTGACCGCCTACGCTCAGCGCATGCTCATTGAACTTCTCAAATCCGCCTTCGGTATTCGGCAGTTCGTAGTGGCGGAGGTCATAGCTGGCGAAAGCTTTCAGACCAGCCTTTGCCCACTTGCTGAATCCCTCGAGCGTTCCCATTGCCACGGTGTTCTTGATGCGCCAGTGTCGGGTCTGATCGTAGATAGAATCGCCTGTAAACTTGCCGGCATTGTAGTACTCCTTGAGATAGTAGTCCTGTGGAGTCTGGTAAGCCTGGTAGATACGCTTATAGTTGTCAAACTGCACGGTGTGGATGAAGCTTGTAACTGGAACATATTCAGTCTTGAAGAAGAGTGAGTCCTGCGCTTTCTTCTTCTCTACGGTGAGCAGACTGTCTGCCATTGTCTTGCTGTTTACGGCAATTCGAGTGCTGTCGCCCTTGAAGTCCTGGGCAGCCTTGTTCGCAGCTATCGCCTTGTTGTTCTTGACTGGTTCATCGCCGGCAATCTTTGCATCTGTAGGACGACCTGAGAACAGCTTCTTCTGATTTTTATCGAAAGCCTTTTCGTCAAACTCCCTGCCTTGTTCTCTTGCCTTCTTTCTTGCCTCCTCCTTGGCTTCCTCGGCTGCATTGTCCTTAGCAGACTCCATTGCGAATTTCTTAGCCTTGATTTCTTCCTCTGTCATCTTCACCTTGCGGCTGAAGCCCACGTTGTAGCGATGGGTGAAGAAGATGTGTTGGTTGTCGTTGCGATTCCAGTTCTGCTGCAGCACGGTAGGAATTTCGTTGGTGGCGAAACTCTCGGTGAAGAGCTCCGGATGCTTGATGTAGTCATCATTGGAGATACCTCCGTTCTCCGTCACCTTCTGGTGATTGGTGCTGAAGAGGAAGTGCGCCTGGTAGCGGTCGCCCAGATAAGAAGTCCACATCGTATATTTGAAGTGCGCCGTGCTCTGTGCATCGTAGTAGCCGCGACCGTATTTGTAGTCGAATCGGAATCCGCCACCTAGCTGCTTGTTGGCATTCACCGCAAAGATTGCCTTGAAGTCATCCTCACCGTTGGTTCTGTCACCGCAGCTATTCAGCGTGATGTTGGTGATAGGCGAGTAGGTGTTGGTGAAGTGAAAGTCACTCACCGGGGTAACGATGTTGTCGTATGGCTCGGTGAAGATGAAGTTGCCCTGCGTGTTGCGTCGGTCGATGAAGATGCGGTTGATGCGGGCGGTACCCATATTGCCCAGGGTGTTGTACTCTCCGCGCAGTCCTTCGGTGAAGGTAGTGTTCTGGTACATTGCCTGCATGGTGTCCACCACGGCAGCCCGGGTATCTCCAAATCTCTCATCCACAGTCCATACCCTGATGCCCTTCGGAATCTCCTTGTCAGTGCCCAGCGAGTCGGTGTTGATGCGGTTGCCGGTCTGTGGGCGGAACTGTGAGTCTTCGTTATTGTTGAAATCCGTAAAATCGCGTTGTGCCGCAACTGGTAGAGCTGCAGCACAAGCTAGGATTGTAGAGAATAATATTTTCTTCATTTCTTATTTATTGAATAAGCGGATGCAAGCCTATTTTGAATGGTCGGATGCAAACCTTTCTTATTTTTTGAATAGTCGGATGCAAACCTCGGCAATTTTCAAGACTACGCCGATGATCAGCATTACATTGGCAATCGTGCGGTCATCCATTTGGGTCCAGAGTATGACACCTACGATGGCGAAGAGCATAAATCCGATGTTGAGCCAGTTTCTGGCTACGAGCATGTTGCTCTTGTCTGCATACTCCAATCTTCTGTGTTGGCGACGGGTTGGGCGCACGGCATAGCTGGTCTGTGGCTGCGTCTGAGACGCCTCATGGCTCTGGCTCTGTGGCTGCGCCTTTGCGGTTTTCTCGCTCTGTGGGATGTTTGTTATGTTGTTATCTTTTGTCTGATCCATATTTTATAAGATGATTTTTATTTTCGAACAAGTTTGGTCAGATCATTGAAGATCTGGTCCTTGCGGTCAATGGTTCCGCGGCGGAACTTGCCGTAGATCTTGGCCAAGTCGTTTTTCTTCTTGGTCAGGGCATATTTGTCGGTAATCACATTCTCTGCAGGCTCCTTGAAACCGGTGCTTCTGCCTTCCTCGTAGTTGAATACGATTCGGGTCATAGAGAGGTGGAGATGGTTGTCGCTGATGGTTGCTACCAGCTGGTACTTAGTCTCAGAGCGGTCGAGAGAGATGAACGACTGATTGAAGACAAACCATTCGTCCATGATACAGGCGATGATCTGCTCGTTCTTGTTGTTTCTGTTCACCAGGGGGATGCGGCTGTTGATGTTCTGCTCATTCTTGATGAGCTTGCTCATATACTGGAAAACGATGTTGTAGATTTCGTCTGCGCTCTTTCCGTTTGCCTGGGTGTCGAGAACAAATTCCACTTTTCCCTCGGCATTAAGCTGGATGGCTCCCGCCAGGTATTTCGGATCTTCCTTGAGCACCACGCCCTCGGCAGTCTTTTCCACCTTTTTCTCTTCTATCTCCTCTGTCACGGTTGGTACGATCCAACCCGCACCTTCAGAAGTTCCGGTAGTATTCTGCTTCTTGGTGGCATTATCCTGGATCTTCATCGCAGGCACCGTTTCTGTAGCTGGCACAGACATCTTGGTAGCAGGCACCGAATTCTCTGCATTCTTCTTCAGCTTTTCTGCCTCCTGCTTCATTCTTTCAGCTTCAGCCTTCAATCTCGCAGCTTCCGCTTTCGTTTTCTCAGCTTCCGCCTTCACCTTGGCTGCTTCTGCCTGAGCCTTGGCTGCTTCCAGTGCCTTTTTGGCTTCCTCTAACTCTTTTTGCGCCTTTTCTAACTGCTGCTCAGGGGTAAGCACATTCTGTGCCTGCATGGTGAGAGCAGGAATCAGCACGAGTATTGAGATAAATATCTTTTTCATGATCTGTTGTTTAAATGTTTAATGTCTTGTCCTCCTCGTCCGAGTATAGGAGCTCGGAGGTGTTTCTAACATACAAAGGTATAAAAATAACTTGATATATTTCCATAAGGAAGCGATTATTTATACATTCTTTTGCTAAGTTAACAATATTTTTTAAGAAAAACGCTCCTAGTTTCAAATATTTTCGTATCTTTGCAAAAAAATATAGCTATAAATATGGGATTATTCGGATTATTTAGCAACAAAAAAAAGGAAACTCTCGATAAAGGCCTCGAAAAGACCAAGGAGAGCGTGTTTGGAAAATTGGCGCGTGCGGTGGCTGGTAAGTCAACCGTAGATGATGACGTGCTTGATGATTTGGAGGAGGTGCTCATCACATCCGATGTAGGTGTGGAGACTACCGTGAAGATCATCCGACGTATCGAAGAACGCGTGGCAAGAGATAAGTATGTTTCTACCTCAGAACTCAACAGAATCCTGAGGGAAGAGATTGCAAGCCTCCTAGAGGAAAATCATACCGATGACAATGAAAACTGGGATTTGCCTTCCGATCATAAGCCATACGTGATTCTGGTAGTGGGTGTGAACGGTGTGGGCAAGACTACCACCATAGGAAAGCTCGCCTATCAGTTTAAGAAGGCAGGCAAGAAGGTGTATCTCGGTGCTGCCGATACCTTCCGTGCCGCTGCCGTGGAACAGATCTGCATTTGGGGCGAGCGAGTAGGGGTGCCAGTGGTGAAGCAGCAGATGGGTTCTGACCCTGCCAGCGTGGCCTTCGATACCCTGCAGAGCGCCAAGGCGAACGGTGCCGACGTGGTGCTAATTGATACTGCCGGACGCCTTCATAATAAGGTGAACCTGATGAATGAGTTGAAGAAGATCAAGGAGGTGATGAAGAAGGTGATGCCTGAGGCTCCGGATGAGGTGATGCTCGTTCTGGATGGAAGTACCGGACAGAACGCTTTTGAGCAGGCTAAGCAGTTTGCTGCCGTTACCAATATCTCTTCGCTCGCCATCACAAAGCTCGATGGTACGGCTAAGGGTGGCGTGGTAATCGGTATCTCCGACCAGCTCAAGGTGCCAGTGAAGTATATTGGACTGGGTGAGGGCATGGAGGATCTCCAGCTCTTCAATAAATCTGAATTTGTTGACTCCCTCTTTAAACACTAGAATACAGGTGCTTATAGACTTTGAGAAAAGAATTAGATGAAGCTCGATGTAAAATAGTGGAGAAAAGAATTAGATTAAGATTATTATAGGATAAGTAGGATAAGAATGAAGAAAAATCAGATAGATATAGTAACCATGGGTTGCTCCAAGAATCTGGTGGACAGCGAGACCTTGATGAAGCTTTTCGAGGACAATGGCTACCACTGCGTTCATGACCCGAAACGCCCACAGGGTGAAATAGCCGTCATCAATACATGCGGCTTTATCGAGGATGCCAAGCAGGAGAGTATCGATACCATTCTGGAGTTCATCCAGGCTAAGGAAGAGGGACGACTCCGCAAGCTCTATGTGATGGGTTGTCTCTCACAGCGCTACCAGAAGGAACTGGAGGCAGAGATGCCCGAGGTGGATAAGTTTTATGGTAAGTTTAATTATAAGGAGTTGCTCAAGGAACTGGGCAAGGCTGATGTGCCTGCTTGCAGTGGAACCCGTCATCTCACTACTCCTCATCATTATGCCTATATCAAGATTTCTGAAGGTTGCAACCGCCGCTGTGCGTATTGTGCCATACCTATCATCACTGGCAAGCACGTTTCCCGTCCGATAGATGAAATACTCGATGAGGTGCGCCAACTGGTAGCCGATGGTGTGAAGGAATTCCAGATTATCGCCCAAGAGCTCACCTACTACGGCGTGGACCTGGACGGCAAGCATCACATCACCGAACTCATCAGCCGCATAGCGGATATTCCGGGTGTGAAGTGGATCCGTCTGCACTATGCTTATCCTAACCAGTTCCCGCTCGATTTGCTCGATGTGATGCGCGAGAAGCCAAACGTATGTAAGTATCTTGACATCGCCCTGCAGCATATCAGCGACAATATGCTCAACAGAATGCATCGCCACGTGAGCAAGCAGGAAACCATTGATCTGCTCAAGACCATCCGTGAGCGTGTGCCGGGCATTCATATCCGCACCACTTTGATGGTTGGTTTCCCTGGTGAGACTCAGGAAGACTTCCATGAATTGCTCGAATTCGTTCGTACTCAGCGCTTTGAGCGTATGGGTGCCTTTGCTTATTCTGAGGAGGAGGGTACCTACAGTGCCAATAACTACGAGGATGATGTTCCTGCCGAGGTGAAGCAGCGCCGTCTTGACAAACTGATGATTCTGCAGCAGGAAATCAGCGCAGAGGTAGAGGCTGAGAAAGTGGGCAAGATACTGAAGGTGATTATCGACCGCAAGGAGGGCGATTACTATATCGGAAGAACCGAATTCTGCTCGCCAGAGGTGGATCCTGAGGTGCTGATCAAGGCAGGAGAGAAGCGTCTGCGCGTGGGTTGCTTCTACAATGTGAAGATTACCCAGAGCGAGGAGTTTGATCTCTACGGAGAAGTGGTAAAGTAATATGGGAGGTAATATTTTGACATCAGAATGAATAACAAGGAGTATATTGCAGAACTTGCTCAGCAGACTGGCTATTCACAGGACGACACCCAGAAGATGGTGCGCAAGGTGATAGATGCCATGATTGCTGAATTTGAGGATGGTGAGGCTGTCTCTATCCCCAACTTTGGTACGTTTGAGGTAAAGAAGCGCTTGGAGCGTGTGGTTGTTAATCCTACTACCAAGAAGCGCCAGCTTGTTCCGCCTAAGCTCGTACTCGGCTTCCGCCCTGTGGCCAGTGTCAAGGAAAAACTGAAGAATGGAGGTGAAGACTATGAGTAAGATTAGTTTAAGCGACGTGGCGCAGCGCCTGGCAGAGAAGTCGGGAATCAGTCTGCAGGATGCCGAACTGTTTATCAGAAAGATGTTTGATGTTGCCAACGAGGGTCTTCAGTCTGATAAGCTCGTGAAGATGAAGTGGCTTGGTACTTTTAAGGTAATGGCGGTGAAGGATCGTGAAAGCGTGGATGTGAACACGGGCGAGCGTATCATCATCGAGGGCCGTGACAAGATTTCCTTCACGCCCGATAATATTCTGAAGGAGATTGTGAACAAGCCTTTCGCCCAGTTTGAGACCGTTGTGGTGAATGATGGTGTTGATTTCGATGAAATCGACAGAAAATTTGAAAATGCTGAAGAGGACGGTTCTGTATTCGATTCTACGTTAGAGTGTGTTCCTAATTCAGATAATTCTTCCTTAGAATCTTTCGTTGAACAGGATTCTCCTGTAACAAGTGGTGTGATAGATTTTTTGGATGAAGAAAACGATGCTCCTGTTAGCGATGAAATGATTGTGATAGGAGAGAAGAGATTGTCTCAGGAAAATGTTGCTGAACCGGAAGAAAAGAAACCGGAAGGATCAGAACATGCAGCGACAGAACCTGCTGTATTTAAACCTGCAGTATCTGCTGAACCGGAAGAATCTGAATCTGCAACTTCTGAATTGGAAACAAAGGAATCTGAGGTTCCAGCTCAGAATGAAGTTGAGTC
>ENA-UEQL01003326-UEQL01003326.1-human-gut-metagenome-genome-assembly--contig:-NODE-3326-length-9996-cov-3.389354_pt1 | contig 9996 bp, 6 predicted proteins | sample MGYA00242905_ERZ507926 | MGnify/ENA primary metagenome ERZ507926 (study PRJEB26167, sample SAMN06115531) | human gut metagenome | host: Homo sapiens | place: China:Henan | collected 2015-09-09 | study...
GCAGTCCGCATTCCTTGTTCATGTAATTCTGCATTTCCTTGGGGGAGATGTTTTCTTTTTCCATAATGAACGGCACTATCGCGGGGTCGATTGCGCCGCAGCGCGAGCCCATTTCGATGCCGTCAAGAGGAGTGAAGCCCATAGACGTATCAACGACCCTGCCGTCCTTTATCGCGGTGATGGAGGAGCCGTTGCCGATGTGGCAGGTGATGATTTTCGTGCCCTCGGGATTGCCTCCGAGATAATCGATAACCTTGCCCGAAACATAGCGTGCCATGGAAGCCGTAACGGCGAATCTTGTATTTTTCATAGATGGAATAGGGCAGAGGATACATATACGCCTTCGCGGGCATGGTACGATGGAAGGCGGTGTCGATGACGAGTACCTGCGGAATATCCTTCATAACCTCCATACAGCCCCTGATGCCCGCAAGGTGAGCGAGCGTATGAAGCGGGGCGATATCCACGCATTTTTCAAGGTCGGCAATCACGCTGTCGGTGACAAGCACGGATTCGGTGAGCCACGGACCGCCGTGCACGATGCGGTGGCCTACGGCGTATATTTCGCTCATATCCCTGAAAGAGCCGTATTCATCTGAGGTGAGGAGATCAAGGGTGATCTTGGTCGCATCGGTGTGATTTGCAACAACGCGCTGATCTTCAAATTTCTTATGGTCGGTGAGACGTTCATGCTTTACCTTGCTGTTTGTCTCGCCGATCGCTTCAACAACGCCCTTTGCGACGGGCTTGTTGGTGTCCATATCGTAAAGCTGATATTTGAGGGAAGAGCTTCCCGCGTTGACTACCAGTATGTACATAAATTATTCTCCTTGCTACTTGACATTTTTCAACTTTTTTATTATACTACTTATTATAAGGAATTGCAAGGGAAATTTTCGCATGACAGAAAAAAAAGAAGCCGTTTTCGTTATCTGTGAATACAATCCGTTCCATTTCGGGCATTTACATCAGCTTTCGGAGTTGAAAGAGCGTTACGGTTCGGTTTTATGCGTCATGTCGGGCGATTACGTTCAGCGTGGCGAGTCGGCGATATATCCGAAGCAGGCACGCGCGGCTGCGGCTGTTGCCTGCGGCGCGGATGCGGTTTTCGAGCTTGCGTTTCCTTTTTCGTGTATGGCGGCGCGTGATTTTGCGGCGGCGGGAGTGTATCTTGCCGCGGCGCTGGGGTGCAGACATCTTGCCTTCGGTGCAGAAGACGGCGGTGATGCCCTGCTTGCGGCGTCCGGCGTGCTGTGTGACCGCGCTGCGGTCGCGGACATACAAAAGCAGAACAGAAATCTGTCATACCCGAAAGCGGCATCTCTGCTGCTTGCAGAAAGGCTGGGCGACGGCTTTGCGGATATTGCGTCGAAGCCGAACAACATTCTCGGAATCGAGTACATCTCCGCCGCGAAGCGGCTGGGGTGCAATATGAATTTTGAAGTCGTGCGGCGGAGTCCGGCATTTGAAAGCTCGTCTGTCATACGGAACCGCGGTGACGTATTGCCGTATATTCCCGAAAGGGCGGCAAGGGTGCTTTCCGGAATACCGAGGCGGGATATGAAAAGGCTGGACAGTGCGCTTATGGCAGCAGCACTCCGTCTTTCAGCGGGCAGCGACGTCTACGGGCTGGACAGCGGCGAGGTCATGCGGCTTAAAAATGCGGCGGAGGAAAGCAGGACGGCGGACGAAACGGTTGAAAGAGCCGTTTCGGCAACCATGACCCGCGCAAAGGCGCGGCGCGGTATGCTTTCGGCGCTTCTCGGTATAACGCAGGGCGACGCGGCGACAAAGCCGCTTTATACAACTCTGCTGGCGCTGGGCGAAAACGGCGCGTCATATATTTCGAGGCACAGAAAAGAGCTGTGCGTTCCCGTTGCGACCAAGCTGTCGCATATAAGCAGGGCGGGGGCGGAGGCGGTCGGTCAGTATGAGCGCGGCATTGTTGCCGGAAGAGTGGCGGCGCTTGCGGAGGAGAATACCGACGCACGTAACGGTTCACCTTAATACATAAACAGGACGGTATATAAATGTCAGCAAGAAACGTTTTGATTGTCAATCCCGAAGCGGGTAAGCACGATTCAACGGAGTTCATATCCGCGTCGGCGGCAAAGCTGCTTTCGGGAATACCGTATGAAATCAGGATAACGGAGTATCCGGGTCATGCGGCTGAAATCGCAAGGTCACTTTGCGGTGACGAATGCCGTATATACGCCTGCGGCGGCGACGGAACGCTGAACGAGGTCGTGAACGGCGTATTCCGCGGCGGCTGTCCCTCCCGTGTGGCTGTCGGTTGTGTGCCGATAGGCAGCGGCAACGATTTCATCAGGACTTTTGAGAATATTCCGTCGGAGGCGTTTCTCGATCTCAGCCGTCAGGCGGTCGGAGATATCCGGAAGATAGACCTCCTTCAGGTTGAGGACAGAGTCAGTGTCAACATACTTTCAGCCGGTTATGATGCGGCGGTCTGCGACAATCTCGAACGGTTCAAACGGCTCCCGCTGGTGAACGGCAGTGCCGCGTACAATATGTCGGTGGTGTACTGCCTTGCCAGATATATGAAAAACAGATATACTCTCTATGCCGACGGTGAGGAGGTTGCGGACGAAAAGCGCGACTATCTTTTTGCCATTGCCGCGAACGGAAGATATTACGGCGGCGGCTTCAAAGCGGCGCCGACGGCGGAGCCGGACGACGGGTATATCGATTTCATACGCATACCCACGGTGTCGCGGCTTCAGTTTGCAAAGCTCGTCGGTATATTCAGACGCGGCGAGCATATCGAAAAGCTGCCGTTCTGCAAGCTTAAAATCACGGCGGACAAGCCCGTCGACGTGAATCTTGACGGGGAAATCGTGAAAATGCGCGACCCCGAAATAAAAATACTTCCGAAAGCATTGAATTTTATTGTACCCTGAAAGGAAAAAATGAATATGATAAATATTGCGATACTCGGCTTCGGCGTTGTGGGCGGCGGCGTTTACGAGGTAATAAAGCAAAACGGACTGCCCGTTACCGTAAAGCATATACTTGATAAGCGAACCTTCCCCGGTCACGACCTTGAAAATGCCGTTACGACGGATTTTTCCGCAATAATTGACGACCCCGCGGTTGATGTCGTGGTCGAAACAATGGGTGGCGCAAGCCCCGCGTACGAGTTTTCGCTGGCTGCGCTCAGAGCCGGAAAATCCGTTGTCACAAGCAATAAAATGGTGGTTGAAAAATACGGCGACGAGCTGAAATCCGTTGCCGCCGAAAATAACGTGTCCTATCTCTATGAAGCGTCGGCAGGCGGCGGAATACCCGTCATACATCCGATAAAACGCTGCCTGAGAGCAAATAAAATCACACGGGTCGCCGGAATACTGAACGGCACCACAAACTATATTCTGCGCCGTATGACGGATGGCATCGACTTTGCTGCCGCGCTGAAGGAGGCGCAGGCAAAAGGCTATGCCGAAGCCGACCCTACGGCGGACATCTGCGGCTACGATACGGCGCGTAAAATCGCAATCCTTGCGACGGAGGCGTTCGGCAGGCTGTTCGGATACGAGGACTGCGCCGAAATCACGGGTATCGACAAGCTCACAACGGAGCAGATAAATGCTGCCGCCGGAATGGGTTATCGCATAAAGCTGCTCGGCGTTGCCGAAAATAACAACGGCAGGTATTCACTGTTTGTGGCTCCCTGCCTTGTCGGGGAGGATACGCTGTTTGCGGCAACGGGCGGCGTGTTTAACGCGGTGTCGGTGACAGGCAATATGGTCGGCGAGGTTGTGTTCTACGGTCAGGGCGCGGGCAGCCTTGCAACGGCAAGCGCCGTCGTCAGCGATATTCTGGAAACAGCCGACACACCGGCTCTTTACGGCAGGCAAAGCCGTGTCGCAAAGGAGGAGCTTGCTGCTCCGAGACTTGAAAAGCGGAATATATGCGGAGTTGAATTTTACGTCATATGAACGAAAAGCTGAAAAACAACATTTTTCTCTGGATAACGCCGATCATATGGGGCGTCGCGTTTGTCACCCAGCGCATCGGCGGAGACTATCTTGGCGCATTTACCTATAACGCGATACGATTCGGTATCGGTACGCTGTCGCTGATACCTGTCATACTTATCTTCGAAAAAGGTGATTTTTCAAAGGAATGCCGCCGCCTGACGTGGCTTGGCGGAATGCTTGGCGGACTTTTGCTGTTTGCCGGCTCATCGCTTCAGCAGGTTGCGATAACAATAACGAAAAGCGCGGGTAAGGCAGGCTTCCTTACCGCATTGTATACGGTGCTTGTCCCCGTGATAGGCGTCTTCCTCGGAAAGAAGAACACGTTTTTCACATGGATCGGCGTTGCGCTTGCGACCGTCGGCATGTATCTGCTCAGCTTCAAGGGCGAAGAGCCGTTCGGTGTCGGCGATATGCTTCTTCTGCTTTGCGCGCTCATGTTCGCGCTTCAGATTATAGCTATTGACCGCTTCAACGGACGAATCGCACCGCTCCGCTTTTCAATGATCCAGCTCGCTACGTCGGCGGTGCTTTCGACGATCGTAGCCCTGTTTACCGAAAGCTGTACCATGACTGATATCAGGTCGGCGCTCGTCGCGCTTCTTTACGGCGGAATCATGTCCTGCGGTGTGGGCTATACGACACAGATCCTCGGTCAGCGCGGTGCGAGTGAAACGTATTCTGCGATCGTGCTTTCCACTGAGTCGGTGTTTTCGGCGATAAGCGGTGCGCTGATACTCCACGAAACTATGAATACCAAGGGTTATATCGGCTGCGCCCTTATTTTCGCCGGAATCGTCATTTCTCATATAATGCCGAAAAAAGTCAAAACAGGTGTGACACAATGATAAGGAAATACCTTGAGGATCTGACCCTTTCTGAGGGCAGACTTCCTCAGCGCTCATATTATATCCCCGAAAACTCAAAAACCGACCTTAACGGTATATGGCGTTTTCGCTATTGTGCCGACGGCAACCCGGACTGCGGCAAATGGGACACGATCGAGGTGCCTTCCTGCTGGCAGACAGCAGGAGTATGCTCTGCGAACTATACTAACATCAATTATCCCTTCCCCTACGACCCGCCATATGTCCCGGATGTTAACCCCTGCGGCGTTTATGAGAGAGAAATCGAACTTAACCCAGACGGCAGAACGTATCTTGTCATGGAGGGCGTTGCGTCGTGCGCGCTCGTTTATCTTGACGGTGAATTCGTCGGATTCACTCAGGGCAGTCATCTGCAGGCGGAGTTTGAACTGACCGGACGCGCAGCCGGAAAGGCGACGCTCCGCATCGTCGTTTACAAATGGTGCTTCGGAAGCTATCTTGAAGACCAGGATTTCTTCCGTATGAACGGAATTTTCCGCGATATATATCTGCTGCATCGTCCCGAGGATCATATCGGCGATGTGGAGATATATACAGAAGGCGACGATGTTGTCATCAGAACGGATAAAAAGGTCAAAGCCGTGCTGAAGGACGGCGCGGGCAAAACCGTCGCATCGGGCGAAATTGACCGCACGGGCAGGCTTCATGTCGCGTCACCGATGCTCTGGAACGCCGAAAAGCCGTATCTTTACAGGCTCACACTTGCATATGGCGGGGAAAAGCTGCGCTTTGACGTCGGCTTCCGTACATATACGATTTCAAAGGACAACGAATTCCTCGTTAACGGTGTCGCGGTCAAGCTTAAAGGCGTGAACCATCATGACACACACATGAAAAACGGTTGGTGTATGACCGAAGCGGACCTCCGCCGTGACCTGAAGCTTATGAAGAAGCTGAACATCAACACGGTGAGGACATCGCATTATCCGCCGTCCCCCGTCATGCTGGAGCTTTGCGACAGGCTGGGTTTTTATGTGATTCTGGAAACAGACCTCGAAACGCACGGCATACTCCGCCGTTATGCTAACGTCGGCTATTCCTACGACGTTGAAAGCGGCGAGTGGCTCACTACTATGCCCGAATGGAAAGCGGCGTATGCGGAGCGCATGGAACGTGCTTTTGAGCGTGACAAGAACCATGCCTGCATCATAATGTGGTCAACCGGCAACGAAAGCGGTCACGGCGAAAACCATCGGGCTATGATACGCTGGATGAGAAGCCGCCGTCCGTCCGCCCTGATCCATTGTGAGGATGCTTCCCGTATGGGCTTTGAGGGAGCCGACGTCTGTTCAAGTATGTACACTCCCGCGTATGAAATGAGCCGGCTTGCCGCAACCGGCGAAAAGAAACAGCCGCTTTTCCTCTGCGAATACTCCCACGCAATGGGTAACGGTCCCGGCGATGTCTGGGAATACGTCGAGACAATGTATGCGCACAGGAATTTCATAGGCGGTTGTATCTGGGAATGGGCTGACCATACGGTGCTCAAAAACGGAGTGCAGTGCTACGGCGGTGATTTTGAGGGCGAGCTTACGGATGACGGCAACTTCTGCTGCGACGGTCTTGTATTTGCCGACCGTTCTCTCAAAGCCGGCAGTCTTGAAGCAAAGGCGGCGTATGCCCCTTTCCGTATTCGTACCGAGGACGGCGTCCTTTACATCGCAAACAGATACGACTTTACTTCTTTTGAAGGACACAGAATAGATATTTCAATCGAAAAGGACGGCGAATGCATATATTCGCTATCCGCGGATGACGCGAAAACCGCACCCGGCGACGAACTTGCGGTGCTTCTGCCCGAGCTTCCCGCCGTTTGCAGATACGGACTGTACGTCAACGTGACGTTGTCGGTCGGCGATCACGCCGACACGCTTCAGCTGCCGCTTGAATGCGACAGGGAAGCGCCTGAGGTACGCGCACCGCATGAATTCACGGTGGACGAAAACGGTTTTGTCGCAATGTACGGTGAAAGCGGCTTCCACGTTTCGGATAAAACCGGTTGTATCGACGGTATAATAAAGGACGGCAAAAACATAATGCTTGACCCGCTTGAGCTGTCGGTGCTGCGCGCTCCCACGGATAACGAGCGTAATTTGGCGCAGTATTGGTACCGTCTGGACATATGGCAGGGCGAGAACCTTGACTGCCTGTTCAACAAGGTGTACACCGTGGCTGCGGAGGGCAGCGAAATAACCGTGACAGGCTCGCTTGCGGGTGTATCTCATGTGCCGTTTTTCCGATACAAGCAGACGGTTTCGTTCCGCGAGGGCGGTGTCGCGCACGTTTCACTGAAGGGGAAAATACGCGAAAACTGCATCTGGCTGCCCCGCCTCGGCTATGAGGCAAGGCTGAAAAAGAGCGTTTCCGCGTTCGAATATCTCGGCGCCGGACCGAGCGAGAGCTACTGCGATATGCATAACGCTTCTCCTGTCGGCGTTTACCGCTCCACGGCGGCAAAGGAATATGTGAACTACGTCATGCCGCAGGAGCATGGAAACCACACATCCACTTCGTGGGTCAATGTGGGCGGCATATTCACCGCATCGGCGGCAGAACCGTTTGATATGAAGGTTTCGGCTTATTCCGCACGCCGGCTTTTTGACGCGAAGCACACCGATGAAATCGGTGCAAGCGACGGTACATATCTCAGAATCGACTATATGGATTCGGGGCTGGGCTCAAATTCCTGCGGTCCGGCTCTTGACCCGAAGTGGCGGCTTGACGACAAGGATATTTTGTTCGAATTCGATATCGCACTCAATATATAAAGCAATAACCCCTCGCGCAGAAGTTTAACTGCCCGCAGAGGGTATTTCGGAAAGAGAGGAATTTCATGAAATACGGATTTTTCAAACGGCTCGGAACCTTCGCGCTTGCCGTTGCGCTTATGATCCCGTTCGGCGCATTCAATGTGCGCGCCGACAGCGGTGAAACGATTACGGTTCCCGTCGATTCAGTCAACGGCACACGCTGGGCGGATATAATTGTGGTATACAAAGACAGACCGACGACGCTTCAGAACGAATGGGGCTGGAACGTTGTCGTGAGCGCCGACGGTGTTGTCATCGATAAGATCCCGGGAGGCGACGCGCGCGGCAAAAATCTTGCGGTTCCGGAAGGGGGTTTTGTCCTGTCCGGTACGGGAGAGGCGGGGGAAAACATGTATGAAGCGGTGAACATTGACGACAACGCGGTTTTTGATGAATACGGAATGCGCGTCCTTATATCGGGCGGAGACATTGACCCGTTTTATAAGACAAGCTTCACCTTTACCGGTCGCAACGCGACGCGCTACTCCAACACGCTGATTATATATGACATATCGGGCAAGCGCACCGGAACCAACGGATATGGCTTTGAAGTGTGTGTGAATTCGGATGGATTTATCATTTCGGCGGGCGGCAACGATTCCGTTGTGCCGGACGGCGGCTTTGTCATCTCCGCGATCGAGCCTGCCGACAAAAACCTGCTCAAAGCATACTGCATTCCCGGCGCAAAATGCGTCATTTCGGGCAATACGGTCACTGTGAGCTACGATGAATCAATGATGTCGGCGACGGTCGAAAACGAGCTTCACGAGATTGAGAAGGAAGTTCAAACTGCAAAAAGCCAGCTCCGCCTTGTAGATTACGATGCGATTTCGGAACGTATTGCGAAGATAGACCCCGAAGACGTCTTCGATCTTGAATCACGTGACAGTGTCATCGACGAGATCAAAAGCATTTCGCGTATGCTCATTGAACAGCGCGAGGTTGAGGTCAGAAGTGTCTGGTACGTCCCGCTTGAGAAAAGCCAAAAAGCGGTTTATAAAACCGTCGAGGCGATGAAGGAGGCGGGCATAAATCAGCTTTGTCTCGGGATCGTCAGCGACGGCAAAAGCATTGTGCGTGTTCCCGATATGAAGATTTACAAGGCTGATTCACGCTCCTATCACTTCGATATCCTTCAGACATATGTTTCAGCCTGCAAGGAGCAGGGAATAGAACTTGTCGTGTCGATCCCCGTGTTCTTCGGCGGAGACGGCGCCGCCTGCACACCGTATCTCACGCTTACAAACGGTGGCGAGATCAATGCGGAACATTTTGCGTCGCCCGCAAACGATGAATTCTTTGAAGAGATAACGGAATATTTCAGCTATATCGCCACACATTACGCCATTGACGGTATACAGTACGACTACATACGCTATCCGTATTTCGACGGCACGACCGATTTCGGCTATGACGATGCGTCAAAGAAGCTTTTTACCGCCGAAACGGGTCTCGGCGCCGATGTGATTGACGGAATAGCAAAGCAGCTCAGGGCACACGAAAACTGGAACGATTGGGTGAACTTCAAGACCTCTCTGATCGACCGCCGCGTTGCCGAGCTTTCCGAAAAAATGCGTTCTCTCCGTCCGGATATATACATTTCCGCCGCCGTCGCAAACGATACGGGAGCCGATTTTTACTGTCAGGACAGTTCGCACTGGCTTGCCGCAGGGAGCGTTGACGGAATATATCCCATGTCATATTCAGCAGGTATTTTCCCCGAGGCAACGAAAAAATTCGGCAGCTATATGACAGACTCATCTTATCTGATTATGGGGAACGGTGCGTATATGTCACTGTCGCTCGACGAAATGTACCGCCAGTTCAACGAACAGGCGATTTTCGGCGGTGACGGGATTGCATTTTTCGAATGGGGCGCATATGTTGACCACGGCTATGCGGCGGCATTCGAAAAGGACGTCATGTCAAAGCCCGCTCTGTCGTTCACATACGCCGAGAGCGCAAGCATAGAAGCGCTCAGGACAATGGCAGCGGCGAGATTTGAGCTTTATTTCGCAGAAAGCGGAAAAACCGGAGACACACTTGATACCGATATGTCTCTTGTTGAAATGTACACCGTGCTTGCGGCATACGGCAACGATTACCTGACGCAGGACATCGAGCTTGCGCTCAGAATCGAAAAGATGTCGAAGGCGGACAAAAAGGGCGGCAATTATCTCGTTGCCGAAAGCTCCGATGAACCGTCTTCGGAAGCATCTGCCGGAGTGTCCGGATCTGTCGAAGAAAGCGGCGCTTCCGTCACTGACAGCGACGCATCGGCTTCCTCAGATTCCGGAGAAGCCG
>ENA-UEQL01003336-UEQL01003336.1-human-gut-metagenome-genome-assembly--contig:-NODE-3336-length-9974-cov-2.898656_pt1 | contig 9974 bp, 13 predicted proteins | sample MGYA00242905_ERZ507926 | MGnify/ENA primary metagenome ERZ507926 (study PRJEB26167, sample SAMN06115531) | human gut metagenome | host: Homo sapiens | place: China:Henan | collected 2015-09-09 | study...
CGCGAAAAATTCTCCGTGCTTTATGGGACAAAGGCCCAGAAAAAAGGAGAATGTAATATGAACGAATCTATTTTTAAGAAAATTTGGAATTATTCGATTACGGTTGGGCAGATGATCATGACAGCAATTGCAATGGCAATTGTAACGCTTATTGTATGGCTGTTATGTCGGGCATTCCGGCCGTCGAAAGACTGATATTTGACGATAGACCGGTTAAACACAACTTGAGTTGGGCCGTCCCGGAGAAGAGCTGATGTGAAAGCATGGGCTCTTTCTTTTTTTCAGACGCGAAAATTTCAGCTGCCTTTATGGAGGAGATAGCTCAATTGGTAGAGCGCCACTTTCGGATGGAGGTTATGGGTTCGAGGCCCATTCTCTTTTTCATTTTTATATTTTTTTGGAGGTACTACATTATGGAGGACATTATGCACATCCAGTCTGCATTTCTGCGTGGGCTTATTTCGGACGCGGTTCGGAATGCGATCCGTAAGCAGGGATATGACGGCGTGAACGTCGATCTCAATGATATTTCTGCCGGATACAGCGAGAACGAGAAAAAAGTTCACGTGCATCTGGATATCGACGCTGAGATGAGCAAGAAGGATCTGGTGGATATTCTGAGGAGTATCGACATACTGTGACGCGAAAATTTCTCGATGCTTTATGAGATGGTTAGTCTCAGAATTATATTTTTGGAGGTACAAAACTATGAAGAAATTGATTGGAGCAATTGCGGGTTGCGTTGCAGCTTATTATGTGATTGACGTACTCGCCGCAGTAAGTATGGCGTGCGCATGGGGCGATTTGGTAGAATACGGCCACATGCAGGCGGCACATGAACTGGACGATACGTTTCACAAAAGGTATTGCAAGCGCAACCTGAAGGTATTTGATTTGACAAGGGAAGCACTTTTGGAGAAAATGAAGAGAAAGTAACTAATCGAAATGGAGCTTACGAGAAATCGTAGGCTCTTTATTTTTTCAAAATGGAGGTTGAACATCATGAAAACATTGGACGACATTATTCAAAGCTGCACGGACCAGGCAACGAAAAGTGAACTTCAGGCGCTCAAAGAACGCCTTGGGCAGATCTATTCCAAGGTGGAAAACGCGGAGGACTGCATGAGCATGTGTGCGGACGCAGATATTTACGAAAACTATCTGAGTGCATCCAACCGGTTGTATGAGCTTCTCTACGGTGAAATCATTTTGTGATGGGAGGTCAGACAATGAAACTGACAAAAGCATGCGCGAGATTCTTGCGCAAGCACGGCGGAACTATTCTGGCAGTGGCAGCATCTGTGGGCGTCGTGGCGACGGCCATCGAAACCCCCCGGGCAACGCCGAAGGCCAAGCATCTGCTCGCAGAGGATGAAGCTCTACGAACGCACAACGAAGATGAGCAGGGCATTGTGGAAGAGCCTCCAACAAAGAAGGAAATCGTCCAGGCCTGCTGGAAAGCCTACGTACCGGCAGTGATTCTTGGCGGCGGCACCATCGCCTGCATCCTGGGCTCCAATGCGCTGAACAAAAAGCAGATCGCAAGCCTGACGGCAGCGTACATGGCGCTGGGGAACAACGCCGCTTTGCAGCGAACGGAAGAGTCCGGCAAGGTACATAAACGGCAGCGGCGCAAGGAAAGCCGTTGGGCAGGAAATGATGAGTAGAACGAGCGCGCGGTGAATGGCTTCCTCGGTCGGGACCGTGGAGAAGATCAGAAGGAGAAGCGCGATCAGGACGCTCACACCGAGAGCGAACGGGGCGTAAACTCTCGCATAGCGTTCCACCGAATCGGCCTCGGGGCCATAGACAGCCTCCGGATCGGAAACGGTGTCGATCTCGCGGGCGAAAACGGAATCGGAGGCGGGGGCGAGCACCGTGCAGCGCACGGCAGCGCTGCTGTTGACAGCGCCCGCAGGGATCTTTTGTCCGGCCGTGACTTCGCGGCGGGCGGTATGTCCGAAGATCGGGGCGAGATCGAGCGTGACGGAGCCTTCCAGAATTTCGAGATCGGCCGGAGCGCGCTGGCCGCGTTCGAGAATAAGGATGTCGCCAAGCTGGACATTCTCCGGCGGAATGGAGGTCTTTTCCTCACCGCGGAGAACGGTGACGCTCGCCACATAGGGGTCCACACGGTCGCGGAAGCTGGACTTCGTAAGAGCGGAGGCGTACGCGCGGACGATACACCCGGCCTGATAGATCAGCATGACGGCGGCAGCCTCATAGCCCTCGTTGATCGTAAAGGCGAGGATCGCTGCAATGGAAACGAGCAGCTCCTCTCCAAGACGGTGTTCCCGGACGAGCCGGACGCAGGCCTGATACAGCACGTCAAAACCGCTGATGAGCGTGCTGAGCAGCAGCAGGAGAAGCGTTATACCGTCTCCCAGCTGCAGAAAGAGACCGAGACAGAGCAAAACGGCGGCAATGCCGATCCGGACAAACAACAGCTTGTCCACACCGTACCATGTTGTCCCGCCGAGAGGCGCAGAGCCGGCGCCGCTCTCTTCCGTTTTCTTCTTGAAAATCTCTTTCATATCGTTAACCCCATTCCATGGTTCCGTAATATTCCGCTTTACATAATAGTATAACATTTACATGCCAAAAAGCAACCGCGATTTTATGTTTTTCAAAAAAACGGTCACGGCGTTTCCTTTCGGCATACGATGGGCTGAGAGCTGAGCTCTCTATCCGGTTTTTTGGAGGAATCGTTTTGAATAGTAAGGGATCCGCGGAGGCCGTCTGCGGATATAAATGCGGCGCTTTGCCGTCCTGTGCGCCGCTGGCAGCTGCATTCGTCCCTGCGCAGGAAAACGCGCAGGCGCAGTATGAGCCGGACAAAGCGCTTGCACGCGGCACGCTTTTCCCGGGGCTCGATCTGCCGTTCGGTAACATGGTCAACGACGCCGCGCCGAACGTTCCGCTCGCCGAGCTCATGGCGATCGATTTTGCCGCGCACGATCTTTCCCTGTATCTCGACACGCACGCCGGTGACGCAGAGGCGTTTGCCGCCTATCAGGATCTGCTCCGGCTCGCCGAGGAAGGCGCGCAGCGCTATGCAAAGCTCTATGGGCCGATCACCAAACGCGATCTTCTCAACGCAGAAACGTATACCTGGCTGAAAAGTCCCTGGCCGTGGGAATACCGCGGCGGCACGGAGGGTTGACGTATGTTTATTTATAAGAAGAATCTTCAGTATCCTGTCCGAATTGCCAATCCGAACCCGGCGCTTGCCAAGGTCATCATCTCCCAGTACGGCGGACCGAACGGCGAACTGGGGGCGTCGCTTCGCTATCTGAGCCAGCGCTTTGCCATGCCGAGCGATGAAGTCAAGGGGATCCTTACCGACATCGGCACGGAAGAACTCGGGCATCTGGAAATGGTCGGCTCGATCGTCCACCAGCTCACGCGGAATCTGACGCCGGAGGAGATCAAGGCGCAGGGCTTTGACGCTTACTTCGTCGATCATACGCTCGGCGTATTTCCGCAGGCCGCGGCGGGCGTGCCGTGGAACGCCATCAGCATCGGTGTCAGCGGCGATGTGATCGCCGATCTCACCGAGGACCTTGCCGCCGAACAGAAGGCGCGCGCCACCTACGATAACATTCTCCGGCTCTCGGACGATCCCGACGTAAATAACGTGATTCGATTTCTGCGTGAGCGGGAGGTCGTCCATTTCCAGCGCTTCGGTGAGGCGCTGGGTCTCGTGACGGAAAAGCTCAACCAGAATAACGTCTACTATATGAATCCGGCGTTCCCCGGACGCTGAAGCAGAGAGAAAACGGCGGCGGAAGCATCATTCCGCTGCCGTTTTTCCTGCAAGCCGGAGCCGGGCGAGGATCTCTTCGTCCGCCGGGCAGAAATCATAGCCGCCGATCTCCTCCGGCGTGATCCAGTCTATGGCGCAGTGCTCCAGAAGCTGCGGCACACCGTCCGTGATCTCCGCATGGAACAGCGTTAAATGGATGGTGAGATCGGGATAAACATGCGTCAGCTCCATATAGACATCACCGACCGAGACTGCGACGCCAAGCTCCTCCCGGCATTCGCGCGCGAGGGCTTCCCTCTTCGTTTCCCCGGGCTCGACCTTGCCGCCGACAAATTCCCAGAGCAGTCCTCTCGCCTTGTGCGCCGGGCGCTGACAGATGAGAAAACGCCGCGGATTTTCCGTATCGTGGACAAGCGCTGCAACGCCTTCAACCAGGGTCATATCCTCAATGTTTTTTATTTTATGGTAGACTCTTCCGCGCAAAAAGTCAAGGAACCGGACGAGTGCGCCCGAATAGAATACAGAGGAAAGACATTACCGGAAAGGGCGGAATTTGCCATGGAATCAATCATTTCTCTGAGAGATATGGAGCCCGGTACGCAGGGAATTATCACGGATATATTGCCGGAGTGTGCCTTAAGCCGCCGCCTTCTCGATCTCGGCTTCGCGGAGGGCGCGGGAATACGATGCCTCTTCCGCAGCATGTTCGGTGATCCGACGGCCTACGAAATTTGCGGAACGGTGATCGCGCTCCGAGCCGGGGACAGCGCCTCCGTGTTCGTCCGCCTGCCGCATGAGGCGAAAACGTAATGGCGGAAACTTACCGTTTTGCGCTGGTGGGGAACCCGAACGTTGGGAAAAGCTCGCTTTTCAACGCGCTGACCGGCTTGCACCAGCATACCGGAAACTGGCCGGGGAAAACGGTCGCGACGGCGGCGGGAACATGCAGCATCGACGGGGCGGCTGTTGAGCTCATTGATCTGCCGGGAACGTATTCTCTCTCCGCCCGTTCTCCGGAAGAGGAGGTCGCGGCGGAATATATATCCTTCGGCTGCGCCGACGCGGTGATCGTTGTCTGCGACGCCACGGCGCTCGAGCGGAATCTCTATCTTGCCCTGCAGGTCATGGAGATCACGGATCACGTTGTTATATGCGTGAATCTGATGGACGAGGCCGGAAAGCGCGGCATCACCGTGGATCTTCCGCGGCTATCGCAGCTGCTCGGCGTGCGCGTTGTCGGAACGAGCGCGCGGCAGAAAAAAACGCTCCCTCCCCTGCTGCGTGCAGCGGTGGCCGCCGCGCAGGAGAGACACCGCAAGCCGGTTCCGGTGCGCTATGGCGAAGCGATCGAGGCGGGGCTCTTTTCGATCGAGGCGCGGCTGGATGAGCTGCTTCCCGGGTCTATACCAAATCACCGGTGGATAGCAATGCAGCTTCTGACCGGCGGCGATACTGCGATTCGCGCGCTGGAGAAAAAGCTCGAAAGGCCGCTGGAGGAGGATCCTTTTCTTTCGGAAGCTGTCCGTCTCGGTAGAGAGCGCATCGACCGCGCCGGAGAAACCGCGGCAGCGGCGGCAGCGGTGCTTCTCCGCCGTGCAGCCGATATTGCAGCGGAGGTCGTTTCAGCGGCGCATCAAAACGGCTTTTCCCGTGACCGGAGGGCTGACCGCATCCTGACCGGAAAAAAATTCGGCATTCCGATCATGCTGCTGTTGCTGCTGATCCTCTTTTATCTGACGGTGCAGGGCGCAAACTACCCTTCGGCGTTTCTTTCCTCCATGCTTTTCGCCTTTGGCGATATTCTCTCACGCTGGCTTCTCGCCGCCGGAATCCCGCTCTGGCTGCATGATGCGCTGATCCTTGGCGTATACCGGGTGACCGCATGGGTCGTATCCGTCATGCTGCCGCCGATGGCTATCTTCTTTCCGCTGTTCACGTTCCTTGAAGACGTCGGCTATCTGCCGCGCATGGCGTTCAATCTCGATAAGCCGTTCGAGAGCTGCCGCGCGTGCGGCAAACAGGCGCTTACAATGGCGATGGGCTTTGGCTGCAATGCCGCCGGCGTTGTCGGCTGCCGTATCATCGATTCGCCGCGCGAGCGGCTGCTTGCCATACTCACGAACAGTTTCGTCCCGTGCAATGGGCGCTTTCCGATTTTGATTTTCCTGCTCGGCGCTTTCTTTTCCTCGCGTAATCCTATTGTGTCCGCGCTTTTGCTGACGGGTGTCGTATGTCTCGGCATTGCCGCTACGTTTGGCGCAACACGGCTTTTATCCGCCACGGTTCTGTGCGGGGAGACGTCCTCTTATGTTCTGGAGCTGCCGCCGTACCGAAAGCCGCAGCTCGGAAAGATCCTTGTCCGCTCGCTCCTTGACCGGACGGTATTCGTCCTTGGACGGGCCGCCGCCGTTGCCGCGCCCGCCGGTCTGGTTCTCTGGCTGCTGGGAAATTTTTCCGTCGGAAATGTCTCTCTGCTGCGGTACCTGTCGGACGTGATCGATCCAATCGGAAAATTTCTCGGTATGGACGGCGTGATCCTGCTGGCCTTCATTCTGGGATTCCCTGCCAATGAAACGGTGATCCCCATCGCCATGATGATCTATATGGCCGAGGGTGCGCTCAACCGGACGCTTTCTGCCGCGGCCATGAGCGGAATATTGCTCGCCAACGGCTGGACTGGAAAGACAGCAGCGTGCGTCATTGTGTTTACACTGATGCACTGGCCGTGCTCTACAACGCTTCTCTCCATAAAAAAAGAGACCGGCAGCCGGACATGGACGGCGCTCGCCGCTGTGCTGCCGACGCTCTGCGGCGCGCTGCTGTGTATGCTCATCAATCTTGTTTTTCACTGACTGCGGTGTTTTACAGCGGCAGTAAAAAAATCAGCCTACGGCGGTCATCGCTGTAAGCTGATTTCTTTATTCGGTTATTTGCATCGATGATCTCGTCCTTTACGTTGCCCTCGGCCTGTTTGCCTACGGCTTCAAGCGCCCGCAGCTTTTGCTCGGCGGCTTTCAGGACATCGGCGGTTATTGTTGAGTTTGTAAATGAAGGACATTAGAAATCCGGCACCCACTCGTCCATGCCGCCGCCGAGGTCGCTGTATGGGCAGTCTTCACAAACCTTTCGCGCCTCGTCGATATCTTCTATTACGGCAAGTTCCTTTGTGGATGAAATCTTGAACTCGCCATTCAGACAGCAGACTGAATCATAACACAAGTCGGCACAGATGACCTTTTTGTACACCGGGCAATAATGGTCCGCGTTATAATCCAGCATTTGGATTCCCCCTATATTTTCTCTGGTGCCGCGCAAATCTTCCGGCAGCTTCGTTTCTTCTCCCTCTCTCAAATATTGATCGCACCGCAATGGTGTTCCCAGCGTTTTGCAAGCGTCATGGGGTCATATGAACTATCCCCATCGGTTTGACCGATGGGGATAGTTCATGGAGCGGATAATGGGAATCGAACCCACCTCTACGGCTTGGGAAGCCGTCGTTCTACCGATGAACTATATCCGCGTATTTTGTTTACTGATGTACTCTACCAAAATATGCCCGAAAAGTCAAGCGACAAAAAAGGATTCATAGCTTGTGACTCGTCCGAATACGCTTTGGCAGGAGTGTGATTTGGAATGAAACGTGCAAAACGCGCAACCATCTATGTGGCAGCGGGACTGTTTGTTGCGGCGGCCGCCGCGAAGCTTCTCTTCCCTGCCCACACATCCGAAACGATCCGTACAGTCGAAGAATCTTTCCACAGAGCAGACTATAGGACGGAGGAAACCGTCGCAGGTGTGACAGAAGCGGCGGACGATGCTGCGATGCCGGTCACGGTCACGATCAACGCCGCGGAGTTTCTCGGACTTACAGAACCAGCCGGCACGGAAGAACTGTCCCCCGCTGTAGAGGAGGCGATGGCGGCGTTTATGGAAGAGCAGCAGCCGTTCGTCGATCTCGGCGTTCCGGCCAATGTCTCCTACGACGCGCCCATGCCGAAGTTCTCCTTCGTTCAGCCGCTTTCCGCCAGAGTATCCTCCGATTTCGGCTACCGGCTGCACCCGATCGACAACGAGACAAAGTTCCACTACGGCATGGATTTCGCGGCAAACTCCGGTGACGATATCGTCTGCTTTGCGTCCGGAACGGTGACGGAAGTCGGCGAGAACGGCACGAGCGGCAAGTTTCTCCGCGTAGAGCACGAGGACGGCTACGCGACGATGTACGCCCATTGCAGCCAGATCTATGTAGAAGAAGGGCAGAAGGTCAATGCCGGGGAAAAGATCGCGCTTGTCGGCGCGACAGGCAAGGTCACCGGCCCGAATCTCCATTTTGAACTTACGCACGACGGCGTTTATCTGAATCCGGCGTTCTACATGGCGGCGATTTGAGCCGCTGCCGGGTAGAGATCACCGCCGGAGCTGCCGTTGTCTTCCCCCTGCTCTTTTATCTGGACGATTCCGGCATTTTCTCCGCGGTTCTGCCCGCTGTGTTCTTTCACGAGATCGGCCATTGTATTTCCGCATGGATGTACGGTGGCCGGATCCTTTCTCTCCGCATGAGTCTGAGCGGGCTGTGCCTCGATATGACGCCGTTTTCGTCGCCGCTTCCGGAGGCGGTGTGCGCGGCGGCAGGGCCGGTGTGCGGTTTGCTGTGGGCGGCGCTTTGCTCACGCTTTCCCGGCGAGTGGTGGGCGCAATGCCGGGGCATATCGCTGTATTTTTCGGTATGCAATCTGCTTCCGGCGCAGCCGCTCGACGGTGGACGGATCCTCTATGCGCTCTGCGGCGACCGCAAGGCCGTTCGTATCGTTTCGGCGTGTACCGGGGCAATATGTCTTGCTGCGGCAATGCTCACGCGCCGCTGGGGTCTTGCACTTCCGGCGGCATGCATTCTTGCCGCACAGCTCAGAGCATAACGGCGCGCAGATTTTCCATTGCCCGGCGTTCGAGGCGCGATACCTGTACCTGCGATACGGAGAGGATCCGCGCGCAGTCGCTTTGCGTCAGGCCATGGAAAAAGCGGAGATTGATCACCTGCTGCTCCTTTTCCGGCAGACGCTCGATCGCCGTACGGAGCGCGACGCTCTCCAGCACGCGATCCTCCTGCCCATAGTCACCGAGCACGTGCTCAAGCGTGAAGCCTTCGTCTCCGCTCTCGCGCTGCAGACTCTCCGCCGGAGCGGCCGCGGTCTCCGCCTCGGCGATCTCTTCTACGCTCACGCCGCATTCCGCGGCGATCTCGGAAAGCGCCGGCTCCCTGCCGAGCGTCTGCTCCAGACGGCGCCGCGCCGCATGGATCTGCTGCGCGCGCTCTTTGAGCCCGCGGCTGACCTTTACCGCGCCGTCGTCACGCAGAAAGCGACGGATCTCCCCGGCGATCTTCGGCACGGCATAGGTAGAAAACTGTGTGCCGAACCGCTCGTCAAAGCCCTCAATGGCCTTGAGAAAACCGAGACAGCCAAGCTGATAGAGATCGTCCGCATCGACCCCGCGTCCAAAATACCGGCGGGCGACGCTCCAGATGAGGCCGGTGTTTTCCTCGATCATCTGCTGCACGGCATCCCGGTCGCCGGAATGCGCGCGGGAGAGAAGCTGTGCGCGGCTTTCCATCAGCGGTCGCGCACGCGGCGCGGGAGCGTGCGGAGCATGATGACGCTTGTCCCCTCGCCCGGCGTGGAGCGGACGGTGAGCTTATCCATAAAGCTCTCCATGATCGTAAAGCCCATACCGCTGCGTTCCTCGCCGCCGGTCGTATACAACGGCTTTCTCGCCTTGCCGATATCTTCGATGCCGCGGCCCCAGTCGCGGATGACGATCTCCAGCCGATTATCCTCAAGGATCCGGCAGCGCATGAGGATCTTGCCGATGCAGTCCGGGTAAGCGTGGACGATGCAGTTCGTCACAGCCTCGCTGACCGCTGTTTTGATATCGCCGAGCTCCTCCATCGTCGGGTCCATCTGCGAGGCGAATACGCCCGCTACCGACCGCGCCAGTGCCTCGTTGCAGCTTTTGCTGGGGAATTCCAGCTTTATGTAGTTTTCGTATTTCATCTTGCGGCCTTTCCCTCCGTAAATTTGATTGCGACAAAACGTTCGATCCCGGACGTGCGAAGAACTCTTGCGCATTGCGGCGCCGGATCTTATGAAGAATATGGATATGACACACTCATTTCCAAGATCGGTGGCCATGGCGATCACATCCCTGTCGT